>Ga0208721_1000112_pt1 | contig 18808 bp, 16 predicted proteins | sample LakMenEpi17Aug10_FD_150705 | JGI IMG/M metagenome (GOLD analysis project Ga0208721, IMG submission 150705) | Freshwater microbial communities from Lake Mendota, WI - 17AUG2010 deep hole epilimnion (SPAdes) | ecosystem: Environmental > Aquatic > Freshwater > Lentic | place: Lake Mendota, Madison... | reverse complement strand
TCTAGCGACCGACATGTACTGGCGCTGGCCGTCTCGGTCAGAGCCGACTCAATCATCACATTGAATATTCGTGATTTTCCATCCACCTACTGCCAGTCGTTTGGAGTCGGCGTGCTTTCACCCGACGACGTGTTGACGCAAATCATGACCGAGGACTCTCTCGGCGTCAGTGTCGCACTGCAGGAGATTGCCGATCGGCGTCAACAGCCATCCATGACCATCGGTGAACTGCTCAGCAAGTGGGAGTCACGATTGCCATCGTTTGTGGCAAAGGTCCGAAGGACGGTGATGAATTAGTCGGTGCCGGGGCGGCGAGGTGTCAGTCGGTGCCGGGGCGGCGGGTGAATTCGGCGTTGAGATCACCCTTGTAGTTGGAGGGCAACGCGGCTCGAAGCTCGGCATCGGTGGGCTCGCGATATTCGCGTGCTTCGGGTGGCAACAAGTTGATGATGGCCGACATCATGCGCTTGGTGTTCTCGTCGGCGAGCGAGTCGGATGCGGAGGCGAGCGAGTCGTCGGCACCCGTGTCGCGACGCAACGCAACTTCGGGGCCAACCGTTACCGACACCTTCGGCGGGTTGGCAACGTTCCACAACATCGGCACCTGCGAACTGCGCGGCCACACCTTCTCGGTTCCCCACAGACCCATCGGAATCACCGGTGCACCGGTGCGCACCGCAAGCCGTGCGGCACCCCAACGTCCTTGTAGTGCAGGGTCGAAGAATGCACGCCCACGCGGAATGGTGCCCTGCGGCATGATCGCCACCATCTCCCCTGCTTCGAGTGCTGCCGCGGCTGCATCGAGCGGTGCGTCGCTGCCCGTGCCGCGATCCACCCGAATGCCACCGAGTGCGGCGGCGAGTTGACCGATCACCGGTGCGTCGAACACTTCCTTCTTGCCGAGGAAGCGAACCGTGCGACCCGTTTTGGCAACTGTGAGCGACACCGCAAAGACGTCGAAGTAACTGCGATGGTTGCCCACCAAAATGGCCGGACCATCCGCCGGAATGTTGTGTGTGCCATCGATGGTGAACTTTGCGAATGGAATCAGTTCGGGGCGCGCGAACGTGAGCGCCAGTTTCTGCAACTCGGTGCCGATGACCGGCACCTTCACCACGCCAGGCGAGACGTCGAGGTTCATCGTTGGCCAACGTCGTGCGGTGGCGAGCACCTGCAAACGAGCATCGGGGTTCACCGCATACGGAGCGCCAACGGCCTCGAGCAACGGCGAGTCGTAAATGCTGTCGGTGTAGGCCGCACACTCAGCGATGCTCACCGAGTTGCGCGCACACCACTCGCTGACGGCCGCAAGCTTGCCGCCCGACCACACGAAACGACCGTCAAGTTCGCCGGTGTAGAGACCGCCGGCATCCACCTCGAACCGCGTACCGATGACATCGTCGAAACCGAGTGAACGAGCGAACTCCTCGATGAAGTCGTACGGCGTGGTGGTGGCGAGCACCAGTTTGTCGCCAGCGGCACGATGCTTGTCGATGACCTGGCGCGCAAAAGGTTGCACCAACGTGGTGAGTTCGGGAATCGCCGTGCGTGCGGCGTCGCGCACCAGACGCTGCGACTTGCCCTTCATCGCGGTGGCACCTTGGCGCGCCAACACCATTGACGGCAGCGTCTCGCCCACCGTGTTGAAAATGCGATACAGCAACGACTCACCCGGGAACGATTGCGGCACCAACCGGGCGGCACGCAACGATGCAGTAATCACGGGGCCGCTGGCACCCGACAGCAACGTGCGATCCAGGTCGATGAACGCGGCTGCCGCCATGTACAGGAACGCTACGGGTAGGGCCCGTGGCGTGCGAAGCGCTCCAACGCCAGGAGCACAGCGTCTAGCCTTGCGCGTAGTGACCGCAGTCCATCTCACTCGCAAGGTTCCTGGGGCTGCCAGCGCGGCGGTACGCCAATTGGCGGGTGGTCGCCGTGTGGTGTGGGCCGAAGTACACGACGACGTCCACAAGGGTGCGCTCTCTTCTGCGGCATCTGGCGTGTTGCGCAACGCGGCACAGATGGCCCACGAGAAGCGTTTGCCGTTGGTGTTGGTGTTGGCATCGTCGGGTGCCGACTTGCGCGAAGGGGTGTCGGCGCTCCACGGTTGGGGCGAAGCAGCACGGGTGATTACCGAGTGCTCGGGCGTGGTGCCCACGGTTGCCATCGTGGATGGCCCGGCGGTGTCGGGCCCCGCGCTGCTGATTGGGTTATGTGACGTGGTGATCATGACCACCGAATCATTTGCGTTCGTGTCGGGTCCCACCATGGTGGTGCAGATGACCGGTGTGGAAGTGAGCAACGAAGAACTCGGCGGTACCGACATCCACTCACGACAAAGCGGTGTGGCAAACCTGGTGGCCAACGACATGGCACACGCCGAAGAACTCCTCAACGAAGTGCTGCGATACCTCCCCGATCATGTCGACGATTTGCCGGCCATCATCGACTCGGGCGACCCGGCGAATCGTCGTTGCCCAGAGTTGAACACCATCCTTCCGGCATCACCCACCGGCAGTTACGACGTGCGACACGTGATCGAGTCCATCGTCGATGAGGGCGTCCATCTGGAGCTTCGCGCTGGCTGGGCCAACAACGTGGTGACCACGCTTGCATCAATCGGCGGACGTGCGGTGGGCATCGTGGCCAATCAGCCACTTGCACTTGCCGGAACACTCGACATTCAGGCGTCGCAGAAGGCTGCGCGCTTCGTGGCGTTTTGCGACGCATTCAACCTGTCGATCGTCACGCTGGTGGACACGCCCGGGTTCTACCCCGGCAAAGACTTGGAGTGGCGCGGCATGATTCGCCACGGCGCACAACTGGTGTTCGCCTACGGTCGGGCCACCGTGCCACGCGTCTGCGTGATCCTGCGCAAGAGCTACGGCGGTGCCTACATCGTGATGGACAGCAAGCGCATGGGCAACGACGTGTGCATCGCCTGGCCCACCGCCGAACTTGCCGTGATGGGCGCCGGCCAGGCCGCCGCCATCCTCCAACGACGCGCCACCCCCGACGAACGTGCCGAATTCGAAAGGGACTACGAAGAACGTCTGCTCAACCCGTACGTGGCAGCCGAACGTGGCTACGTCGATTCGGTGATTACACCAGAAGAAACACGAATCGAAGTGTTGGCAGCCCTCGACATGCTGTCGAGTAAACGTGAGAAATTTCCCAAGCGCAAACACGACAACGGCCCGCTCTAAATCAGGTCAACGAACGGCGTTGGCTCGGTCAACGAACGGCGTTCGCGTAGCCGGCAAGTAGCGTGAATGGCTGGGAGAGGAAGCTCCCGATAACGAGAGACGGAAAGGCCTAACGATGGCTGAAACGATCACGATCATTGACGACCGCACGGGCAAGCAAGTCACCGTGCCGATTACGGGAAGCACCTTCCCCTCGTCGGCATTGCGTCAACTCGACCCGAAACTGCGCATGTACGACCCGGCGTTCTTGTCGACCGCGGCGTGCAAGTCGGCCATCACCTATCTGGATGGTGACGCAGGCATTCTTCGCTACCGCGGCTACCCCATCGAGCAGTTGGCGGAGAAATCCACCTTCCTTGAAGTGGCGTATCTGCTGCTCAATGGCGAGCTGCCCAATGCTGCACAGCTCGAAACGTGGACGTATGACGTCACACACCACACGATGATCCACGAAAACATGCGCAAGCGATTTGTGGACGGTTTCCACCACGACGCGCACCCGATGGGCATGTTCATTTCTGCCACCGCTGCACTCGGCACCTTTTACACCGATGCAAAAGAGATCGAAGCCGGTGACTCGCTCTACAAGCAGACGTTGCGATTGATTGCGAAGTCGCCCACCATCGCGGCCATGTGTTACCGCTTCAGCATGGGTCTGCCGTTCGTGTCACCGAACAACTCCATGGACTACTCCGCGAACTTCCTCAACATGATGTTCCGTATCGGCGACGATTACCGCACAAACCCGGTGCTCGCCAAGGCAATGGACCTGCTGTTCATCCTGCACGCCGACCACGAACAGAACTGCGGTACCACCACCATGCGCGTGGTCGGATCGTCACACGCCGACCCGTACAGTGCGGCAGCTGCGGCTGCAGCAGCGTTGTATGGCCCACTGCATGGCGGCGCCAACGAAGCCGTCGTTCGCATGCTGCAGGACATTGGCAGTATCGACAACGTTCCGGCGTTCATCGCCGACGTGAAAGCCGGCAAGGGACGCCTGATGGGTTTTGGCCACCGCGTGTACAAGAACTACGACCCACGCGCCACCATCATCAAGAAGGCTGCCTATGAGGTGTTCGAAGTAACGGGAAAGAATCCGCTGCTGGACATTGCGTTGAAGCTCGAAGAAGTTGCGTTGAAGGACGAATACTTCGTGTCACGCAAGCTGTATCCGAACGTGGACTTCTACTCCGGACTCATCTATCAGGCGCTCGGTTTCCCCGTGGAGATGTTCACCGTGCTGTTTGCAATCCCGCGCATGACCGGATGGCTGGCGCACTACAGCGAACTGCTGCGCGACAACGACCAGAAGATCTCCCGTCCGATGCAGTGGTACACCGGCGTCGACTCCCGCGATTACGTGGCGATCAACAAGCGCTAACGACGCGCTGATACGTCACGGTTTGGCGCCACGGCACAAAGCCCAACGACTCGTATAGCCGGTACGCACCGGTGGGGTTGTCGGAGTCCACACCCAACGCGGCGTAGTCCATGCCTTCGGCGCGGTACCGCGCCAACGCAGTTCGAAGCAGTTGCGACGCGACTCCCCGACCACGCCATGCAGCAAGCGTGCCGATGTTGTCGATCCAGGCGTACTTCGCACCGAGCAACTCGTCGTCGTTCTCGAACCGATGCGTGATGAGGTGGCCGACGATGTGATCATCGTCATTCAACGCGAAGTACGACCAGTCGGGTCGTGAACCGAATCCGGAGGTTTGGGTTGCCCACCACTCGGGCAACGTGGGTGTAGAGCCCCAGTGGTCTTGAAATGCCAGGTTCTTCACGTTGCGCGCCTCTTCGTTACGAGCGAGGTCCCACGGGACGATGCGGAAGTTGGCTGGCTCGGCGGAGGCTGGTGTTGCAGAGGCTGAAGTTGCAGAGGCTGGCTCGAGGGTCGCCAATGGACGATGCAGATCGGCGAAATACCGAATAGGTTGCAACTCCGCGCGCTCCAATAGGCGAAGCGCGGAATGGTTTGCGCGCGACACATCGACACGCAAGTACTTCGGCAGATCGTTGTTGGTCGAGCGCAAGAGCGATTCGGCTTTCTCCATGCCCCAGGCGAGCAGCACGCGTCCGATTCCCTGCCCGCGATACTCGGGCCTCACGGCACCCATCACGTAGCAACGAACTTCGCGAACCTCCGACGGCAAGTAGTACGCATACACCGCACCGACCAGATCGTCATTGCGCCAGGCAGCAAGCGTGTGATCGGCGAGATCTACCGGGTGCGACTCGAACTCTTCGCGGATCTCGTCGGCTACTTGGTGTTGGGCACGACCGTCGGCGAGGTCGGCTTGGTTGAACACGTCGGCGAGTGCGTCGTAGTCGGAATCGCGAAGCGGACGGTACGTGATGGACATGGGTGAAAGATCTACCGTGCTACCGTCACCACGATTTTGCCGACGTTTGCATTTGCCTCCATGTGGCGATGTGCTTCGACGATCTGCTCGAGCGTAAACCGAACATCGACGATGGGCTTCAGCACACCTGCATCGAAATCCGGCAGCAATGCCTCGGCAAACGCTCGCGACACGGCGATCTTTTCTTCCTTCGGTCGCGGACGCAACACCGTTCCGGTGATGGATGCGCGCTTGGGCATGAGCGATGCAACGTTGAAATCCTTCGATGGACCGGCCATGGTGCCCACCTGGATGATGCGGCCCTTCACTGCCACGCACGCCACATTGCGCACGGTGTAGTCGCCGCCAATCACATCGAGCACCACATCCACACCCCTGCCGTCGGTCGCTTGTGCGATGGCTGCAGCGAAGTCGTCCTTGGAATAGTCGACCACCAGGTTGGCGCCGAGGTCGCGACAGGCCTGTACCTTGCCGCTGGAGCAGGTGACGGCGATCCACGCCCCCATTGCACGGCAGATTTGAATGGCCGCAGTGCCCACACCAGAAGCGCCTGCATGCACCAACGCTCGGCCACCCGGCTTGAGGCCACCCTGCAACACCAGCGCATCCCACGCAGTGATGAACACTTCGGGAATGGCCGCAGCATCGGCAAGCGCCATGCTCCGCGGTGTGCGCATGGCCTGATCGGCGGGAATCGTGAGGTATTCGGCGTACGCACCGCCAGAAACGATGCCCATCACATGGTCGCCAGGCTTCCAGCGCGTGGCGCGAGCATGCGAGGGGGCGGGACTGCTCGCGGTGGCGGCACCGCTCGGGGTGGCGACGATCTCGCCGGCGAACTCCATGCCCGGAATGTCGTGCTCACCGGGGAACGGGTTGGGATAGAACCCACGACGCTGCAACAAATCAGCACGGTTCAGTGCGGTTGCATGCACGCGCACCAACACCTCGTCGGCAGCCGGCGTGGGGACGGGCACCTCGGCGATGCGCAACACGTCGGGTTCGCCGAACTCGGTGAGCACCACGGCGCGCATGGTGGCCGGTGCGCTGGGAACTGGCGCGGGGACGCCGCCGGGCATCACTGCGCCGCCGGGCATGTAGGTGGCCCTTAGGCCATCTTCTCCTGCAGGCGACGGTCGATGGCCGACAAGAACTCTTCCGTGGTTTGCCACTTGGTGTCCTTGGAAATCAACGCTGCGAGATCCTTGGTCATCTCGCCGCCTTCCACCGCTTCGATGCACACCTGTTCGAGCGTGTTGGCAAAGTTGGTGAGCTCGGGCGTGTTGTCGAGCTTGCCGCGATGCGCCAGACCACGCGTCCATGCGAAGATCGACGCAATCGGGTTGGTGCTGGTCTTCTTGCCTGCTTGGTGGTCGCGATAGTGACGCGTCACGGTGCCGTGCGCGGCCTCGCTCTCGAGCACGCGGCCGTCTGGCGTGGTGAGCACCGAGGTCATGAGACCAAGCGAACCGAAGCCTTGGGCAACCACGTCGGACTGCACGTCGCCGTCGTAGTTCTTGCAGGCCCACACGTAGCCGCCTTCCCAACGCAGCATGCACGCGACCATGTCGTCGATCAAACGATGCTCGTAGGTGAGGCCGGCTTTGTCGAACTGGGCTTTGAACTCCTGCTCGAACACCTCGGCGAAGATGTCCTTGAACTGACCGTCATAGGCCTTGAGGATGGTGTTCTTGGTGCTGAGGTACACCGGGTAATTGCGCTGCAACCCGTAGTTGAACGATGCACGTGCAAAGTTGCGGATGCTCTCGTCGTAGTTGTACATGCCCATCACCACGCCGCGACCCTTGAACTTGGCGATTTCCATCTCCACTGGCTTGCCACCGTCCTGCGGAACGTAGGTCATGGTGACGGTGCCGGGGCCAGGGACCTTCCAGTCGGTTGCGCGGTACTGGTCGCCGTGGGCATGACGGCCGATGACGATCGGCTTGTTCCAGTGCGGCACGAGACGCGGCACGTTCTTGATGATGATCGGCTCGCGGAACACCACGCCGTCGAGAATGTTGCGGATGGTGCCGTTGGGCGACTTCCACATCTGCTTCAGATTGAATTCCTTCACGCGGGCTTCATCCGGTGTGATGGTGGCACACTTGACGCCCACGCCGTACTTCTTGATGGCGTTCGCCGCGTCGATGGTGACCTGGTCGTCGGTCTTGTCGCGGTACTCGATGCCGAGGTCGTAGTAGTCGAGCTCGAGGTCGAGATACGGGAAGATCAGACGGTCCTTGATGAACGTCCAGATGATTCGGGTCATTTCGTCGCCGTCAAGGTCGACAACTGGGGTTACGACTTTTATCTTTTTTGCCACGCAAGTACCCTACTTGGCGATGGACTTTGCGTGGAGTAATGAGCAGGTGCTCTTGCGCAAACGCGCCCAAGAACTGGCCGCCGATGCCGTCGCACGTTACGGCAGGTCGAACGACAGCTGGATGAACGGTTACTCCAAGGAATTTTCCCGCGAATTGGGTCGTGAAGGGTTCATCGGCATGACCTGGCCGAGCGAATTCGGCGGCGGTGGACGCCCCGCCATCGACCGTCTCATCGTTGGTGAGGAAATGATCGCCGCCGGAGCCCCCATCGCCGGAATGTGGTTTGCCGACCGCCAAATGGGGCCGGCGTTGATTGGCTACGGCACCGCAGACCAACGCGCACAATTCCTCCCCGACATGTTGCGCGGCGACACCACGTGGTGCATCGGCATGAGCGAGCCCAATGCGGGCAGTGACCTTGCGTCGTTGACCACGTCAGCGGTACGCGACGGCAACCACTGGGTTATCAACGGGCAGAAGATCTGGACCAGCTTCGGCGAACTCGCCGACTTTTGTTATCTGATCTGTCGCACCAGCAAGGAAGGCCCGCCGCATGCGGGCATCAGCGAAATCATCGTGCCGATGGATACACCCGGTATCGAAGTGCGACCGATCACCGACATGACCACCAACCGACACTTCTGCGAGGTGTTCTACACCGACGTTCGTGTGCCGATCGAAAACCTGGTTGGTGCCGAAGGTGGTGCATTCAAGCAGACCATGCGACAGTTGGAACACGAACGTGGTGGCATCGATCGGTTGGTGTCCAATCGCGCCTTGTACCTGATGGCACGCGAACGTGCCGACACGACGGATCCGCTCGTGCGCCAGGCGATTGCCGATATCGAGATTGGTTACACGCTCGGACGCATTCTGGTGATTCGCGAAGTGTTGCGTCAGGCACCGGCAGGGTTCTCGGCCGCCACCAAATGCTTCTGCACCGAGCACGAGGTGCGAGTTGCCGACTTCGTCTCACGAGTGTTCGGGCCGTATGCCACGCTGTGGGACGACGTCAGCCAAGGGCTGGCGTATGCCCCGGCGTACACCATCATGGGCGGCACATCCAACGTGATGCGCAACATCCTCGGTGAACGAGTGCTCGGCCTGCCGAAGTAGTTTTGGCATGTGGCCACACATCCGATAGACCTCAGCACCCGCGTCATTGATTCCGGCGTCATCGACGAACGACTCAACCGTGTCGACGGCGACATTTGGGAACTCACCGACAACGTCGCAATCGTGGAGAGTTTCAGCCACTGCGTGACGGTGAACACCGGCGACGGCCTGATGTGTTTCGACGCATCCGGCGCACAGAGCGGTGCGAAGGTAGTGGAAGCGATTCGCACATGGTCGTCGGCACCGATTTCCCACTTGGTGTACACACACGGGCACCTCGACCACGTGGGCGGTAGCGGCGCATTCCTTGCCGATGCGAACGCGCGCGGATTGCAGCGACCACGTGTGGTGAGCCACGAAGCAGTGCTCCCCCGCTTCGCGCGATACGACGACATGTCGGATTTCAACAACTTGATCAACCGTCGACAATTCGGCGGTATTCGCGCAGACCAAGGTTTGGGGTTGGGCGGTGGCGCCGGCGAGCTCGCCCCGGCAGCTGGCGGTGCTGGCTCGGCGGGCGGTGGACGCCCCGTGTCACACCGATTCCTGCCCGAAGATGCCCTCGCGCCCGACCACACGTTCCGCGAGTCGCTGTCGATGAGTGTCGGCAATCTTGCGGTGGAGATGCATCACGACCGCGGCGAAACCGACGACCACCTGTGGGCGTGGTTTCCTGAAAAGAAGTGGATCGTGACCGGCGACTTCATCATCTGGAACTTCCCCAATGCGGGCAACCCGCAAAAGGTGCAGCGATACGCCGCTGAGTGGGCTCGAGCATTGCGACGCATGGTGGCGATGGGACCGGAACTGTTGCTGCCAGCCCACGGTCTACCGATCGTCGGCAAGGAACGCATCGCGATGGTGCTCGGCGAAATTGCCACCGCGCTGGAGTCGCTCGTTACACAAGTGATTCACCTGATGAACGACGGCGCCACCCTCGACACCATCGTGCACTCGGTGAAAGTTCCGGATGCAGTGTTGGCCAAGCCGTACCTGCGGCCGCTGTATGACGAGCCAGAGTTCGTGGTGCGTGGCATCTGGCGCCTGTACGGCGGATGGTGGGACGGTGCGGCATCACGACTGAAGCCGTCGCCCGACGCGGTGCTCGGCACGGAGATTGCATCGCTGGCCGGAGGCGCCGACGTGTTGATTGCTCGAGCAAAAGGCCTGGCCGAAGATGGTGATATGCGGTTGGCGTGTCATTTGGCCGACTTTGCCGGATGGGCCGCACCAGATGACATTGCTGTGCACACCCGACGTGCGGAAATCTACGAACTGCGTCGCAAGCAAGAGCTCTCGCTGATGAGCAAAGGGATTTTCCGCGCGGCTGCCCGCGAATCAGAAGCCGTCGTCAAGCGACAGCAATAGCCGGCTGCAGCTCAGGCTGCGCCGGATGCCCACTCCGGCTGCTCGAGGAGTGGTGCTGATGCCTGCTCGAGGAGTGGCGCGGTCATGCGCGTCCAGCGACACCAACCACAATTGGGGGCTGAGCGCGGCATCGTGCGTCGCGTAATGAGCTTCACCGCATCGGCCACGAAGTGCAGGAAGGCTTCGTCGTTGCGCTCAACTTCTACCCACACCGCGCTGGTTCGATAGGCGAATCGTTTGGCGGGTTTCTGAGCGTTCGACTTCTTTGAGGCACGAGCGGTGGGCAGCTCAATCATGTCGTCAGGAGGAAAACAGACGAGCCCCATGCGTGAGACTGGCGCGAGCGGCATCGCATCGCCCGCTGGACGCTCAAGCGCGATGGCATAGGCATGCAACTGACGACCATAGAGCGCCGCAGCCTCGTCGGACGGTGCAGACGTCTTGAAGTCGCACACGCCGTACCCGGCGCGCGAAAACTTGAAGATGGTGTCGGTGTCGCCACCAAACTGCACGCGATACGACGTACCAGGCAAGGCAATGGACTCGGACTTCACTCGCTTTCCACGCTGGACCACTCCGGCGGGAAGCGACGTTGATACGTCCTTCACGGATCGACCGAGAAAGAACTCTTTCTGCGCATTGTCGAGTGCACCAAACACCTTGGGGAACGCCGTCGCGGGCCGCGGACGACCGTTGTAGTGGTGCCAAAAACACGCAGGGCATTCGTCGTGCAGGAAGGTGAGCGACGACGGGCTCAATCGAATGACGCCTTCGGCAAGATCGGCCTGCCGACGTTGGGCGACCGTTGGTCGTGGAGTCCGCGTTGGAGCGGTGGTGATTGCGGTGGGTGTGGTGAGCGTCGTCATCGTGCCCACGAACCTACGCACGGGGTGTCACACCGATCAACGGCGTGACACCCCGATGCGAGTGCTTACTGCTTTATGCGAAGAAGCGGAGGAACACCCAGGTATTCGCAGCGGTCTTCACGAGCAAACCGTGCTGATAGTTGACGCTGTCCATGGACTGGAATGAGGTGCCGTTGATGGTGACACCCGTGGCCCCTTGGATCCAGATGTAACTCGTCAAACGACCGATGTCGATTCGAGTACCCACCGGGAATGCCACTGCCGAGTCGGCAGGAACCGTGATTGCCGAATCTACCGATGAGGTGATCATCTTCCCGGCATCGGCGAGGGTCAAGGTGTACGCAGACGTCGCAAGGTTCATCACCGTTTGCGCCGTGGCGTAGCTACCAGCCGCGCCAGTCGCACCAGCTGGGCCGGTTGCGCCAGCAGGACCGGTGATGCCCATCGCCAGACGTGTTTCGGTCTTTGCACGGCACTTGCCGGTGGACGAATAACGAACGACGTCGGTCTTCTTGTTGGCGCAGAGCACCACGCTGGTGGCGGATGCCACCGAGGCACCGATGCCAATCGTGGTCGAAGCGACCACCGCGAGAGCGATGACGGACTTTCGGATCATGAACTTTCTCCTCAACATGGTGATATGCATCACTAACTCGTCGCGACCGACGGTGCGACGTCATGTTCATCCTCTCGCGGCGCGGGACTCCATGAGGAGTACGGCGATACCGAATTTCATCACATGCGAAGCCGCGAGGCTGCAATGCCAAACGGTGGTGGGCGTGACGGGACTCGAACCCGGGACCTCCACCATGTCAAGGTGGCGCTCTAACCAACTGAGCTACACGCCCGAAAGCGAACGCAATCCTACCCGCGCAAACGCAGCGACACTTCGTTGGCCAGCAATCGCCCCGCACGGGTCAACACCAACCGATCATCGATGCGTTGCACCAACTCCCCCATTTCCTCCACATCGACTGCATCAAGTGCAGCCGTCGGCACCCCATCGCGCGTGCGCAACTGCAACTGCAAACGCTCCAAACTGCGTGTGGCGGAATCGAGGTCCTCACATGACGACTCAGCAGAACGTCCCGCTTCGATGAGCTCGATGTACCGGTCGGGCGTGCGCACGTTCCACGATCGACGTCCGTCACGATGCGCATGGGCCGCACAACCAAAGCCCGCATAGTTGCCCCCACTCCAATAAATGGCGTTCAACTTGCACTCGTGTCCCGGCTTGGCCCAGTTGGAGATCTCGTAATTCACGTAGCCAGCCGCGGTGAGAATGTCGTCGACGGCGTCGTACTTGTCGGCTTGATCGTCGTCATCGGGATGACGAGATGCGTCATCTGCCAACGCCGTTCCCGCCTCCACTGTGAGCCCGTACGCCGACACATGCGGCGCACCGAGCGCCACCACCTGCTGCACCGTGGCAACCCAGTCGTTGAGCGACTCACCTACTCCGCCATAGATGATGTCGAGATTGAACGTGGCAAGACCCACTTCGCGAACTGCCTGCACTGCGCGGGCAACCGAATCGGGCGAATGCGTACGCCCCAACGCTGCCAGTACGTGCGGGGATGCCGACTGCATGCCGATACTCACGCGGTTGACGCCGATACTGCGGTACACGCCAAGTAACTCCGCGGTGACGTCGTCGGGATTGCATTCGACCGTGAACTCCGCATCGCCTCGACGCGGGATTGCGTCGAGAGCGTGCACCAACTCGTGGGGGTTCACGTGCGATGGTGTGCCACCGCCGACGAACACTGCGGAAGCCAACGGGAGCGGGCCGGGTGTGGATTGCGACGAATCCGATGACGACGCGGGATTCGAGGCGCGTTCGATTTCCGTGCGCAATGCGCGCAGATACTGCGACTCCAAATGCGAACGATCAGTGAAGGTCGCAAATGCGCAGTAGTCGCACTTGCTCGCACAAAACGGAACGTGCACGTACACGCCGAAGCCGATTTCGGCGGCTGGTGCGCGGGTAGACCACGTCACGCTTGTGGCGGCACGAACACCAACCCCAGGCTGGTGAGTCGGGCGGGAACTTCGTCGACGCTCACATCCAACATCACGGCGATGGCGCGAATGTCGTGCGCACGAACCGTGATCACCTTGCCGTTGAAGTCCTGTCGCTGCACCTGAATCATCCGCAAGAGTTTCTCGAGCATCGAGAACTGTGGACCTTGCATCTGGCTCAACTTGGCAACGTCGATTCGCAACTTGCCCTGTGGCGCCGCAGCAGAACCGGGCTCCACCCGCATCGGGTCGCGAGGGAGAAGTTGATCGACACCGACGTCGTAGAAACGCGCGAGGCGCTCCAGCCGCGGCACCGAAATGGCACGCTCACCGCGCTCGTACGCGCCGAGCACCGACGCCTTGAACTCGTTGTTGCTGCGCGTTTCCACATCGCCGAGCGCCATGTTCTTTTGCAGGCGAATGGAGCGGAGACGCTCGCCCACCAAGCGCGAATATGGCGATCCGGCGCCGTCGCCAGACATTGAGTCGCCAGACGCGCCGTCGATGTCGCTCATGAGGGTCCTTTCGCGGGCGTTGCCGTGTGGTGCAACGCGGTTCCGAGCAGCGCTCCACGCCGTGCCGCGAGCAACGTTGCCGCCACCAGTGTGGCAGTTTCGGCGCGCAGAACGGTGTCACCCAAGCTCACGCACGGAACATCGGCGGAAACTTCGTCAGCATCGAACCCGCCCTCCGGACCAACGATGATGAAATGGGCCGCCGCACGGCTTGCGTCATCGGTTGCGAAGAATGGCCCACCGGACGGGTCGGCAACTGCAGCACCCGGCATGGCGAGCGCGTCGGCAAGGGAGACGAGTCCCGACACCGCAGGCAACCACACGCGACGTGCCTGCATGGCGGCCTCCCGCGCCACCACACGCAGTTTTCGGAGTTGTTTCTCGGCATCCGACCAACGCACCACCGAACGGCGAGTTGGTGCCAACAACACGATGTCGTCCACGCCAATCTCGGTGAGCTTCTGCACCGACCACTCGTTGCGATCACCCTTCACGGGCACGAACGCGACGCCAATGCGCTGTGCGGATGCAGCAACGGTGACAACGTCGCCCGCAACGCGAAGCGAGCCATCGGCCCACACACAGGTGCGCCACCCACCGCGACCATCGCTGGCCGTCACGCTTTCGCCGTCACGCAACCGCAAGACGCGGGAAAGATGATGCTCATCGGTGTCGGTTAGTGACGGCGAATCAAGATGATCGACGAACACATGCGCAACCGAATTGCGCAGCGCATCGATCACGAAAATGCCGACTTGATCTTGGAGACGATGCCCTCGTCACTCACCGGTTCCCCGCGCGACTCGGCGAAACGGCGCAACGCGTCGCGCTCTTGTGATGACAACTTGGTTGGTACCTCCACCACCACACGCGCCCGCAAGTTGCCGCGCCCACGGGTGCGGCCGCCCTGGCCGAGGCGTGGCACACCGCGACCTCGCAACGTGAACTCATGTCCGTGTTGAACGCCGGCTGGAACCACCAAGTGCTCCACGCCATCGAGTGTTTCGAGATCCAGCTCCGTACCGAGTGCCGCCTGTGCGATGGATACCGGCACGTCGGTGACCAGGTCGTCGTCTTCGCGACGCCAACGATCGTGTGCTGCCACACGCATGTGCACGTACAAATCACCCGCTGCTCCCCCACGTGGTCCGACTGCGCCGCGACCCGTGAGCCGCAAGGTTTGACCCGTATCCACGCCGGCAGGCACTTCCACGTTGAGCGACACTTCCTTCACCACGCGTCCCTCGCCGCGACACGACCCACACGGCGACGCGATCATCTGTCCGACACCATTGCAACGCGGGCAGGCGCTAGTGGTCACCATCTGACCGAGCACGCTTTGACGCACACGACGCACCTGGCCAGCGCCGCGGCATTCACTGCACGTCGTCGGCTGGGTGCCTTGTGCGGCACCACTGCCACCACAGTCGTCGCACGCCACGGCACTGCGCACGCGAATCTCTTGTTGCGAACCAAACACCGCATCGACGAACGAGATGTCGACGATGACCTCCACGTCCTGTCCGCGCGGCGGACCACTCGGGCCAGAGCGTCCACCGAACGGGGATCCTCCGCCGAAGAACGCATCGATGATGTCGCCAAAGCCACCGCCGAACGGGTCGCCACCGCCGCCACCTCCACTCATTCCTGCTTCGCCGAAACGGTCGTAACGAGCGCGCGACTCATCGTCGCTCAGCACCTCGTATGCGCGGGATACCTGCTTGAACTTCTCCTCGGCTTCCTTGTTGCCGGGGTTCTTGTCAGGATGCAATTCGCGAGCCAACTTGCGGTATGCACGCTTGATCTCATCAGCCGATGCGGTTCGCGCCACACCGAGAAGTTCGTAGAAATCGGTTGACATCTCGAAATCAGTCCCGGGTGCAATTCATCGTTGGGTCAGCCTTCGGTGAGACGGCGGCCGAGGCGATCGCTCACCACTTCCACCGTGGCGAGTGCTGCCGGATAATTCATGCGCGTGGGACCAAGCACGCCAACGCTGCCGATGGTTTCACCGTCACGAACCACCGGTGCGAGGACCACCGAACACACGCTCAACGGTTCCACACCGGTTTCGGCACCGATGGCCACGCTGACTCCACGGCTCAGCATGTCGCGCACCAACGACACCACCACGTACTGCTGTTCGAGCGTTTCGAGCACCGAGCGCACCACTTCCACCGCGTCGAATGCGGTGGTCAAACTGGCGGTTCCTCCCACGAACACGCTGTCACGACGCTTGCCCTCGGTAACCGCCGCTACCGCACGACCGACCAGTGCCTCCACATCGGCATCGACGCCGTCACCTTGACGCGGTGCGTCGTTGCGAAGCGAGCCGTCGCCGAGGGTCTTGCCCACCAACGACTCGTTCAACCTGGCGTTTGCCAACGCGATCTGCATCTCGCTGGGCGACGTGGCGAACTCGATTTGTTCGCTCTCGATGTCACCGTTGGACAACACCGCCACCACCGTGCCGAGACGATCATTGAGCGCCACCACGTGCGCCGAACGCACCACGGCCTCCGACACCGACGGTCCGGTGACCACGGCGGTGTAATTGGTGAGCTGCGCCAGAAGCAACGACGTGCGATGCAACGTTTCCTCCAGGCGGAAGTGTGCGGAGTCGAAAAAATCGCCGAGTCGCTGATGGCTTACCGTGTCGAGACGACCGGCCTTGGCCACATCGGTCGTGGTGAGATGATCCACGTACACGCGATAACCCTTGTCCGTGGGCACACGACCCGCAGAGGTGTGGGGCTGGGCCAGATATCCCTCGGCCTCGAGCGCGGCCATGTCGTTGCGGATGGTGGCTGCCGACACGTTGACGCCTGGCATCGATGCAATGTGATTGGAACCAACGGGCTGACCCGTTGCCACGTAATGCTCAATCACCCTGCGGAGAATGGCGATTCTGCGGTCGTCGACACCACTTGCGGCCATGATCGTGCCTTTCAGGCTACTGAGCGCGGGGGTGCCCGTCGCGCCGAGCGTGGCGCATGTCGCGCGGCTCGTGGCGCATGTCGCGCCGAGCGCTACTTGCCGGACACCAACTTGTAGCGGCGCAGCGCCTCGTTGCGCTCATCGCCGTGATCGACCATCGGCGCCACGTAGCCCTTCGGAAGGCCCGCCGGATTTTCTGCCGGTGTGTGCACGAACTTGTCGGGCACATCCTGCAACTCGGGAATCCACGTGCGAACGTACGCACCCGTCGGGTCGAACTTTTCTGCCTGCATCGCAGGGTTGAAGATGCGAAAGTACGGAGCAGCATCAGTGCCCGTACCGGCAGTCCACTGCCAACCATGGTTGTTGGATGCAATGTCACCGTCCACCAAGTGCATCATGAAGAACTTGGCTCCCCACTGCCATGGCAGATGCAAATCCTTCACCAAGAAACTCGCCACGATCATCCGCACGCGGTTGTGCATCCATCCGGTTGCCAACATCTGTCGCATGCCGGCATCGACGATCGGGTAACCAGTGCGACCTTCGCACCACAATGCAAAGCGCTGTTTGGCCTTTGCGTCGGTGTCCACGGGCATGGCTGCCATCTTGGGCTGCAAGTTCTTCCACGTGGTGTGCGGTTGATGATGCAACACATCGGCATAGAACTCGCGCCAGCCCAACTCGCTGCGGAAGTGGTCGTGATTCTTGTCGGGCTTCAGCTCCGCCAACAACTGACGCGGATGCAACACCCCGAAACGCAAATACGGCGACAACATGCTGCAACCGTCACGATCGGGATTGTTGCGCTCCTCTTTGTAACGACTCAGCGCGTCGGACGCAAAGAGCTCCCAGCGGGCCCATGCGGCGTCCTCTCCGGCGGCGGGCAGCGTGGCCGTCAGCGTCGGCTCGGCAGGAATGCCATCGCACTTGATGTCAGGCGCACCACGCAGATTCATGTTGGCGGGAACGGGCAGCGGAGCGTCCCAACCACTCGCAATCCACCCGCGTGAAAACGGGGTGAACACCGCATACGGCGTGCCGTCGGGCTTGCGCACCGTGCCAGGTTCCACCGCATACGGCGAACCGACACGAACCAACTCCACGTTCATTGCGCGAAGACGTGCAGCAACCTCGTTGTCGCGGTTCGACCCGTACGGTGCAAAGTCGGCGCTCACGAACACCTTGTCGGCACCGACCTCCTTGGCAAAACGCGGCAAGATATCGAGCGGATCACCGTGGCGCACCACGACCGCACGATTCATCGACGCATCGAGCGAGCGAAGATTGCGCAACATGAACGCCATTCGCGCCGCACCCGAGCGTTTCACGAACAGCGGGTCGAGGACGAACAACGGTGTCGTGGTGCCGTGGGCAAGTGCCGCATGCAGCGCAGGATGATCGGCAATGCGCAAATCGCGACGGAACCAAAGAATCGACGTTCCCATTGCTGCCGAACCTACCGCCACCACCATGCCAGCAGCGCGACGCAGGCAAAACAGGTGATGCCGCCATAGGCCATCGACCATTCGAGCGATACGTAATCGGCAATGACACCGGTGATCGGACCACCGATTGGTGTGCTCCCGAGAAACGCCACCGCGGTGAGCGCAAGGAGACGTCCGCGCATGTCCGGAGGGGACTCCTGTTGGCTGATGGCGTTGCCCGACGCGATCATCGCCGCACCACCGAATCCCAACGGCACACACAGCAGGAACGCGGTCAATAAGTTCGGCGAAAACGCCACGCCGATGTTTGCAGCGCCCAAGACACCGACGTTGATCACCAGCCAGCGCAACGACACCCGTGGAAATCGTGCAGTCACCAACGCACCACCGATGCTGCCGATGCCGGTGATGGTGAGCAGCCAACCGAAGGCGTTGTCGCTCCCCCAGTTGACGTCTGCCAATTTCGGAAACACCACGCTGTAGTTGAACGCGAACGTGCTCACCACGATGTAGGCAAAGAACATCGACGACAAGCGGCGGTTCGAACGGACGTACCGCAACACCTCGCGCACGGGCTGACCCCCTGCCGGACGCTTGATCGCCGCAATCATCTCCGACCTGCGCAAACCAACGA
>Ga0208721_1000111_pt1 | contig 18901 bp, 14 predicted proteins | sample LakMenEpi17Aug10_FD_150705 | JGI IMG/M metagenome (GOLD analysis project Ga0208721, IMG submission 150705) | Freshwater microbial communities from Lake Mendota, WI - 17AUG2010 deep hole epilimnion (SPAdes) | ecosystem: Environmental > Aquatic > Freshwater > Lentic | place: Lake Mendota, Madison... | reverse complement strand
CGAGCACCAAGCAACAGACGAGCGACAGGAGCCGTTTCATGGCGAATCTCCTCGGGGGAAAGCGGGCACGGGAAGATCAGTCAACCACCTCGTAGATCGTGTCACCGAGCAGCACGACGACGTTCCGCCCCTGGGCCAGCCAGCGGGGAGCCGCCGGGTCGCGGTCGAGGAGGGCGAAGTAGGCGTCGGAGCCGAACGGCACCCGCTCGCGCCGGGCGTCCGGCCGCTCCTGCGCGCGGGCGTCGACCCATTGCTGGGCGTTCTGGAAGAACGTCCGGCCGGCGATGGCGTTGGTCTGCTGCCGATCGACCGCCCGGGCGACGACGTCGGCCGCCCCGGCCTCGCGACCGGCCTGCCCCTTGAAGGTGAAGGCGTTGGCGGCAGCCGGGGCCGAAGGCTTGTCGGCCCGGGAGAGCGCGTCGAATGCCTGGGCATCGCCGACGGCGCCGGCGCCGCTCGCCTCGGCCTGGGCATCCGCGTAGATCCGCTTCGCTTCGGCGCGGGCCCGCGGGTCGGCGTCGAACTCGCGGAGCGTGCGGTCCGCCGCCGCCACCTTGCGGCGGCCCTCGTCCTCGAGGATCAGCCACGACGTGTACGGGGTGACGATGCCGTACCGGCGGGCGAGCGTCGCCGCCTCGTCGCGGAGTTCCGTCGATTCGCCATGCAGACGGATCTGGTCGAGCAGGTAGCCCACGCGGCGGACGGCCCACAGCCGCGGCAGGTACTCGCGGTCGCCGTCCTTCTCGGGAAACGACCGGCTGAGCGTGAAGCGGCGTTGCTCCCCGGCCATCGTGCCGGCGAGCGTGAGCGTGGCCCGCCCGCTTCCCGTGTAGCGGCCGAGGACGACGAGCTGCTCCCCCTTGAAGAGGTCGGGGAGCGGCCCCGGGTGGAGTTTCGAGATCCGCACGTCCCCCTCGACCGTGAGCTCGAGGTTCGTGAGCACCGGGCTGGCGATCTTGCCGTAGAAGCTCGCCAGCTTGAGCTCCAGGTCCTCGCCCGGGAGCACGTACTGGCCGGCGGCGCGGGTCGCGTGCACGATCCTGTCGAGGAGGTGCGTGTTGACGTCGGTGCCGACACCGAGGCAGAAGACGCGGATCGTCCGCCTGCCCACGGCCTCGGTGACGCCGGCGACGAGCTTCGCCACGTCGGTCTGGCCCACCGTCGGCAGGCCGTCGGTGAGGAACACGACGAAGCAGGGCCGGGCCTGTTCCGCCGCGTCCCCCGCGGGGGCGGCCGTGACGAGCTTCAGCCCGGCGGCGAGCGCGTCGGCGATCGCCGTGCCGCCGATCGGCTTGAAGCCCTTCACGAAGGCGATCGCCTTGTCGCGGGAGGCGTCGTCGGCCGGCAGCAGCCCGGGGGCGAAGGGCTCGGCCTCGGTGGCGAAGCGGACGATCCCGAACCGGTCGCGCGGGTCGAGGTTCCGCAGGCAGAACTCCAGCGCCCGGCGGGCCTGGCCGATCTTGTCCCCCTCGGCCATCGAGCCCGACGAGTCGAACACGAAGACGATGTCCTTGGGCAGCGCGGGCTTGGCCGAGGCGGCCGGGGAGGCGAACAGGGCGAACGTCCCCTCGTCCTCCCCTGCCGCACGGTGCACGAGGGCGCCGAGCCCGACATCGTCGGCCGGCTCGACGCCGAAGAAGAGGGAAAAATCGGTGTTCGGGCGGACATCGCGGGCCTCGAAGCCGACGACCGCCCTGCGGTCGCCGTCCCGCTTCACCTCGACCTCGTGGCTTGGGGAGTGGATCGTGCCGATCTTTCCGGAGGCCGCCAGCCGGACCGTGACCGACAGCGTGTCGAGCGGCCGCGCCGAGAACTTCTCGGTGTTGAGCGGATAGCGGTACTCGACGAGGCCGCCGTCGGCACTGAGGAGCTGGGTGTACTTCAGCTTCACCCGCTTCTCCTTTTTCGGCTCGAGGGGGAAGATCCGCACCTTGAACAGGTCCTGGCCGGCGTATTCGAGGAGCGCCGGGTCCTTCATGCGGCGGACGATGTCCTCGTAGATGCTCCGCGCCTTGGCGGCGTCGAGCAGCTCCGCCTCGGTGAGCGTGCCGTCGATGTCCATCGCGAACGTGTCGATCTTCGCGCCCCGCGGCACGGGGAACAGGTAGGTGCCCTCGAGCCGCTGGTCATTGGGATTGAAGAACGCCTGGTCGACCTCGGTGGTGGCCACCTGGCCGTCGATCGTCACCGTCACCTGGTGACGACGGACCTCGAGCGGCGCGAAGGCATGGGGCACGTGGGGCGGCGGGCGAAAACCGGGCGGCGGCCGATCGACGACGATCAGGCCGTCGGCCCAGGTCGGGACGGCGGCGAGGGGGGCAAGGAGCATGAACAGGAACGCGGGGAGTGGCTTAACGCGGGTCATGACCTGGGGCTCCTGACGAGGGGACCGTGACCGTGGGCACTGGATCCAGTATCGATGCGGCGGCCGGCTTTCCCGGTCACGGCTGCGCAACGACCCGGGGAAGTGTCGGTCGCCATCACGTTGGATGCCGCCGGCGCGGGAAAGGTTCCCGGCCACCGGGGCGGGCCCTGCCGCGACCCGCAGCCCGCCGGGGAAGGGCCTGCCATGAGGGCCTGCTATCCTGTCGGCCATGAGCGACCGCACACCGCCGAGCGTCGAATCCAGTGAGCCGCCCGTGCTCGCCAACGAACTGGCCCGAGAACGCAACCGCGAGGCGGCCGATCGCACGCTGCTGGCCTGGATTCGCACCAGCCTGGCGCTGATCTCGCTCGGCTTCGGCATCGAGCGGCTCGGCCAGGCGGCCCTCGGTCTCAACGGCAGGCTCACGGGATACAGCCCGCTGAAGACCCGGCTCTTCGGGGCGACGCTGATCCTCCTCGGCGTGGCGGCCACGCTCGCCGGGATGTGGGAGCACCGGCATGTGCTCCGGGCGATCGCCCGCGTGGACTACCGCTACACCGGCCGGCCGGCGATCGCCCGCTTCATGGGAGCTGCGCTGGTCATCATCGGCCTCGCCGCGCTCGTCGTCGTGCTGATCGGGTTCTGACCCGTTGTCGTCTCGGGCGAATCGGGCGCGGGCCGTCGTGCCGGCGGCGGTCAGAGCACGATCGCCTGATCCCGGCGCCGCCAGCGCCGCGGCGTGAATGCCGGAATCGGCAGCGGTTCGATCAGCGGGCGCCCTCCCTGCCAGAAGTCCCGGAACGGCCGACGCTCGCCCGTCAGGTACAGATGCCGGAGGAAGGCGAGGTCGCAGGCCGAGTAATCGGCGAGCCACTGGTCGAGATCGCAGACGCCCGCCTCGTGCAGCGCCTGCTGGCTGTAGCGGCAGGCCTCGCGCTCGTAGGCCTCGAGCGCCGCCAGTTGCGGTTCGTCGGGCTTCACCGGCCGTGTCATCCCCAGCCGTCGGGAGCGTGCGCAGGTGTTCCACTGCACCGTGTGACCGAAGAGATGGGCCACGAGGAACAGCCGCTCCGCGGGCGTGGCGCCGGTGCCGACGAGAATCCGCCGCCCGTCGAGGTCCCCCTTTGCGGGCGGCTCGATCGGCACGTCATCGACGAGCACGTCGTAGCGGCCGGTCAGATGCCGGACAACGGCGTCCATGGCCGCGACGAATTCGGCATCCGCGGGTCCGGCCATCCGGCGTACTCCTCTGCAACCGTCACTCGGCCGGCGCGGCGATCGCCCACAGGTTCTTCTGCGAGGCGACGAACAGCGTGCCGTTGGCCGCGGCGGGCACCGACCAGACGGGCGTGCCGAGCTTGATGTCGGCGACGTGCTGCCGCTCGCGGCCGGTGCGCAGGATCGTCAGCCCCTTGCGCGTGCCGATGAACACCTTGCCGTCGGCGACGAACGTGCTCGACCAGATCTCGTCGCGGGTGTCGTGGACCCAGAGCAGGCTGCCGGTCGCGGCGTCGAGGCAGTGAATCTTGCCGGCATGCTCCGCGGCGTAGACGAGCCCGTCCACGACCGACACCGTGGACAGCGAGCGGCCGATGCCGAGGTACTGCCAGACGCGGTTGCTCGCCGTCACGTCGCCGCGGTCGCCGTCGAGGGCGATGCAGGACAGGGCGCCCCGGCCCGGGCCGTGGACCGGGTCCTGGCCGATGCCGACGTAGATCCGGCCGTCCTCGATCACCGGCGTGCCGATGATCTCGCAGGGGCTGACGAGCATGCCGTCCTTGTCGAGATCCTTCTTCGCGCCGCGGACGAGCGCCCAGTAGTCGATCGGCACCCCGCCCCGCGACCGGTAGCCGGCCGGGTTGCAGTCGAACTTCCACAGCTCCGCGAGGATCGCCGGCTCCTGTCCGGCGGCGACGCCGACCGGCAGCGGGTCGAAGGCGTGGCAGACGCCGTCGCCGGCGGCGTAGATCACCTGCGGCCGACCCTCCACGTGCGCCAGCGCCGGACTCGCCCACTGCCCGTGGAAGACGTCGGCGCTGATCCGGCCGTCGTCGCGGGCGAGCAGCCGGCCGGTCCGCTTGTCGAGGACGATCAGCGACGGGGCGGTCGGCAGCACCACCTTGCCGTCGTAGACGCCGTTGGCGGTGCCGACGTACAGATGCTCGCCGACGACGAGGATCGAGCAGTTGGCGGCGTCGTGGGGAAACACCGGCAGGTCGCGGAGCATGTCGAACCGCCAGGCGATGTCGGCGTCGCCCGGGCCGAGTTCCAGCGGCGGCGCCCCGGCGGGCACCGAGAACGACGCCTCGTCGGTGAACGGCCCCTGGTTGCCGTCGGCCAGGCCGCCGACGTCGAGGCACACCACCTCGCAGCGGTTGGTGACCAGGTACACGCGATTGCCGTCGACCGTGGCCGTCGAGCAGATGCCGAGGTTCATGTCGTCGAAGTCCTCGCTCACCTTGGAGCGGTCGATCTCCAGCCGCGGCACGACCAGCCGCCAGACGAGATCGCCGGTCCGTTCGTCGAGACACATCAGCACGCCGCCGCGGGTCGGGGTGATCCGCGGGTCATCGATGTCCTCGTCGTTGGTCCCGATGTAGATCCGGCCGGCGGCGATCACCGGCGCCGAATAGTTTTCGCTGCCGAGCCGGGCGACGAAGCGGACGTTGCGGGCCGTCGCCGGGTCGAACCCGAGGCGGGTGCGGGTCTTCCTGCCGGGATGGAAGGTGTCGGGAATGCCGGTCTCGGCCGCCGCCATGTTGCGGGCCGACGTGCCCCCCCACTGCGTCCAGTCCGCGGCCGGCGCACCGGCGGCGGTCATGAAGGGGATCAGGGCACAGATGATCGTCGTGCGCATCGGTTCCTCGTCGCGGGGGCCGGATGGGAAGTATTGTGGAAGGCCGCCGGAGGCCGGTCCAGCGTTTGGCGGCCCGTGTGATCCGCCGCCGCTTCGCCACGACCATGTCCGAGCCCGCATCCCCCGCACAATCGGTTTTGCCGCACCGGCGGGTCGACCTGCTCGTCGTCGGTGCGGGCGCCGCCGGCCTGTTCGCGGCGACCTGGGCCGGCCGTGCCGCCCGGCAGGCGGGCCGGCCGCTCTCCCTCCTCGCCGTGGACGGCGCCCGCCGGCTGGGGGCCAAGATCCTCGTCGCCGGGGGAGGCCGCTGCAACGTGACGCACGACTGCGTCTCCGCGGACGACTACGCCGGCTCCACGCCCCCGGCCATCCGCAAGGTGCTGCGCCGGTTCGACGTCGCGGAGACGGTGGCATTCTTCGCCGCGGCCGGCGTGACGCTGAAGCGCGAGGAGACCGGCAAGCTCTTCCCCGTCACCGATTCGGCCCGCACGGTCCTCGACGCGCTCGTCGCCGAGGCCCGGTCCGCCGGCGCGGAGATCCTCCATCCCGCCCGGGTCACCAGCCTCGTGCGCGAGGCCGACGGGTTCGTGGCCACGAGCGACGCCGGCCCGATCCGTGCCGACCGCGTGATCCTCGCCACCGGGGGCAAGTCGCTCCCCAAGTCGGGCTCCGACGGCGGCGGCTTCGCACTGGCCGCTGGCCTCGGCCACGCGCTCACGGCGCCGATCGTGCCCGCGCTCGTGCCGCTGCTCCTCCCGGCCGGCCACTGGATCACGACGCTCTCCGGCCTGACGCTCGACGCCGAGGTCGCGCTGCGCACCGCCACGGGCCGGCGGCTGCTCGCCGTCCGCGGCAGCACGCTCTGCACCCACCAGGGGCTCTCCGGTCCGGCCGTTCTCGACATCAGCCGGCACTGGCTCGTCGCCCGGCACGCCGATCCCGGCGTCGCGCTCTCGATCAACTGGCTGCCGGGACTCGACGAGGCGGCGGCGGACGGGCTGCTGATCGCCGGCCAGGCCCGCGGCCCGCTCACGGTGCTCCGCGAGCGGCTCCCCGATCGGCTGGCGAAGGCGCTGTGCGCCGCCGCGGGGGCGAGCCCGTCGGGCGACCTGCCGCGCGAGGCCCGGCGCCGGCTGGCCGCGCTCGTCGTGGCGACGCCGCTGCCCGTCAGTGGCGATCGTGGCTTCGCCGTCGCCGAGGCGACCGCCGGCGGCGTGCCCCTCGCCGAGGTCCGGCTGGAGACGATGGAGAGCCGGATCTGCCCGGGGCTGCACTTCGCCGGCGAGGTGCTCGACGTCGACGGCCGCATCGGCGGCTTCAACTTTCAGTGGGCCTGGGCGAGCGGCTTCGTCGCCGGCAGCACCGCGGCGTCCGCGGTCACGGCCGCCGTCACCTCGTAGCGAAACCGGCCGGAGCGCAGATCGAGCGTGCGGATTCCCGCACCGGCTGGTTCCACCGCCGGCAGGAGCATGGCGACGCGGGGCATCACCCCGGCGACGTCGATCTCGTCCATCCTTCCCCGGCCGAGCGGCCAGCGCAGGGAGTCGCGGCGGCTTCCGCGGAGCAAGGACCGCAGCCGGGCGAGCGGCGTGCGGGCCAGCCGCTCCGACCGCAGCACCTCGTGCCGCGTGCCCCACGGCGCCCACTGGTTGGGGTCGGTGGGGCCGACGAGCACGACCACGGGAACGTGGAACGACGCCGCGAGATGGACGAGACCCGTGTCGATGCCGATGCACAGGTCGATGCGGGCCACGAGCGCCGCGGCCTGACGCAGCGACAGCGCGAGGGAAAAATCGTGGATGTGCGCCGCCACCTCGGCCGGCAGGGCCGACCGCAGGGATTCATGGGCCGGCGCGTCGTGGGGTGCGCCGCAGAGCACGATCTCGCAGCCCCGTTCGGCCACGAGCCAGGTCGTGAGCCGGGCCCAGGCCGCGTCCACCCAGAACCGTCCCGCGTCGGTGCCGCGGATCGCCAGCAGCACCCGCGGCCGGCCGGCGGGCAGCGCGGCGACGAGGGGCGCGACCGCCCGTTCGCTCTCCGCGTCGACCCAGTTCTCGTTGTGGCCGTCGTCGATCGGCCGCTGCTCCGCCCGCAGCAGGTCGAGGTAGCGTTCCGCCTGGTGGCGACCGGGGGGCACGGCGACCGCCGTGGAAAGAAACAGGCCGGCGCACTCCGTGGCGAACCCGATGCGCTGCGGAATCCCGGCCAGGAAGCCGACGAGCGCCGCGGAGAGCGATCGCTTGAGCAGGTAGCACCGCGTGTAGCCGCGCGAACGCAGCCATGCCGCCCGGCGGCCGATGCCGGCCGCGTCCGGCCACGACAGCAGGGCGTCGATGTGCGGGCAGTTCGCCAGGGCCTGCAGGGCGGCGCCGCCGGCGATGGCCTCGATCACGGCCTCGGGATGTGCGGCACGGAGGTTCCGCAGGAAGGGGATCGCCAGCAGCGTGTCGCCGAGGTACCGGGTGCAGATCACGACGATCCGCTCCCGCCCCGCGTGCCGCCCGCTGCTGCCGTCGTCGCTCATGACCGGAGCATAGACCGGGCCACGCTTGCGGGCTGCGCTGGTTTTCGCGTCAGCGGGCGAATCCGACGAAGAAGCTGAAGATCTGCTTGCTGTCGTAAGGTGCGTAGGCCACGGGGAATGCGAAGTCGAGCGCGATCGGGGCCGGCCCCATCGCCGGGAGCGTGATCCGCATGCCGACGCCGGGGGCGACGCGCATGTCGTTGATGGAGACGTTCGACTCCACGGTGCCGAAGTCGGTGAACACGACGCCGCGGAGCGTGTCGTCGGCGGTGATCGGAAACATGTACTCGATCGTGTTGAGCCACTGGAACGGGCCGCCCACGACGGCCAGCTGGCCGTTGGAACCCGCCTGCCGCGGGCTCGCCCCGCGGAACGTGAAGCCGCGCAGGGTGTTGTAGCCGCCGGCGAAGAAGTTGTCGTAGGCGGGCGTGTCGGGCCCCGACATGCCGAGCACCGAGCCGACGGAGAGGACGTGCCGCCCCGACCCGTCGGGCCGCTCGTTGAGGAGGAAGTACTGCCGCCCCTCGAGGATCCCGCGCGGGTAGACGAAGGTGCCGAGCACCTGCTCGAACTCGAACGTCGCCAGGTGCCCCTGCGTCGGCATGAACGGGCTGTCGCGGGTGTCGTGGATCAGGCCCGCGCTGAAGCCGTAGAGCCCGTTGGTGCCGAGCATCCGCTGGATCTCGGGCACGCCCGGCACGCGGGGATTGAACACGTCGATGCTCTCGCCGCGGAAGGCGGCGTTCACGGACAGGTCGGGGGCGAAGGCGAACTGGTAGCCGAGGCCGACGCGACCGCCGGTCCGCGACTCCGCCCAGTCGAAGAACGCCCGGGTGTAATAGGAGGCTGACAGCGACAGCCCGATCCGGGTGTCGAAGAGGTACGGCTCCTGGAACGTCGCCATGTACCGCTGCAACTGGGTGCCCGGCGAGGCCTCCAGGCGGAACCGCTGCCCGGCGCCGCGGAAGGCGACGCCGTTCTTGACGTCGTCCCAGCTCCGCGGCAGGCGCAAGATGTCGAAGTTCTGCTCGTCGATCACGATGTTGCCGACGAGGCCGGCGTTGGAGTTGACGCCGGCCCCGATCATCAGTCGCCCGGTCTGCGTCTCCTCCGCATCCACGTCGAGAACCACGTAGCGGTCGCCGTCCGGAAACACGGGCAACGGGCTACCGCCGAAATCGGGGAGCGCGGGGGGCTGGAATCCGGGCGGCTGGTTGGGATCGAACTGCGCGACCGGCTGGACAGGCAGCGGCTGCTGGCCGGCGAAGCCCGCCGGCGCAGCCGGCTGGCCGGGGAACGCGGGGGCGACCGGCTGCTGGACCGTATAGACCGGGGGCAAGGGCTGACCACCGGGTACGGCCGCGGCAGCACCTCCCCAGGCCTGTGCCGGGGCCCAGCCCGGCTGCGGCTGCGGCGGCATGCCCGGCTGGGGCAGCGGCTGCTGCACGAAGCCCTGCGGAACGAACCCCGGCTGCTGAAACGCCTGCTGCATCGGCACGGCCGGCTGGGCGTATGGCTGCTGGGGAGGGGACTGCGGCAGCGGGCTCTGGCCGCGCCACACCGCCGGCGCCGCGATGCTCTCGGTCCGCGCCGGCGTGTCCTGCCAGTCGCCGTCGACCTCGATATTGAGCACGCTGTCGTCCGCGCTGTCGTCCGTGCTGTCGGGGCTCTGGCCGCGGAAGCCGGGCCGGTCGGGATCGCGGGCCATCTGTGCGCCGTCGCCTTGTGGCTTCGTGAACACGATCTTCGGCCCCGCCCCCTTGGCCGCGTCGGCGAGGAACAGGCCGCTCGATTTCAGCCGGCGCTCGTCGTCGCGCAGCTTGCGGATGTCGAGGATGTCGCCGGGGCGGAGCGAGAGCCGGTTCATCACGACGCTGTGCCGGGTGTGCGGGTCGGTGGTCCCGCCGCGGATCCGCACGTTGATCTGGCCGACCCTGTACCGCTGTCCCTCCTCGACGTTGTAGACGAGGTCGAGCTGCCCGGGCTGCTCGAGGAACCGCGGGTCGGCCTTGACGTCGGCGAAGACGAACCCGCGGCCGCCGTAGACGTCGCGGATCTTGTTCAGGTCGGCTTCCATCTTCGACTGGTTGAAGTGCTGGCCGCTGCGCATCGCCAGATCGCGCTCGAGGAACTCCGTCTTGAACTTGGCATTGCCGATGAACGACACGTTGCGGACCGTGTATCGCGGCCCCTCGTGGATGACGTAGGTGAGGTGGACCCAGTCCTTGTTCCCTTCGTGGAGGACGTCGATCTCACGGCCGACCCGGGCCTGGAAGAAGCCGAGGCTGCGGTAGTAGGCGGTGAGCCGGTCGACGTCCTCGTCAACGACCGAGCGGTCGACGTCGCCGCCGATCATCCAGAGGATGCCCGGCTTCGACTTGATCTGGGTCAGGAGGCGGGCGTCGCTGGCGATCGTGTTGCCGACGAAGCCCGTCCAGGCGACCTTGCGGTTGCGCCCCTCGTCGACGAGGAACACGGCCCCCGTGTCGCCGGGCTTGCTCCCCTCGACCGTCGTCACGCGGGCGGCATCGTAGCCCTTCTCGTGGTAGTGCGACTCGATGCGGCGCCGCGCCTCTTCGACGATGTACGGGTCCATCGCGTCGCCGACGTCGATCTCCGCCTTCTTGCGCAGCACCCGGGTCGAGATCTGCCGGTTGCCGACATACTTCACATGGCGGAGCATCGGCCGCTCGACGACCTGGAAGATGACCACCACGCCCTCGCGGATGCGGACGTACTTCGGCTTCACATCGACGAACTTGCGGCTCCGGTGGAGCGAGCGGACGTCCTGTTCGATCGCCTGCGGGTCGAAGATCTGGCCGGCCCGGGTGACGAGTTGCGGCAACTTGGCCGTCTCGGTGGCGTGATTTCCCTCGATCCGCACCTCGACGATCCGGTCCGCGGGATCGACGGCCGCCGGGGCGGAGGCTCCGGGCAGGGCGGGCTGCGGCCGCGTGGCGGCCGGGGCGGCGCCGCCGGCCGCGGTCACCGGCGGCAGTGGCGCGACCACGGGGGGCGTGGCCGGCTGCGCGAGGGCGGCGCCGGCCATGCAGGTGACGGCGCCGACTGCGAGCAGGACCCGCAGCATCGGGAGGCGGTTGCGGCGGCGGGCGGGCGTGAATGTCATGCGGGGACCGGCGTCCGACGGGCGGCACGGAAGCCGCGGAGAAATAGCGGAGCCCCGCCGCCGTCACAAGGCGAAAAGTGTCCCTGCCGGAAAGCCGCCCCGGCGCGGCCGGGCGGGCCGTCGCGGCGTCTTTCCCAGTCGGCGATTCTTGACTAGGCCCCGCGAACGGCGTTACTTTTGAATGTTTCCCCCCGGTTCCGTCGCGTCGTCCGGCCGTGTTCCCCCGCTTTCCGGCCGCAGCCCGCCGGCTCATCGCATGGCTCCACTGGTGATCGACCTGCGCCGGACCGACGATCCGCGCGACGTCGTGCACCGCGCCGTGCAGGCGCTCGCCGAAGGGCGGCTGGTGGCGTTTCCGACCGAGACCGACTACGTCATCGCCGCCAGCGCCCGCGAGGCCGCCGCCACCGTCCGCCTGCGCGCGGCGGCGGTCGAGCGCGACGGCGCGCCGCCCCTGTCGCTCGTCCTGCGCAGCGCCGCCGAGGCGCTCGATTGGGCGCCGCGGATGGCGCCCGTCGCCCGGCGGCTCGCGCGCCGCTGCTGGCCCGGTCCGGTGGCGATGATCGTTCCCGACGACCACCCCGAGAGCCTCGTCCATCGGCTGCCGGCGGAGTCGCGTCGAGCGATCGTCTGCGCGGGCCGGCTGCGGCTGCGGATCCCCGGGCATTCCGTGCTCGCCGACTGCCTGCGGATGCTGGCCGGGCCCGTGGTCCTCGCGGAGCCGGGCCTCCCCGACCAGCCCCCCGCCGTGACCGCGGCCGATGTCCTCAGCCGCGCGGGGGACGGCCTTGCCATGGTCATCGACGACGGCCCGGCCCGCTACGCCCAGGCCGTCTCCACGATCGAGTTCAATGGTGACTCGTTCCGTGTCGTGCGGCCCGGCGTGGTCGGAGAGGAGACGCTGCGCCGGCTGTCGAGCCTGATGGTGCTCTTCGTCTGCACCGGCAACACCTGCCGCAGCCCGATGGCCGAGACGCTGTTTCGCCTCCTCGTCGCCGAGCGGCTCGGCTGCCGGCCCGACGAGGTCGAGCGTCACGGGATCGTGGTCGCCAGCGCCGGGGTGGCGGCCTGGGCCGGCGGCCGTGCCAGCGCCCACGCGGTCGAGGCCATGGCCGGCATGGGGGGCGACCTCTCCGGCCACGAGAGCCAGCCGCTGACCGAGTCGCTCGTCCAGCAGGCCGACGTGATCCTGACGATGACGGCCTCCCACCGGGCTGCAGTGCTGGCGCAGTTCCCGGAAGCCGGCGGCCGCGTGGCTGTGCTCGACCCGGACCGGCGCGACGTTCTCGACCCGATCGGCGGGACGCTGGAAACCTACCTCGACTGCGCCCGGCAGATTCGCGGGCACGTGGCCGCCAGAATCGATACACTGGTGCGCGGCCGGGACGGCCGGTGAAACTCGTCCGCCCGGCCATCGATCCTCGTTCCCTCCCTGGAAGGACTGGCGGAATTTCATGCGGATTGCCATCGGCAGCGACCATCGTGGCGTGTCGGCGCGGAAGCGTCTCATCGGCCTGCTCGAGCGCCTGGACAACGAGGTGATCGACTGCGGCTCACAGGGTGAGGAACCCGTCGACTACCCCGACATCGCCGCCGACGTCGCCCGGCAGGTGAGCTCGGGTGCCGTCGATCGCGGCATCCTCCTCTGCTGCACCGGCGTGGGCATGGCGATCGCCGCCAACAAACTCGCCGGTGTCCGGGCCGCGACCTGCCACGACGAGGTGACCGCCGAAATGAGCCGACGGCACAACGACCTCAACGTCCTCTGCCTGTCGGCGGAAATGATCGGGCCCGAGGTGCAGGAAAAGATCATCCGCACCTGGCTGACGACGCCGTTCGAGGGGGGGCGGCACGCCCGGCGGGTCGGCAAGATCACCGCCCTCGAGCCGGAATGTGGCTGACCAGGTCGGTTCGGCGGCCGCGGAAAGTCGGGCAGCCGAGGCGGACCGCGGAGAGTCGTCGAGTCGTAGCGGTCGTGCGGGCTCGGGCCCGGAAAAACAGGCCTGCCGGGGCTGCCGGTCCGTTGAACGGCCTCCTGCCCTTGGTATCGTCGCTCGTGGAAGCCGGCGGTCCGGCACCGTCGGCATGGGCCGATGGAAGGCCCGCCAGTCGCGAGAGCGAGCCCAGCATGCGCAGCGTTCGTCATCCCGATCCGGAAGAAGTGGACTGCCTGATCCGCAATGGGGAGTTGCGGAACGCGATCGAGCCGTACCTCGATGAGTCGATCTGGGAGATCGACTTACGCAGCCTGTCGACGGCCGCCGAGAACCGGTTCCTGGAATCGATGCTCGCCTGGGAACAGGCGCCGCTGGCGCCGATCGCCCGCTGGTTCGAGCCGGTGCTCGCCCTGCAGCCCGCCTGCACGCTCGACGACGAGCAGGTCCGTGAGCGGCTCTGGGAGACGATCGAGCGGCTGTACTCCAAGCGGGTCGTGCTCGACTTTACCGATCACCTCTCCGACCGGGAGCTGTACACGCTCATCCGGCGCGACATCCTGCCGGCGACCGTCAAGCACGTCGACCTGCCCGACAACTACTTCCACTGGGACTGCAGCGCGACGCCGGCCGGCGACGTGTCGGCCTGGCTCACCTACTACGCCAGCGACGAGGAGCGGGAGGCATGGTCGCTGGAGGAAGGCCGCGAGCCGCCGTTGCGGCGTGTGCCCCCGTTCCCACGGGCCCTGCCCGTGGCCCCGGTCTGAACGGCGTTCCACCGCACAGCGGAGCCGGCGACACGGCGCCGGAGTGGCGAAGCGTTCCGCGGCGCGGTGGAAAATTCCTCCGCCTGCCCGGCCGGAAACGGTGGCCCGCGGGATCGACCGCCGCTACGCTTTCAGGAGCCGCCCATCCCAACGCACCGAGAAAGGGAACCCATGCTCCGGCTATCGCGCCTGCACCGTTCGCTGCTCCCCGTCCTGCTCGCCGGTCTCGTGATGCCGGCGGCGACGGCTGCCGATCCGGCCGCGATTCGCGCCGCGATCGCCACGGGAGCGAAGTACCTCGTCGAGCAGGGGCAGGCCGCCGACGGCAGCTTCGCGGCCGAGGCGGGGCCGGCGGTCACGGCGCTGGCGGTGCTCGCCCTGGCCAAGGCCGACCGGCCCGAGGACGCGGCCGCCATCGAGAAGGGGATCACGTACATCCTTTCCTTCAGGCAGCCCGACGGTGGCATCCACGGCAAGGAATCGCCCGTCAGCAACTACGAGACGGGCTTGGCGCTGCTCGTGCTCGCGGCCGCAAACAAGGACGGCCGCTTCGACGCGGAGATCAAGGACGCGCAGGGCTACATCCGCGAACTGCAGTGGGACGACGGCGAGGGCAAGGGCCGGGCCGATCCGGCCTTCGGCGGCGCCGGCTACGGCAAGAAGGGGCGTCCCGACCTCTCCAACACGCAGTTCATGATCGAAGCCCTGAAGAGCGTCGGGGCCAGCGACACCGATCCCGCCATCCAGAAGGCGCTGGTCTTCGTGTCGCGGACGCAGAACCTCGTCGGGCCCGACAACGACCAGCCGTTCCCCGCCAAGGCGACCGGCGACGATCAGAAAGGGGGCTTCTACTACACCCCCGCCGCCGGCGGCGAGAGTCAGGCCGGCCAGACGCCCGAGGGAGGCCTGCGGAGCTACGGCTCGATGACCTACGCCGGCCTGAAGAGCATGATCTATGCCGGCCTGAAGAAGGACGACCCGCGGGTCAAGGCGGCGGTCACCTGGCTGGGGAAGCACTACACGTTCAAGGAGAACCCCGGCATGGGACAGTCGGGCCTGTTCTACTACCTCCACACCGCGGCCAAGTCGCTCGCCGTCCTCGGCGAGGACACGTTCACCGACGCCGCGGGCAAGGTGCATGACTGGCGCAGCGAGCTCTCCGACGTCGTGATCGGCAAGCAGCGGCCCGACGGCTCGTGGATCAACGAGGACCGGCGCTGGATGGAGGACAACCCGAAGCTCGTCACGAGCTACGCGCTCCTCGCCCTCGTCTACTGCCTGCCCCCTCAGAGCAAGTGATCACGCCGGACCGGCGGTGAGCGGCCGTCGGCACGCGGGAAGCGGATGACGTGACCCGGCATCGGTCGGGCGTCGACCGCAGTCGCCGTCACTCCTTGAGGTCGAACAGCCGGCGCAGGGCGTCGAGCAGGCCATGCGGCGGGCCGGCGCGGCTCTCGTTGCGCAGCGAGGCGAGTGGCGGATGGAGGAGCTTCGCCGCGTAGCGTTCGAAGGCCTGGCGGATCTCCGCCCGCTCGTTGTCGGCGAGGTCCGGGAGCCGGCGGAAAAGCCGGTCGAGCTCCGCCTCACCGGTCTCGGTCCAGCCTGCCCGCAGTTGCTCGATGACCGGTGCCGTCGAGCGGTGGTGCAGGTCCCCCATGAAGCGGAGCGTCTCCTCCTCGACGATCGCCCGCGCGGCCGGGAGCTCCCGCTGCCGGCTGCGCCGGTTGGCGGCGCAGGCCGTGGCCAGGTCGTCGACCGAATACAGCCAGACACCGGGCCGGCCACCGATTCGCGGGTCGAAATCCCGCGGCACCGCCAGGTCGAGGACGACGAGCGGCCGGCCGCCACGGGCCGGCTCGACCGCCGCGAACAGCGCCTCGGTGACGACGGGCTCGGTCGCGGCCGTCGTGCTCACGACGACGTCCGCCGCGGCGAGCTCGGCCGCGAGTTCGGCGAAGTTTCCCGGCCGGGCGCCGAGCCGGGCGGCGAGCTCCACGGCCCGCGTCGCCGTGCGGTTGACCACCGTCACGTCCCGTGCCCCGGCCTCGCGCAGGTAGCGGAGCGTCTCGGCGGCCATCTTGCCCGCGCCGAGGAGCAGGACCCGCTTGTCGTCGAATCGCTCGAAGACGCCACTGGCGAAGTCGGCCACCGCCACGCTCGGGATCGAGACGCGCTCGCGGCCGAGGGCCGTCTCGGAGGCCACCCGCTTGGCGGTCCGCAGCGCCGCCTGGAACATCTCGCCGGTGAGCGGCCCGGTGGTGCGGCTGTCCTGGGCGAGCGACCAGGCCTGCTTGACCTGGGCGAGGATCTGCGGTTCACCGAGGACCATGCTGTCGAGGCCCGAGGCCACCGCAAACAGGTGGCGGACGACTGCCTCGTCGCGCTCGCGGGCGAGCACGGGCTGGAGGAGCCCGACGTCGATGCCCCGGCAGTCGGCGAGGAACGAGACGAGCTCGGCGGCGGGGGGCGGGGCCGTGTTCGCGCCGCCGGCGGCGTAGAACTCGACCCGGTTGCAGGTGGAGAGCAGCACGCCCTCGCGGCCGGGAAACCGGTCGCGAAACCGGGCCAGCGCCGCGGCCGCCTGGTCGGCGGAAAACGCCAGCCGCTCGCGCAGGTCGAGGGGCACGGTGCGGTGCGTGCCGCCGACGAAGGCCAGCTGCATCGGGCCGTCGCTCGTCATGGCAGCGGCCCTCCGGCGGCGGCGTCGCCCGCGGCCGCGGCCGGCGCGGGGATGACGGCGGCCGCCGGCGTCGGCGGGATCCCATGCCGCGTCGCGCCGAACAGGCCCCAGAGGATCGAGCCCGCGAGCACGCCGAGGCTCACGACGGACAGCCAGGCCGTCACCCGGCCGCCGTCGGGCCGGTGCCGGGCCGCTGTCGACAGCCAGTCGGCCACGATCAGCCAGGCGACCAGCGCCGCCATCCGCAGCACGACCGGATCGGTCCAGGGAACGGTCTCGAGCAGTCCGCGGCTGTGGTTGACGGCATTGAGCACGATGCCCGACACGAAGCCCGCCGCGGCGGTCCAGGCGGCGATCGCCAGGCCGCGGTCGGTGATATGGGCCAGCCGCTCCAGACTCGGCATCCGGAAGCCGCGCTGCGGCGGCTGCTTGCGGGTCAGTCGCGACGCCTGGATGAGCCACATCAGCCCGCCGGTGGCGGCGATCGCCACGCTCACGCTGGCCGCGAGGTTGAAGCAGCCGTGGATCGCCCCCCAGACCTGCGTTGCGGGGCTCTGCGGAAACGGCTCGCGGCTGGAGAGCTGCGCCGCCCCGACGAGGGCCAGCACGACCGGGAGCATGAACAGGCCGACGGGCGTCCGCGGATTCGCGATCGTGAAGTACAGATAGCCGGCGGCCAGGAGCCAGGCCGCCAGCAGGTACCAGTCGAAGGGACTCGAGAGGGGCACGGCCGAGCCGCTGACGGCCCGCCAGCCGAGGAACAGCGTGTGGGCGGCGAGCCCGGCCGCGGCGAAGCCGATGAGCGTGAACCCGCGGACGGCGGAGCGAAACACGGGCCGCGACGCCTCGCAGCCGAGTGCGACCGCGTAGCTCGCCGCGAAGCAGACGATCGAGATCCGGGAGACGAATTCGGACATGCTGGCTCCTGCCGACCTGCATTGTAGTTCGTCGTCCCGTTCCCGGCCGGGTGCGCCGGCGGGGCGGCGCGGGCGTATACTCCGCCCGCCGGCGGGCAGAGGTCCGCCTCCCGCGTTCCGAGGCCTCGTCCGTGGATTCCCCGCCGCCCGCTCCCGTACCCGCCCCGCCGGGCGATCCGCGCAACCGCTCGCTGATGATGCGCGCCTGCCGCGGCGAGCCCGTGGAGCGGACCCCGGTGTGGCTGATGCGCCAGGCGGGCCGCTATCTCCCCGAGTATCGGGCCGTCCGCGAGAAGGTCGGCTTCATGGAGCTCTGCAAGAACCCGCGGCTCTCGGCCGAGGTGATGCTGGCGACGGTGGAGCGGCTCGGCGTCGATGCGGCGATCATCTTCAGCGACCTGTTGCCGATCCTCGAGCCGATGGGCTTCGAGCTCGAGTTCGCCGCCGGCGAGGGGCCGGTGATCCACAATCCCGTCCGCGAGGCGGGGGACCTCGGCCGGGTCCGCGAGCTCGCCGACGTCGGCCGGCTCGGCTACGTCATGGACGTGGTCCGGGCGACGCGGGCCGGCCTCGACGACTCGATTCCCGTCATCGGCTTCGCCGGGGCGCCGTTCACGCTGGCCAGCTACTGCATCGAGGGGGGCACGAGCCGCGCCTGGCTGCACACCAAGTCGCTGATGTATCGCAGCGAGTCGGCCTGGCACGACCTGATGGGGCGGCTGGCCAGGGCGGTGAGCCGGTACCTCGTCGCCCAGCTCGACGCGGGCGCCCAGATCGTGCAGCTCTTCGACAGCTGGGTCGGCTGCCTCGGGCCCGACGACTACCGACGCTACGTCCTCCCCCACAGCCGGGCGGCGATGGCCGCCGCCGCGGCGCGGGCGCCGGTGATCCACTTCGCGACCGGCAACCCGGCGCTTCTGCCGCTGTTGCGCGAGGCGGGGGGATCCGTGATCGGCATCGATTGGCGGATCGACCTCGACCGCGGCTGGGAGGCGGTGGGGCACGACCGCGCGGTGCAGGGCAACCTCGATCCTGCCGTGCTTCTCGCCGACCGCGAGACCGTGCATCGGCGCACCCGCGAGGTGCTCGCCCGGGCGGCGGGCCGCCCCGGCCACATCTTCAACCTCGGGCACGGCGTGCTGCCGCAGACGCCGGTCGAGAACGTCCTCGAATTGATCGCCACCGTGAAGGGTTTTTGAGCGCCGGGGGAAAAATCCGGCCCATCGCGATCTTCTCGGGGCCGGAAACAGCAGGATATTTGGATAGCCCGGTCAGTGGCGCACTTCGGTAAGGGTCTCCCGGCTGCCGAGCGACTCGTAAGCCTCGGGGGGAGCGGCCTTGGGGGTCCGGTTCAGTCCTGACACCTTTTCCCATCCGCTCGTGGCCCGAACGCCCTACGGGGGCGGGTTCCACACGGCGTTTTTCGCCACCTTTGGGGGATGTCCGAAAAAATTCCGTCGCTGCCGCGCGCAACCCCTTGACGAGCATGTTGCCGTGGATTCCAATGACTAGAGTTGGGGACTTAGGTGGTCGTTTCGAGCATTTTTCGAAGATCCTCTAACGCCATCGAATGGGCTTCAAGTAATCAGGGGGGGCATTTATGCGTATTTCAGCCTTCACCACTGCTTCGCACAACGCCGCACACGGTCGTGATTCTCGAGCAAGGGTGACGCGAACGAGCGGCCGGAGCCTCGTGCACCTCCTCGCCGCCTGCCTGGCCGCGTTCGCGG
>Ga0208721_1000109_pt1 | contig 19115 bp, 18 predicted proteins | sample LakMenEpi17Aug10_FD_150705 | JGI IMG/M metagenome (GOLD analysis project Ga0208721, IMG submission 150705) | Freshwater microbial communities from Lake Mendota, WI - 17AUG2010 deep hole epilimnion (SPAdes) | ecosystem: Environmental > Aquatic > Freshwater > Lentic | place: Lake Mendota, Madison... | reverse complement strand
CCCGCCATTGCCGCCGATGGGCGAGCGCGGCCAACGAATCGACCCCCGGCTCCGCGCGGAGGATCACGCTGCCGCCGCTGCCGCCATCGCCGCCGTCCGGGCCGCCGAAGGGGATGTACTTCTCCCTGCGGAAGCTGCACATGCCCCGGCCGCCGTTGCCGGCGGCGACGTCAATGTGGACTCGATCCACGAACACGCCGCCACCTCACGGGATGCACCGCGCGGCGTCAGGCCGGCGTGCCGGAAACGACGTTCACCCGTCGGCCTTCGCGGTCGAACATCACGACGCCATCGGAGAGCGCGAAGAGGGTGTAGTCGGTGCCCATGCCGACGTTCGAGCCAGGATGAAACTTGGTGCCCACCTGGCGAACGAGGATGTTGCCGGCCCGCACCTGCTCGCCCGCGAACCTCTTCACACCCCGCCGCTGCGCGTTGGAGTCGCGACCATTGCGGCTCGAACCCTGACCCTTCTTGTGTGCCATGTCTTCAGTCCTTCGTCATCCGACCTTCGTCACCCGTCCATCATGTGGCCACGACCCGCACGGGGGCGACGACCCGGTGCCGAGATCCTACCATCCGCCGACCGGCGGGTGGAAACAGCACCCGGCCCCTGGCTCGACTCCCGAGCCTGGCGGCCCGAATCACAGCCCCGCAGGATCGGTTTCGTAGCGGAAAACCCAGGTGTGGTCAATGCCCTCGTGGACCGCGGCGGCGGCGGCGTAGACGAGCGGGCCGCGCGGCCCGAGCAGGCCCTGCAGCAACTGCCCCCGGGTGTCGGGATTCTTCTCCGCATCGACCGCCACCTGCAGCATCGCGAAGGCCGCCCGGGCATCGGCTTGCCTGATGCGGGTGGCCTCGAGCCCGCAGTCCTCCATCGCGGCCAGGCAGCGGGCCGCGGCGACGTCCCGGGCGAACCGCTCGATCCATCTCCCCTCGGCACCGAAGATGGCCCGCTCGCGGGCGAGCCGCAGGTCGTGCGTGGGGGCCGACTCCAGTCCGCGCACGACCGTCGCCAGCGACACGAGCGGTCGCTGCCTGACATCCTCGGGCGTGAGCTTCATCGCCGCCAAGGCCTCGCGCCGTCGGGCATCGCGGTCGGGGGGCACGTCGCCGCTGGCCGCGGCAAGCAGGTCCGAGAAGCCCTTGAGCCCGACGTCGCCGCACAGATCGCGGAAGATCCTCCCCCGGTCCTCCCCCTTTGGCAGAGCGGCCAGTTTCGTCAGCACGGTCTCCAACGGGAGCAGGCTGCCCGCGGCATCGGCGCCCTCGGGATCGAGCAGGTCGGACCACGTGAGCCCGAGGTCCTGAACCGCATTGACGGGCAGCGAATTCGCCTCGACCGGGCGGCCGGCCGCCTCGATCAGCCGGCTCCCGATGACGATCCGCTCGAACATTCCGGCGTAGCCGACGCTCAGTTCGGTTCCCTCGCCGCGCCCGCCGCTCCGCGGGCGCCAGAAGTCGAGCCGCAGGCTCTCCAGGGCCTGCTCCATGTGGGCGGCCGGCGGGTCGGTGCCACGGATGTCGGCGTCGGCCCGGCGCCGCCAGTGCATCGCGTTGGTGAGGCCGCGGACGTAGATCGAGAAGAAATCGATGCGCGGATCGACATCCTCCCAGATCGCGACGCCCCAGCGGGTCTCTCCGGGCGCCATGTCGGCGCCGGTCATGCTGGCGCTGTCGAAAAGCCGCTGGTCGGCCGGAACCTTCTCCTCGCGGCGGATCGCGGCGATCGCCGTCGGCACGAGCCGGTCGAGATAGGCTCGATACCTGGCTATGCCGTCGGCATCGATCACCGGATCGAGACTCTCGAGAACGAAATGCGGGACGAAGCGGACCGGCGTCTCGAGCTTCTCGAAGGGCTGCTCCGGCGTGCCGTCGCCGCCGGTGACCGCACGCCGGGCACCGGCGTTGCGGACGCGATACAGCAGGTACCAGATCTGCTTGCGGCGCATCTTCAATTCCGTCGTCGGCACGTCCACCTCCAGCAGGCGGGGCGACTTGAACGCGAACTCCAGGCACCAGACATCGGGAAGGTAGGTGCGGTTCCGGGACTGTTCGACGAACGTGGTGTTGGCCGCCGCCCGCTTCGGCGTCCAGGCCTTGTCCTGCTGGCCGATGGTGACCTCGAGCAGGTCCCCACGAAGAATGAGGTCGTCCGCCGAGGCATCGGGGCGGATGACGGTGAGCACGCCGGGGGCGAGGGGCACGAACCCCTGCTGAGCCACGGCCGGCCGCTGCGATGCAAGCAGCCCCGTGACGACGAGGGCCAGGCAGGCCAGGACCGGTGCCGGTTTCCCTGGCAGCCGGAGCGGTGATGTGCATCTCAGACGTGTCATGGAATGATCGCCATCCCGGGAAGCCTGACCGCCGGCCGTCCCAGCCTCAATTCTAGGAACAGGCGGAACGGCGGGCGAAATTCAGTGGAAAACAGCCCCTACAAACTTCCTTGCTTACCCATCCATCCCAAGGCAGAATCGTGGTGGAACCGGCTGGCGACCCGAAAAGTGACCTTCTGCCGGGAATCCGTCCGAAGGACACTCCGGTGCCGGTCCGACCGGCTTGGTTGTTCATCGCCATTTCGTGGTGCGAACCCTCGATGCTTCGCCAAAATCCGCTTCAGCCGCCCCGACCGTTCGCTCCGATGCCGCAGCCGGCCCTCGGCCGGCTTGGCGTGCACGTGGTCGGCCGGGCCGGCGGGGACGTCGGAGCGTCGCACCCGTCGGCCGAGGATTTCGACGCCACGGGCATTCTCCGGGGCATCGACCCCTGTGAGCCGAGGTACTGGTGGATGCCGGAACTCTCCAGTTCCAGCGCCGTCCCGGCGGAACCCGTGCAGGCCGGAAGGCTCTCGCAACCCTCCTGACCGGTCTCCCTGCGCTTGGGGATCGTCCTTGGGGATCGTCCTTGGGGATCGTCCTTGGGGATCGTCCTTGGGGATCGAGGAGCCGGTCGGAGGCACGCGCAGGAGTCGGTGCACTTTGCCTGCACCGCAGGACGCACCATTCCGCACGAGCTCATGCCGGCAAAGTCCGCCGGCGACGAGCATGCCTCCGACCGGCGGCCCCGTTCGGGAGAAGGCAAGAAAGGACAGGCACTCCGAGGACAGGCACTCCGAGGACAGGCACTCCGGAGCGTCCGCCGGCGACGAGCATGCCTCCGCCCGGAGGCCCCGTTCGGCAGGAGCTGCTCTCGGGGACGTCTCAGGCCACCCGCCGTGTCGGCTCGCGGGCATCGTGGGCGGCCCGATCGACCTCCAACGCCAAGGCGGCGTAGTCCTCGGCTCCGTGAGAATCCGGCGCGTAGTCGAAGATCGACTGTCCGAAACTCGGAGCCTCCGCAAGCCGGATGTTGCGTCGGATGCGGGCGTTGAACAGACGGCCACCGGCCCAGGCGCGATGCCCACCCGGTGCCGCCGCGAGAAATTCCCCCACGTCGCGGGCCACTTCCGTGGCCAGTTTCGTGCTCCCCTCGTACATGCAAAGCGCGACTCCGAGCAGGCGCAGGGAGGGATTGACGCGGTCAGCCACCAGTTCGATGGTCTCGAGCAGCTTGCTGAGCCCGTGGAGGGCGAGGAAGTGCGGTTGCAGGGGCAGCAGCACCTCGCCCACCGCGGCCATCGCGTTGAGCGACAGCAGGCCGAGCGACGGCGGGCAATCGATCACCAGGGCGTCGAAAGCCTGCCGCTGCGTCGCGGTGCCCGAGCAGCGGGGATCGGCCGCCAGCCGGTCGCGGAGGATCGACTCCCGGCCGGCAACGCCCGCCAGGGCCAGCTCGGCCGCTGACAGATCGATGTGCGAGGGCACGAGGGTCAGGCGGTCGTCGATCGGCACCGTCGCCGCCTCGAGAGACTGCCCGCCGGCCAGCACGTCGAACGCAGAGACCGCGCCCGTCCCCGGCTGCACACCGAGGTGCAGCGTGGCATGGGCCTGGGGGTCGAGATCGATCAGGCAGACTCGCTTCCCGAGCCGCGACAGCGCCACGGCGAGATTGACCGATGTGGTGGTCTTGCCCACCCCGCCCTTCTGGTTCGCGACGGCGATCGAACGCATGGCCATGACTCTCCCGTGCCGTCCGCCGCCCACTCCGGGCGGCTGGCGGACCCGTTCGCGGGGGAGGATAGGGGGCGGGGGTGACGGGCCAAAGCCCGATTTGCCGCGGCAAACAGCGGTTCACGGCCCCGGCCGGGATTCCGGCGGCCCCGGGGCCGTGGGTCGTGAAACCAAACGCACCCACCGTTCGAGTCCGGAGCCGAACCGCCCCAAGTCCACGCGACCCGGCCGGCCGACGACCGTCATCGCCCCGAACCGGGCGTCGAACACGAGTACCGCCACCGGGGCAGCAGCCGGTTGGCGCGGGAAAAAGGCGAGCGCGGTCCCCCACTCCGGCGCCGGCCGCGGCCCGGCGCCCCCATCCAGCGCGACGGGACTCCAGACATACGAAGCGTCTTCGACGAGCGCATGCCGCAGATGCACGAGTCCCGGCGCACGGGAGACGTCCTGCCGCCCGATGGCCACCGGCCGGCGTGGACGCTCCCCCGCCCCGAGTCGCCAGAGCTCGACGCGCTCGGCCCGGCTGATCGCCCGGGCGACGTCGGCCCCGAGAAAATCGAGGCAGCGCCTGGTCTGCCGCCACTGAAACCAAAACGCGAACCCGGCGAGGCAGAGCCCGAGGAGGACGATCGCGGCGACGACCCGCCGCCCGCTGGAGGGACGGCTGGCGACGGGCTGGGAAACGGTCACGTTCGGACTCCGATGCCGGACTGCAGGGCCGGCTGGTCGCCGCCATGCCAGCGGTATGTATAATCCGCCGTCAACCGGTCGCCCACGTGGACGCCCGAAAAGGAACCCTCCAGCGTTCGCGAATTCGCCCTCCCATGGCCAACGCCTTCGACCCCTACCGCGAAGCCCTCGTCGTGGAAAACCAGACGATGTGGCCGGAATCCTGTGAAGACTGGTCCGCAACCGACAAAAGCCGGGTGGCGGAGTTTCTCCACGCCCATCCCCAGGACGCTGCCGACCTCGACTACGTCCGCCAGCACACCGGCTTCGCCCGCGTGATCACCGTCACGACCGCAGACCTCGACAGGGCGGGTGCCGGCTGACCGTGGCCACCATCCGCCTGCACCTGCCGTCACAAGAGCCGCCCGGCCCCGATCAGGCGGCCTCGATGTCGCGCGAGAATCGCTCCTACGACATCGTGGTCGGCCCGGGTGTGATCGTCGGAATCGGCCCCGCCCTGAAGGCCGCTGCCGCCTCCCGTGCGCTGCTGATCGCCGATGCGGCGGTGCTGGAAACCCATGCCGCGCGGGTGGCCGAATCGCTGCGATCGGCCGGGATCACGACGGAATCGATCGCCGTGCCCTCCGGCGAAGCCGCGAAATCCCTCGCCCAGGCAGGCCGGCTCTGGGATGCCTGTGCCCGTCTCGCCATAGACCGACAGACCCACGTGGTGGCGGTCGGGGGGGGCGTGGTCGGGGATCTGGCCGGATTCGTCGCCGCGACGTTCGCCCGCGGCCTCCCGGTGTGGCAGGTTCCCACGACCGTCATCGCCCAGGTCGACAGCGGAATCGGCGGAAAAACCGGGATCAACCTCGACGCCGGCAAGAATCTGGTCGGTGCCTTCTGGCAGCCGCGGGGGGTGTTCGCCGACATCGACGTGCTGGCGACGCTCCCGGACCGGGAGTTCGCCAGCGGATTCGCCGAGGTGGTGAAGTATGGAATGATTCTCGACGCCGGTTTCTTCGACTGGCTGGAGGAAAATGCCTCCCGAATCATGGCCCGGGAACCATCCCCGTTGACCGCGGCGGTGGAACGCTCCGCCGCCCTCAAGGCGCTGGTGGTCGAGCGCGACGAGCGCGAGACGACCGGACTTCGGGTGGCCCTGAATTACGGCCACACCTTCGCCCACGCGATCGAGACGGTTTTCGGATACGGCGCGCTGCTCCACGGCGAAGCAGTCGCCATCGGCATGGCGCGGGCCGCCCGGCTGGCCGCCATGCTTGGTCGGTTGCCGGAGGCCGTCGTCGACCGCCAGGACAGGCTCCTCACCCTGTTGTCGCTGCCGACAGCGTTGTCGGCCGGATTGTCGGCCGGGATCAACCCGACGGCGGAAAAACCGGCAGCGGACGCCCTGATCGACGTGATGCGCCGGGACAAAAAATCCCTCGCAGGCAGGCTGCGATTCGTGCTGCCAGATCGAATCGGCCACGTCGAACTCGTCGACGGCATTCCCGAGACCCTGGTCCGCCGGGCACTCGGCGACTGACCCTTGCCCCCCGGCCCGCCGGAGTGGGGCGAATCGCTCCACCCCGGGCCCTGGCGACCAGCGGCTGGAGCGATTCGCTCCAGCCGTCACCCCGCCGCAATCGACCTGCCAGCGGGGGCGAGAAGAAGGAAATCGGCCACTTTACGCCGTTTTTCAGGCCCTGCGTCGATCGCTCACACCCATCGGGATGCATTGGCACAGCGCTTGCACTGTTCCCTCCTGTCGATCGTCCGCACGCATCCGGTGATGCGACAGGCGGAATCGGTGATGACGGTTCCTCGATTCGGAGTCATGCCATGAATACAAGTCGATCTGCTGCTTCAGCGACGTCGCTGACCCGGATGGACGTGCTGCTGTGCGTTCTGCCGGTTGCCCTGTTCATCTCGATCATCTCGCTCGTCTGACACGAACGGTCGCCGGATACCTCCGGCAGCATTGCAGTCCCGCCCTCCTCCCCTCCTTGGGTGCACGATCATGAAGACGGCTGAATCTCTTAATCTCGAACAGGTTGCTTCGTCCCTCCGCGCCGCCGGGATCGACGAGATCGTGATCGTCGACTCGTCTCTCGACCGGTACGAGGATTTCGTCCTCGCGGCACAGGCGGGAGAGACCGGTCTGCACTTCTGCGTCGATGGCCGGTCGGCGATCCGCCTCTCGCGACGCTTTCGCGCCGATGTCTGGCTGGTGAGCTCGGAACTGTCCGACATGTCGGGATTCGACCTGCTCTCGATGCTCGCGCCGCACGTCATGCAGGGGAGTGTCGATCCGCTCCTCGAGGGCTCGGCCATCTCGCTCGATCGGCTCGGTGATGCCATGCGGACGGGGATCTTCGTGGTCTCCGACTCGTACTCGGTAGAGGAGGAGCAGCAGGCACTGGCCACGGGCGTGGCCGGTTACCTCGTCCGGCCGGTCACGATCGATCTGATCCGCAACGCCCGCACGCCGCGCGCCCGGACGGCCACCGAAACCACGACCGCTTCCTGACCACGACAGCGAACATCGCCCCCTGCCGACCGGGCATCCCCGATCGCACGACCTCCTGACACCCTGACGACAGTCCGCCGCGTTTCCCCGTCATCGAGAGCAAAACCATGGCTTCCAGCAACACGTCGGCACGGTCCATTCGCAGCGTGATCGTCGTCGACCCGTCGTTCAATTCCTACCGGGAACTGGCGGCGGAAGCTCGCCAGGGCAGGATCGACTTGCACCTGCGGTCGAGTGGTTCCGCGGCGCTCGCGATGGCTGGGAAAGTCAAGCCCGACGCATGGATCGTCGCCGCCGACCTCGACGACATGTCGGGGAACGACTTCGTCGAGCTGCTCCGCTGCCAGAGCGGGATCACCGGTCCGGTGTGTTTCACGACCGCGGCGGACGTCATGCAGGCCGCTCTTCTCGGCAACGACGTGCAGGCCATCCAGGCGTCGATCGGGTGTGACGAACTGGAGCGTCTGATCGCAGTCACCGCGGTCGCGTCCCCGACCAAGGGGCAGATGCTGGCGAAGTTCCTCGCCCTGCCGGTGGCAGGCATCGGCCTCGCCACGTCGCTGCTGATCATCGCCCTGCAGGCCGGCTGAACCCGCTCACCAGCGGGCGTCGATCGCGGCGCCGCCCAGATCGGCGGCAGGCAGTGGCACGATCCGGACGTCGATCCCGGCGAGCCGCAACTCGGTCGAACTGACGGCCCGGGCGCTGGCCCAGGCCATGTACCAACCGAGAAACACCTGCGACGGATAATGGGCGTCGTCGGTCATCCGCGAGAAGCCCACGAAGGTCGAGCAGACGTAGAGCGCGCCCTTCGCCAGCGGGCTCTCGACCATGTCCGCCGCCGCCAGAAACGGGATCGCACCGACGAAGGCGTGGCCGCTGACGCCATTGTTGTCGTTGAGCAGGTGCCACTGGCTGCCGGCGGAGCCCTCGCCGGGACGTGAACCGCCGGTCACCCATTGCATCACGTACAGCGGCGGTGCGCCCACGACGAACATCCGCAGCGATCGTGAGCCCCACTCGCCGACGGAATCACCCGCCGGGTTCCCCTCAAAGACCAGGCCCGTGGCGGCGGCGACGCCGAAGATCGGCAGGACGTAACGGCCTTCGCCGATGTCCTTGCAGCCGGAGAAGAACGTCCCCAGGCCGGTCGGCTCGACGCCGCGCTGCCAGGCATTCTGCATCGTGGTGTCGAACCCGGTGTTCGCCATCAAGGCACCGGCCCCGAAGGCCGCCGTCAGACAGACGAGGCTTTCACAGGAATAGAAGGCGCGGTAGTCGCCGGCGATCCTGTACCCGGCCCGGGAGAGCCGGGGAAACCGGCTGCCCGCCCACGGCGGTGCATCGCCTGCGGAAGGAACGACGAGCAGGTGCCGATCGATCGGGGGCAGGGGCTCGACGACCGTCGAGGCGGACCAGATGGTGACGGGCTCCGACTCCCAGGCGGCGGCGAGAACGCCCCCTTCCGGACCTGGAGACGTGGTGTCGCCGAACGTCTGCCGCTCCTCGATCGATTCGACCCACGCCCCGCTGGCAACCGGAAGAAACCGCACCACCACCCGCTGTCGAGATGGCGGCCAGGCCGGCGCGGTCTGCGCTGCGGGCTCGATCCAGGCCGACTCGATCAGGCCGGCCGCCGGCGGCGAACGAAGAAAGTCGGGAGGCACGGCGCGGGCCACCGGCAGATCCGCGGCCACGCCGGCGACCGCGGCCCGCCACAGGGCGGTTCCGTCGGCGCCTGCCAGAAAGGAGCGCCGCGATTCCGTCGCCGCCTGCGCACCGGTCTCCCCGGCAGATGGCTCAGCGGCGCTCGGCACGGCCATGATCGCGCAGCACACGAGCGATGCCGCGGCCACGACGGCCGGCCACCGCGACCGTCGCTGATCGCGGTCGGGCACCCGGAGCCGGGAGTTTCGCATGCTGTCGCGCATGCCGGACTTGTCCCAGAGGGGCCATGTCGTGGCAAGGCCGTTTTCACGGCCCGGAAACCGGTTCCGCGGCTGCGCCGGCCCCGATGAACACCTCGACCTGTTGGCCCACGAACAAGGCCGGCCGACCGCCCGGATCGAACTCGTAGATCACCTGCAGCACGCGGGTGTCGACCCGTTCGGTGGTGTCGCCCGTGAGCGACTTCTTGGGCACGACGAACGGCTCGACGCGGACGAATTCCAGCCGATACCGCTCCTGCAGGTTGCCGCGGGGAACGGCCGTGGCGGCCGCGCTGGCCATGAACCGCGGGATGTCGTACTCGTCGATGTCGACCCGCACATGGAGCCGCTCGATGTCGCCAAGGATCACGAGCGGCTGGTTCGCCGGTGTGCCGACGAACTCACCGGGCCGCACGTTGACCTGCAGCACCTTCCCCGCCACGAGGGCCCGGACGACGAGCCGGTCGAGGTCGATCTCGATCTTCGTCGCCTCCGCCTCCGCCTGCTTGACCTGGGCCCGCGATACGTCGCGGTCATACTGCCACGACCCCGCCTCCAGCAGGTCGAGATCCGCCCGGGACTTGCCCACCCCGGCCTCCGCGTAGGCCACGGCCTGGCGCTTGGCGACGAGATCCTCCGCGGTGGTCACCCGCTGTGCAAACGTCTCCTGGGCCCGCTTGAACGCGTCCTGTTCGCGGGCGAGCAGGGCCTCGGCCTCGCGGAGCAGGGCCGCCTGCACCGGGATCTTCTCCGGCCTCGGCTCGGCCTCCAGCCGCACGACCTCGCTCGTCGCCCGATCGACCGCCGCCTTCCGCACCGCGAGATCGGCCCGCAGCGCCCGGTCGTCGAGGCGAAACAGGGGCGTTCCCGGCCGCACGTCGTCTCCAACCTTGACCATCACCTCCACGACCACGCCGGGCGTCGCCGAGCCGACGGCGATGTTCTCGGTCTGGGCCTCGACGATGCCCGACGCGGCGATGGCATCGGCGAAGGGATTGACCGCCGGCGCCACGGGGGGCGCCGGGTCGCTCGTCCGCGGGCGGGTCTGCCAGACGAACCGGGCCGCGAACGCGAGCAGGCCGAGGGCGAGGAGCGGCAGGGCCCACTGCGTGAGCACGTCGCCGAGCGTGCGCCGCCGGTCGAGCCGCCGCTGCGGCGCGGGCCGATCGGTCACGGGCTCGTATGAGGCTGCCGCCATGGCGGCATCCTACCCGATCCATCCGCGCCGTGCGGCCCCGCCGCGACCGTCTCGATCCGGCCGTCCTCCATCGATGCGATTCGGTCGGCGAAGGAATAGATCCGCGAATCGTGCGTGACCACGATCACGGCCCGGTTCGGCTGCACCGCCAGCCGCGCGATCAGCTCCATGGTGATCCTGCCGTTCTCGGCATCGAGGGCGCTGGTCGGCTCGTCGCAGACGAGCAGGCGCGGCTCGTGCACGAGCGCCCGGGCGATCGCCACCCGCTGCTGCTGGCCGCCGGAGAGTTCGCTGGGCAGGCTGGCCAGCCGGTCGCCGAGACCGAGCACCTCGAGCACGTCGGCCGCCTTCTCCACCGCGTCCCGCCGCCGCCAGCCCGCGATCAGCAGCGGCACCGCCGCGTTCTCGGCAGCGGTCAGGGCCGGGAGCAGGTTGTAGGCCTGGAACACGAAGCCGACGTTCTCCCGGCGGAAGCGGATCTTGGCGCCGTTGCGCATGCCGCCGAGGTCGTGGCCGAGCACGACCACCGCGCCGGCGCTGGGCGCCAGCGTCCCGGCGATGATCGACACCAGCGTCGTCTTGCCGCAGCCGCTGGGGCCGACGAGGAGCAGCAGTTCGCCGTACGGGACGTCGAGGTCGACGCCGCGCAGCGCCCGGGTCACGGCGCCGCCGTTGCCGAATTCCTTGGTCACGCCCCGGACCCGGATCGCCATGTCCGTGCCGGCCTGCTTCCCGTCCGTCGCCGTCGTCGCCATCATCCCCCCGGAGGCTCGCTCAGCCGCGGAACACGATCGCCGGATCAATCACAAGCACCTTGCGGATCGAGAGCAGGCTGGCGAGGAGCACGATGACGAACACCGCCACGGCGGTGACCGCCGGCACCTGCCAGGGCATGAAGAACGCGAGCCTCGAGGCCCCCTGCACGAAGCGGCCGAAGACCGCCGCCAGACCGACACCGACGCCGTAGCCGATCAGCCCCACCTGCAGCGCCTGGGCCAGCACCATGCCGAGGATCGTCCAGTTGCCTGTGCCCATCGCCTTCAGGGCCCCGAACTGGCGGATGTTCTCCACCGTGAACAGGTAGAACGTCTGCCCGGCGATGGCCGTCCCCACGAGGAAGCCCAGAAACACGGTGATCGCGAAGTTCACCGGGATGCCCGTCTTGGCGAGGTAGTAGCGGATCGTCTTCTCGAAAAACTGCTCGCGCGTCAGGGCCTGAAGCCCGGTGCGGTCGGCGATCCGCCGGCAGACCTCCGCGACCGGCACGCCCGCCTCGGCGTCGGCGAGCACGAAGGACAGCACCTTGCGCTCCGGGGGAGCGAAGGTGATGGCCTGACTGTACCGCGTGTAGACGATCGGGAAGCTGGTGAAGCTCCGGCTCGCCTTCGTCAGCCCGACCAGCACCGCCCGGCGGTCGTTCATCTCGAACACCCGACCGAGCCGGTAGGGCTGCCCCGGCCAGGTCCGCCGGTAGCCGGCGTCGTCCATGATCACGGCGTCGGGCTTGCGCAGGTCGGCGATCGAGCCCATGAAGATGCCGGCCGGGGCGCCGATGAGCGTCGCGTCGTCGAGCCCGAGCAGCATGATCTGCTCGAAGCTTCCCTCCTCGAGCCGGGCCCGGGCCATGCCCTTGTAGAACCGCACCGCCCAGGCGACGCCCGGCACGCTCTTGACGCGAAACAGTTCCGTGTCGGCCAGCGGCTTGATGTCGTCCACGTACTGCACCTGGCGATCCATGACCCAGATGTCGGGGCCCTGCACGTCGCGAATCTGGCTCACGGTCAGCGACATCAGCCCGCAGAAGATCGACGACTGCTGGGCGATGAGCAGGGCCGCGAAGACCACGCCGAACACGATGCCCAGGTACTTCACCCGGTTGCCGATCAGCATCTTCCACGCGATCCAGAGCATGGAGGGCAGTCTACACGCCCGCGGGCGATCCCCCCTCGCGGCCCGGCTCCGCGGCGGGGTCGCGGTGCGGAGACCGGCCCGGGCACGGCCTCTGCTATCCTGTGGTCCCCCCGGGACATGAGCCGCCGTGCAGGAGCAGATCGACACCGCCGCCGCACCTCTCCCCGTCGACGCCCGCATCGCCGAGGTGCTCGGCCGCTGGTGGGGCTTCGACCGGCTCCGGCCCCTGCAGGCCGAGGCGATCGCGGCGGCCCTCGCCGGCCGCGACTCGCTCGTCGTCATGCCGACGGGAGGGGGCAAGAGCCTCTGCTACCAGCTGCCGCCGCTGGTCGGGGAGACGACCGACGTCGTGGTCTCGCCGCTCGTCGCCCTGATGAAGGACCAGGTCGATGCGCTGGAGGCGATCGGCTACCCTGCCGCGGCGATCCACGGGGGCATGTCGCAGGACGAGCGGGCGGCCGTCCGCGACCGTCTCGCCGCCGGCGACCTGCGGCTCCTGTTCACCGCCCCGGAACGGCTCGTGAACACGGGGCTGCTCGACCTCCTCGCCCGCGTCGGCGTGAGGCGGTTCGCGATCGACGAGGCCCACTGCATCAGCCAGTGGGGGCATGACTTCCGCCCCGAGTACCGGCAACTCGCCCTGCTGCGCGAGCGGTTTCCCGCCGCCAGCATCCATGCCTTCACGGCCACGGCCACGCCGCGGGTGCGCGACGACATCCTGCGGCAGTTGAACCTGCGCGATCCGGCCGTCCTCGTCGGCACGTTCGACCGGCCGAACCTCGTCTACCGGGTCGTGCCCCGGGCCGATCGCGTTTCCCAGGTGCTGCGCATCCTCGGCCGCCACCAGGGGGAGGCCTCGATCGTCTACTGCATCTCGCGGAAGGAGACGGAGCGGATCGCGGCCCGGCTCGCCGCCGAGGGAATCCTCGCCCGCCCGTACCACGCCGGCCTCGAAGCCCGGGAACGCCATGCCACGCAGGAGGCGTTTTCGGCGGAGACGATCGACGTCGTGGTGGCGACCGTGGCCTTTGGCATGGGGATCGACCGCTCCGACGTCCGCCTCGTCCTCCACACCTCGCTTCCCAAGAGCGTCGAAGCCTACCAGCAGGAGACGGGGCGGGCGGGCCGCGACGGACTGGCGGCCGAGTGCGTCCTCCTCTACTCCTCGGCCGACGTCTTCAGCTGGGAATCGCTCGTCCGCAAGAGCGCCGCCGAGTCGGACCTCGACGCCGCCGAGCAGGAGCGGCACATCGCCGCGCAGATCGAGCACCTGCATGCCATGCGCCGCTACGCCCAGGCGGCCCGCTGCCGGCATGCCGCCCTCTCGGAGTACTTCGGCCAGGCCTACGCCCCATCGGCGTGCGGCGCCTGCGACGTCTGCCTCGGCGAGACGGGGAGCCTCGCCGATGCCACGGTGACGGCCCAGAAGATCCTGTCCTGCGTGGCCCGGGTCGGCGAGCGGTTCGGCGTCCGGCACGTCTGCGAGGTGCTGCGCGGGGCCAGAACCGATGGCATCCTCCGGCATGGGCACGACCGGCTCTCGACGTTCGGCCTGCTCGCCGCGCTCGAGCAGCGGACGGCGGAGAATCTGGTCCACCAATTGCTCGACCAGGAACTGCTCTCGCGGAGTCCCGGCGACCGCCCGGTCGTGATGCTCAACGCGAAGTCGTGGGAGGTGCTGCGCGGCAGCCGGGAGGTCGTGCTCCTCGAACCGCGGGCCGGCAAGGCGCGGACGACGAAGGTCGAGGCCGACGACTGGGAGGGCGTCGACCGCGACGTCTTCGAGCGGCTGCGGCGCTGGCGCCGCCGTGTTGCCGAGGCCCGGGGGAAGCCGGCGTGGACGATCCTCGACGACAAGGCGCTGCGGGCGATCGCCCACGACAAGCCGGCCTCCCCCGCCGCCCTGCTCCGCTGCAAGGGGATCGGCGAGAAGCGGCTCGCCGACTTCGGCGCTGCGATCCTCGACCTCGTCGCCGGGACCGAGCCCCAGGAGTAGTGCGGTTTGGTCTCGAACCTCGTGCCTGGGTCGGCCGAGGTCGGCCGGCGTGGCGAGCGTGAGCGACTCGGCCTCGAGGGAACCGCGGACCGCCTGCAGTTCGTCGACCCGCACGGCATCCCCGCCGCGGCGGGCGGCCGCCGCCGCGATCCATGCGGCGGCCGCGGCGTCGTGCACCCTGTTCCACTCCCGGCCGCGCGATGCCAAAACCTCGGTGGCCGGCCGTCCATCAGCCCTCGCCAAGGTATGCGTCGCGAACCCGCCGGTCGGCGGCGAGTTCGGCGCCGCTGCCCGTGAGCGTGACGCGGCCGGTCTCCAGCACCCAGCCCCGAGACGCGATCTTGAGCGCGGCTCGGGCGTTCTGCTCAACGAGGATGACGGCGATCCCGCGGGCCGCGAGGGCCGCGATGACCTCGAAGACCTTGGCCACGATCAAGGGCGCCAGTCCCAGCGACGGCTCGTCGAGAAGCAGGAGCCGCGGCCGGCCGACGAGCGCCCGGGCGATCGCCAGCATCTGCTGCTCGCCCCCCGAGAGCGTGCCGCCGAGCTGTCCCATGCGTTCGGCGAGCAGCGGAAACAGCCCGCAGGCCTCCTCCAGGTCGCGAGACAACTGGCCGCGGTCATCGCGCGTGAAGCCGCCGAGTTCGAGGTTCTCGCGGACCGTCAGTCGGGGGAAGATCCGGCGGCCCTCGGGAACCTGGCTGACCCCGAGCCGCACGATCTCGTGGGGCGCGAGGCCGGCGAGCGGCCGGCCCGCGAACTCGATCGTCCCGCGCCGCGCCGGCACGATCCCCGAGATCGCCATCAGGAGCGTCGATTTGCCGGCGCCGTTGGCGCCGATGATCGACACCAGCTCCCCCGGCTCGACGTCGAGCGACACGCCGTCGAGCGCCCGGATCGGCCCGTACCCCGCCTCGAGATCGGTCACGCAGAGCAGCGGCATCGCCCCTCACCCCTCTCCGCCCAGGTAGGCCTCGATCACCTTCTCGTCGCGCCGCACCTCGGCGGGCGTTCCCTCGGCGATCTTCACGCCGTGGTCGAGGACGGCGACCCGGTCGCTGACCCGCATCACCACGTTCATGTGATGCTCGATGAGCAGGACCGTCACGCCCCGGTCGCGAATCCGTTCCACGAGGCCGGCGAGTTCGGCCGTCTCGGCCGGGTTCATGCCCGCCGCCGGCTCGTCGAGCAGCAGCAGTTCCGCCCCCGTGGCCAACGCCCGGGCGATCTCCAGCCGGCGCTGGTCGCCATAGGGGAGCTGGCCGGCGATCCGGTTGGCGGACGACTCCAGGCCGACGAACGCCAGTTCCTCGAAGGCCCGGCTGCGGGCCGCCGCCTCCGCGCGGCGCTGTGCCGGGGTGCGGAACAGCATCCCGAGGATCCCGCCGGCGATCGACCGATCGAGGCCGACGAGCACGTTCTCGAGCACCGTCATGTTGCCGAACAGGCGGATGTTCTGGAACGTCCGGGAGATGCCGCCACGGGCGACGACGTCCGGGGCGCGGCGGCCGCGCCGCCAGACAGCGAGCGTCCCCGCCACGCCGAGCAGGCCGCCGCACACGAGCCCGAGCAGGCCGCGGAGCCGGACCCGCTGCTTGCCGGCGGCCAGCCTGTCGAGCACCTCGTCGCGCACGACCGGCATGCCCCCCGGCGGACCGGCCGGCGGCCGCTGGATGTCGGTCGGGTCGGGCACGTTGCCGGGGCCGGCCCGCCGGGCGGTCACCGCCGCCTGCAGGTCGTTGCGAAGCGCCTGGGCGGCGGCGAAGTCCCGCCGGATGGCCAGCACGTCCGCCCCGTCGGCGCTCACGACCCGCCACTTCCCCGCCATCTGGTCGATGGCCAACTCGGCGCGGAAGTAGCCCCGGAAGCGGGACGCCGCGCCGGCGAGCGTGAATGGCTCCCCACTGATCATGGCGCGCTTCACCACCGCCAGCCAGAGTCGATCGACGTCGATCGCCGCGGCGGCGAACAACAGCCCGGTGAGCAGGCCGATGCCGGCGGCCGAGGCCAGCGTGCCCGCCGTCAGCGATCGCTCCAGCCGCCGCCCCCGGAATCGGACCGTCCCGCTCGCCGGCGGATAGATGCCGCTGATGCAGTTGAAGGCCGTGGTCTTGCCGGCGCCGTTGGGGCCGATGACCGAGACGACGCTGCCGGCCGGCACGTCGAGGTCGAGGTCGGACACCGCCACCAGTCCGCCGAAGCGGACCGTGACCCGATCGACGTCGAGGAGCGGCTGGGCCGCGGCCCCGGCGGTCGTTGACGTGGCGCTGTCGCGGCTCATGCCCCGTGCCCTCCGTGCAGTTCGGCCGCCAGCCGCCGCGAGGGGACGATCCCCTCCGGCCGGAACCGCATCACGAGCACGAGGGCCACGCCGAATATGGCCAGCCGCCAGCCGCTGAACGACAGCAGGCTCGACCCGGAGGGGTTGATGCCGCTCTGCTGGATCATGGCGTCGGCCCACGGTGCGACCACCGTGTCGAAGCCGACGAGCAGGGCGACGCCGAGCAGCGTGCCGGGGATGCTTCCCAGCCCGCCGAGGATCACGGCGCAGAGCACCATGATGGAGCGGTTGAAGTCGTAGGCGTTGGGATCGGCGGTCGTGGACAGGCTGGCCGCGTACAGGCAGCCTGCCAGCCCGGCCACCGCGGCCGACATGGCGAACGCCGAGAGCTTGACCCGGGCCGGGGAGATCCCCATCGCCGCCGCGGCGAGCTCGTTCTCGCGCACGGCGACCCACGCCCTGCCGAGCCGCGAGTGTTCCAGCCGGCGCATGGCGATGACCACGGCGGCCAGCGCGAGCAGGCTGAGGTAGTAGAACCAGCGCGGATCGACGGCGAAGGCGAGGCCGAGGTCCTGTCCGGCGATCCGCACGCCCGCCCCGGGGGGCGGCACCGGATTGAGCCCCTTCATGCCCCCGCTGATGTGCTCCAGGTTGCGGAGCGTGACCTTCACCACCTCGCCGAAGCCGAGGGTCACGATCGCCAGGTAGTCGCCGCGCAGCCGCAGCGTCGGCGCCCCGAGGGCCAGGCCGACGAGCGCCGCGGCGACGACGCTGGCGGTCGCCGCGACCACGAACGGGAGCTGAAACGGGAACATCGGCACCGTGAGGATGGCGTGGCAGTAGGCGCCGATGCAAAAGAAGGCCGCTATCCCCAGGTGGACGAGCCCCGTGTAGCCCACCATGACGTTCAGGCCGAGGGCGAGGATGCAGTAGATGAAGAGCGTCGTCACCTGGCCGCCCAGGGCGCCGCCGAGCGCGGGCACGACGAGCGGCGCCGCCGCCAGGACCACCAGGGCCACGAGGTCCCAGCGTTCGCGCAGCAGGGCCGCGAGCCGTCCCCGCAGGGGAACCGCCCCGACCACATCGCCTTCGTCCTGCGCCCGCTCCGTCATCTGCACCTCGTCCTTGGCCGGCTCGCCCGCCCCGCCGCTCAGACCTTCTCGCGCGTCCGGCTGCCGAGCAGCCCCTCGGGCCGGAACACGAGGATCACGATCAGGATCGCGAACACGACCGCCCCCGTCCAGCGTTCCCCCACGTAGGCGCTCGACAGCGCACGCACGAGGCCGATGACGAGGCCGCCGACCACGGCGCCCGGGATGCTGCCGATGCCCCCGAGCACCGCCGCCGTGAAGGCGAAGAGCCCGTTCTGGAAGCCCATCTGGAAGCCGATGGTGTTGATGTACAGGCCGTAAATGACGCTGGCGGCCCCGCCAAGGAAGCCGCCGATGAAGAACGTCGCCGCGATCACGCGGTCGACGTCGATGCCGACGAGGGCCGCGGCGGTCGGGTCCTGGGCCACGGCCCGCATCGCCTTCCCGAGCCGCGTCGACTTCACGACCGCCGACAGGACGACCATCAGCGGCACCACGATCAGGAGCACGAGCAGGTCCTTGGCGCTGAACTGCAGCCCGTCGCTGCCGAGCAGGTTGGCGGCCGGGAGGAGTTCGGGAAACGAGCGGTCGGCCGGCCCGAGCCAGAACAGGGCGACGTTCATGAAGATGAACGACACGCCGATCGCCGACACCAGCGGGGCGAGTTTCGGCGCCTTCCGCAGCGGCTTGTAGACGATCCGATCCACCGCCACGTTCACCGCGCCGCAGAACAGGCCGCAGACGACGACCAGCAGGGCGACCGCCACCCAGGTCAGCGTCGGCCCGACGGCCGTCAGGGCGAGGCCGGTGACGATCGTCAGGGCGAGGCAGGCGCCGAGCGTGATCAGGTCGCCGTGGGCGAAATTGATCAGGCCGATGATCCCGTAGACCATCGTGTAGCCGAGGGCCACGAGGGCGATCAGCGACCCGTTGGTCAGGCCGATCAGGCACTGCTGGAGGAGGAATTCGGCCGACACGCTCGCGCTCTCAGGGTTCCCGGGGTCCGTCGGCCGCGTCGGCGTCGAGGACCTCCTCGAACACGAACCGGCCATCCTTGACGCCGCTGACGGTCAGGATCCGCATGCTGGTGTCGCCGTTGTCGTCGAAACTCCAGCGGCCCAGCGCCCCGTCGAAGTCGCGCAGGGCCAGCGCCGCCGAGGCGATCGCCCGCCGGTCCTTGACGCCGGCGTCGCGGATCGCCCGCAGGGCCACGCAGGCCGCCTCGTAGCCGTAGACGGCATACGCCTCGGGGATCTCGCCATGAGCCGCCCGGTAGCCGGCCACGAACTCGCTCCCCTTGCCGGTCAGCCGCTCCGGCGGCATCCCGCCGAAGGTCACGAAGCACCGGCCCTCGAGGTTGGCCGCGCCGGCGGCGTCGATGAACGCCTGCTCGCGGCAGCCGTCGGGCACCATGAACAGCGCGTTGATGCCGGCGCTGGCCATGTCCTTCGCCAGCTGCCCCCCC
>Ga0208721_1000106_pt1 | contig 19387 bp, 26 predicted proteins | sample LakMenEpi17Aug10_FD_150705 | JGI IMG/M metagenome (GOLD analysis project Ga0208721, IMG submission 150705) | Freshwater microbial communities from Lake Mendota, WI - 17AUG2010 deep hole epilimnion (SPAdes) | ecosystem: Environmental > Aquatic > Freshwater > Lentic | place: Lake Mendota, Madison... | reverse complement strand
CCCTTGCCGGAATCCCCGTGCCCTGCCTGAGCAGCTCGCTCGACTACATCGACAGCTACCGCAGCTCGCGCCTGCCCCAGAATCTGGTGCAGGCCATGCGCGACTGCTTCGGCGCCCACACCTACGAGCGGCTCGATCAGCCCGGCAGCTTCCACACCGAGTGGATGTGAGTGACGTGGATGTGAGAGATCTGCCATGACCGCCTCCCCCCACCCGGCCGCCTACCAGCTGGATGTGCTGCCCGATGCTGAGCAGCTGGCGCGCCGCTGCGCCGAGCGGGTCGCCGCCCTAATCGATCTCGCCCTCGATCAGCGGGATCGAGCCCAGATCGCCCTCAGCGGCGGCAGTACCCCCGCCGCCGCCTACCGGCTGCTCAACCGGGAGCACCTGCCCTGGAATCGGGTGGATGTGGTGCTGGGTGATGAGCGCTGGGTGCCTGCCAGCGATCCGGCCAGCAATGCCCGCATGCTGGCCGACACCTTGCTGGCGGCCGATGGGCCAGGTGCCGATGCCTGTTTCCATCCCGTGCCGACCGAGCTGGAGAGTCCCGAGGCCTCTGTCGAATCCTTTGAGCAACATGTGCGCCGGCTCTGTCCCGGCGACCCTCCGGTGTTCGACGTGATGTTGCTGGGCCTCGGTGATGACGGGCACACCGCCTCGCTGTTCCCTGGCACGCCGGCCACCCAGGAGCGCCAGCGGGCAGTGACCATCGGCGCTGGCAAGGGGCTGGAGCGCATCACGCTCACCGCCCCGGTGCTCAGCGCCGCCCGCCAGGTGATCGTTCTGGTATCTGGAGCTGGCAAGCGCCAGGCCCTGCAGCGGCTGCTGGATCCAGCCGAGTCTCCCGAGCGCACGCCGGCCCGGCTGGTGCAACCACGCACGCCCGTGCTGGTGCTGGCGGATGCCGCCGCCGCCGAGGGCATCCCTGCGCCAGGCTGAGCGCAGAACACGCGCACCTGTGTCATGGTCGGTCCGCTGCTGGCTCCGCTGCTGATCGCCACCGGCGATGGCTTTGCCGGCTGGCAGCCGCTGAACGACACGATCATGGGCGGCCGCAGCCAGGGCGACTGCCGCGCTGGCTCCGAAGGCCTCCTCATGGAGGCTGTCGTGGAACCGGATGGGGGCGGCTTTGTGAGTTGCCGTTCGCCGGTGTTCGCCACACCGCTGGACCTCTCGGCCTATGGCGCCCTGGAGCTCAGCCTCGACGGTGATGGACGTCGCTACAAGTTGGCGGTGGCCTGCCGCGATGGCATGGCCGGCCTCACCGAACTCATCCCCGGCGGTCTGCGCTGGGTGGCGGAGTTCTCCACCCAGAGCGGCGGCACCTCGGTGGTGACGATCCCGTTCAATCGGCTCACCCCCAGCGTGCGGGCCACACCGGTGGGACTGCCGCTGCGCTTCGATGCGGCCGGCATCACACGGCTGCAGATCCTGCACTCCAAGTTCGGCGACATCGGTGGCCGCAACCCCGGCTTCCGTCCGGGCCCGCTGCGTCTGCTGGTGCGCTCGATTCGCGCGGTGCCCTGAGAGCTCTGCTCCTGCGAGATCTGCTCTGAGAAGCCTGCACCCCAATGACTCCTGACGATCCGCTCGACCACCCACTCGACGACCCCCTCGACCTGAGCCAGCTTGACCTTCCCGATCCGACCTGTGAGGCGTGCGAGCCCTTCGACGCGTTCTTCACCGATCTGGCCCGGGCGGCCGACCTCTGCCTCAGACCCCACCGCCATGCCCTGCGCTTCAGTGGCGAGGCGCCCGCCAGGATCGGCGACTGCAGCGACTGCTGCCTGCTGATCGAGGCCCGCAGCAGCGATGGCGAGCGCCTGCCAGAGCTGGATCTGGAGCTGGAGATCTACCGCAGCGGCAAGGAGCTCAACCTCATGCTCACCCGTCTGGCCGATGACCAGGCGCCACTGCTCTGGCATGGCCACCATCCCGTGTGGATGCAGGCCGCCAGCGGCGAGCGCTGCGAGCGCCCTGCGGATGGTGCTCCGTTCGAGGCCTTCTGCCGGCGGGTGCGAGCCTTGCTCAGCGGTGAGTAGGGGCGCAGGCCTGATCGAGCACAGCCAGGTAGGCATCCGGGGGCAGCTGCGCCATCACCCGCGCCTCGGCTTCGCGCCACCAGCGATCGGGTGCCACCAGCACTGCCAGCTCCCGCTGATCCCGACGGCTGAGTTTGCGGTCCACCTCACCGCGATCCAGCCAGGGGCGGCCGCTCAGGCAGAGGCTCTGCACCAGGTGCCAGCCCTCGTGGCGCAGGGTGTCGCTGCGATCGCCCCGTTGGCACACCACCACCTCGCGGCGGCCACGCACGTAGAGGCCATAAAGGGCGGGCTCGCCGCAGCGCGGATGCTCTGCAACCACGGCGATGCCGCGTTCCTGAAAGCCTGCCAGCAACAGAGCCCAGGTGGCTGGATCCGTGCGTGGGGCCTGCGGCCGGCTGAACGGCAGGGGAATCAGGAAGCCCAGAACCAGGCTGAACAGCCCACTCCTGCCTGCTTTTGCCACGGCCGCAAGGCAAACGGTCACGCTCCGGAAGCGGTTCCCGTCAGAGATCCAGCTGGTCGGTGACGGCACCTTTGCTGCTGCTGCTCACAAGCCGGGCGTACTTGCCGAGAACCCCGGTCTTGTAGCGGGGCTCAGGCTTCACCCAGTCGGCGCGGCGACGGCTGAGCTCGGCCTCGTCAACGTTCAGCTGGATCAGCAGCTGGTTGGCATCCACGGTGATGCTGTCGCCCTCCTGCACCAGTCCGATGGTGCCGCCAACGGCAGCTTCGGGGGCTACATGGCCCACCACCAGGCCGAAGGAGCCGCCGGAAAAGCGGCCGTCCGTGATCAGGGCCACCGAATCCAGCAGCCCCTGGCCCACGATCGCGGCGGTGGGGCTGAGCATCTCGCGCATGCCGGGGCCGCCAACGGGCCCTTCCTGACGCACCACCACCACATCGCCGGGGTTGATCTGCTTGTCGAGGATGGCGGCCAGGCAGGTCTCCTCGCTCTCGAACACCCGAGCCGGGCCTGTGATCACAGGGTTCTTGACTCCGCTGATCTTGGCCACGGCCCCCTCCTCCGCCAGGTTGCCCTTGAGGATCGCCAGGTGACCCTTGGCGTACAGAGGGTTGCTGAGCGGGCGGATCACGTCCTGGTCGGCGGGCGGCTCCGAGGGCACATCCGCCAGCACCTGCTTCAGGCTCTTGCCCTCAATCGTTCGGCAATCGCCGTGCAGCAGGCCCGCATCCAGGAGCAGCTTCATCACCTGGGGAATGCCGCCGGCCCGGTGCAGATCCACGGTCACGTAGCGGCCGCTGGGCTTGAGATCGCAGATCACCGGCACCCGCTGGCGGATTGTCTCGAAGTCCTCGATGCGCAGCTCCACACCCGCTGTACGGGCCACCGCCAGCAGGTGAAGCACCGAATTGGTGGAACCACCCACGGCCATGATCACGCTGATGGCGTTGTCGAAGGCCTCGCGGGTCATCAGATCGCGGGGGAGGATGTTGGCCTGGATGGCTGCGGCCAGCACCTCGGCGCTGCGGGCGGCGCTGTCCGCCTTCTCCGGATCCTCGGCCGCCATGGTGGAGCTGTAGGGCAGGCTCAGCCCCATGGCCTCGAAGGCGGCGCTCATGGTGTTGGCGGTGAACATGCCGCCGCAGCTGCCGGCGCCCGGGCAGGCGTTCTTCTCGATCGCCGTGAGCTCCTGCTCATCGATGCGGCCGCCGCTGTACTGACCCACCGCCTCAAAGGCGCTCACCACGGTGAGATCGCAGGCGCCGAGCTTGCCCGGTTTGATCGTGCCCCCGTACACGAAGATCGAGGGGATGTTCATGCGGGCCATGGCGAGCATGGCGCCAGGCATGTTCTTGTCGCAGCCGCCGATCGCCAGCAGCGCGTCCATGCTCTGGCCGTTGACGGCGGTTTCGATCGAATCGGCGATCACCTCACGGCTCACCAGGGAGTACTTCATCCCCTCGGTGCCCATGGAGATGCCATCGCTCACCGTGATCGTGCCGAACATCTGCGGCATCGCACCGGCGGCATGGGCCGCTTCCTCGGCGCGGCGGGCCAGGTCGTTCAACCCCAGGTTGCACGGGGTGATCGTGCTGTAGCCGTTGGCGATACCGATGATCGGCTTGCTGAAGTCGCCGTCACCGAAGCCCACGGCCCGCAGCATGGCGCGGTTGGGCGAGCGCTGGATCCCCTGGGTGATCGCGGCTGAGCGGAGCATGGAGGGCTGCGGTGAGCTGCCAGAAACCTACCGAGCGGCCCCGCCGCAAACGAGCGCAGTGCCCACGGCTCAACCCTGGCCGGGCGTGCTCAGGCTCTCCAGTTGACGGCGCACGTCATCGATCGCCTGGTTGAGCTGATGGACCTTGTCCTGCAGCTCACGCTCACGCAGGGGGCGGCTGGCCTCCTGCCCCGGTGCCAGCGCGTCAGCATCGCTGCCCGCATAGCGGCTAAGCACGAGGCCCCGCTGACGGCGTTGCTCGGCTTCGGAGAGCAGCCACCAGGCCAGCCCGGCGGCACCGATCACCGCGCCGGCCAGCAGCGTGCCGAGGGAGCTGGATCCGCCGTCTCGGTTGGCCATTGCGCCCGCCCTGCCGTGAGAACTGTGTGTTCAGCCTACGGATCCAGCCTGCGGCCGGCCATAGAGCCGATCGCCCGCATCGCCGAGCCCCGGCACGATGCGCTGCTCAGCGTCCAGTTCGGCATCGATGCAACCGGTGTAGAGCGTGAGATCGCCATAGCGCTCACCCAGCGTCTTGAGGCCCGGTGCGGCAGCCAGGGCGCTGATCACCCGCACGCGAACACCGCTGACCCCCTTGGCCTCCAGGCGCTCGAGCACCTGGATCAGGGTGCCGGCGGTGGCCACCATCGGCTCGAACACCAGCACGCCGGCATTGGCCGGGATCTGATCAGGCAGGCCGTCGTAGTAACAACAGGCGCTGCCGCTGCTCTCGTTCCGCTGAAAGCCCATGTGGGCCACGCTCGCCGTGGGCAGCACCGGGCGGGCGCCCTCCCAGAGGCCGAGGCCGGCACGCAGCACCGGCACCGCCAGGATCGGCACACTGCCATCCACCACCGTGCCCTCGGTGCTGGCCAGCGGTGTGGTCACGCTGATGCGCTGGTAGGGGATCCAGTCGCGCATCGCCTCATAGGTGAGCCAGCGGCCCAGTTCGGTCATGGCGGTGCCGAACAGGGCGGGTGGGGTCTCGGCGTCGCGCAGCAGAGTGAGCCAGTGGCCGATCAGGGGATGGGGGGGCACCACCACCCGCAGGGTCTTGCTCATGGGTCGCGCTGCAGCGGCTGGTTGCCATAACTTGAGCGCCCCAAGCTAGTGGTGCGGTGCTGAACGGAAACAGAGCGGCTCTCGCTCCATGGCCGCGTCGTCAGAGCGGGCCGCCGCTCAGCCGCCTGCTCACGCCACTGCTGTCGGTGATCGTGCTGGTGCCACTGCTGATCTCCCTGCTGGTGGGCCTGATCGCGCCTGCGCCGGCCCTGGCGATCACGGCCCCGGAACTGCGGGGGCAGCGCAGCCTCAAGGATCTGCAGCCGGACATGCACGGCCGTGATCTCAAGCAGCAGGAGTTCCTCAAGGCTCAGATGGTCGGCTTCGATCTCAGCGACACCGACCTGCGCGGCGCCGTGTTCAACACGACGGATCTCAGCGAGGCCAACCTGCGCGGTGCGGATCTGGAGGATGCCGTCGCCTTTGCCACCCGTTTCGACAACGCCGACCTCTCGGGTGCGGTGCTTCGCAACGCCATGTTGATGAACAGCAAGTTCGCCGGCGCCGTGATCGAAGGAGCGGACTTCAGCGATGCGGTGCTGGATCTGCCGCAGCAGAAGGCTCTTTGCAAGCGGGCCAGCGGAACCAACCCCCGCACCGGTGTGGAGACCCGCGAGAGCCTGGCCTGCCGTTGAGCGCACCCCTAGATTGCGTGTCCGGTTCCGCTGGTGAGCAGCCAGCGGACGCAAGGGGGAAAGTCCGGTGCAAGTCCGGCGCTGTCCCGCAGCTGTAAAGGAGCGGTGCCCCTGGGTGCTCCTCCAAGTCAGAACGCCCGCCGGTCCTCCCTTCATCCCTGGCGCGGACCAGTTCTCCGGATGCAACAACGCGTTTCAAGGCTGTCGCCTGGTGCCAGCCTGTCTGGTGCAGGCCTGGCCACGGCTGGTGTTCTGGCTGTGCTGTTCACAGCCGCACCGGCTTCGGCCCATCACCTGATGGAGCTGTTCCATCAGAGCCAGCCCACCGTCCTCGGCGGTCTGCTGAGCGGCCTGGGACATCCCGTTCTGGGTCCAGACCACCTGTTGTTCCTGCTGGCCCTGGGTCTGGTGGGTCTGCAACAGTCCCGCCGCTGGATGGTCGGCCTGCTCAGTGTCGGTCTGGGCGCCACGGGCCTGGGTCTGCTCCTCCCGGGCCTGCCCGGTGCCGAGTTTCTTGTGGCACTGTCGCTGGTGGCGATTGGCCTGGTGCTCTGCGGCCGCCTGCCGCGCTTGGTGCTCCTGCCCGCCTTTGCCCTGCATGGCTACGTGTTGAGCGCCGCGGTGATCGGCTGGGAGAGCACACCGATCGCGGGCTATCTGGTTGGACTGTTGATCAGCCAGGGGCTGTTGCTGCTGCTGTCGCTCAGCGTGGTGCGGGCTTGGGCCAGTCAGGCCCAGCCTGCCCAGCTGCGGCTGCTGGCTGGACTGCTGATGGGGGTGGGCGGCGCCTTCGCCTGGACCAACCTGGTGCCTTGAGATGAGCAGCAATCTTGGTCGTCTGCCGGTCACGGTGGTGACCGGCTTTCTTGGTGCGGGCAAATCCACCCTGCTGCGCCAGTTGCTGCTCAACAGCGGACTGCGGCTGGCGGTGCTGGTCAATGAATTTGGGGAGGTCGGCATCGATGGCGACCTGATCCGCAGCTGCGGCTTCTGTCCGGAGGAGGAGCTCGACGGCCGCGTGGTGGAGCTGGCCAACGGCTGCCTCTGTTGCACGGTGCAGGACGAATTCCTGCCGACGATGCAGACCCTGCTGCAGCGGGCTGATCAGCTCGACGGCATCGTGGTGGAGACCAGCGGACTGGCATTGCCGGTGCCACTGGTGCAGGCCTTCGGCTGGCCGGAGATCCGCAGCCGCACCCGCGTCAGCGGTGTGGTGACCGTTGTGGACGGTGAAGCCCTGGCGGCCGGCAGTGTTGTAGGGGATCCCGCCGCTCTCGAAGCTCAGCGCCTGGCTGATCCGAGCCTCGATCACCTCACCGATATCGAGGAGCTGTTCGAGGATCAGTTGCAGGCGGCTGATCTGGTGCTGCTCAGCCGCGCCGATCGTCTCCAGCCCGAGCAGATTGCGGCGCTTGAGGCCCAGTTGCGGCAGCAGCTGCGCCCCGGCGTCTCTGTGCTGCCGATGCAGCGGGGCGATGTCCCGGCTGCCCTGCTGCTTGGCCTGGAACGGCCTGATGCTGTGGCGTCGACCGAGGTCGACCCGGATCATCACCACGACCACGACCACGACCACGACCACGACCACGACCACGACCACCACAGCCACAGCCACGTGGCCATGCAGTCGGCCGTGGTTCAGCTGGATGGTGTGGTCGAGCGATCACGACTCGAGAGCGTGCTGCTGGATCAGATCCGGGCTCAGGGCCTGCTGCGGCTGAAGGGGCGTGCCTGGCTCGCGGGCAAGAACCATCCGCTGCAGATCCAGGCGGTGGGCCCACGCCTGGAGTGCTGGTTCGACAGCGCGGCACCGACAGCGCAACGCCGTGACGCACCGGGGCTCGAACTCGTTGCGCTTGGACTCGCGGTTGATGCTGCGGCCCTGCGCACGGCGTTGGCGACCAGCCTTCAGGCTTCCTCGGAGCAGCAGTCGTCGCCGGTATTGCGCTGAGTCGCTGATACCAGTCAGTCGATGCTGTTCAGTCCAGCGGGAGGTCCCCCTTGGCGCAGACGCCGTCCCAGCACAGGGCCTGGTCACTGCCCCAGACCGGCTGAACAGCACGCAGAGGGCCCTTGCTGCCACGCAGGCTGAGGCTGCCTCGGCCATCGCTGCGGAACTCGAGGCGCTCGCGGCCCACCTGCAGCCACCAGTGCTCGCCGAGCTGCACGATCGTCATCGTGCAGGGCTGCCAGTTCCCCTGACCCAGCCGACACTCCAACGGGATGGTCTGTGGTGGCGGAAGCGCGGGGGCCACGGCGGCGACGAGTGGTGCCATCTCCACCGTGACCAGAGCCTCGGATGGGTGGAAGCCGGCCTGCCAAGATTTAACAATCCTCGTGGAGCTCAGGTGCCCCTCTTCTCCGCCCGCGTCCTGGTCTCGCTGAGGCCCTCGGTGCTTGACCCGGCCGGAGAGGCCACCCGCGCCGCCGCCGCGCGGCTTGGGGTGGATGGCGTCAGCCGCCTGCGCATCGGCAAGGCCGTGGAGGTGGAGCTCGAAGCAGCGGATGCCGACGCCGCACGCCAGCAGCTGGAGCTGTTGAGTGATCGCCTGCTGGCCAACCCTGTGATCGAGAACTGGACGCTCGAACTCAAGGACGGCGCCTCGGCGGGGGCCTGAGCGATGACACTGGGTGTGGTGGTGTTCCCCGGCTCCAACTGCGATCGGGATGTGCGCTGGGCTGCCGAGGGCTGTCTCGGCATTCCAACCCGCTTTCTCTGGCATGAGGAGCGCGATCTGAGCGGGCTGGACGCCGTGGTGATTCCCGGTGGTTTCAGTTACGGCGACTATCTGCGCTGTGGCGCCATCGCGCGCTTCGCACCGCTGTTGCAGGAGGTGGCGGCCTTCGCCGAGCGCGGCGGCCGGGTGCTGGGTATCTGCAACGGCTTCCAGGTGCTCACCGAGATGGGCCTGCTGCCGGGCGCGCTCACCCGTAATCAGAAGCTGCACTTCCTCTGTGAACCAACAGCCTTGGCTGTGCAGCCGGGCCGCTGCAGCTGGCTGCAGGGCTACAGCGCCGGAGAGGTGGTGACCTTCCCGATTGCCCATGGTGAGGGCCGTTACCAGGCCGAACCTGATCAGCTGCGGGCCCTGGAGGACAACGGCCAGGTGGTGCTGCGCTACCGCCGCAATCCCAACGGCTCCGTTGGCGACGTCGCTGGGCTCACCAATGCCGCGGGCAATGTGCTCGGCCTCATGCCCCACCCTGAGCGAGCCTGTGATCCCGCCACGGGTGGCGTGGATGGTCGTCGCCTGCTGGCCAGCCTGCTGGGGTGAGCGGCGATGCAACGCCGGCTGCTGCTGCAGGGGGCTGCATCCCTGGCGTTCACGGCCGCTGCCCTGTCACGCCAACAGGCCCATGCCGGTGGCGGTGACGCTCGGCCTGTTCCGTCCTCGCCGCCACCGCTGCGACCCGGCAGCCGCATCGCCGCCGTCGCCCCAGGCACCTGGATGGAGCCAGGTGACGGCACCCTCGCGCTGCTGCGTCAGCGGTGCCGCGACCGTGGCTGGACGCTGCTGACGCCGCCCGAACTGGACGGGCGCTGGCGCTGGTTCTCGGGCCGTGATCCCGTCAGGCTCCAGTCCCTGCGGCAGGCCTGGATGGATCTACAGGTGGATGCCATCGCCTGCGTCGGTGCCGGCTGGGGCAGTGCGCGCGTGCTGGAGCTTGGCTGGCGCATCCCGGCGTCGCCCCGCTGGTGCATCGGCTTCTCTGACTGCTCGGCCCTGCTGCTGGCTCAATTGGCGGCCGGCAGCCACGGCGGGATCCATGGCTCGCTCGGAGGATCGTCGCCGCAGTGGCAGCGGCTGGCGGATCTGCTCGAGGGTCTGTCCGTCTCGCCGCTGCAGGGGCGGCCGCAACGGCCCGGTATCGCCGAGGGACCGCTGGTGGTGAGCAACCTCACAATCGCCACCTCCCTGATCGGCACGCCTTGGCTGCCCGATCTGCGCGGCTCGGTCCTGGTGCTGGAGGACACGGGGGAGGCGCCCTACCGAATCGATCGTCAGCTCACCCAGTGGCGCAGCAGCGGCCTGTTGCGCGGCGTCGCCGGCATCGGCCTGGGACGCTTCAGCTGGGCCCGGGATGATGTGTTGCCCGGCGACTTCAGCATGGAGGAGATCCTGCTGGAGCGTCTGGGCGATCTCGGCATCCCACTGATCAGTGATCTGGCTGTGGGTCATGGTGCTCCAAACCTGGCCCTACCCCTGGGGCGGCGTGCGCGTCTGGATGGTGCTACGGGCCTGCTGGAGCTCCTGCCGTCCTGACCCCCGAGCAGAGACAAAAAAAGGGCCCGCCAGGGCCCTTTGCTGCAGCTCCAGATGGAAGCGACTGAATGAGCAGGGGGTGCTCAGTTGACGGCGGCGAAGAACTCCTTGCTCTTCACGGGGTCGGGGTTCATGGTCTTGTCGCCAGGGGTCCAGTTCGCGGGGCACACCTCGTCGGGGTTGTTGCGGATGTGCTGGAACGCCTGCAGAAGGCGCAGGGTCTCTTCGACGCTGCGGCCGACAGGGAGGTTGTTGATCGTGCTCTGCATGATCACACCATCGGGATCGATGATGAACAGGCCACGCAGGGCTACACCGGCGTCCTCGTCAAGCACTTCGTAGGCGCGGGCGATGTCCTTCTTGAGGTCGGCAACCAGCGGATAGGCGATGTCGCCGAGGCCGCCGTTCTTGCGGTCGGTCTGCACCCAGGCCAGGTGGGAGAACTGGCTGTCCACCGACACACCCAGCACCTCGCAGTTGCGGCTGGAGAACTCGCTGTAGCGATCGGAGAAGGCGGTGATCTCCGTCGGGCAGACGAAGGTGAAGTCGAGGGGGTAGAAGAACAGCACCACGTACTTGCCGCGGTACTGCGACAGGGTGACGTCCTTGAATTCCTGATCCACCACGGCGGTGGCGGTGAAGTCAGGAGCCTGAAGACCGACGAGCCTCGACATGGTCAGAGAAATGCTCAGGGGATTGGGTTCACGACGCTGAATCCGGCCCAGGCCGTAGGCGGACCGACTTCCAGTTGTCTGCGTAACAACTTATCACGGTCGTCGTGGCTCTGGGGTTCGCCATAGGGTGGTGGAATCAAGCCAAACGAACCGATGGCCTGGGATCCGGCCCTGCTGCGCAAATACAACACCACCGGCCATTTCCGCCTGCTGAATCAGGTGCGTGCCGAGCTCAAGGAGCAACCGATCCAGCGCCCTCTGGTCACCACCCGCAGCGCTGCCAGCGCTGCTAGCGGTGGTTCGCGCCGCGGTTCGGGACGCTCCGGCAGCAGCTCCAGTGCAAGCGGCTCAGGCGCAACCGGCTCTCGGGCAGTCGGCACGCAGAGCAGCACCACCCATGCCGTCACCCGGCGCCGCGTTGGTTCCTCGTCTGCAGCCGACAGCCTGTCGAGCTCAGCCCATGAGGATCAGCAGCCGATCATGGCCGTGCCGGTGCTCACCGATGTGGTGATGCCCGACAGTCACACCGGCGCCTGATCTGCCGGGCACCGCAACACCAGTGCCGCCCCAGCGCCCAGCAGCAACAGAAACAACAGAAGCAGAGGCTGCTGGCTGCCGATCAGCCCGGAGAGGAAGGCACCGCTGAGGGCCGTCAGTGCCATCAGGGCGGCTCCGCCCACCAGCAGGCGACGTTGCCGGCTGATCCCCTCGATGGGGCGCATCAGTGTTCCGGCCGCCACCAGGCCGTAGATCAACAGGAAGCCCAGCACCGAGAACGAGCCGAACTGGTTGTAGAGCGTGCTGCTGCTCATGCCGCTTGCCACGGCGCCACTGGCCAGCAGCACGGACGGCAGCCCCAGGCTCCAGAGGGCCACATCCGGCGTGCGGAAGCGCGGGTGCACCATTGCAAGAGAAGCCGGCAGCACCCGCTGCTCAGCGAGGGCGAAGGTCACGCGGCCCAGGGCTGTGAGGCAGCCGATGCAGGTGCCGAGCAGGCAGAGCAGGGCGCCCAGCTTGATCAGGTTGCCGGCGCCACCCTGGCCGAGCTGATCAGCCAGCAGGCTCACTGGATCCAGCCCGCTGCGCTGCTGCGGTGCCAGCCAGCTCAGCCCTTCAGTGAGCACAACGGCCCAGATCAGGAACAGCGTGCCCGCCAGCAGCACTGCCTGCCTCAGGGCCTGGGGAACCGCCCGCTGGGGTTCCAGGGACTCCGCACCGAGAGTGGCAGCGCTCTCGAAGCCGATGAAGCTCAGCACAGCTGCCATCAGGCCGCTGCGCACTAGGGCGACGGTGTCGCCTGCCGGATTGAGAGCCGCCAGATCGGCACGGACGCCGCCGTGATGCAACACCTGCAGGCAGAGGCCGAGAACGATCAGCACCGAGATCGTCTCGGTGACCAGCATCGTGCGGGTGGACAGGCGAACATCGCGCCGTGCCAGCTCCAGGCACAGCAGCCCACCCAGCAGCACACAGGGGGCCGGGGCCAGCGGCAGGCCCAGATGCAGCAGCAGGCGATTGAGATAGAAGCCCAGGAAAGCCAGGCAGGCCACAAGGGTGGCGCCATACCCCAGTAGAAGGATCCAGCTGCCGAGCTGCCCTAGTCGCGTGCCGAAGCTGAGCTGCACATAGCTGGCGATGCCATCGGCCCCCGGGTTCTGATGCTGAAACAGCACCAGGGTTTCACTCACCAGCAGGATCACGACGAAGGCTGCCGCGTAGCAGAGGGCCGTGCTGTGGCCGGCTTCTGCGGCCACTTGCGGAATGTTGATCACCGCGGTCAGCGTCAGTCCCACGGTGCCGACGGCCTGGGCGGTGACCGCGAGTGGTCCGAGGCAGCGCCGCAGACCTGGCTTGGGCTGCTCCGGAGTGATGCTCACAGCACTGGGGCTGAGTGCCCTGAGCGTATGAGCTGACGGGCTGAGCGTCAGTCACACCTGGTCATGGCTGCGACGCCGTGGGTAGGGCCTGTGTCACATCCCCACTCCACGCTGATGCTGTCGCTGAATCGCCATGAGCTGGAGTGAACTGGAGCGCCTCGTCTCCGCTGCCGAGGCCGATGAACGCCTGCGTCGTCTGTTCCGCCGCTGCCACAACAGCGCGGAGCTTGTGAACACGGCACGAATCATTGGCTATCGAATCACCGAGGCCGATCTGCGGGCGGCGCGGATCAAGCATGCGGTGGAACGCCGCCGCCGGGTGCGTCCCCTGCCGCCACGCCCGCAACCCCAGGCCTGCTGAGGCCTGCGCTCAACCGCTGCCCGGCCGCCGCTGGGCCATGGTGAGCGCATCCGCCGCTCCGTTTTCATGGCCAGTGCGCCTTATCTGATTGCTCTGGCCCTGCTGGAGCAGAACGGCCGGCGTGCGCTGCCGCTGCAAGGGCGTTCGCTGCAGGAATCGATCCCGGCCGAAGCGGATCCCGGTGCCGAGGGGCATGCTCAGGCGCTGGAGCTGCTGGTGAGAATCTGGCAGCGCAGTGAGGATGGACCGCTGCGCCGAGCGGCAGCGGATTCAAGCCTGCTGCTGGTCGAGCTGCCGATGGAGGCCCTGATGGAGCAGCTGCCTGCAGCCAAGGCCGCCTGGATCACCAACGGCGATACGGCAGGTCTGCAGCGGCGGCTGCAGGAGCTGGGGGGGAGGCTGTGGAGTCTCAGCCTCGAGCACCGGTCGCCCCTTCACTACACCCCGATCCTCTGAGCATCCCCCTTCAGCTGCGCTGGATCTGCCTACGGTCCGGGGGTGGGCGATTCCGAGCACGACTGGAACGGCGGCGATCCTGAGGCCGAGGCGTTGCTGCAAGGGCTCAGCGTCAGCCAGCGGCTGGCACTGCTGGCTGGGTCCACACCGTTCTGGTCGGGGATGCTGTCGATCGCCCTGCGGGATGCCTCACACCGGCAGCCCTGGCCGGCGACACCCTGGCCAGGGCTGCCGGTGCCGGAGCTGCAATTCGTGGATGGTCCACGTGGAGTGGTGCTCCACGGCGGTGCCACCACATTTCCGGTGCCGATGGCCCGGGGCGCCAGCTGGAATCCTGAGCTTGAGCAGCAGATCGGAGAGGCCATCGCCCTGGAGGCACGCTCCTTGGGTGCCAACTGGGTGGCGGCGGTCTGCGTCAATCTGCTGCGGCATCCCGGCTGGGGACGTGCCCAGGAAACCTATGGCGAGGACCCGTTGCATGTGGGCGCCATGGGCGCGGCGATCACGCGCGGCCTGCAGCGGCACACGATCGCCTGCGTTAAGCATTTTGCTCTCAATTCGATCGACAGCTCCCGCTTTCTGGTGGATGTGCAGGCCAGCGAGCGGGTGCTGCACGAGCTCTATCTGCCGCAGTTCCGCGCCTGTGTGGAGGCCGGCGCCGGCTCGGTGATGAGCGCCTACAACCGTGTCAACGGTGTCTGGTGCGGTCAGCACGAGCGGCTGCTCACCGCGATCCTCAAGGAGCGCTGGGGCTTCTCAGGCTTTGTGGTGAGCGATTTCATCTTCGGCATCCGCGATGGCGTGGCCGCACTGCTGGCGGGTCTGGACCTGGAGATGCCATTTCGGATGGTGTTCGAGGGCTGCTTACCCCAGGCCCTCGCGGATGGCCGAGTGCCGCCACGGCGCATCGATGACGCTCTGCGGCGGCAGCTGCGCGCCCGCCTGAGCCTCCCGCCTGGCTCCTATCCGGCGAGCCTGCGTGGCTGCCCCGCCCATCGGCACCTCGCTCGGGAAGCGGCCTGCCAGTCGATCGTGCTGCTCCGCCATGACCATGCTGTGCTGCCCTTCCGGGGGCTGCGCACCCTGGCGGTGATCGGCCGGTTGGCAGCCGAACCGAACCTCGGCGATCGCGGCTCCTCGGACACACGCCCGGATCCCGGCTCGGTGATCACCCCCCTGGCCGGGCTGCAACAGGCGGCGCCGGATCTGGAGATCGGCCACGCCAGAGGCGACGATGCTCTGGCGGCAGCGGCATTTGCCGGCCGCATGGACGCGGCCGTGGTGGTGGTCGGACTGGACTGGTGCCTGGAGGGGGAACACATCCATCCGGGCGACATCGCCCCGATCCTGGAGCTGATCCCTCCGCCGGACTGGTTGCTGCAGCTGCTGGGTCGGCGGCTGATCCTGCCCTGCTGGCGGCCGGTGGCGAGTGCGATCGCCTGGATCACCAGCCACGGCACTGCCAGGGCGGGGGGCGATTTCGCCGCCGGCGACCGCACCGATCTGCAGCTGCCCCCCGATCAGGTGGCGCTGATCCGGCAGGTGGCCGCCGCCAATCCGCGCACGGTGGTGGTGCTGATGGGCGGCGGAGCGATCCTCACCCAGGAGTGGCAGGCGGAGGTTCCTGCCCTGCTGCTGCTCTGGTATCCAGGGCAGGAGGGCGGAGCGGCCCTTGCTGATGTGCTGCTTGGCCGGCGATCGCCCTGTGGCCGTCTGCCGTTTGCCGTGCCCGCTGATGCCGATCAGCTGCCTCTGTTTGAACCGCGTGCCAAGCAGGTGCGCTACGACCTCTGGCACGGCTACCGCAGATTTCAGCAGCAGGGTCGCCCGGCGGCTTATCCGTTCGGCTATGGCCTTGGCTACAGCCGATTCCACTGGCACAGCCTGCAGTTGCAGCCGCCGGGCACTCCAGCGGACAGCCACGGCCTGGCGCTGAGCGTGGTGGTGCAGAACCTCGGGCCGATGGATTCCGCCGAGGTGGTGCAGCTGTACCTGGAGCCGCCGGCTCTGGCGGTGGAGCGTCCGCGCCGGACTCTGGTGGCCTTTGCCAGGTTGGAGCTGGCCGTTGGCGAGGCGCAGACGGTGACGCTGAAGGTTCCCTGGCGCCAACTGGCGTTCTTCGATGAGGCACAGGATGGTTTCGTGCTCGAGGCGGGGCTGCATCGCCTGGTGGCAGCGCGCCACAGCGATGACCCCGGCCTGGTCTGTGACGTGCGGTTGAGCGCTGCCTGGCTGGGGCCTTAGCGCGGCCGGCCGCTGCGCTCCTCCATCCCCTGCTCCTCCATCTCCTGCAGCAGCCGCTGCAGGCGCAGCCGGTTGTAGCGCTGCAGCAGCAGACAGGGGAGATTGAACAGACTGGCGAAAAGCAGGTTCAACAGCACCCCGGTGGGCGGCAGCCACAGGGCTGTGCCCAGCCAGGCTGGCCACAGGGCCCAGTGCACCAGCTCGGCGCGACGGGTTTCGGCGATCAGGCGCCGCAGCGCCTGCGGTTCGCGGCGGGCCAGGCTGGCCTTGCGGATTCCGCCGGGAAGTGCGTCACCGGCATCAGGAATCCAGGCCTTCCAGCGGCGAATCCCAAGCCAGCGCTCATAGGCCTGCTGGCTGGTTCTCGCTGCGCTGCTGCTGAATTCGCGAGCAGGCTCCGCCTGCAGCCAGCGCAGGGGCAAGGCATTGGCGCAGGCCCCCACCAGCAGCGACCAGCCCAGCCAGAGCGTGGCGCAGGTCAGCAGCGGCGTCAGATCAGAAGCAAGCCTCATTCGCGGGTGCTCACGCGGCGGCCCTTCCACTGCACCTGGCCGCGTTCGAGATTGATGATCGCCAACAGGAAGACACCGAGAAAGAACATCACCGGCACCGGGAAGATCAACGGGATCCAGCGGAAACTGCCAACCCGCCGCGTGATCCAGGCCAGCTGCAGCGCGAAGGCCGCGTAGATCAAGCCGTTGCTGAGGGGCGACGGATCGCCAAGCATGGGCCAGCCCAGCAGCGAGGCAGGCAGACACCAGGCTGCCCAGAACAGGCCGGAAAGCCAAAGCACAACCGCCACCATCCACGGCCAGTGCACTTCCCCGGCGGCCGTGGCGAAGTTTTTGTCGAAGCCGACCACCATGTCCCGCAGGCCGCCGGGATACATGCGATAGCTGATCTGGCCGCAGCCGATGTAGGCGCTCACCGGCAGGCCCGCCTGCTCATAGCAATGGCCAAGAAACCAATCCTCCACCACCTTGTCCGCCACGGCCCGATGGCCACCGCTGCGGTCGTAGTCGTGGCGACTGGTGGTCATGGCCGGCCCGAAGGCCACGCCGCAGCCGGGCCCGAGCGGCACCGCCAGCAGCCCCACCAGGTTGAACAACAGCGACAGCTGTTCATAGGGCTGTTCAGTGCGGTGGAACGGTTGCACTGACACCAGACCACCAAGCTGCTGCTGTAGTGCCACCAGGCTTCCGAGCAGATCCGGCTGCGGTTCGGTATCGGCGTCGAGAAACACCAGCACCTCGCCCGAGCTGGCCTGCACGCCGTGGTGCAGGGCCCAGGTCTTGCCGCACCAGCCGGGTGGCAGGGGTGGTGGCGCGATCACCCTCAGGGGCAACGGGCCTGCCGCCGCTCGGGCGATGGCAGCTGTGCCGTCGCTGGAATGGTCATCGATCACGATCACCTCCAGCGGCTGTTGGTGCTGCTGTCCCAGGCGTGCCAGCAGGTTGGGCAGGGTGCCGGCCTCATTGCGGGCTGGGATCAGCACCGAAATGCTCGGTTGGCCCTGTGCGGAGCCGCGGGGCAGCAGTGGCAGATGCCAGGACAGAACCCAGCCCAGCAGCCAGCGCACGAGCACCGACACAGTCAGCCAGCCCATGGGACGGAGCCCTCGGTTACCTCACCCTATGGAGATCAGGGCAGGCTGATGGCAGTGCTGGTCAAGGGCGCAGCAGTTCCAGGGCGAGCGGCCTTAACGCGGCGGGATCGCGCAGCAGCTGGGGATGGGTGGCGACCGGCAACATGCGCCGTGGGCCGATCGGCAGTACGGCCCGCCAACCCGGCAGCACGGCCAGATCGAGGGCGGAATAGAAGCTGTGGCATTCCACCGCCCGCAGGGTGTCGAGGTTGTCGTTGAGGTCCTGCAGCAGCGCGCTGCCCCACTTCACGTCCGCCAGCCCACGGAACAGCCTGCTGGACCAGGGTTGTGCGGTGATTGTTCCCTGTTGCGGACTGCCCAGGCTGATGAAGCGGCGTGTGCGTCGATGACCGCCGTGCTGCTGAATCCAGCTGCGGGCGATCACCCCACCGATCGAGAAACCGAGGAGATCCACCGCCTGCTGGCCCGGATAGGCGGCTTCGATTTGGTGGCTGAGCTCGCTGGCCGCTTCTCGAACAGAGGTCACCCCCAGCCGCAGGCTCAATGCCGGCAACAGCCGCTCCTGGCGCTGATCCCCGAGCAGTCGGAGCAACGGTTCAAACACCGCCGGGGTATCCAGGAGGCCATGGACGAGTACCAGCGGCGGGGAGTCGATCGAACGTCGTTGCAGTGATGCTCTGATTCAAGGCTGGACATCGGCATGGCAACGGGAAGGTGTTTGTAGGGATCCCCACCCGCTGACCATTGCCTGGCCGCGCACTCGGCTGATGTCTCGCCTGCCGTGATCCTGCTGGAGGTGCTGCTGGGGGTGTTGCTGGGCTGAATTCGCGGGAGCCCCACGCGGTGGCGGCAGCCCTCTGCAATCCCTGTTCGACCATTGACAGCCCTGACAGTCGTCGCTAGTACAGGTGTACGCCTGTGCCAGCTCATGCCTGTCGCGTCTCCCTATGCGGTCTTCCGGGCCAGCGACCTCGGCTGGCCTCCCGTTTTGGCCGTGGCAGCGTCTGAGCGCCCGGCTCAGGCTGGTGCAACCAAGCCAAGGCCACGCAAGCAACGTGTGGCCGGAGCCGACCAACGGGCGACACGTCAGCCCCGTTGGTCCGCCCTGGTGCAGGGGGAGCTGTTCCCGCTGCAGGCCCAGGTCTGACCGCTAGCGACGATGCGCCACCACCGAGCAGAGCCGTTCAGAAGCAGAACGGCAGGAACTGGGTGCGGCAGGCGGCGTAGCCATCCACGAGTGGGCCGAGGCCGATCTGGTGCGCGATGCCGGAACCGGTGATCGCTTCGGTGAGGATGCCGATCACAAGGCCGAGCATGGCGGCGCGGCCGTTGAACAGTTCAACGCTTCGGAGCTGCTCCATGTGGATCTGCTCAGTGGCGCGGTGCTGGAACCACGTCTCATTGGACGGTGTGTTGGCCATGGGTGTCTCCGGTGGGGGTTGCAGTTGAACGTCAGTCGGCGAGATCGGGCTGCAGCAGGGAGCCTGTGATCCAGGCGCCGATCAGCAGGGCGGCTAGGACGGCGATCATCGTGGGCGACTCGGAGCAAGGTCGCTGGGGCGGCTCAGCACGAAGACCACCATGGTGGTGAGAACAACGACAAGGCCAATGACAGCAGTGATGGCTGCGGTGTAATCCGTGCTCATGGCGATCAACCCAGGCCGATCTGGCTGAGGATTCCCTGGCCGGTGAGCAGCTCGGTGGCCAGGCCGATCACGAAGCCGAGCATGGCCAGGCGACCGTTCCAGGTTTCAGCAAAACCGACGAACCCGAATCGGGAGGAGGAGTCAGCCATGGGCGTTACGAAGTGTTGCGGCAATCGTAACGGAGTGTGAAGGATCTGGGGAGGGCGGTTCACCGTCGATGCTTGCCGCGGCGGCGAGGCCCATGGTTGCTGCTGCCCAGCAGGCAGGCAGACAGCAAAAAGCCCCGCCGAGGCGGGGCTCAAGCCAGTGGCTCGGGGGAGACTTGAACTCCCGACCTTG
>Ga0208721_1000104_pt1 | contig 19576 bp, 19 predicted proteins | sample LakMenEpi17Aug10_FD_150705 | JGI IMG/M metagenome (GOLD analysis project Ga0208721, IMG submission 150705) | Freshwater microbial communities from Lake Mendota, WI - 17AUG2010 deep hole epilimnion (SPAdes) | ecosystem: Environmental > Aquatic > Freshwater > Lentic | place: Lake Mendota, Madison... | reverse complement strand
GAAACCGCTCGATGCCGGGGTACAGAACGGCAAGCTCTGCGGTCTCAGCCGCAGCATCGCCAGTGTTCAGCAGCTGTGGCGGCAGCACATACACGCGGCATCCCGCTGCCAGCGCTGCCTGTGCGCCCGCCGGTGAGTCCTCAAAGGCCCAGCACTCGCTGCAGTTCACCCCAAGCCGCTGAGCGGCCAGCAGGAACACATCCGGTGCCGGTTTGCCTGCCAGCAGGTCGGGATCATCACCGTGCACCCGCGCCTCGATCAGCTCCAGCCAGGGATGTGGACCCGTCTTGAGGGCAACCGCCGCCTGTGAACTGCTGGTGGCCAGGGCCATGGGAATGCCCCGCGCCCGGAGGCGGCTCACCAGCTCCGCCGCGCCGGGCATCGGCTTGGCGTGGATCAGCAGCGCTTCGGCAATCGGCTGGCGCACCGCAAGCAGGTCGTCTCGGCTGGGGGTGGAGAGTCCGCTGGCGTCGATCCAGTGCAGAACCTGCTCCGCGCAGTCCAGCCGGCGCCGGCCGCGCAGGGCCAGCAGTTCCTGCGGCGTGAGCGGTCGTCCGAACCGGCTGGCGGCCTGCTGCCAGGCCTCGGCGTGCAGAGGCTCGGTATCGAGCAGCAGCCCGTCGAGATCGAAGAGGCAGGCAGCCGGCAAACCCATCGCACCATCCTGCAACGGCGGCTCGTTCGACGCGTTTGACTGGATGCTGATGGGCCCCAGGGCGTGACGCGCAAGCTCCTTTTCCCCCTGCTGGTGCTGCTGCCCCTGTCGCTGCTCGCCGAGCAGCGGGGAGCCTCTGATCTGCTGGTGTTCGTGCTGGCAGGTGCGGGAATCATTCCTTTTGCTCTGCTGCTCAGCCAGGCCACCGAGGCCATTGCCGAGCGCAGCGGCCCCACCGTGGGCGCCCTGTGCACTGCCGTGTTCGGCAACTTCGCCGAGCTGATCATCGCCATCACCGCCCTGCGCCAGGGACTGATCGATGTGGTGAAGGCCAGCATCACCGGCGCGATCCTTTCCGATGTGCTTCTGGTCACGGGCATGGCGATGCTGTGCGGGGGCCTGCGCTATGCCGAGCAGCACTTCCAGCCCGCGGTGGTGCGCACCAACGGCGCCGCCATGACCCTGGCGGTGATCGCCCTGGCCCTGCCGGCTGCCTTGATCTCCACCTCCGGCATCGATGACGTGGTGGCGATCCACGGCCTCTCGCTCACGGTGGCCGTGATCCTGATCGTGATCTACCTGCTCACCCTGGTGTTCTCGCTGGTGACCCACAACCACCTGTTCGAGCCGCCCCATCTGCTGCTTGAGGCGGGTGATGCGGAAGCCAACGGCCAGCGCGGTTCGGGCCTGCTGCCCTGGATCGCCCTGCTGCTGTTCAGCACTGCCGGTCTGGCGCTGCAGTCGGAGGTGTTCGTGACCAGCCTCCAGCCCGCCACCGCTGCCCTGGGCCTCTCGCCGCTGTTCACCGGTGTGATCGTGATCCCGATCGTGGGTGGCTTCTCGGAATACGTGCCGGCGGTGCGTGGCGCCCTGCGCAATCAGATGGATCTGCCACTGCAGCTGGCGATGGGCTCCAGCCTGCTGGTGGCGTTGCTGATGGCACCGGCCCTGGTGCTGATCGCCTCCGCCATCGGTCAGCCGATGGACCTGGATTTCACCGGATTCGAGGTGATCGCCCTGGGGCTGGGGGTGTTGATCGTGAATCTGGTGAGCATCGAAGCCCGCTCCAACTGGCTCGAGGGGGTGCTGCTGCTGGCCACCTACGCCATCCTGGCCACCGCTTTTTTCTATTACCCCGCCTGAGGGGCACCGGCGGGATCCCCCGAGTCCACTGGGTCACCCCAGCGGATTGCGAGCGATCCTTTCGGCTTCGCTGCAGACCTTCACGGATCGCGCCGTTGTGCTGGTATCAGCCCGGGATGGCGGCTTGAATGCCGCTCTGCACCCTTCCTCTCGCGCTGGCGATGACCGAGCCGTCCACCTCTGCGTCCGCCACGCCAGCTCCCGTGCCCATGCCCGCCACGATCGAATCGGTTCTGCAGGAACAGAGACTGTTCCCGCCGCCGGCCGATCTCGCCGCCCGGGCCGCCATCGGCTCGATGGACGCCTACCGCGCGCTCTGCGAACGCGCCGAGGCTGACCCCGACGGCTTCTGGGGGGAGCAGGCCCGCAGCCAACTGCACTGGTTCGAGCCGTTCCACACGGTGCTCGACTGGAGCCATCCCCCCTTCGCCCGCTGGTTCGAGGGGGGCACCACCAATCTTTCGGTCAACTGCCTCGATCGTCACCTCACGGGCCCCCGTGCCGACAAGACGGCCCTGATCTGGGAGGGGGAACCCGGTGACAGCCGCTCGTTCACCTATCGCGAGCTGCATGCCGAGGTATGCCGGGCAGCCAATGCCCTCAAGGCCCTCGGCATCGGCAAGGGCGACCTGGTGGCGCTCTACATGCCGATGGTGCCGGAAGCGGCGATCGCCATGCTGGCCTGCGCCCGCATCGGTGCCCCCCATTCGGTGGTGTTCGGCGGCTTCTCCGCTGATGCGCTGCGTGATCGCTTGATCGATGGCGAGGCCCGGCTGGTGATCACGGCCGATGGCGGCTTCCGCAAGGACAAGCCGGTGCCGCTCAAGCCGGCGGTGGATGAGGCGTTGGCGGCCAACGGTGGTGCCGCCAGCGTTGAGCATGTGCTGGTGGTGCGGCGCATCGGTGCAGCGGAGGGCGCCGGCGACGCCTGCGCGATGCAGACCGGCCGGGACCTGTGGTGGCACGAGTTGGTGCAGAGCCAGAGCAGCGACTGCCCGGCTGAGCCGATGGCCAGTGAAGACCGTCTGTTCGTGCTCTACACCTCCGGTTCCACCGGCAAGCCCAAGGGCGTGGTGCACACCACCGCTGGATACAACCTCTGGGCCCACCTCACCTTCCAGTGGATCTTCGACATCAAGGAGAACGACATCCACTGGTGCACCGCCGATGTGGGCTGGATCACCGGGCACAGCTACATCGTCTACGGCCCGCTCTCCAATGGCGCCACCACCGTGATGTACGAGGGGGCGCCGCGTCCCTCCAAGCCCGGTGCCTTCTGGGAGGTGATCCAGAAACACCGCTGCACGATCTTCTACACCGCCCCCACGGCGATCCGCGCCTTCATGAAGAGCGGCCGTGAGGTTCCCGACCAGTACGACATGAGCTCCCTGCGCATCCTCGGCACGGTGGGGGAGCCGATCAACCCGGAAGCGTGGATGTGGTACCGCGATGTGATCGGCGGCAATCGCTGTCCGGTGGTTGATACCTGGTGGCAGACCGAGACCGGCGGGGTGATGATCAGCCCGCTGCCGGGCGCGACCCCCACCAAGCCGGGATCCGCCACCCTGCCCCTGCCCGGCATCGTGGCCGACATCGTCGACAAGGATGGCAACTCCCAGGCCGCCGATCAGGGGGGCTACCTCGCCATCCGCCGGCCCTGGCCGGGGATGATGCGCACGGTGCATGGCGATGCGGAACGTTTCCGCAAGAGCTACTGGGAGGAGATCCGCCCGGCCGATGGCTCGTATCTCTACTTCGCCGGTGACGGTGCCCGCCGCGATGCCGACGGCTACTTCTGGGTGATGGGCCGGGTCGACGACGTGATCAACGTCAGCGGACACCGCCTCGGCACGATGGAGATCGAGAGCGCCCTGGTCAGTCATCCCGCCGTGGCCGAGGCCGCGGTGGTGGGCCGCCCGGATGAGCTCAAGGGTGAGGGCATCGTTGCCTTCGTCACCCTTGAAGCTGGCCGCAGCGGCGACGACGCCCTGATCGCTGAGCTGCGGGCCCATGTGGGTAAGGAGATCGGCCCGATCGCCCGTCCGGATGTGATCAAGTTCACCGATGCCCTGCCCAAGACCCGCAGCGGCAAGATCATGCGCCGCATCCTGCGCGCCCTGGCCGCCGGCCAGGAGGTAAGCGGCGACACCTCCACTCTCGAAGATCGCTCGGTACTTGATACGTTGCGGGTGTGAACCGTGCAACGGCGCTGATTCTGCTCGCGGGCTTCGTGCTGCGAGGGCTGTTGGCGCTGATCCTGCCGCCGGGCTACGACGAGAGCTACTACTTCTTCTACGGGCAGTATCCGGCGCTGAGTTACTTCGACCATCCCCCGGCCGTGGCGCTCTGGTCCGGCCTGGGGCAGGTTCTGCCGGCCGTCTTTCGGCTTGAACCGGTGCTGGCCCTGCGGCTGCCGGGTCTGTTCAGCTACACCGCCTCCCTGGCGCTGCTGGCCTCTGCAACCGGCCGCTGGTTCGGTCCCAGAGCCGGCTGGATCGCCGCTGCGCTCGGCAGCCTCTCGCCGCTCTTGCTGGCCTGTGGCGGTCTGCTGCTCCTGCCCGACAGTCCACTGCTCCTGATGATGAGCGTGCTGCTGTGGTGGCTGTCGCGGCATCCGTTGCATGCCCCCCGCCGCGCCTGGGAATCCCTGCTGTTCGGCCTGATCCTTGGGGCACTCTGTCTGGCCAAATATCAGGGGCTGCTGCTGGTGCTGACCCTGGCGCTGCTGCGCCTGTTCGATTCCCTGCGGCAACGGCAGCTGCGCTGGCGCGACACGGCGCTGGTACTGCTGGGCTTTGTGGGCACCAGCGCACCCCTCTGGATCTGGAATGCCCAGAACGACTGGGTGTCGTTCGCCTTCCACTCCGGCCGTTCGGCAGCGGCGGTGTTCCACTGGCAGGGACCTCCCCTGTTCCTGCTCAGTCAGCTCGCCTTGCTGTTCCCCAGCATCGGTGTGCTGCTGCTGCTGGCCCTGCTGCGAGGGCCCGGTCGTCTGCTGCAGGCGCTGGCCTGGCCCCAGCTGTTGCTGTTTGTGTTCCTGTCAGGACGGATGCAGGTGCTGGCGAGTTGGCTGGTGCCGGCCTGGTGGTTGCTGCTTCCCCCGGCTGCAGCCCTGCTGGCCAGGCCGGGCCTGTGGTCACGCCTGTGGCTGCGCCTGCTGGTGGTCGTCACCGCAGTGCTCACCCCTGTTCTGAGCCTGGCTGCAGCGGCCCATGTGCGCTGGGGTGTGGCGTCGGCTCTGGTGCCTCCTGCCGCCGATACCTCCGGCCAATTGCTGCTGCCGGCTGCCCTGCGCTCCGAGCTGAGCCGGCACCCAGCCATCTGGAAGGCGTTGTTGGACGCCGATGTGATCGCCTCCAACCGCTATGAGCTGCCGGGGTTCCTGGCTCTGGCGTTGCAGGGCCGGACCCGGGCCCAATTCACCACCTACTCCGGCGATAACCGCGCCTTTGATCACTGGCGTCAGCACCTCAACCCCCGGGCCAGCCGCGGTGTTCTGTTCGCCGTCGTTGGCGACTACGCGCCGATCAGCAGCCTGGCCGGTTCGGCGCCGGATCGGCCCTGGCGATTCGGCCCCCTGCGCCCCCTGGGCCAGGTGGTGGTTCGGCGCGGCGGCCGACCGGCGGCCACCCTCGAGTTCTACGGCTTTGATCCCTCGCTGGTCAGGAGCGGTCGATCGCTTTGAGGCTCGGGCCAGGCTCGCTGCGCGGCAGCGCCGGTTCGATCAGCAGGCGTTCGGTGGCTTCGATCTCCAGTCCAGGGCCGTAGAGGTAACCCTGGGCGTAGTCGCTGCCCAGCTCCAGCAGCCGCGCTTCCTGGGTCTCCGTTTCCACCCCCTCCGCCACCACGCTCACGCCAAGGGCTCCCGCCAGGGAGACGATCGCCTGGGCGATGGCTTCATCCTCCGGATCGCTGCCCAGATCTGCCACGAACGACTGGTCGATCTTGAGCAGACCCACCGGGAAGCGCTTGAGATAAAGCAGCGACGAATAGCCGGTGCCGAAGTCGTCGATCGCCAGCTTCAGGCCGAGATGGCGCAGCCCCTGAATGGTGCTCGTCGTCGACTGGATGTCCTCCACCAGCGAGGTTTCGGTGATCTCCAGGAAAAGTCGCGATGGCGCGATGCCACTGGCCGCCAGGATCGGCTCGATCCGTTGCACCAGATCGGCTGCGCTGAGGGTGCGGGCGGACACGTTCACCGACAGCCGCAGATGCTCCAGGCCGGGGAGCTGCTGCCAGCGCCCCAGGGCTCGACAGGCCGCTTCCATCATCCAGAGATCGATGCCTTCGATCAGGCCGCTGTCCTCGGCGGCGGCAATGAAGGCCGATGGTGTCAGCAGGCCCTGCTGAGGATGCTTCCAGCGGGCCAGGGCCTCGAACCCCACCAGCTGGCGGTCCGCCAGTCGGACGATCGGCTGCAGGTGGCAGACGATCTCGCCGTTGCCGACGGCATGGCGCAGGGCCTCCTCCAGAGCCAGCCGGTTGCGGGCCTCCTCGCGCATGCTCGGCTGGAACAGGGCGTAGCGCCCCCGCCCCAGGGCCTTGGCTCGGTACATCGCCATGTCGGCGTTCTCGATCAGCAAGGAGGCGGTATCTCCCGGTTGGGCCAGGCAGATGCCCACGGAGGCGGAGTGGCTCAGTTCGGTTCCGGCCACGCGAATCGGCCGCCGGATCGCCGTGATGATCCTCTGGGCCAGCTCCGATGCCGCTTCCGGTTTGCGGGTGCGGGTGATCACGATGAACTCGTCGCCCGAGAGTCGCCCCACCAGGTCGTCCCGCCGCACCGAGCGCTGCAGGATGCGGCTCACATGCACCAGCAGCTCATCGCCGGCTGCATGGCCGTGCGCATCGTTCACCCACTTGAAGCGGTCGATGTCGATGAACAGAACAGCGGTGCCGCAGGCGCCATCGTCTGGAGGCTGCTGGGTCCAGCGGCAGAGGCGTTCCAGCACCAGCAGCCGGTTCGGCAGATCGGTGAGCGCGTCATGGCAGGCCTGGTAGGAGGCATCGAGCCGGGCCTGCCGCTCAGCGGAGATGGCTTCGAGCATCCGCAGGCTGAGTTCGATGCTGCGGGCCATGGCGCGCAGCAGGGAGCGTTCTTCGACGTCGAAGGTGTCCCCGAGGCGACCCACCACGAGCAGATTGCCCTCACCAAGCGGGGCCCAGTAGGTGTTCAGCCGTCCGGCGCCGATGGTGATCTGCGGCGGTCGGCTGCTGGCCAGGCTCTCGAGCTGCTGGCGTTCGTCCCCCGTCATGCCGATGCAGAAACGGATCGTGCCATCGCTGAGGATGGCCGCCACCTCCGCCTCCACGGATTCCGCCACCCGGTTCACCACATTGCGCAGGTTCTCGGGGTCTTCGGTTGAGAAGGCCGCAAGGATCTCCGACAGCAGGTGGAGTGACCAGGAGGGTTGCATCACCATCAGCCGATGGCCAGCGTCACCAGCGTCTGGTTGTGGAAGCCGCCGGAGCCGCGGGTGCGGGCGATCTCGCCATAGGTGTAGAAGCCGGCCATCGGAATGCCGCCGCTGCACTGGGCGATCAGATCCGTTTCCTCCTGCACACGCGCCTCGCTGAACACCGAACGCCGCGAGACGCAGTCGAACAGCAGCAGCCCCACCGGCGGCGTGCCCTCCAGGGCAGCCACGGCCGCTTCGGTGGACTGTGCTGCCGCCCCGAGCACGGAGTCGAAGTCGCCCTCGGTGAGGAAGGCCAGGCCGCCCTGGGGAACTTCGGCAATCATCAGCAGGGAGCCGCTGTCGGCATCAAAGCCGGTGATGTGGCGCATCTCGATGCGGTCCCGGCGTCGGAGACCGATCGGGTGGGTGGCGGCGAAGTCGGCGAAGGCCTGGGGGTTGTCGCGCACCTCCTGCGGCGGCTGGAAGAACTCGAGGTAAACCTCCAGGGCCGGTCGATCGTCGAGGGAGCGCAGCACTGTGTCGCGGCTGTCGGTCACCAGCATCGGCTCGCTCACCGGGGTCCAGCCGTGGCTGACTCCCACCCCCAGCGGTCGATCGGAGCTGATCGCCGCCGCCACAACCGCGCCGCTCATCACCCGCTGGCCGTGCAGCTGGCGGGTCTTGCGCATGGCCAGATAGTCGCCGGCGCAGCCGCCCACCAGGGGCACATCGATCCCGGAGGCGTCATAAGCACCACGCACCACCTCCATCTGGTCGCCGCCCAGCCCGTCGGAGAGCAGCACCATCACCGTGTGCTTGCGGCGCTCCAGTCGTTCCACGCAGCTGGCCGCCTGTGCGGCGGCCTGGCGCAGGCCCTGCTCCCGGCTCTCCCCCCAGCCGGTGCTCACCCGCACCTCCGTTCCCCCCAGAGCCCAGAGCACCAGCGCGTGGGTGAGGGCGCCAGCCGGGGCAATCTCGCCGGAGGTGGAGCAGCCGATCACCTCGCAACCGGGAATCCGCTGCTGCAATCCATCGGCCAGGCCTTCCAGCGGGTAGCGCGGGGCTGCCAGCACGATCAGCAGCCGTGGGGTGTGTTCCAGCCGCAGCTGGTCCAGGGCCTCCTCCAGGGCACGATCGGAATCGTTCAGGGTGGATGAGCCCACCCGGACCCAGCTCTGCGGTTCATCCATTGCCGTTTGGAGGCCTCGTCTTCGGATTGGAGATGGCCGTCCTCCCTCATGGTGCCAGGGTTGGCTCGGACCGTCAGGCCCAGGCGCTGATCAGCTCGGCCAGTTGGTCCATGCCGCGCTGGCGTGCGGGGTCATCGGCCCACTCTCCGAGCATCTGGCGGCGCAGGCCGGCGCTGCTGGGGGTGAGGTGATCGCCGGGGAGCTCCCGCAGTTCGGACTGATCGCCGTTGCGCTCCTGCAGCACTGCCAGCAGGCCGGCGCTCTGGTCGATGCTGTCCCGACGGAACCGCACGAGCAGGTTGTGGGCCTGGCGATAGGTGCGCCCGACCTGATCAAGGGTTTCCCGTGGCGAGGGGCTGAATTCGCTGCGGAAGTTGAACTGCTGGCCCAGCTCCGCCAGCAGCGGCACCGAGCGCTCCGCTGAGAAGTTGTTGAAGCTCAGGGCCACCAGGGCGCGGCTGCCCCGGCCGCCGTCTGGTGCCAGCAGGTGCAATTTGCAGCCCAGGCTGTGGCCCAGGCGCAGTGGCCGCAAGCCATCGTCGCGATCGGTCAGCTCGGCGCGGGCCCGGCGGAAACGCCGCCAGGCGTCGTTGGCCTGGCTCTGGTGATCGAAGCCCGGCACATAGCTCCAGGCGTGCACCCTCTGCCCTCGGGCCGCCAGAGCCTCCAGTAGCCGGCGGTAGCTGAGCTGCGGTGTGGCCGCCAGATAACTCCCGCCGATGAACTCGATCAGTCCATGGCTCGGGCCAGCCGGTTCAAGAATCCAGAGGTCGTTCTGCTGCTGCCAGCGGAGCTTCACCGTGCCAGGCCTCAGCTGGCCTGCAGACGCCGCAGCGCCTCGAGAGCCTCACGGCGATGGGCCGCTCCATCCAGCAGGTTGTTGAACACGTGCCGGATCACCCCCTGTCCATCGATCACGTAGGTGACCCGTCCGGGCAGCAGCCCGAGCACCGACGGCACCCCGAAGGCCTGGCGCAGTTGATTGCCGGCGTCCACCAGCAGGGGGTAGGGCAGCTGATGGCGGGCGACGAAGCGCAGGTGGCTGCCGGCGTCATCGCCGCTCACTCCCCACACCTCGGCGCCGAGGCTCTGCAGCTCGGCATGGCTGTCGCGGAAGGCGCAGGCCTCCATCGTGCAGCCCGGGGTGTCGTCCTTCGGATAGAAGAACAGCACCAGGGATCTGCCGCCGAGCTGATCGCTGCGGCGCTCAACGCCGTTCTGATCAAGCAGAGCGATCAGCGGTGCCGGATCGCCGCTGGCGAGGGCCTTGGCCACGGGGCAGGAAAGCGAGATCCCAAACCCTAGGCAGCCCCTTGCCTCGGCTGGGATCATGGCCGGATTCGCAGCGCGTGCATGGCATCGGAGAGCGAGTCCGGCGAGAGGGCCGCCTGGGAGCAGGTGGATCTCCTGAGCTTTGCCGGCACACCCCCTGCAGCCCCGTCTGCGTCCCTGCCGGAGGCCTCGCCGGCGTTGGCAAGCGAGCTGGATCCCGCCGGGATCAATCAGCCAGATCCGGTTGTCGAGCCCGACCCGGTTTTGCATTCCCGCGAGCCCGCCCGCATCCCGGCCGTGGCGGCAGCACCGGCTGACGGGCCACCGGAGTTCCCGCCTTCAAGCGCGCAGCGCCTGCTCATCCTCGACACCGAGACCACCGGCCTCGATCCACACCAGCACCAGTGCATCGAGGTGGGTGCTGTGCTTTTCGACGTGCCGCGCCGCGCCGTGCTCAGCCAGATCTCCTTCCTGCTGCCCTGTGACCAGAACCCGGCCCGGAGCGTCAACGGCATTGATCCCGAGGTGAGCCGTCTGCCCCAGCCATGGCCCCAGGCGCTGGAGTTCTTCGAGGCGATGCTGGCTGCCGCCGATGTGGTGCTGGCTCACAACGCTGCGTTTGATCGCCAGTGGTTCGGTCAGGGACCGCTGCCGGCGATCGACAAGCCCTGGCTGTGCAGCATGGAGGACCTGCGCTGGCCGGCTGAGCGGCAGCTGCGGGCGACCCCATCCGTGCGTGATCTGGCCCTGGCCTATGGCGTCCCGGTCTGGGCCGCTCACCGCGCCCTCACCGATTGCATCTATCTGGCCCAGGTGTTCGAGCGTTGCCCTGAGCTGGAACGCCTGCTTCAGGCCGGCCTGGAACCGCGCCGCCTCTACCGCGCGCGCCTGTCCTACGAGGAGCGCCATAAGGCCCGCGAGGCCGGCTTCCGCTGGAACGAGCCGATCAGCGGTGCCTGGAGTCGTCGGCTTTCGGAGCAGGAAGCAGCTCTGCTCAGTTTTCCGGTGGTGCCGGTGGACGATCAGGGGCTGCAACGACGCACGGCCTGATTTGCTTCAGCAACAGGAAGCGGATCCGGGGGTTTCGCCGCAGTCCTGGCGGAGGCGCCACTGTGAAGGTGTTCCCAGTGGTCTCGGCCATGCCCTACAGGACCTGCCTGCAGGCCCAGGTGCAGCGCTGGCAGGACACCCGCACCTGGGCGCGCCTGATCCGCGAAGCCGAAGCTCTCTGGCACGTGGATGTGCGCGACCTGCGCCGGTTGGGTGCCCTTGAGCTCTCGCAGCTGCTGGAGGAGGTGCCGCCGCGGCTGCGGCCAAGGGTGAACCGCTGGCTGGCCTGCTACGGCGTCTGCACCCGTCTCGACTGATGGGCGCGCCCCGGCACCTCAGTGTTTGCGGAGGGGGTGGGGTACAAAAAAACCGCTCCGGGGATGGAGCGGCGAGGAATCGGAAGAGTGCCGGTTGTTCTGAATCGGAGCGGCGGGATTTGAACCCACGACCCCCACTACCCCAAAGTGGTGCGCTACCAAGCTGCGCTACGCCCCGGCAAGAACGAAGTTATCACAGCGTCTTTGGGGCCCTGGCCCGGATCCGGCGCAGCAGCAGCGCGGTCAGCTGCTCGCGGTTGCGAGCCGCATAGCCGCCGAGCCGGAGCTCCCGTGCCAGCTGCCGCAGCTCACGCAGGGTCATCGCCGCCAGCCGCAGCTCCGGCACCCGTCGCCAGGCGCCCGCCGTGACCGGCAGGTCGCTGCCTTCGCGACCCTGCTGGAAGCCCGCAAGGGCACCCCCGGCCATCCATTCCGGCACCAGCACGAACAGCACGGCCAGCAGGCCGTACAGCTCCACCAGGCCCCGTGGCAGGGGATGAAGTTGGCGTTGTGGCTTCGGATCCAAGGCCTGGTGGCAGCGCGACGGCGGTGGCGGACACCGCTGACGGCATTGTCTCGCAATCCTCTGATCCTGCAGCGTGGCTGGCGCCGGATCAGATCAGTGACCCCTCGCCTGCCCCCGGGCGCGGTGCGTTGAGGCCTGGCCGCGCTGCCGGTGCGCGCTCGCCAGGCGCCTGGCGCCAGAGCATCGGCGGTTCCGTCGGCGGGGCCAGGCGCACGAACCAGAACACCAGGGCGAACACCACCCCGAGGGTGGCCAGCAGGCCGATCACCACGGTTCGATCGGGGAGTTGATTCATGGCAATGGCACGGTCAGACCTGATCGGTGCGCACACACTGGATCCGCTGGGGCAGACGCTCCAGGGTGAGCTCATCGCCCTGCAGGATCAGGCGCATGCCATCGCCGCTGTAGCGCACACCGGGCTCATCGGAACGCTCACGAAAGAAGGTGCTGCGGTAGCGCCCCTGGATCAGCGAGGCCTGGGCGTCATTGCGCTCCAGCACGACGACTCCCTCGGGGCGACAGAGGTAGCGGTCGCGGATGGCGTAGTCCTCCCACCAGGGGGACTGGAGCGGTTCGGCTGGACTGGCCAGCGGTGCGGCCAGTGGTGAGGCCAGTGGGGCAGAGGCAATGGCCAGGGTCAGCGCCCTGGCGAGCCTGGCTCGTCCTGAGCGGCTCCGTGTCCGGGGAGGGTGGCGTCTCACAACTTGATCGGGTCGTTGTCGCCGCGCAGCACGCAGTGGCTGATCGACCAGTCGTAATGACTCCACACCGACGCCGGCAGCTGAAAGTTGGCACCCTCGAAGCCATCCAGCAGCACACCGCTGGGACGGGCCGAGCAGTAGGGACGGCTGCCGGGACGGGCCAGGTACTGCTGGTGATGGGTTTCGGCGAAATAGAAGGGCCGCTCCAAGGCGATCTCGGTGGTGATCGCGCCGCGTCCGGCGGACTTGAGAAGTGCCTGGTAGCGATCCCGGGAGGCCGTGGCCAGTTGCAGCAGCTCAGGCGTGTTCACAAAGATCGCCGAGCGGTACTGACTGCCGCTGTCGTTGCCCTGGGCCATGCCCTGGGTGGGGTCGTGGCACTCCCAGAACAGCTTGAGCAGATCGCTGAAGTCGATGGCGTTGCGATCCCACACCACCCGCACCACCTCGGTGTGCGCGGTGCGGCCGGAGCACACCTCTTCATAGGTGGGGTTGGGGGTGTGGCCACCGGCGTAGCCCACGGCGGTGCACACCACACCGGGTAGACGCCAGAAGCCTTTCTCCGCCCCCCAGAAGCAGCCGCAGCCGAACAGGGCCTCGTCCTGGGTGGTGGTGAGTGGCGCCTTCAGCGCCGTTCCCAGCACCACATGCCGCTCCGCCGTGGTGATCGGTGTGGAACGCCCCGGCAGGGCGGCTTCACGGCTCACCAGGCTGGTCTTGTCGCCGGTCATGGCCTGGAACAGTCCGAACACTGCTCTGCAGCAAAGGGATCGAGCCTAGGCAGCCCCGTCGCGGGAAGCGGGTTCGAGGGCGATGTGATTGAGCAGGGTGGTGGTGAAGGCGAACAGCAGGAACGGCAGCGACAGCACCAGGATCAGGCCGACTCCCACCAGGGCGAAGATCGGCTTGCTGGCGCCCATCAGCGCCAGGCCGGCCGCCAGGCTCACGATGATCACCAGCATCCAGATCAGGATCTGGCCGTAGATGTCGCCGAAGGTGAGGGTGCAGCGCAGGCGGTAGGGCTGGGCGGGGTCCATGGCGGGCTCCCTCATCAGGGCTATCGCTCCAGCTAAGCCACGGCAGGGCCGCTTGTCCGGCCCGAGGCATCAAGTGTGATGACCCGTGTCATGGCCCGCTGATCCGCTGGCTGGCGGAACGCCATCAGGCGGCACGGCTCAGCTGCTGTTCCGCCTGCTCCCGTTCCCACAGCCGCCGGTAGGTGCCGCTGCTGCCGACCAGCTCGCTGTGGTGCCCCTGCTGCACCAGCTGCCCGTTCTCCAGCACCAGGATCCGGTCGCAGGCAGCGGCAGCCGAGAGCTGGTGGCTGATCATCAGCACGGTGCGGTCGTTCTGGCGGCGCACCGAGGCCAGGATCTCGGCGGCGGTGTTGTTGTCAACGCTGGCCAGGGCGTCGTCGAGCACCAGCAGCGGCGCGTCCATCAGCAGTGCCCGGCCGAGGGCGGTGCGCTGGCGCTGGCCACCGCTGAGGGTGATGCCCCGTTCTCCGACCAGGGTGCTGTAACCATCCGGAAAGCCCCGGATATCGCCCTCGAGCCTGGCCTGGATCGCTGCCCGCTCCACCGCCTCCTGGCCCGCCTGCGGTTCGCCGTAGCGCAGGTTGTCGGCCAGGGAGGCCGTGAACAGGTAGCCCTCCTGGGGCACCAGGGCCACCTGGCGGCGCAGGTCGGCCAGGCTCAGGCTGGTGACGTCCGCACCATCGATGAACAGCTGGTCTGCCGGCACCTCCACCATCCGCCCGAGGGCTCGGGCCAGCGTGGTCTTGCCGCAGCCCACCGGACCAACCACCGCCACCAGCTCGCCCGGTGCCAGTCGGAAGCTGACGCCGTTCAGCGCGTCGCGTTCAGCGCCGGCGTAGCGCACGCTGAGCCCACGGGCTTCCACCGCGGCGCCACAGCCGCTGCTGCGGGGGGGCGGTGGCACCGCTCGTGCGGGCGACTGAATGGTGGGCTGGCGCTGCAGGAGCTCCTCCACGCGCTCCAGGCTCACCTGGCCGGTCTGGAAGGTGTTCAGCGTGAAGCCGAGCAGAGCGGTGGGAAACACCAGCCGCTCCACAAACAGGATCAGGGCCACGAGGTCGCCGATTGAAAGCCGACCGCTCTCCAGCTGACCGCTGCCCAGGGCGAGCAGCAGCAGCAGGCTCACCGAGGAGATGCCCTCCAGCAGAGGGAACAGGGTGCTGCGGGTGCGGGCCAGCAGCAGGGCATCGTCGCGGTAGGAGCGGTTGCGTTCGGCGAAGGCCTGCCGCTCCGTTGTTTCCTGGCCGTAGATCTTGATGGCGCTGATCCCCGAGAGGTCCTCCTGGATCAGATCGCTGAGCTTGGCGAGCGACTGCTGCTGCTGGCGCTGCTGCCGCATCATCCGGCCGCCGAACAGGCGCACCGTGAGCAGCATCAACGGGTAGAGCCCCAGCGCCGCCAGGCTCAGCAACGGGTCGATCGCCAGCATTGCCGGCAGGGTGAGGGCGTAGGCCAGGGCGGTATTGGTGAGGCTGAGCACGGCGAAGCCCAGCAGGCGCCGCACGTTCTCCACATCGCTGGTGGCGCGGCTGATCACCTCGCCGCTGCCGGTGGTCTGCACCCAGCCCGGCTCCTGGCGGAGCATGTGCTCGAAGATCCGCTGCTTGAGGTCGGCCTCCACCTGCCGGCCCACGCCGAACACGAGCATGCGCGACCAGAGCCGCATGCCGCCCATCAGCGTGGCCAGCCCGATGATCAGCGCCGCCTGGCGCAGCACATCGCTGAAGGAGAAACCATCCTGCAGATCGTCGATCACGCCGCGCACCAGCAGCGGCAGGGCCACGCTCAGCAGATTCACCACCACCAGCACACCGATGCCGATCAGAACGGTGCGGCGGTGTGGCCGCAGGTAGCGCCGGATCAGCCCGAGGCGGAGGGCGGCCATGTGCGGATTCAGGAAGCGGCCAACCTAGGCAGCATGGGCGATGCTGGGCCCGCCCGGACCGCTTCCGATCTGCCCCATGGCCGAGTCGACCCGTGAGCACGCCGCCGCTGCAACGCAGGCGCATCCTCTTTATGCAAGCGATCGCGACCTGGTGGATCAGCTGCTGGCCGCCAGTGATCCCAGCGACGGCCAGCTGGTGGATCTGGGTCGGCTGCTGCTGCGCTACGCGGGTTTCCCCGGAGCCCTGGATCTGCAGGACGATCTGGCCAAAACCCTGCGCCTGTGGGGTCTGAGCCAGGAGCAGCTCAATCAGCGCTGCCGGGCCATCTGGGCCGCCGGCTACCGGCCCGGCGCCGAGGCGGCCCCTCAGGCGGTGGGCTCCGGCTTCGACACCGCTGATCAGGACAGCCCCTGAGCCGTCCCCCTGGCCTCTGCCCCTTCCACCGCCCCCTCCTTCTCTCGCCGCCGATGGCTCCCTCCACCCCCTGGCCTGCCCTGCTGGAGCAGTTGCTCCAGGACCGCCCGCTGCAGGCCGAGCAGGCCGAGCAGCTGATGCGTGGCTGGCTGGACGAAGCGATCGAACCGGTGCTCACCGGTGCCCTGCTGGTCGCTCTGCGGGCGAGGCAACCCAGCGGCGAGGCTCTGGCCGCCATGGCCCGCGTGCTGCGGCAGGCCTGCCCCCTGCCCGGTCCACGACCCGATCTGCCGCTGGTCGACACCTGCGGCACCGGTGGCGACGGGGCCAACACCTTCAACATCTCCACGGCGGTGTCGTTTGTGGCGGCAGCCTGCGGGGCCCACGTTGCCAAGCACGGCAACCGCAGTGCCAGCGGCAGTGTCGGCTCTGCCGACGTGCTGGAGGCCGCCGGTCTCAACCTGCAGGCTCCAGCGCAGCGAGTGATTGAGGCCTTGCCTGCGGCTGGCGTCACCTTCCTGTTCGCACCGGGCTGGCATCCCGCTCTGGTGGGGCTGGCACCCCTGCGCCGCAGCCTGGGGGTGCGCACGGTGTTCAACCAGCTCGGACCGCTGGTGAATCCGCTGCAACCCGATTTCCAGGTGCTGGGTGTCGGTGCTGCCCACCTGCTCGAGCCAATGGCCGACGCCTTGGCGGCGCTGGGGCTGGAGCGGGCGGTGGTGGTGCATGGCCACGGCGGCCTCGATGAGGCCTCCCTCTCCGGTCCCAGTGACCTGCGACTGATCGAGGCGGGGCAGGTGCGTGCCGAGAGCCTCGATCCCGCCAGCCTCGGGCTGACGGCGGCTCCCCTCGAGAGCCTGGTGGGCGGTGATGTGGCCGCCAATCGCGCCATTCTTGAAGCGGTGCTGCAGGGGCATGGCACCCCGGCCCAGAGCGATGTGGTGGCCCTCAACGCGGCCCTGGTGCTCTGGGCTGCAGGGCGGGCCGAGAGCGTGGCGGAGGCGGTTCCCCTGGCCCAGGCGGCCATGGCCTCGGGCGCTGCCTGGCAGCGGTTGGTGGCCCTGCGGGATGCCCTGGCCTGAGTGGCGCAGGTCCCTGCGGGATGATGACCACCATGACGACCGCTTCCCCCTCCACCCCTGCGCTGCTGGTGCTGGCCGATGGCCTGGTGCTGCGCGGAGAAGCCTTCGGTGCCAGCGGCACCGCCATCGGTGAGGTGGTGTTCAACACCGGCATGACCGGGTATCAGGAGGTGATGACCGATCCCAGCTACTCCGGGCAGCTGGTGACCTTCACCTACCCCGAGCTGGGCAACACCGGCGTGAACGCGGCGGATCAGGAGGCGGATGCCCCCCAGGTGAGTGGTGTGATCGCCCGTCAGCTGGTACCCCAGCCCAGCAGCTGGCGCAGCGAGGGGACTCTGGAGTCCTGGTTGCAGCGCCACAACGTTGTCGGGATCGCCGGCATCGATACCCGTGCCCTGGTGCGGCATCTGCGCGAAGGCGGTGCCATCAACGGCGCCATCAGCAGCGATGGCAGCACGCCGCAGCAGCTGCTGGAGCGGGTGCGCTCCGCCCCCTCCATGGCCGGCCTGAATCTGGCGGAGCGGGTCAGCACCCCCACCCCCTACGACTGGACGTCGCTGTGCAGCGCTGGCTTTGATCAGCGCCCCCAGCCCTCGCCGCAGCGCCCCTACAAGGTGGTGGCGATCGATTTCGGCATCAAGCGCGCCATCCTCGAACGGCTGGCGGCCCACGGCTGCACCATCACCGTGCTGCCCGCCGATGCCAGCCTCGAGCAGGTGCTCGCCCTTGAGCCTGAGGGGGTGTTTCTCTCCAACGGCCCGGGCGACCCGGCGGCCGTGAGCGCCGGCATCGCCCTGGCGCGTGGCCTGGTGGAGCAGGCGGATCTGCCGGTGTTCGGCATCTGCCTGGGGCACCAGATCCTCGGCCTGGCTCTCGGCGGCAGCACCTACAAGCTCGGCTACGGCCACCGCGGCCTCAATCACCCCTGCGGCAGCACCGGTCTGGTGGAGATCACCAGCCAGAACCACGGCTTCGCCCTCGATGCCGCCTCCCTGCCGGTCGACCAGGTGGAGGTGACCCACGTCAACCTCAACGACCGCACCGTGGCCGCCCTGGCCCATCGCCACAAGCCGATCTTCGGCGTGCAGTACCACCCGGAGGCCAGCCCCGGTCCGCATGATGCAGACCACCACTTCGGACGGTTCGCGGCACTGATGGCCGAACGGCGCTCCTGAGCGATTCGCCTCTGTTGCAGATCACCGCATCCGTGCCGGGGGCGTTCCCAATCCGGAAACGGTCACTACACTTCGGTCGCGCTCGCCACGGAGCCAGGAGTCATCACCGAACTGCAGCGATTGACCGTCTCCCTGCGGGGTGGCTTTGAACAGCAGGACGGCTGCATGCTGTTCAGCTTCACCGGCCAGTTGGACGCTTATTCCGACAAGCAGTTTCTCGGCTTCATCGCCGATCACCTCACCAGCACGCCCCAGCCGCTGGTGATCGACCTCAGCCGCATCGATTTCATCGATTCATCCGGCCTCGGCGCGCTGGTGCAGCTGGCCAAGCAATGCAACGACCAGGGCCTGCAATTCCTGGTGGTGGGCAATGCCCGCGTTGTGCAGACGGTGAAACTGGTGAGGCTTGAGGAGTTCCTCCATCTCCAGCCCGACCTCAACACCGCCCTCGGCTCCATCGCCGCCTGAATCCAGCGCCGCCTGGCTGGCAACGCTTCAGAGCCCGGAGCTGCATGACAACCTCGGGCCCCTCCAGCTCGCCTGGCTGGGGGATGCGGTCTGGGAGCTTCATCAGCGGCTGCGGCACTGCCGACAGCCGGGGCGCAGCGCTGAACTGCATCGTGCCGTTGTGGCCGAGGTTCGTGCCGATGCCCAGGCTGCGGCCCTCGATCGGCTCGAGCAGCGCGGCCTGCTGACCGACGAGGAGCTAGAGCTGGTACGGAAGGGGCGCAACCGGGCTGGCCGGGGCCCCCGTCGCGGGGAATCGGGGATCTATGGCCGAGCCACAGGATTTGAGACAATGGTTGGCTGGCTGTTTCTGCGGAACCCCAGCCGGCTTGCTCAGCTGCTGGATCGACTTGAGGACGCCGACCCATAACCCATCTGCCTGTCTGCCATGAGCCCCCGTTTTGATCGTCGAAGGGACCAGGGCCAGGGCTCGGGGGCCGGCACCGGCAGACCCTTCCGTGGGCCTCGGCCGTTCAAGCCCCGTGGTGAGTGGCGTCCGGAGGGTCCTGAACGCGAGGGGCGCCCTGAGCGCCGCTTCGATGGCCCCCGCTCGGAGGGATCGCGCTTCGATGGTCCCCGCCCGGATGGTGCCCGCTTCGATGGCCCCCGCGGCGACCGTCCTCGTCCCGGCTCCGGCCGGCCCGAGCGGCGTCCTGATGCCCGTCGTCCCGACGTGCGCCGGCCTGATGCCCGCCGTCCTGATGGACGCCGCAGTGAGGGGCGTCGCCCCTTCAGCAGCGCTCAGGCTGAGGGTCGCCCGCCCTTCCGTGCTGGTCGCCCCCTGGGTCGGCCACAGCTGGGCGAGAGCCGCGGCCCCGCCCGTCGCCCCGAACGCGCTGAGCGCGACGGTGGTCGTGAGGGCGGCCGCGACTGGGGTCGCGATGGTGGCCGTCCCTACGGCCGCGATTCGCGAGATGGACGCAGGGATCTGGCCCGTCAGGGTGCTCGGCCGATCGCCGTGGAGGTGCCCGCTGGTGAAGCCGAACGCTTCCAGGCCGGTCCGGCCGATGATCTGATCTGGGGGCGCCATGCCGCCCAGGCGGCACTGGAGAGCGATCGGCCGATCCATCGCATCTGGTGCACACCGGAACTGCGCTTTCAGCCCCGCTTCCTGCAGTTGCTGCGCGAGGCCAAGGCCGGCGGCGTTCTGGTGGAGGAGGTCACCTGGGCACGCCTCGGCCAGCTCACCGATGGTGCCGTGCACCAGGGCATCGTGCTG
>Ga0208721_1000101_pt1 | contig 19856 bp, 20 predicted proteins | sample LakMenEpi17Aug10_FD_150705 | JGI IMG/M metagenome (GOLD analysis project Ga0208721, IMG submission 150705) | Freshwater microbial communities from Lake Mendota, WI - 17AUG2010 deep hole epilimnion (SPAdes) | ecosystem: Environmental > Aquatic > Freshwater > Lentic | place: Lake Mendota, Madison... | reverse complement strand
CGTACGCCCGACCACCCACCATGCAAAACGGAATGTCGGCGCCAAGTCGCGATGCGCCCTCCAGGTCGGTGTAACCGGCCCAGCGCAACACCGCAGCAGCATCGGCCGAACCGCCCCCCAAGCCTCCGCCATTGGGAATGCGCTTTTCGATGTGCACCGTGGCAGTGCGGTTCGCCAACTGCAATGCGCGTACCACCAAATTGTCCGGTGAGGTCGGCACGCCGTGTGCAAACGGTCCACTCACGCTGATGGCCGACGGGCCCGGGCTGATTCGTAACGAGTCGTGCAGGTCGAGCGTGATCATCTCTGCATCAATGAGGTGGAACCCGTCGTTGCGCACACCAACCACGCGAAGCGAGAGTGTGAGCTTGGCCGGCGCTTCCAGCACGTGACCAGGAGTGGCGCCGTCGGGCGTGGACTGGGTGTCGCCTGAAATGGTCACGCTTGAGCCTGCTTGCGCGCAATGACGGCGAGCGTGAGCCGCGACCAATCATCCAACGACAGCTGTTCGGCACGAGCCTGCGGGTCGACGCCGCTGGCTGTGAAATCCTCGGCAATCACGGCTCCATCGAGGGCCCTTCGCAACATCTTGCGACGAGTGGCGAAACCTTGGCGAACCAGCGCAAACATGTCGGCGAAGGGTGCGGCAACCGCCGGAGTTTCCCGACGAACGATTTCCACCAACGACGAGGCGACGCGGGGTCGGGGCAAGAACACTGCCGACGACACCTCGCCAGCGACGCGTGCAGTGGCCCAATAGTTCACCTTCACGCTCACGGCACCAAATGCGTCGCTCTCGGGTTGCGCTACGAATCGTTGCGCAACCTCCTTTTGCACCATCACCAGCAATCGTTGCACTTGAGGTACGCCGTCGAGCAAATCGGCAACGAGGGGAGTTGCGACGTTGTACGGCAAGTTTGCGACCACCGTCCACTTCGGTGCGGATGCGAGCAGTTCGCTCCAATCAAGTTGCATTGCATCGTCGTGCACGACTCGAACGTTGGTGAGCTTCGCCACGTTTTCGCGCAACACCTGCACCACCCCGGAGTCGATTTCAACTGCGAGAACGTTCGCACCGGTTTCGGCGAGCGCCATGGTGAGAGCCCCGAGACCTGCGCCAATTTCCACCACATGGTCGTTGGTGCCAACCCGTGCAAGGGAAGCGATTCGTCGAACCGTCTCCGGCTCGACCACGAAGTTCTGACCGAACGCCCGACGCGGGGCAAGACCATGTCGCTCGAGCAACTCCGCGGTTTGCGAGCGAGTGAGTGTCACCAGGTGATGGACACGGGAATTGGTGCGTTCACCAGATCGGACAACTCCACGAACAAGCGAGTGTGCAACACCACGGTGATGTTGGCCGGAGTGGACGGCATCATCACGTTGGAACACGCGATGGAGCGGCCATTATTGAGGTTTTTCACCACGAGCGTGGTTCCGTAGGGTGCCAGCGGCGCGTTGCACACGGTGTTTGGAGCGCCATTGAAACTGCTGAACGTGGCCAGACCTGTGAGCTTGGTGCTGTCCCCGCTGGGGTAGGCGATTGGTGCAGTTCCCGTTGGCGCGACCCCGGACGGACCGGAGAGAAACACCGGCGCCGGGGCATCGCTCGTGTTCGGCGAAGCCTCGACGCTGATACCTGCTGCGGCGACGGTGGCCACTTCCGCCTGTGGCTCGCCGCGGGTGAAGAACACCACTGCAGGCACCACCACGAGCGTGAGCAGCCCAACGAGCGTGACTCGTCGTCGATCGCTTGCAGACAGGAACATGGGGTTTGAAACGCTAGCGAGACAGTCGCGGAAACGCCCTGTGAGCATTTTCCACGGTGATTCGCGCAATGTCGGACACCGACTCGTCACGCACGTTGGCCAAACACTCGCCAATTAGTCGAACGTGCGCCGGTTCGTTTTCCTTTCCGCGGTGCGGAACCGGCGCCAACCATGGAGCATCGGTTTCGGTGAGCAATTTGTCGCTCGGACAAAACTTTGCAGCGCGACGAATGTCGTCGGCCTTGTTGAACGTGACGATTCCCGAAAACGACAACCACGCACCACGTTTCACCGACTCGCGTGCCTCGGCTTCGTCGCCGGTGAAGCAATGGAACACCACTCGCTCGGGCATGCCCTCTGCATCGAGAACGTCGAACGTGTCGGGCCACGCATTGCGAGTGTGAATGACGAGGGTGAGATCGTGTTGCTTGGCGAGGGCAATCTGCTGCGCGAATGCCTCGCGTTGCACCGTGCGATCAGAGTGGTCGTAGTAGAAGTCGAGGCCACATTCACCGATTGCCACGATCTTTTTCTCATCGAGCTGGGCGGAGCTCAGCCCATCGACGAACGGGGTGATCGTGTCCACCCCGAACTTTGCCTCATGCGGGTGCAAACCAACCGTCGCCCACACGTTGGCATGCCGCTGCGCAATGGCCAATGCCTGTGCGGTGGTGTTGGCGTCGGTGCCGATGACGATCACTTTGTCCACGTCGTGGGCATGCGCGTTGGCGATGGATGCGTCGCTCCCACCTGGCGTGCGCTCGTCGTATACGTGGCAGTGCGTATCGATCCAGGTCGGCAAGGTACTTATGCCTTTTTGCGCGGGAAGAGCGGCTCACCTTTTTCCACGGTGAGGCCACCGGGGTAGGCACCCCACACCGTGTCTACGCCAATTCGACGATCTTCGATTCGACCCGGCAGTCCGATGCGTCGCCAGATTTCTTGCGTGGTGGTCGGCAGTGCCGGGTTGGCGAGGATCACCACGATGCGAAGTGCTTCGAGCGCATCGCCCATGACGTCGTCGACTGCACTGCCAGGTTCCATCTTCCATGGCTCGTGTTGTTCGAGATGTGCGTTGGTTGCACGGATGAGACTCCACGTTGCTTCGAGCGCGCGACTCGGTTGTGCTCCGCGCCATGCGGCGTCGGTGTCGCGCACGACTTCGGCTGCGATTGCCGCGAGTGGAGAGTCTTTGCGAGGAGCCGGGCCACGGCCACCGCACTTTTTCTCCACGACGGTTGCCACACGTGCTGCAAGATTGCCCAAGTTGTTGGCAAGATCGGAGTTGTATCGCGCGACGAGCCCTTCGTAGGTGAAGTCGCCGTCGTTGCCGTACACGGTGTCGGCCAGTACGTAGTAACGGAATCCGTCGACGCCGAATTCGTCGACGAGGTCGAGTGGGCTCACCACGTTGCCGGTGGTCTTCGACATCTTCTCGCCACCAACCAGCAGGAAACCGCCGACCGCCCAACCCTTCGGCAATTCGATGCCGGCGGACATCAGCATTGCGGGCCAATACACGCAATGGAAACGAATGATGTCCTTGCCGATGAAATGCCAGTCCACGGGCCACCGGTCGGCGAATCGTGTTTCGTCGGTGCCGTAGCCGTGTGCGGTGATGTAGTTGGCGAGCGCGTCGAACCATACGTACGCAACATGATTCGAGTCCCACGGCAGGGGAATTCCCCACTTCAGGGTCTTGCGACTGACGGAAAAATCGTTGAGTCCACCCTTGATGAATCCGATCACCTCGTTGCGACGGAATCCGGGAACGATGGCGTCGGGGTGCTGTTCGTACCAGTCGAGCAAACGTTGCTCGAAACGCGACAGACGGAAGAAGTAGTTCTCTTCCTCCACATAGACCGCTTTGGTGGTGGTGTGAATGGGGCAATGACCGCCAACCAATTCTTCCTCCGTGTAGTACGCCTCGCAAGCCACGCAGTAGTGGCCGCGGTACACGTCGAGTTCGATGTCGCCTGCGTCGTAGCACGCTTGCAGCAACTGGTGAACGCCGCGCTTGTGCCGATCTTCGGTGGTGCGAATGAAGTCGTCGTAGCGAACGTCGAGTCGCTTCCACGTGTCGGCATACAGCGGGGCGATTTCGTCGACGAATTGGCTCGGCGTCTTTCCTGCGGCTTCGGCGTACTGCTGCACCTTCAAGCCGTGTTCGTCGGTGCCGGTGAGAAGGTGGACATCATCGCCGCACAACCTGTGCCATCGGCACACGGCGTCGGTCACGATGGTGGTGTACGCATGCCCGAGGTGGGGCTTGGCCGTCACGTAGTAAATCGGTGTCGTCGCCGAGAAGTTTGGCACCACTCCAACCTACGCTCAACCCCGTGACTTTTCGGTTCGATCACGCCACGCAGGTACGAACGATCGGCGACGGCGTGTTCGCTGCCCGAGTGCATGACGGCTGGGACATCGGTGGCAATGCGAACGGTGGGTATCTGTTGGCGTTGGTGGCCTCGGCATTGCGTGCAGCGACCGGGCGGGCATTGCCCGTGGCGCTGTCGTGTCACTACCTGGGGCCGGTGAATGATGCCGATGTCACGATTGAAACGTCGGTGCTGAAGACCGGCAAAGCGTTCACCACGGCGCTTGCCACCATGCGTCAAGGCGACCGCGTGATCGTGACTGCACTCGGAACGTGCGGCGATGGTCTGGCGATGGGTGCGGTCGAACATTCGACGCTGGTCATGCCCGCCATTCCCGAATTCGAGCGAGCCACGCCGCGCGGTGAAACGAGCGCGGGGCTGCCGGGACTCATGAACAACGTGGACGTGCGACTGCACCCGGACGACACTGGTTTTGCCACGGGAAGCCCCAAAGGCGAGGCGCACGTTCGCGGATGGTGTGCATTTCGCGATGGGCGACCAGTGGATGCTCTTGCGCTGACGTTGTTTTGCGATGCATTGCCGCCGGCGATGTTCAACTTGTCGGGTGCGCCAGGCTGGGTACCGACGGTGCAATTGTCGTTTTATCTTCGCGGAATCCCCGATGGCGCTCCGGTGTGTGCCGAGTTCACCACGCGCGAGTTGCACAACGGCATGTTCGAGGAGGATGGCTCGCTGTGGAACACGTCGGGGGAGTTGGTGGCGCAATCGCGACAACTCGCGCTGTTGCCGCGGTAGGTACAGAAAGCTGGTGCGACTGCGGTAGGTGCGGGCGGCTGACCCGTCTGCGGCATCAGCCGAGCGTCAACGTCAATTCGTACACGTGACGCTTTGACACTCCGAAACGGGCCGACACCTTTGATGCGGCATCCTTGCGCGACACACCACTGGCGATTTCGGCACGCAGCGCGCTGATCAACTCGTCGTCGGAAGGCGGTGCAGCCGGTGCGGCACCCGCCAACACCAACACGAATTCGCCGCGCGGCTCGCCGTCGGCGTAGCGCTTCACGGCATCGTGCAGGTTGCCGCGCCACACGTCTTCATGAATCTTGGTGAGTTCAGCCGCAACCGCGATTGATCGGTGGGGGCCGCACATGGTTTCCAAGTCGGTGAGTGTCTTGTGCAGACGATGCGGCGCCTCGTACAGCACGGTGGTGCGCGATTCGCCGGCGACGGCCTCGAGACGCTCCTTTCGTTCCACGCCTGAGCGCGGAAGAAAACCTTCGAACACGAATCTTCCCGCAGGCAATCCGCTGATGGTGACCGCCATGATTGCCGCCGACGGGCCGGGCGTGGCCGAAACGATGCCACCAGCGTCGAGCACTGCACGAACGATACGTTCGCCGGGGTCGCTCACGCCGGGGCTGCCGGCGTCGGTGATGAGTGCAACCGTCTTTCCTCCGGCGATCAACTCCACGATGTTCTCGCGAGAGTCATATTCGGTGTGTTCGTTCACGACGAGGAGTGGTTTGTCGCTCACTCCGATGCGTTGCAGCAGCTTGCTGGAATGTCGCGTGTCCTCACAGCAGATGACGTCGGCTTCGCGCAGGGCGTCGATGGCACGGGCGGTGATATCGGCAAGGTTGCCGATGGGCGTGGCAACGAGAACGAGTTTGCCGGTCATACGGGCCGACTCGTTGACGGTGCATCGTTTACGCGCCGCACTTCCACGATGTCTCCCACGCGCACGCCCCAGCGCTCGAACGACCCGGCGCGTGCTTCCACCACGCTGTGCGCAGCCAAGACGGGCATCGGCAGTCGCATGGGACTCAGCTGCTGTACCTTCATCACTCGAGACTCATCATCGAGATAGGCGACGTCAAGTGCGCACCGCATTCCGATGGTGTGCACCCATCTGCAGTTGGGCAATACCAGTGCAAATTCGGGGTGTTTCTGCCCGAGCATTCCGCGACGACGCTGTGCGCGGGTGTCGGCCACGGTGGCACTTGCCAACACGCGGCCCTGTGCAACCAGCCACGCATTGGTCGACGTCATACGTTGAAGCGGATCTCCATGACGTCGCCGTCGGCGACCTCGTAGTCCTTGCCTTCAACGCGGAGTTTGCCCACATCGCGTGCCTTCGACCATGAACCAATCGACAACAACTCGTCACAATGGATCACATCGGCACGAATGAAGCCGCGCTGCAGATCGGTATGGATTTTTCCGGCACATTCAGGTGCTTTGGCTCCCGCATGAAATGTCCATGCGCGCGATTCCTTGTCACCGGTGGTAAAAAACGTGCGCAAGCCAAGCAAGTGGTACGCCGAGCGCACCAAACGGGGAAGCGCACCCTCGCCAAGTCCGAGTGCTTCGAGCATGTCGATGCGATCTTGGCCGACCAATTGAGCGGCTTCGGCCTCGATTTGCACGCTCATGCCGAGCACTTCTACTTCGTGCTCGCTTGCCGAGCCTGGAGGAGCCAATTCGGCTGCCACCTTGGCCACGTGGGTGGGAATCGTGTCGAGAGCATCTTCGGCGACGTTCACCACGGCAAGTACGCGGCGAGCCGTGAGCAGGAAGTGTGGCGCCAGCAACGCACGGTCTGCTTCGGAGATTCCTGCGCGATACAACGGGCGGCCTTCGGCAAGCAACACTTGTGCGCGTTCCAGCGCTTCGACTTCATCGGCGATGGAGCTGTCCATGCGTGCAGCCTTCTTCATCTTGCTGAGTTTCGTTTCCACGCTCTCCAAATCGGCCAACGCCAACTCCAACTCCACTACGCGCAGGTGTTCGAGCGGATCGCTCGGTCCGGGAATGTCGTCGTCGACGAATGCACGCAAGACGAACACGATCGCATCAACTTCGCGAATGTTGGCGAGGAATTTGTTGCCGAGACCTTCGCCTTTGCTCGCGCCCTCCACCAAGCCGCCGATGTCCACCACTTCGATGGTGGCGTTCACCACCTTTTTGCTTTCCGACATTTTCGCCAACGCATCGAGACGAGGGTCGAGCACCTTGGCCACACCGATGTTGGGATCCTTCGTGGCGAACGGATACGGGGCAGCAAGCGCGTTGGATCCGGTGAGGGCGTTGTAGAGCGACGACTTGCCCGCGTTGGGAAGTCCGACCAGTCCGAAGCGCTCCATACGACGCAACGACGCTACGCCTGTTCACCCCGACTGCATCGCGGGGGTGCGCCGTGTCAGAAAGGACCGCGCCGCAGGTGACGGTGCGCCGTGCGCCACAGGTCTCGGCGGTGGGGCTGGACCCGATAATTGTTACTATCTGCGTAGGAGAAATTCCCCATGACCAGCTTCGACCTCGACCTTTCCAAATATTCCTTGGGTTGGAGCGACGACGTCGAATATGCCTTTACCCCGGAGAAGGGTCTCAATGACCGCGTCGTGGAGCAGATCTCCTGGTGGAAGGGTGAACCGGAGTGGATGCGCAAGATGCGTTTGCGCTCGCTGAACACCTTCGACAAGAAGCCCATGGCCGAGTGGTTCGCGGTCAACATGCCGGATCTCGACTTTCAAGACATCTACTACTACTTGAAGCCCGCTACCGAACAGGTGAGTGAGTGGGACGACCTCCCCGAGCAGATGAAAGCCACGTATGAGAAGCTCGGAATCCCGGAAGCCGAGCGCAAGTATCTCGCAGGCGTTACCGCACAATACGAAAGTGAAGTGGTGTTCCATCGCAATCGCGAGGACCTCGAACAACAGGGAATTCTGTTCTGTGACATGGACACCGCCCTCCGTGAGTATCCCGACTTGGTGAAGCAATACTTCGGCACCGTGATTACCCCGGGCGACAACAAGTTCTCCGCGCTCAACACCGCGGTGTGGTCGGGCGGTTCGTTCATCTACGTTCCGCCCGGCGTGGAGTGCGAAATGCCGCTGCAGGCGTATTTCCGCATCAATTCGGAAAACGCCGGACAGTTCGAACGCACGTTGATCATCGCCGACGAAGGATCCAAAGTGCACTACATCGAGGGTTGCTCGGCGCCGGTCTACACCAACGATTCCTTGCATTCGGCCGTGGTGGAAATCGTGGTGAAGCCGAGCGCTCACGTCACCTACACCACCATTCAGAATTGGTCGCCCAACGTGTACAACCTCGTCACCAAGCGTGCTCGCGTGGAAGCCGAAGGCCACATGGAGTGGATCGACGGCAACATCGGCTCCAAGCTCACCATGAAGTATCCGAGCGTGTATCTCGTCGGACCCAAAGCTACGGGCGAGGTGCTGTCGGTTGCCTATGCCGGTGCGGGTCAACATCAAGATGCCGGGGCAAAGATGGTGCACGCAGCGCCGGAAACCTCGTCGAAGATCGTGTCCAAGTCCATCAGCAAGGACGGTGGTATCACCACCTATCGCGGGCTGGTGCGAGTGGAGGAAGGTGCCACCAACTGCAAGAGCCACGTGCAATGCGACGCACTCATCCTGGACGAAGACTCAGAAAGCCGCACCCTGCCGTACATGGAAGTGGGCGAGCGCGACGCACAAGTTGGTCATGAAGCAACCGTGTCGAAGATTGCCGATGAGCAGTTGTTCTATCTCACCAGTCGCGGCCTCACCCCGGAGCAAGCCATGGGCATGGTGGTGAACGGGTTCATCGAGCCGGTGACTCGCACCTTGCCGATGGAGTATGCGGTGGAGTGGAGCCGCCTGATCGAGCTGCAAATGGAAGGTTCGGTGGGCTGAACCCACTGCAGCCCCAACGAACTACCGTTTCTTTCGCCATGTCGATGCGCACCGATTGTCGCCACTTCGAAAGTCGCACCTACAACAACGGCGACACCGTGCGTGGCTGCAAGCTGGGCCTTGCCCCGGAAGCACCGTGGCGTTGTCCAGCCGAGTGCCCCAAGTTCGACCGCCGAGCCATGGACGTGGGCTGGACGCACGGCACCCTCGTGACGGGTGCAGCGCCCGAGGCGCCGTCCAGTTTGGACGACGGAAGCGCTGCGGCGATTCTCAGCGAAGCCGAGTCGATCATCAACGCCATTGCACCTGATGTGGTCAGCGAATTGGAGCGAGGCAAACCGAAGAAGTTCAAGCGCAACAAGAAGCGCAAGAAGTAAACCCATGGTCATGCCTGCCGACATCGCGCTGCCCACTGCTGAGCAGGAACTGTGGCGCTACAGCCGCATCGGTGAACTCGATCTCGGCTCTTACTCGGTCGGGGCGGTGACCACCACGGTGTCGGGGGACGCCGCAGTGGTGTCGCACGAGTCGCGCCTGGCGCTCGCCGACGTGTCGGTGGAGGCTGCCGACGTGTTCGAGCAGTTGCATGCGCTACACACTGCACCGGGCACGCGCGACAAAGCGTCGGACGTCGCGCGCGGCGGCGTGGTTCGGGTGGGCACTTCCCGAGGTCAGGCGATTGCGGATCCGATTCTGGTGACACACCATGTACACGACTCGGGCATCTTGGGTTTTCCGTCGTTGGAAATCGACGCAGCAGAGAACAGCGAAGTCACGGTGGTGGAACGTTTCGTGTCCGGCGACTCGTGCCGTTCGCTGATCGTGCCGTTGGTGAAGATTCGTGCAGCGCAAGCGGCGCGGGTGACGTACGTGGCCATCAACGAACTTGGTGAAGGCACCTGGTTGATCGGCTACCAACGCGCACTCGGAGAGCGGGACTCCACGATTTCCACGTCGACGATTGCGCTCGGTGGCGATTATGCACGCATTCGGGCCGGGGTTCGTCTCGTGGGTCAGGGTGCATCGGCCAAACAAGTGGCGTTGTACTTTGCCGATGGCACGCAGATGCACGACTTCCGCACGTTGCAGGACCACGCGGCACCTCGCACTCACAGCGACCTGCTCTTCAAGGGTGCAGTGAAGGACCACGCCAAGAGCGTGTACACCGGGCTCATCAAGATTCGGGACAACGCCGACAAGTCGGAAGCATTCCAGACCAACCGCAACCTGACGCTCTCCAGCGGATCGTGGGCAGAAAGCGTGCCGAATCTGGAGATCGAAACCAACGATGTGAAGTGCAGTCACGCCAGCACCGTTGGCCCGATCGACGATGAACAGCGCTTCTACTTGGAAAGCCGTGGCATTCGCCCCGAGATTGCGGAGCGTCTGGTGGTATTCGGCTTCTTTGCCGATGTGATCAATCGTTTGCCGGCAGCGGCGCAGCCCGACGCATTGCGCGACAAAGTGGGCAGGAAGCTGTTGGGCGCCGCCAAGGGTGGTGCCGTAGTGGGTGGCACGGGGGTACGCGCATGACCATGCACCGCATCTGTGCATTCAACGATTTGGTCGATGGCGCCGCCGCAAAGTTCGAGGTTGGCAAACAGGTCGTCGCAGTCGTTCGAATCGGCAGCCAGGTGTACGCCATTGGGAATCGATGCAGTCATGCCGATGTTGCACTCGTCGACGGCGATGTCGATTGCGACACCAAGCAATTGTCGTGCATTCGCCACGGCAGTGCATTCAGTTTGGAAACCGGAGTGCCGAGCACTCTCCCCGCCACGCAACCGGTGCCGGTGTTCGTGGCAGAAGTTCGTGGCGACGACGTATTCGTTTCCGATCAGCCTGCGCTAAACACCGCATCGCCAAACCCTCGAGTGAAGCGAGCCCAGCCGTGAGCGTGCTGTCCATACGTGATCTCCACGCCAAGGCAGGCGACACGCAGATCTTGAACGGCATCAACTTGACGGTCCGCTCGGGTGAGGTTCATGCGGTGATGGGTCCCAACGGGGCCGGCAAGTCGACTCTTTCGGCCGCAATCATGGGCAAACCCGGCTACACCATCACGCAAGGCAGCGTCACCCTCGACGATGTCGACATGGTGTCACTTCCCACGTGGAAGCGAGCACTCGCGGGTCTTCACTTGGTGATGCAGTATCCAACCGAAATCCCGGGAGTGGGCATCGACGAACTGCTCAACGAAGCCCTCGCCGAGCGGGGGAGTAACCAAGCACAACTGGCCGAACGCATCGGTGCTGAGGCTGCCCGTATCGGTTTGGACGAGGCACTCATTCATCGCGCAGTGAACGTGGATTTCTCGGGTGGCGAGAAGAAGCGCAACGAAACGTTGCAACTTGCCATGTTGGACCCGCGCATCGTGGTGTTGGATGAGCTCGACTCGGGTTTGGATATCGATGCTCTTCGCGATTGTGCGCGACGAGTGGAAGATCTCACCAATGAACGCAAACTTGGCGTACTGGTGATCACCCACTACAGCCGAATCTTTGCCGACTTGAAGCCCAACTTCGTGCACATCCTTGCCAAAGGACGCATCGTGGCAAGTGGCGGGCCGGAACTAGCCGATCAACTCGAGCGCGACGGATACGACGCCTTCACCGCATAACGCACTCGAAGCACACGAGAAGCCGCATCCGGTGTACATGGTGCAGGGACTCGCCCGGCGGGGAAGTGGATACAAAACGAAAGGGGCGGCCCTTTCGGGCCGCCCCTCGTAGAACCGAGGTATCGAGAATTACTTCTCGAAACCGACCTTCGCCCAGTCGAGCGAGGTGTAACCGAAGGCGCCAAAGTTGGCGAGCTTGGTGTTCACCGCGACTGCGTTTGGACGCTGGTACAGCGGAATACTCGGCATGATCTTCCAGAGTTCCTTGTCCATCTGGTTCATCAGTTCACAACGCTTTGGCAATGCCAGAATCTGGTTTGCCCTCACGCCGAGACTGTCAACCAGCGCACTGGAGATCTTCGGGAAGTTCTGTGCAGAGCCCGTCTTGTACAGGTTCGGTGACGATGCAATCGGGTACGCCGTGCCCACCCACGCGAACACTGCCAACTCGAAGTTGGCTGGCTGCGTGACGTGCTTCACGAAGTAGTCGGCCGATGGGATGAGGGTCGGTACCAATTCGATACCGGCTTCCTTCGCCATTGCCGTCGCCAACAGGATGATGTCGCGACGGGCATCATTACCGCTTGGGTACTTGGCCGTCATGGTGAGACGAACGCCGTTCTTCGAACGAATGCCGTCTGATCCAACCGTCCAACCAGCCTTGTCCAGCAGGGCTCGCGCAGCCTTGAGGTCGCGCTTACCGAACGAACCGGAGTTGTCCTGGTTGCAGTAGAGGCCCTTCATGAAGATGCGGTTGTTCAAGACCGCAACGTTCTTCTTGCCCACGATTGGCGACTGGATTGCCACGGCAATCTGCTCGCGATCGAGTGCCAATGCGAGAGCTTGACGGACTGCTACGTCGCCGGTGACGGAGTTGAATGGACCGAAGGTCAGGTGTTCGAATGTCGCAGACACGTTGGTGTCGAGACGAACCTTCTTACCCTTGTCGGCCTTCACGCGCTTGACGGCGTTGGCATCGATGGACACGTCCATATAGTCGATTTCACCGTTGAGCAGCGCGTCAATTTGCGCAGCCTGTGGTACCTGCTTGAAGACGATCTTGTCGAGGTACGGCTTCTCGCCCCACCACTTCGGATTGCGCTTCACGGTGATGGTCTTTGCGGTGTTGTCAACGCCATCCCAGATGAATGGTCCCGAGGTTGGGCTCGGTGCGAGCTTCCACGAGTTGTTGAATGCATCGGGCGTTGCGGTGAGCGACGCAGGCTTCAGCGAACCGAACAGTGGCTGCCAGTCGGCGTAGGTCTCCTTGAAGGTGACAATGACGTCGAACTTGGTCTTGCCCTGAACGACTGATTCCATCTTGTCGTAGCCGGTGGTGCTGATCACGGCGAATGCCTTGTTGGTGCCGTTGAGCGCCTTCCACATGGAGATGAAGTCGTCGGCCGTTACCGACTTACCATCGGACCAAACAGCCTTCGGGTTGAGTGCGTAGGTAACGGTCTGCTTGCCGTTGACCTTCGACACCTTGATCGAAGATGCGTAGTCCTTGTTCACCTGCACGTTGCCGTTGCCGTCAAAGTAGGTGTAATAGGGCAGCAGCGGTCCCATGGCGGTGCTGCAGTCGGCCAGGTTGCCGCCCGCTGCGTTGCCGTTGAACTGTGGGCAGAGCGACACTTGAACGTAGTTCAACGTTCCGCCCTGCTTGATCTTGGACGCTGGCTGTGGATTGACGTCATTGCTGGTTCCACCGACATCGTCACGAGACGAATTGCCGTCACGTGCGCTGACGGGGTTTGCGAACGAGAGTGGCGCGACAAGTGCGATTGCACTCAGCGCCGCCAACACTCGGCGTTTCATGATGTTCATGTTTCCCCTTGGTTGTGGTTGATGTGCGAGGTTGACCGCATGGACCCGTTGAAGAGCCCCAGCACTGCCACCCCGTATTGCCTGCCGATAGGAGTTTCCCTACCGTTCACAGATAGGTTACCTAGGGATTTTCCTGTTAAACATCCTGCTGTCTGGGGGGCTTTCAGCACATGGCCGGTTACATCGTGAAGAGATTCTTCAACACGCTGTTGCTGGTCTTCATTGCCGCATCTGCGGGATACTTCCTTGCTTCCATAGCGCTCAGTCCGCGTTCCAATTTCGAGCTGGCGAATCCGCCCATTCCCCCGGAAACCATCGACATCTACCTCAATGCCGCAAACGTCAACGACAAGGTCCCGTTGGTGGAGCGCTATCTCAATTGGATTCCCGGGGTGCTCACGTGGGATCTGGGAGTCGACCTCGATGGAAAGTCGCTGAACGATGAGTTCAGTCGCAGGGTGTGGGTGAGTTTGCGGTTGCTGCTCATTGGTTCGGTGCTCGGCGCCACCCTCGGAGTGTTGATCGGAGTGCGAAGCGCGGTACGTCAGTATCGACCCTTTGATCGAACGTTCGGCTACCTGTCGTACTTGTTGTTGTCGACACCGGTGTTTCTCCTCGCAATCTTTCTCAAACTTGGTGCAATCGAGTTCAACGATGCAATCGGCACTCGGTTGCTCTACACGCAGGGTGAATATTCCTCGAGCTTCGAAGGTTCGACGTTCGAATTCGCGGTGAATCGTCTACAGCACCTCGTACTGCCGACCTTGTCGATTGTGCTGGGCAGTATGGCGTTTTATTCGCGGTATCAGCGCAACTCCATGCTCGACGTGTTGGCAAGCGATCATCTTCGAACCGCTCGCGCAAAGGGTCTCACCAAACGTGACGCGCTCTTCCGCCACGGCCTTCGCGTCGCAATCGCTCCGATGGCAACGTTCTTCGCGTACGGATTCGGCTTGCTCGTGGCCGGTGCCGCATTCACCGAAACGATTTATGGTTGGTACGGAATGGGGCAGTGGTTCATCGCCTCGGTTGGCAAGAACGACATCAACGCCGTGGCGTCGATCGTGACCTTCACCGCGATGTTGGTGTTGTTCGCTGGGTTCCTTGCCGACATCGTCTTGGCTGCCCTCGATCCGAGAGTGCGAACCTCCTGATGTCGTCCGCCGTTGCAGAACCACAGGTTGGTATCGCGCGTCTCTCGCGTCGTGCACTCATCTGGCGTCGTTTCGTGCGCAATCGCCCAGCGGTGTTCGGGCTGGTGGTGCTCGCCATCATTTTTGTCGGAGCATTCATTGCGCCGTATTTCTCGCCGTGGAATTACTACGAGAACGACTTCGACAACCTGTTGATGCCGCCATCGAGTGAGCACTGGTTCGGTACCACGGGTACCGGCATCGATGTGTTCGCGCAAACCATGCGAGGTTTGCAGAAGTCGCTCATTATCGGCATTTTGGTGGCTATTTTCTCAACGTCGCTGTCGGCTTTCGTGGGATCGGTCGCCGGGTATCTCGGCGGGCGAATCGACCGTTCATTGATGTGGTTTGTCGACCTGTTGTTGGTGCTGCCGTCGTTGCTGATCCTCTCGATCCTGTCGCGCTACTACCAGGGCAAGTCGTGGCTGTTGCTGGTGGTTGGTCTCACCATTTTCGACTGGATGATTACTTCCCGAGTGGTTCGAGGTATGGCGCTCAGCCTGCGTGAACGCGACTTCGTCCGAGCGGCAAAGTACATGGGGGTTCCGACGTTCACCATCATCGTGCGGCACTTGTTGCCCAACATGGCCTCCATCATCATCATTGCCGCAACATTGAACGTCGGCGGTGCGATTCTTGCGGAGACGGGATTGTCGTATCTTGGATTCGGTGTGCAGGCACCCGATGTTTCCCTGGGCACACTCATTGCCGAAGGCACGGCCGCAGCGCTTACCTATCCGTGGCTCTTCATGTTCGCCGGAGTGTCGCTGGTGCTGACGGTGCTGGCAGTGAGTTTCATCGGCGACGGTCTGCGTGACGCATTCGACCCCGGCTCGGCCAAAAGCAAGAAGATCTAGATGAGCACCGTCGATTCGCAGCGCAACCTCATCGAGATTCGAAATCTCTCGGTTACCTTCCCGAGCGAGGCCGGCATCGTTCGCGCAGTTCGTGACGTGTCGCTCGACATTCGCGCGGGTGAAGTGCTCGGCATCGTGGGCGAATCCGGCTCGGGAAAAACCGTGATGTCGTTGTCGATGATTGGTCTGCTCGCCGAGAGTGCATCGATCACCGGTTCCATCTCCTACAACGGTGTCAATCTGCTCGAGCTCAACGACAATGAGATGTCGAAGTATCGCGGCAAAGACATCGCCATGGTGTTCCAAGACCCGCTATCGGCGCTCAACCCGGTGCACTCAATCGGTCGGCAGATTGCCGAGGCATTGCACATTCACAGCGACATCTCCAAGGAAGCTGCTCTGAAGCGTGCCGTTGAGTTGTTGGAGATCGTTGGTATTCCACGTCCGGCAGAGCGCGCGCAGTCGTATCCGCACGAGTTCTCCGGTGGAATGCGTCAGCGAGTGATGATTGCGCTTGCCATCGCGAACCAACCCAAGGTGATCCTGGCCGACGAACCAACGACGGCACTCGACGTCACCGTGCAAGCGCAGATCTTGGACGTGCTCAAGACTGCACGCGACATGACGGGTGCCGCAGTGGTGCTCGTTACACACGACCTCGGCGTGGTGGCTGGTCTGGCGGATCGCGTCGCAATCATGTACGCGGGCAAAGTGGTGGAAATTGGCAATGTCGACGAGGTGTACGCATCTCCTGCGATGCCCTACACCATCGGTTTGCTCCGCTCGATTCCTCGTGTCGACGGCGTGGGGTCGAGTCGACTCACGTCGATCGACGGTGCACCACCATCGCCGGTGGCCCTGCCACCTGGCTGCGCATTTGCGCCACGCTGTCCTGGGGCTGCACCGCAATGCGATGCGTCCGTTCCCACACTGGTCCCGTTGTCACCAACTCGGATGACTGCCTGTGTGCGCCAATCGGAAATCACCGCCCTTCAGGCGAGCGGCAAGTTGTTCGTCGATGGTCCTGCGTACTCGGCTTCGACAACGGCGAGCCAGGCAGTTGCACTTGAAGTGCGCGACTTGAAGAAGACCTTTCCACTCATGAAGGGTTCCGTCCTGCGTCGCCGTGTGGGCTCGGTGTTTGCCGTTGATGGAGTCGACCTCACGCTGCGCGAAGGTCGCAGCCTTGCGTTGGTGGGCGAGTCCGGTTGCGGCAAGACCACCACGCTGCTGGAAATCTTGAACATGGTTGCCCCCGAATCCGGCACCATCACGGTGCTTGGTCGTAACGTTGCGGATCTCTCCAAGAAGCAGCGTTTGGAGATGCGCAAAGACCTTCAGATCGTTTTCCAGGATCCTTTCGCCTCGCTCGATCCGCGTTTGCCGATTGGCGACGCCATTGCCGAACCACTCGACAACTTCGGCATGCCGAAGGCGGAGCAGAACCAGCGTGTGATGGAACTGCTGGAACTCGTTGGTTTGCAGCGTGATCATGCCAGTAGGTATCCGGCCGAGTTCTCAGGCGGTCAGCGACAGCGCATCGCCATCGCCCGTGCGCTCGCTCTCAATCCCAAAGTGATCGCACTGGACGAGCCGGTATCGGCACTCGACGTGAGCGTGCGTGCAGGTGTACTGAACCTGCTTGCTGAATTGCAGGAAAAGCTGAAGCTGTCCTATCTGTTCGTGTCCCACGATCTCGCGGTCGTCCAGCACGTTGCCGACGACATCGCCGTGATGTACCTGGGCGGCATCGTGGAATCCGGACCGGTTGACGATGTGTTTGCCCAGCCGCAGCATCCGTACACCCAAGCACTGTTGTCCGCCGTGCCGATTCCTGACCCGAAAGTCGAGCGCGTTCGCAAGCGCATCATTCTGCAAGGCGACTTGCCCAGCCCGGCGAACCCGCCGACGGGTTGTCGCTTTCACACGCGCTGTCAGATTCGTGCAACGTTGCCAGCCGAAGTGGCCGCAAAGTGCGTCAGCGAACGGCCGGCGCTGGTGTCACGCAATGCCAGCCGCGTTGCCTGTCATGCTCCGCTCAACTCACACTGACGTTCCAACGAGTATCGACATTTCAACGAGTACTGAAGTCGTTCGTATTCATCGCCGAGCACGCATAGTCTTCCGTCATGACCGTCGTTCCTGAAGGCTGGCACCATGTCGACGGTGTGTTGCGACGCGAGTTTGAGTTCAAGAATTTCTCGGAGGCATTCGGCTTCATGACGATGGTTGCGATGCTGGCTGAACGGCATGGTCACCATCCCGACTGGAGCAATTCGTGGAACAAGGTGCGAATTTCGCTGTGTTCCCATGACGCGGGTGGAGTAGTCACCCAACGTGACCATGACTTCGCAGCCGAGGTCAACCTGATTCTGCAATCGAACTGACGCATTCCCGGGGGCTTCTCGGCACCCTTCTGTCAGCAAGACTGTCGGGCGTGAAAGTGCGCACCTTCGAGCGTTTCCCGGGTCGGTGGGTGCTCACTGCGTCATTCATCTTGTTGACGTTTTCTTCCGGAGTCGGGTTCTACGGCTTGTCGGTATATCTGCAGGCGTTCAGTCGAGAACTTGGTTGGTCGGTTGCTTCGATTTCATCTGCGACGACGTTCTTCTTCCTCGTTGGCGGACTCTCGGCAATTCCAATCGCCAAACTCGTTGCGAAGTACGACGTCCGGTTGGTGGTTGTGGGTGGAGCATTCCTCGGCTCGGGCGCGCTGTTGTGCATGCAGTTCGTAACGGAACGCTGGCATCTCTTTGCCGTTTACGCGGTGTACGCACTCGGCTGGTCGGCATCAGGCGTCAACCCGGTCACCACCGTGGTGACACGATGGTTTGAGGCCAAGCGGGCTTCTGCACTCGCCATTGCGTCGACCGGTTTGTCCGTCGGCGGCATCGTCGTGACCCCGGTGATCAAGTGGATTCTCGACTCGCAAGGAGTGAAGGCCGGTTCACCGTTGCTGGCTGCAATCTGGTTCCTCGGCATTGTGCCGGTGGCGTTGCTGTTCCTGCTGCCGTTCCCGCACCAACTTGGTTGGATGCCCGACGGGGCTCGCGCAGTTGGCACGGAGGCTCCGACGCTCAACGGTACGCCTGTAGCGGTGGCAGTGAAGTCACGATTCTTTTTGATGATCGCGATTGGTTACATCTTTGCGTTTGGTGCACAAGTTGGAGGTGTGCAGCAGTTGGTGAAGATGGTCGAAGAGCGCACCGATCGCACAACGGCCACACTCGGCACGGTGGTGCTGTCGCTGTTCTCGATCATTGCTCGGTTCACTGCGAGTAGGGCTATCAATCGGCTCGACATGGTCAGGTTCACGGTGTTGGTTGCCGTCATGCAGGGCGTGTCGTTGGCACTGATCGGCTTTATGAATTCGTCGGTTGGTCTGCTCGTCGGTATTGCGCTTTTCGGCGCGACGATCGGCAACATGCTGATGATGCAGAGCCTGCTCATCGCCCAGAAGTTCGGTGTGCTCGACTATCCGCGAATCGCGGCACGACAAGGACTGATTTCGTTCACCGGCACTGCCGGGGGACCACTGCTGCTCGGAGCATTACACGACTTTGCCGGCGGTTATCGCACGAGCTATCTCGTAGCCGGTGCGTGCTCCCTGATCGGGGCACTGTTGTTCTCCCTGGCTGGCTCTGCTGGCGACGACTAATTAGAAGTCGAAAATCTCTCCGAGCATGCTCTTCGTCTTGCTCTTCTTGTAGGGGCGTCCGTGCTTGTCATGACGAATCATGAAACGTTCGTGCTCGTCGGAGTCGTCGCGACTACGAACCACTTGCTGAGCGGGGGCAGCTGGTGCACTGATGATTGGGTTATTGCCGATTGAGCGCTCGATCAGCTTGTCGAGTTCGCCACGGTCGAGCCACACACCGCGACAAGTGGGGCAGTAGTCAATTTCCACTCCTTGGCGATCGCTCATCACGAGGGTTGCTTCAGGACAGGTCGGGCACTTCATGGCGAATCCTTTCGGGACGGGTTTGTCATTGACAGTACAAAGTTCATCCGAGCTGTGGTGCGTTGATTCGTAGTCGCTTCAGTTGATTGCGTCACAATCGGAGTAGTGAGTGTTTCAACATGCGTACTTGCTACGGTCATGTAGTCATGAGTGAGGCGCTACACCCCAATGTTGTGCGTGTCGTGGAAGCCGGTCGTCGGCTGGGTTTGGACATCGTTACTCGCCGTTTCCCAGAAGGAACAAAGACTGCTCAAGATGCGGCTGCAGCAATCGGTGTGTCGGTCGGACAAATCGTGAAGAGTCTTGTGTTTGCGGTTGACGGTGAGATTGTGATGGCGTATGTGAGTGGTGCCAATCAGTTAGATGAGAAAAAGCTTGCGGCTGCAGCAGGTGGTACGAAATGCTCGCGTGTCGACGCAGATACCGTGCGCGAGGCCACGGGGTTTCCCATTGGCGGCGTGCCTCCGTTTGGTCACACAACCCAACTTCGTGTGTTTGTTGATCCGGACTTGTTGCAATACGACGAAGTGTGGGCTGCAGCAGGAACTTGGAACGACAACTTCGGTGCTGCACCAGCGGACATC
>Ga0208721_1000097_pt1 | contig 20280 bp, 18 predicted proteins | sample LakMenEpi17Aug10_FD_150705 | JGI IMG/M metagenome (GOLD analysis project Ga0208721, IMG submission 150705) | Freshwater microbial communities from Lake Mendota, WI - 17AUG2010 deep hole epilimnion (SPAdes) | ecosystem: Environmental > Aquatic > Freshwater > Lentic | place: Lake Mendota, Madison... | reverse complement strand
GTCCAGCCGATGACCGCGGCGCTCCTCGAGGCGGCCGTCTTCTCCAAGCCCTACTTCGACCGCGACGGGCTGGCGGTCGCCGTCGAGGATGAGAGGATCGTGGGCTTCGCCCATGCGGGCTTCGGTCCCAACGCCGATCGCACCGGACTCGACACGACCAGCGGCACGACGATGCTCGTCGTCGTCGTGCCGCACGAGCAGTCGGCCTCGATCGGCGCCGACCTCCTCGCCCGCAGCGAGGCCTACCTCCGGCAACGCGGCGCACAAGTGCTCCTCGGCGGCGGCAACGCGTCGATGTGCGGGTTCTACCTCGGGCTCTACGGAGGGGCCAACATCCCCGGCATCCTCGGGTCGTCGCCGGGGATGCAGGACGTGTTTCGCCGCGCCGGATACGCCGACGACGAGCGGATCGCCGTGCTGCGCCGGCCGCTGGCCGGATTCCGCCCCCCGGTGAACCGCCTGCACCTCGCCATCCGCCGGGCGACGGTGCTGCGGGCCATCGACGAGCCGATGCATGGCTCCTGGTGGGAGGCGGCCACGACCGCGGGGCTTTCGCTGCGCCGCTACCAGCTCGCAAACGTCGCCGACGAGCTGCTCGGCGCCGCAACTTTCTGCGACATGCAGTCGGCCTCCGCCACGTGGGGCGTGACGGCAGCTGGTCTGCTCCACGTGGAGATCGCCGGGCCGCGCCGGCGGCAGGGGCTCGCCAATTATCTCATCGCCGAGGCCCTGCACGATCTCGCCCAGGAGGGAGTAACGCTCGTCGAGGCGCAGGCCCCCGAGGGGAACGGCGGCGCGGTGGCGCTGTTCGAGAAGCTGGGCTTCACCCGGGCCGACGAGGGGATCGTGTTCCGGAGCCCGCCCCCCCCCTGACGCCCGCGGCGTGTCAGCTGGCCGCTCGCGGCGCGTCAGTTTGCCGCCCGGGCCAACGCCTCGACGTGCTCGCGGATCGCCGCCGACAGGTCGGTCGGCATCGTCGCGTCGTGCCGCAGGCGCAGCGACAGTGGCACCGCGGCCGCCCCCTCGCGGCGGACGTCGGCCAGGTGGTCCTGGAGCAGCCGGCGCCGTTCCGGCGTGGTCTGCAGCAGCCAGTGGGCCCAGCACCAGGCCTCGGCGTAGTGGTCCTGCGTGAGCGCCCCGGCATCCGTGATCGCCTCCAGGCGGGCGAGGTCGGGCTGCCACGTTCCCTCGATCAGCCGGCCGGCGAGGTGGGCGACGTGCATGGCATGAACCCCCTGCTCGCTCCGCGGCACCTCGAAGTACTCGGCGATCCCCTCGTCGAGCCAGAGTCGGATGCCCGGCACCACCGCATGGACGTAGCCGTGGGTCGTCTCGTGCCGCAGGTCCTCCGCGACCCGCTCCTGCCAGGCGGCGAACACGGCGAGCGTGGTGTCGGTCTCGATGAAGAACGCGCGCCGCTGGGGAAAGGCGGGGAAGTGCCGGGCCACGAAGGCGTCGTAGCGCTGCGGATTCTCGAACAGGTAGAGGTGCACCGGCTCGTCCGACACGGGCAGGCCGAGCGTCTGGCTGACGTCGATCCGCAGCGTCTCGAGCTCGCGAACGAGCCTGTGCTGCACGGCGAGGGGGAAGTCGGCGTGGATCAGCAACTGCCCCGCCGCCACCTCCGACCGGCTCGGCAGGTCCGCTGACCGGCCCCAAGGCGCGACGGCCGCCACGGCCGCGCCGTTGAGGCTGCTCAGGGCGGGTCCGACCACCATCCGCGCGCATCCCGCGGCCGCGATCGCGAGCAGGAGTGCGGTCAGGGACAGGCGGAGCGACATCGACGACCTCGGGGCGGGATGCTAGCCGCCGCGCACCGCGGCACAAAGGGGAAAATTCGTGGGGGAAATCCGGGACGGGAGCCGAACTCCTCCGGGAAAATCCGCTCCCGTCCCCAATTTTCTTTCATCCCAGCCGGAGGAGGGTGCCGGCCAGAGCCTCTGCCGACAGCGGCCGGCCGAGGACGGCGGCCGCCCCGGCACGCAGCGCCGTCAGCGCCGTGTCGCCGCGCGGAAACGACTCGACGACGACGATCGGCAGCCCCGGCCGGTGGGCGGTGATCAGCCGCAGCCAGGTGAGGTCGGCGTTCGTCGTCGGGCCGACGTCCCAGACGACCAGGTCGGCGGCGACGTCGAGCGGCGGCCGGCCGCAGGTGCGGCTCGCGACGGGGCCCGCAATGGCCCCGACGAGATCGGCAAGCCCTTCCAGGTCGATCCGCCGCGTTGCGGCCGCGGCGATCCGCGGCCCCAGCGCGAAACGCGCCGCGAAGGCCCGGATGCCGGCGGCCGCGTCGAGCAACCGGTCCTCGCGCCGCGCGGTGGCCGGCATGCCGAGGCTGCCCGGCCGTCCTGCGTCGCGCTCCGCGAACCACCACGCGAGCCTGCCGGGCAGGTCGCTCCAGGTCATCTCCTCGACCCCCGGAAGCATGGGGCCGCTGCGCCGGCGGCCGTCATCGAGGCTGGTGGCCAGCCCGATCAGCGGCGCCAACGGCCAGCGGCGCACGACCGCGGTCGCCCGACGCAGGTCCCAGCATCCCGGCCGCCGGCCGGCGAGGATCACGGCGGCGGGCCCACGCGAACCATCGTCCCCCGCCGCGACGTCCACGGACTCGACGACCTCGGCGAGTTCGCCCACCCAGCGCCGGGCCAGTTCCAGTTCGAGGCCGTCGGTGTCTCCCAGCCAGGCGATGCTGGGTCGCGATGGCGACACGACGCTCGCGGCTGACGACAGGACCATGCGGACGTTTGCTCCCGGGAACGGTTCACGGTAGCCAGGCAGGCCGTTCCCCGACAAGACGACCACGGACCGGGAGGTCTGGGCAAGGCGGCGAACCGGCACGCCGGTCGGGGGAAGGATCGGCCGCAACTCCGCCTTGACCCTTTTCGCCCCGCATCGACAATGCCGCCGGCCGGATTCAGGGAAGAAGCCGGTCACGTTTCCCGGGCAGGAGGCCCAGCACCCATGTTCGACCCGCCTGTCGGCCGTTCTGGTCGTCGTCCACGGTTGTCCGCCCTGCTTCCGGGGGCCCGCTTCATCGCCTGCGACGACATGGTCGTCGCGGGCTGCCACGACGATCCCGAAGCCTGCCGGCCAGGAGACCTGTTCGTGGCCCGGACCACGGCGGCCGAAGACGGCCATGATCGTGTTCGCCGGGCCCTCGCCCGCGGCGCCGCCGGCGTCGTGGCGGAGCGGATGGTCGCCAGCGCGGGCCGTCCGCTGTGCCTCGTGCCCGACGCCGACTGGGCCTTCTCCCGGCTCTGCCAGGCGCTCGCCGGCGATCCCGCCTCGGCGCTGCGCGTCATCGCGATCACGGGCACCAGCGGCAAGACGACCAGCGCATGGCTGACGGCCTCCGTGCTCGCGGAGGCGGGGCTGCAGGTGGGCGTCCTCTCCGACCTCGGCTGCCTCGACGGCGCGAGCACGACGCCCGAGCGGGCGGCCTATCGCAGCCCCCGCGGCCTCGCCCGCTGGCTGACCCGGCTCGCTGACAGCGGCTGCACGCACGCCGTGGTCGAGGTGTCGAGCCGGATGCTGGCCCGGCAGGCGCTCGCGGGCGTGCCCTGCGCCGCCGTCGTCGTCACGAACCTCGACGAGGCGCACCTCGACCTGCATGGCACGGCCGCCGCCTACCACGCCATCAAGGCGCGGATCCTCGACGCCGTCGCTCCCGGCGGCTGCCTGATCGCGCCCCCCGGCAGGGGACCGCTGGGGCGGCTGCGCCGGCAGGCGCGGCAGCGCGGCATCGAGATCGTGACGGCCGGCCTCACCCCCGCAGCCACGGTCAGCGCGGTGCCGCTGGAACGCGGCCGCCACGGCCAGACGTTCCTGCTCTGCACGGCCGCTGAGACGGCCCCCGTCGCCGTCGGCACTCCGGTCACGTCGTTCGTCCGCGACGCCGTCCTCGCGGCCGCCGTGGGCGGCCGCTGTGGCGTGCCGCTGGAGCGGATCTCGCGCGGCATCGATGCCGCGGGAACGGTGGCCGGGCGGATGGAGCGGATCGATCGCGGTCAGGACGTGCCGGTGTTCGTCGATGCTCCGACGAGCCGCCACGCCGTCTCGTCCACGCTCGCCTGCCTGCGTCGGCTGACACCGCGTCGGCTCGTGGCCATCGCCGAGGAACGCTGGACGCGGGCCGTCAACGCCGACGTCGATTGGCTCGGCCGCTGGTGCGACGCGAGCCTCGTCGTGCCGACCACGATGATGGTCGCAGACGCGGAGGACCATGACATCGCCGCCTACGCGCGGATCGACCGCCTGCTGAACGACCTCGGCGCGGACGACTGCCTGATCGTGCTCGGCGGCCCCGGCCTGCCGGGCGGCGGCCCGCCGGGACCGGACGACGGCGAGTTCGCGCTCGTGGACGTGATCGACGGCTGGTTTCAACTCGCCCATCCACCCGGTTCCGCCGGGCGTCGGGCGGCCTGACCTGCCCGCCGGGCGGGCCGGATGGACGGCGACGCCACTCGTCGGCCACAATTTCGACGACGAGTCCCGTCGTCCATGTTTTTCGTCCGCCGCCCCGCCCTGCCAGGAACGTCCCGATGACCAGCGCCCCGAAACCCGCCAGCGCGGCCGCCGCGAAGCCCGCAGCGACCCCCTTCGACGATCTCGGCGTTGCGGTGGCGATCGGTGAGCCGCTGTCACGGCATACCTGGCTCGGCATCGGCGGCCCGGCGACGTACTTCTGCGAGCCGGTGGACGTCGAGGCGCTGGCCCGCGTCGCCCGGCGCTGCCACGAGCGTGGCATTCCGCTTCGCGTCCTCGGCGGCGGCTCGAACGTGCTCGTGCCCGGCGCGGGCTACCAGGGAATGGTCGTCCGCCTTTCGGCTCCCGCCTTCTGCGGCATCGAGGTCCGGCCGCCGGAGATGATCGCGGGTGCCGGCGCCAAACTCGTCCACGTGGTGTCGGCCGCGGTGCAGGCGGGGCTGGCGGGCCTGGAGACGCTGGTGGACGTCCCCGGAACGGTCGGCGGTGCGCTGGTCGGCAACGCCGGCGGCCATGGCGGCGACATCGGCGAGCGGGTGCGGGCCGTCACCGTCATGCTGCCCGACGGCAGCGTGGAAATCCGCGAGGCGGGCCGGCTCGCCTTCGCCGCCCGCTGGAGCAACCTCGACGACGCGATCGTCATCGGCTGCCGCCTGGAGCTCGACGCCGAAAACCCGGAGATGCTCACCAAGCGGATGCAGAAGCAGTGGATCGTCGGCCGTGCCCAGCAGCCCTCCGGCACCCGCGCCGTGGCGATGATGTTCAAGGATCCGCTCGGCACCACGGCGGAGTCGCTCGTCGTCCAGGCGGGGGCCCGCGACCTGCGCGTGGGCGACGCCGCGGTCCATGGGCCGCATGCCAACTACGTCGTCGCCGGGCCGCACTGCGACGCCGACGACGTGCGCACGCTCCTGGAGACGGTGCGTTCCCGGGTCCGCGACCGGCTGGGCGTCGAGCTCGCGCCGCAGATCGAGGCCTGGTGAGACGTCGAGCCGGCCGGCGCGGCCGGCGGCGCTGCCCGCCCCCGAGGTTCCGTATCCCATGAAGACGCCTCCCCGTCGCCCGGCCGTCGCGACCGAGCCCACGAGCCGCGGGCCGCTCGCGGCCTTCGTCTCATCCCACCGCGCCGGCATCGGAGCCCTCGTCGTCGCCGCCGCCGCCATCGCGGCGGGCGCCGCGATCTGGTCGCGGTACGGCGAGACGATCCGCGTTCAGCCTGACGCGCTCCTGTTTCCGGCCCACGTGACGGTCCGCGGAGTGCCTCCGTGGGTGACGACGAACCTCGTCGCCGAGGCCCTGCGCGACGCCAGCCTCGACCATGGCCTGCCGATCGACGATCCGGAGATCGAGCGCAAGCTGGCCAACGCCTTCGACGCCCACCCCTGGGTCCGGCGCGTCGTCCGCGTCGCCGTCCGGCATCCCGCCGCGGCCGACGTGGAGCTCGAGTGCCGCGAGCCGGTGGCGATGGTCAGATGGAAGGGGGGGCTGGTGGGGGTCGACGCGGAGGGCATTGTCCTGCCGACCGCCGACTTCACGCCGGAGGCGGCTGCCGAGTACCCGCGGATCAGCGGCGTGGAATCGAGCCCCCAGTCGGCGGCCGGCATCGCCTGGGGTGACGTCGAGGTCGAGGAGGCCGCGGCGCTGGCCGCGCTGGTGCGCCCGGAATGGAAGCCGCTTGGCCTCGTCGAGCTGCGCCCGGTCCGCGACCGCAGCGGCCGGCTCTGGGAACTGGTCGGCCCGGGTGAGCGGACGATCCGCTTCGGCTCGGCCCCCGGCCGGGAGCGCGACGGCGAGCCGCCGGCGGCGGCCCGGATCGCCCGGCTCAAGGATTTGGCCCGCGCGCCGACACCCGACCGCATCGACCTCACCCGCGAGCCCGGCGTCGAACCGGCCCCGCGGCCGAACGATCCACCGGCGATCCCCTGACCCTCGAGGCCGGCCGACGCGGCCGCGATATCGATGCGACTCGACCCCGCCACCTCCCTGCTCTGCGTCGTGGACATCCAGGAGCGGCTCATCGCCGCGCTCGCCGACGGCCCGCGGGTCGTGAACCGGTCCGTCCGCCTCGCCACGGCGGCCGGCATCCTCGGCGTCCGCGCGATGTTGACCGAGCAGTACCCGCGCGGCCTCGGCGCGACGCCGCCGGAACTGGCCGGCCTGCTCCCCGCGCCGATCGCCAAGATGGCCTTCAGTTGCTGCGGCAGCCCGGAGTTCGCGGCGGCCATTCCCGCCGACGTGGCGACCGTGGTGGTCGTCGGCTTCGAGACCCATGTCTGCATCGCCCAGACGGCCCTCGACCTGCTCGCCCGCGGCCTCGACGTCTGCGTCGCGACCGACGCCGTCGCCTCACGGCACGCGGTCGACCACGAGACGGCGCTGCGTCGGCTGGAAGGCGCCGGCGCGGTTCCCGTGACGAGCGAATCGCTGATCTTCGAGTGGTGCGGCAGCGCGGAGCATCCCCGGTTCCAGGACCTCCGCCGCCTCGTCCTCTGAACACGGCAAACGGTGCGAGCCACGCGGCTGAATCCATTGCATCGGCCGTCATCGAGGTTGATGCAAGAGACGACACCGCACGCTCGTTCTACGCCCGGTTCGGTTTTCGAAGCCTGACCGACATCGCCTCCACATGCTCCTGCCAATGGAGACGGCGCGACAGGCGAGCGCGAAGGCTCTCGGCGCCGGTCCAGTTGGCGTCACAGGCTGCCCGGCGGCGTCGGGCGGGCGGGAACGAGCGGGGACTGTGGCGTTCCACTCATGAGATCGCGGGGGCTCTTTTTGGAGCCGAATCCCCCTCCTGCTAGGATTCAAGTGGGGCGGGTACGAGGGAAGCAGTCGTCTCATATCCGCGGGGTATCGGGAAAGGCAACGCCACCAAAGGGAGGAAGCGACATGGAAACCATCATGGACATTCTGCGTTTCAAGGGGTTCAGGCCGCCCGTAGCCACGAACCCCGCCGCCTCGGTGCTCGAGGCCACGCGGCTCATGAACGACGAGCGGATCGGATCGCTCCTGGTGATGCACGCCGACAAGCTCGTTGGCATGTTCACCGAGCGCGACGTACTGCGGCGGGTGGTCGCCGAGATGCGGCGGCCGGAGGAGACGCTCGTCGCCGACGTGATGACCGCAGAGGTGCTGTGCTGCGCTCCGGAAACCTCCATCGACGAGGTGAGCGAAGTGATGCGTCGCCAGCGTGTGCGGCACTTGCCGGTGGTCGATGGCGAAGGGCTCGTCGTGGGGATCGTGTCGATCGGCGACGTGAACGCCCAGCGGTTCAGTTCCTGCGAGGTCGCCCTGCACCAGGTGGAGGAATACATCCACCGCCGCGCGTAAAACCCGTAGACCGCTTGCTTCGCAAGCGGTCTACTTTCGAAGCGGTCTCCTTCGCATCTTCGCGCATCTCCTCGAGCACCGGCCGCCTGACCCGATGTCGTTGGTGCCGGCTGAAACCACGATCACGCGCGGCGTGGAGCCGGCGACGAGTCGCGGGGCGAATCCCGCCAACTCCGCCAGCCGTGCGGCGCCAATGCCGCGGTTGATGACGTTCATTCCGGGAAAGTCTTCCGCCAGCGTCGTCCGGCTCTCTCGAGTGTGGCATCCTCTGCTTCGGTTTCGGCCGTGCTCTCTGCACGGGCTGCGGCCAGGGGTTTGTCATCGCGTTCTCGTGCAAGGGAAGAGGCGTCTGTCCGTCCTGCAATGGCAGACACATGGCGCAGACCGCCTCGCATCTTGTCGATCACGTGATTCCACCGGTGTCCGTGCGACAGTGGGTGATTGTTGACGGCGGTTGAAAACGGCGGCGCGGGGCGGTCGAAAAAGGTGGCGACGGGTGGTGTCCGTCTCCCCTGAGTCCGTGGGGGTGTCGCGGTTGGTTCGATCCCCTTTTCAGTGCGACAGGAAGCTGTCGCGCAGGGCATGTGTGAGTGCCAGTGAGAGACAGACCGCTGCTCGGCTCGTCAGCGATGAAAGGTATTTCGGACGTTGAGGGAAGGACTCCACAAGGGCGTTTTTACTCTTCTTGAATTTCACCCTTCTTGAATAAGGAGCGAACTGTGAGTCCGATCGTGCTCATCCTTGTTGAGATTTTTGGTGCTGTCCCTGCTGGGCGGCGGCTACGGCTTCCGGAGCGGGAACAACGTTCTCGGCGCGGGAGGCGGGTTGCTCGGTCTGGTTCTGGTCATCCTGCTGATCCTTGCCTTGCTGGGGCGTTTGCCGCTGTGAGCGACCCGTGGCCACGGGTCGCCCGCCAATGTCTTGGTGCGCGCAGTCGTGTGGCCGCCGGCCCCTCACTCATGGCCGGCGGTTACTTCGTCACATGCCGGAATGCGGCGGACGAATCCATCGCTGACTCGCCGCGGGCGATCGCCGCATCGTATTGGGCCGCCACCGCCGGCATGATGACCAGCGGGCAACCATGCTCCGCCGCTTCCTCCACCATCAGCCGAACATCCTTCCGGGCCATGCTGACGGTGAACGAAGCCGGCTTGAATGGGCCTTCGGCCACCTTGGCAAACCTGGCCGGAAAGAAGTCGCCCGGATTGAACTGCTGAAACATCTTCGCTGCATCCTGCGGTTCGACGCCGGTCGCGTCCGCCAGCCGCAGGATGTCGCCCGCCAATGCCGACATCCCCAGAAACGCCAGATTGCCAAAGAGTTTGAATGCCGCCGCCCGTTCCGGCTGCGGCCCAAGCTGGAACACCTGGCCGGTCATCCGCTCAAGTTCCGGCAGCACCCTCGCACACTGCTCGGGGTCTCCAGATACGAGCATCACGCCAGTGCCCTCCGTCGCATTCACCGGCCCCATAAACACTGGCGCGTGAAGGTACACCCGGCCCCTTGCCGCCCAGCGTCGGGCACGCTCGCCGGTCGCACTCGGCGAAGTCGTCGTGTGGTCGATGATCCAGCACGATGCGGGAACGACGTCGGCGAGCGGCTCGAGCACCGCGTCGACCGAAGCGTCGTCGGCCAGCGACAGGTGCACCCGCTCGACTCCCGCCACCGCGTCGGCGGACGCCGCACACGCCTTTGCGCCATGGGCCTCGAGCGCCATCGCCGCCGCTGGCGAACGGTTCCACACGTGCACCGTGTGCCCCTGCGCCAGAAGCCGACGGACGAAGCCGCTACCCATCAACCCCGTGCCGAGAAATGCGATCTTCATGGGATGACTCCTTGGGGTGATCCGCTCAATGGCGCGGCGGGCCTTCTCGCATGGCTTCGGACGACATCATCCGGCCTCGGTAGCCTTGCGTGCGAGGTCGTCAGGAAGCGACAGTTGAATTGTTGTCGTGATCGTGGGCCTGCTCACTTATTCCGGCGAACGGGAGAGCCTCCGAATACGAACTGCTCGCGAAACCTTCTCGCACCAGCATGCGCCTGTCCATTCGCTCGCCAAGCGTCAGTTTTCACGGTCTCACTCTCGTGTTCCCGGTCAGCTCCCAGACATTGAATCCGACGGATTCCCGCAGTCCACAGCGGCGTGGGCGGCGACCGCGGCGACGACCGGCGCGTGGGCGGCACCATGGGCCGCGAACGAGAGCGTCCGCGCCGTCGGCGAATCGATCGCGATCGTGACGTCGAGCCGTTCATCGGGCAGCGCCGCCGCGATCCGCTCCGGCCACTCCACGCACGCCACGTCGGAGGCCGCGACGGCGTCGTCCCAGCCGGTCTCGTGCAGGTCGCCGGGGTCCACGAGCCGGTACATGTCGGCGTGCAGGAGCCGGCCACGCGGGCCGTCGTGGACGTGGATCAGGCCGAACGTCGGGCTGATGACGCTGGCCGGGTGGATCCCCAGCGCCGCGGCGATCGCCTTCACGAACGTCGTCTTGCCGGCGCCGAGATCGCCGTGCAGGGCGAGGAACGCATGCGCGGGGAGCGCGGCGACGATCGCATGCGCGAACGGCCCGAGCGCCGCCTCGTCGGGCACGCTGATCGAACTCGTGATGGCGATTCGGGGCTCATCCATCGCAGCGTCACCCAGCGAACGCATGAACGAATCCGCGCGGCTCGAGCGGCGTGCGGGTGCCGTCCGCGTTCCGCAGAAACAGGCCGCCGCCGGCGACGACCTCGCCGATGATCGTCAGCGGCAATTCGAGCGGCGCCGCACCGGCCGCGGCCACGAGCCGGGCCGCTTCGTCCGCCGGCAGCGTCATCAGCAGCTCAAAATCCTCGCCGTCGCCGAGGGCATGGTCGAGCGCGGTGCGGCCGTCGCCGGGCAGGCTGCTCATGCGCACGGCGTCGGGATGGATCGGCACCGCCGCCGGATCGAGAACGGCGCCAGTGCCGCTGGCCTGCATCATCCGGGCGAGGTCGAGCGCCAGGCCGTCGCTGACGTCGATCGCTGCATGGACCGTGAACCGCTCCGCGATCGTGATTGCCTCGCGGCAGCGCGGGGCGACGGCCAAGTGTCGGCCGAGCAGGCTGCCGCCGCAGGCCCCGCTGACGACGATCGCATCGCCGGGCCGGGCGCCGTCGCGCCGCCACGCCCTTCCGGGTGGCACGCTGCCGATGGCGGTCACGCTGATGACCAGCGGCCCGTCCCAGGCGTTCGTGTCGCCCCCGGCGATCGTCACGCCGTGGGCGGCGGCGAGCCGGGCAATCCCCTCCTGCAGCCCGCGGCCGATCGCATCGCCGCCGTGCCGCGGCAGGGTCACGGCGACGAACGCCGCCTCGGGGCGGGCCGCCATGGCGGCCAGGTCGCTGAGACTCACGGCCAGCGCCTTGTGGCCGACCGCCGCGGCCGGGCAGTCGGGACCGAGGATGAAGTCCACGCCTTCGCTGAGCATGTCGACGGTGACGACGGTCCGGCGCATGGCCGGCGGACGGAGCACCGCAGCGTCGTCCCCCGGTGGCACCTCGAGACGGGGGTCGGCGGGGATGCGGCCGAGCAGCCAGGAGACGAAAGCGGTTTCCATGGCGGGGATTGTCGCCGCCCGCACGAGCCGGGGAAAGGTCTGCGTGGCCGGGCTTGGGCCACATGCGTGGCCGGGCTTGGGCCACACCGTGCGGGGCGGGTAGAATGCGGAGGTTTTCGTCCGGCAGGAGAGGGACCGCATGGGCCAGCACGGGGATGATCGGCTGATCAGCCGGCGGCGGGCGCTGCAGACGGCGTTCTGCTCGAGCGCCGCGCTCGCGGTCAACGTCGGCCGCAGCCGGGCGCAGCCGCCCGTCGATCGGGCCGGGCTGCACCTGCTCGCCCTCGGCGACTTCGGCACGGGCGACGAGCGCCAGACCGCCGTCGCCGGGGCGATGCGCACCTTCCGCGAACGCGCCGGCATCCGCCTCGAGTCTCTGCTGCTGCTCGGCGACAACATCTACGGTGGCGTGCCCGGCGGGCTCGCCGCCGACTCGCCGCGTTGGCGACACGTTTTCGAGGAGATGTACCCGGCCCGCGACTTCGACTGCCCGTGCTATGCCGTGCTCGGCAACCATGACTACAGTGACAATGCCGGCGGCGAGCAGGCCCAACTCGCATACGCCCGAACCCCCGGCACCCGCTGGCGGATGCCGGCCAAGTGGTACCGCATCGACGTCGGCGACGGGCCGGGCCGGCTCACGATCCTGGCCCTCGACAGCAACACCGTGCCCCAGCACCTCGCCGCGGAGGAGCAGCGGGAGCAGCAGGCGTGGCTGGAGGAGCAGTTGGCGGCTCCGCGCGGCGTGTTCACGTTGGTCATGGCCCATCACCCGGTGTTCTCCAACGGTGCCTATGGAGACACGCCCCATCTCGTCCGCGACTGGGCTCCGCTCTTCGAGCGGCACAAGGTGCACGTGTTCCTCTCCGGTCACGAACACGACCTGCAGCATCTCGAACTGACCGACCGGTTCACGTCGTTCGTCATCTCGGGGGGCGGCGGCCATAAGCCGCGCGACCTGCCGCTGCACGACCGGCCGGCGGCCTTCGGCCGTGCCGCGCACGGCTTCACCCATCTGCACGTGGCGAACGACGCCCTGGCGATCGCCCATTACGGCGTGGACGGCGGCCTCCTGCACCGGTTCACGAAGCGGGCCGACGGCGGCGTCCGCGTGGAGGGCTGACGCATTCCGCCCCGCACGCCCACCCACGATCCCGCACACGCAGCGGCGGCCTGAAGCCCATCTGCGAGACCGATGCTCGTGACCCCATGTGCTCCAGACCGTCGCCGGTCCCCGACGTGGCTGCCGTTGGGGTTGCAGGTTTCGCTCGTGTTGCTGGCCGCACTGCTGGCCTGGTTCGCCGCCGTGCGGATCTACGGCCCGCTCGGCGCGGCGCGGCCGCTGAGTGAATACGAGTGCCGGATGCCCGACGGCTCGATCCTGAGGATCGAGGCCCTGACGACCGGGGCCACGGGCTTCACCTACACCCCGCCTGCCGACGGCCTGCGAGCCCGGCTGTTCGGTGCGTCGCCACAGGTCATCAGGGGCAGCCCCTCCAACCCTGACGACATCGTCGTCTGGATGTCACGGCGGGATGCCCGGACCGGCGAGCCGCTCGACTTCGACTGGTGGGCGGAGAACGTCGTCGTCGATGCGGCCGGCAGCGAGGTTTCCGATGCCGATGCGGATCTCCCTTCGCTGACCAGCTTTGCAGAAGACGGTCACTCGACGCGATATGTACCACCACCGCTGCTGGCCGATCACGCCGGCGAACGGAACTGGCTCCTCTGTAGCCCGCTCCCCGCCTTTCGCCCCAGGGGCACACGACTCGAACTGAAGGTCAAGAACACCGCCGGCGACGTGGTCGCCACGTTCGACGTGCCGCACCCCGCGCCGAGGCCGTTTCCCGAGTGGACGGCCAAACCGCTGCCGCAGACGTTCACCGACGGCGATCTCGCCGTGACCGTGACCGGCATCCGCACCGGCGTGGACGGCGGCGCGTACTGGGCCCGGCCCGACACGGTTTTTCGCTGGCAGGGCAGGCCGACCACCGACTGGGAGCTGTCCGCGGTCCGGTTCGCATCGCCCCTCGGCACGGCGCTGAACTCGGAGTCCACGAGCCTGCTCCGCTCCGGCACGGCTGCCAACCGGGCGACGTCCGGAGATTCTTCCCTCCTCCGCGAGCGGACATGGCAGTTGTCGCTGACCTGCGTCCGCAACGAGGAGGCGGCATTCACCGCCGACGAACGGGGCCGGCTGGAGGAAATCGCGGTCCCGGCCGCCGACAAGGCGGAACGTGTCGATCGGTCGCTGGCCGCCAACGGCTGCGACTTCGTGATCGTCGCCGCCGGTGGCTCGGGGACGTCGAGCGTCGCGTTGCATGCCCCCCGATTCGGCATCCTGCCCGGTGTCCGTTCGGCACGTGGCGTGAGCCCCTTCGACCAGCACGCCTCCTTGCACGTCACTGCGTCGCGTACCGGCGCTGGTGAACAGGTTGCGGTCAGAGCACCGTTTCCCTGGCTGCTTGTTGACCGCAGCGGCATCGCCGCCGACAAGACGGCCCGCGTCCGCGTTCGCGACGCCCAGGGCCGCGACGTGCCGACGCACGAAGAGTGCGTCGAGAAACACCTCTCCGTCCTGTTCCTCAAACCGGAGTCAGGCGCGAAGTCGCTGACGCTGGACGTGACCGTCCAGAAGCACGTCGTGTTCGAGGCCCTCGTCGAACTGCCCAGGCCCGTCCCGGCTCCGTGACGCCCCGGAGGCAGCCGCGGCGTGCGGCACGCAGCACTCAGGCACCGAGGATCTCGATGCCCGGCCGCCCGGCAAAGCCGCGGTCGCACGTCATGATCCGCGACACACACCGGCGGCCCATGGCCCCCATGGTGGAGGCATCACGGGAGGACACGATGCGGTTGCGGAGCACGATTTCCTTCGCCCGCTCGACATCCACCAACTCGACGGGAAAAACCTCGTCCACCACGGCGAGCGGGGCATCCACAGCCGGCGCGACGCGTCCCGACGATCGATCGCCGTCGACCGCCGGAGGATCACCACCGGGAGCAGGTTCTCGAGGAAACAACAGCACCAGCCCGCGGCCGGGCCGACCGTGCCTCAGCGGCGGACGGTGTCGGAGACGATGTGGCCGAAGAGCGTCTCGCGGCCGCGGAGCACGTAGAACTTGATCGGGTTGAGGTGCTCCTCCTCCGCCTTGTCGAGGATGTAGCCCACGTTGTCGGCGGTGATCGTCTCCCAGACGTGGAGCCCGACGAGGATGTCCCCCTCGCGGATCCCCTGCTCGGTCGCCGGTCCGCCGGGACGAATCTCGGTGACGAGCATGCCGCCGCGATACCGGGACTGCATCTTCTGCACCTTCCCCGCCGCCAGCGGCTGGAGGCGGAGGCCGAACTCCCGCCAGCAGCGGTCCTCGACGGAGCCCGCGTCGCGCTTCATCGCGGCCAGCGGGAGCTCGATCCGCTCCTCGGCGCCGGCCCGGAGCACGGTCACGGACACGCTCTCCCCCGCTTTGCGGCCGAGCAGGGCCCGCTCGATGTCGAGCTGTCGCACCACCGGCGTGTCGGCGACCCGCGTGATCAGGTCGCCGGCCTTCATGCCCACCGTCGCCGCCGGGCTCTCGCGGTGCACCACCTCGACGACCGCCCCGCGCCGGCCGTCGGGCCGGGCCACGATCCCGTGCCACGTCCGGTCGACCCGCTCCACCGACATGAGCTTGGTCACCACCTCGAGCACGTCGTCGATCGGGATCGCGAAGCCGATCCCCTGGGCCCCGGCCCGGACCGCGACGTTGATGCCGATCACCTGGCCGTCGGCATTGAGCAGCGGGCCGCCGGAGTTGCCCGGGTTGATGCTGGCGTCGGTCTGGATCAGGTCGTCGTACCGCTGCGTGCGGCTCACCTCGACGCTGCGGTGCAGGGCCGAGATGATGCCGCGGGTCACGGTGTGCTCGTAGCCGTAGGCGTTGCCGAGGGCGAGCACGTCCTCGCCGATCATCAGGTCGGACGACGTGCCGATCGTGACCACCGGCAGCGGCCCGTCGGCGGCGAGCTTGATGACGGCGAGGTCGGTCCGGGGATCGTGCGACACGAGCGTCGCCGCCATCGTCTTTCCGGAAGACAGGGTGACCTCGATCCGGCGCACACCCTCGACGACGTGGAAGTTGGTGACGACGTAGCCGCGGGCATCGATGACGACGCCCGTTCCCATGCCGTTGACACGCTTCAGCTCGCCGTTCTCCTCTCCCGCCCCCCCCACGAGCTTCTGGCCGTGGATGTTGACGACGGCGTCACGCTGCGACTCGATGGCACGGACGATCGCCGATCGCCGGGCCTCGGACGCGGTGGCGGGGCGACCGGCCGCGGCCGCGACGATCGCGACGGCCAACGGCAGAACGATCCACGAGCACCGCATGCGGGCCGGCCCTTCCTTGCAGACGGCACACCGGTTCCCGCCGACGTGTCGCACGGAGTGGGAATCGGCCCGGGCCCTGATCGCGATTCAGCCAGGATTGTCTGGACCGGCACGGTCTGCCCAGTTTCCGGCCGGTTTTCCGGCTTGGCAGCGTGTGCCGGTCGGGCAAGCCCGGCAATCCGCTCAGCGGGCGTCGTCGTCCCGGCCCAGTCCCAGCAGCGCGGGGAGGACCTGGATCGCGAGGAACAGCACCATCACGGCGAGAACCATGAACGGCCAGGCCCCGACGAGCGTGCGGAGCAGGCCGCGCTGGAGTTCCTGGCCTTCCTGCCGCATCTGGCTGGCGACCACCCCGAGCACCGCCGCCACCACGAGGACGAACAGGGCACCGAGCACGATGGCACAGCCCAGCGAGGCCATCGTCCCCTTGAACGTCCCGATCTCGGAAAACTCCTCCCGGTGGAGGTCGATCGCCCGCCCCTTGACGAGGCTGCGCGGCACGGTCTCCGCAAGCTCGATCGCCCGCGAGGCGTCTGCCCATGTGGCCGGCGGGATGGCCGGCGGGATGGCCGGCGGGGTGGCCGGCGGGAGGGCGTCGTCCGGCCGCCGTGCGCCGGCCGCGGTTTCCCTGCCGACGGCGGCGTGGATCACGTCCACCAGCGCCGCGCCGCGGTCGAACGCCATGCGTGCCTCGTCGCCGCCGTCGCCGCGCCACGTCCACGGTTCGTCCGCCGCGTCGGGAATCCACACTGCGACCGTGCCCGTCGCGTGCTGGAGCGTGATCGTGAGCCCCGGCCTGGAGCGGCCCGTCACCTGCCAGCGCACGGGCATCTGCCCGCTGCCGGTGAGCCCAACCGCGAGCGTCGGCCAGGCGGCGTCGGGGGCGCCGTCGGCAAGCGTGGAGAGCCGGGCCGGATCGCCGGCGAGCACGCGAACCAGATCCGCGTCACGGGCCAGCTGGGCGAGCACCGCTTCGCGGCTCCGGTCGTCCATGCCGCGCACCAGCGTCAACGACTCCGGACCACCCAGACCGGCGACTCCGGCCCGGCCCGCCTCGATGACGCCGCGCAGCCGGGCGATGAACGGGTGCAGCCGGTCGGCGAGCGCCGGCACGAGGCGGGCGCCGGTGTCGCGCCGGATCATGTCGAGCTCGTACGCCCAGAGCATGGAGAGTTCGGCGGGCTGGGCGACGAACAGCGTGCGACCGGCCTGGACGAGCGTCCGCACCCCCTCCGCGCGGGCCGGGTTCCAGCCGGCGGCGGCCACGAGCACGACGTCGCACGATTGCTCGTCGAGCAGGGCCTGCCACGACGCCTGCCGGCGCAACGCCGGCAGCGGGAGATCCGCGGCAGCGTCGCAGGCGATCACGATCGAGTCGCCGGCGGCCAGTGCGGCGGCCGCGACCGCGGCGACCTGCGGATCGAAGCCGAGCAGGCCGAAGGTGAGACGGGAAGTCGCTGTCATTGGGGACGGTGTCGCCGGGGAGGAACGCCCGAGCCAGCCCGCCGGCGGCGGAGGCTGTTGTCGGGGGCCGGAGAATGGTAGGAATGTAACGGAAAACGGACCGGGAGGCCGTCGATTTCATGCTGCTGCGGGCCGAGGTGATCGCGATCGGCGACGAGCTGACCACGGGGGCGCGGCTCGACACCAACAGCCGCTGGCTGTCGGCGGAACTGGCCGTGATCGGCATCCCGGTCGCCTTCCACACCACCGCCCCCGACACGCTCGAGGCGGGGATCGAGGCCTTTCGCGTGGCCGCGGGCCGGGCCGACTTCGTGATTGCAACCGGGGGCCTCGGCCCCACGGCCGACGACCTGACCCGCGACGTCCTCGCCACCCTCGCCGGCCTGCCCCTCGAACTCGACGCCGCCGCGCTCGTCGCCGTCGAGTCGCGGTTCGCCCGGCGCGGTGTGTCGATGCCGGAGAGCAACCAGCGGCAGGCGCTGTTTCCACGCGGCAGCCGTATCATCCCCAATCCCGACGGCACGGCGCCGGGCATCGACCTCGACGTTCGCGCCGCCGGCCGCACGAGCCGCGTCTTCGCCCTGCCGGGTGTGCCGGCGGAGATGCGCGTCATGTGGCAGGCAAGCGTGCTCCCCGCGCTGCTCGCCGCACTGCCCGATCAGGGGACGATCGTGCAGCGCCGCATCAAGTGCTACGGGGCCGGTGAGAGCGCGATCGAGGCCATGCTGCCCGACCTCGTGCGGCGCGGCCGCGATCCGCTCGTGGGGATTACGGCCCACGAGGCGACGATCACGCTGCGGATCGCCGCTCGGGGCCGCGACGAGGACGACTGCCGGAACCGGATCGCCGCCACCGAGGGGACGATCCGCGACTGCCTCGGCCCGCTCGTCTTCGGCGTCGAGGACGACGAGGTCGAGGACGCGGCCCTGCGGGCCCTGACGGGCGCCGGGCGTTCGCTGGCCGTGGCGGAGGTCGGCAGCGCCGGCCGGGTCGCGGCCCTGTTCGCCGCGGCGCAGGCCCGCCGCCGTCCCTCAGCGCGGGAGGAGGGATTCCGCGGCGGCGTCGTCCTCGCGGCCGGCCGGCCACGTCCGGCGTTTCTCGGCGTCGAGCCGGGCGGAGACATGAACGCCGATGCCGGCGGCGCCCGCGAAGCCGCGACGGTCGCCGCCGCCGTCCGCGCGGCGTTCGCCTCCGACCTCGGGCTCGCCGTTGGGCCTGCGCGTCCGGGTCCCGACGGTCGGTTCGCCATCGACATCGCGCTGGCCTCGGCGGCGGGCGTGGAGCGGGTCGAGCATCTCCTCGGCGGCGGCCCCGACCTCGCCCTCGCCCGGGCGGCGAAGGCGGCGGTCGATTTCGTGCGGCTGGCGATCGCCGCCGGCAAGCCGGAGGCCTGTGGGCGATGAACGGACGCACCGCCTCCGGGCCGTCGTTCGCCAGCCTGCGGACGCTCCTGCTGTTCCTTGGGCTCGTGGTCCTCGTCGGCCTGATCGTCTGGCCGTCGCTGGCCGGCCGGATCCAGTACGCCAAGACCCGCGGCGAGCTGGCGGCGATCCGCGACGCCGCCAAGGGAGCCGAGCTCACGAGCGTCGGCAAACTGTTCACGACGCTGGCCCGCGTCATCGGCCCGACCGTGGTCAACGTCACCGGCAAGCGGCACGTCACGACGGTCGCCGACGAGATCGCCGCCCTGCGCGGCCTGACGCCGACGGGAGCGACGAGCGAGTCGGTCGGCTCCGGCGTCATCGTGGCCGCCGACGGCGTGATCGTCACCAACTACCACGTCGTCGCCAACCGGGACGAGATCGAAGTCACGCTGGCCGACGGCCGCGATTTCCAGGCGGAACTCGTCGGCGCCGACGCCGCCACCGATCTCGCCGTGCTGCGGATCGACGCCCGCCGGCTGCCGACCGCCGAATGGGGCGACAGCGACAAGGTCGAGGTCGGCGAGATGGCGTGGGCGATCGGCAACCCGTTCGGCCTCGACCGCACGCTCACCTACGGCATCGTCAGCGCCGTCGGCCGGCGCGGCGTGCTGGAGAATCCCTACCAGGAGTTCCTCCAGACCGACGCCTCGATCAATCCGGGCAATTCCGGCGGGCCGCTCGTCGACGTCCACGGCCGCGTCATCGGCATCACCACGGCGATCGTCGGCAAGGACTTCAGCGGCATCGGCTTCGCAATCCCGAGCAACACCGCCCGGCAGGTGGCGGAGGCGATCCTCGCCGGAGGCAACCTGGAGCGCGGCTACCTCGGCCTGTCGCTTCGCGCCACGCCCGCGGCCCTGCCGGGCGTGCTCGTGGCGGCCGTCGAGCCGATGTCCCCGGCGGCCGTGGCGGGCATCGATCCGGGGGACGTGATCCTGCGGTTCGACGGGGAGGAGATCGCCGAACCGGCGACGCTCGTGCTCCTGCTGACGCGCCGCGCGATCGGATCCACGGTGACGATGGAGATCGTCCGCGACGGTCGGTCGCGGTCCCTCCAGGTCGAGGTCGGCCGCCGGCCCCGCGCCGCGCGGCCGCGCTGACCGGCGGCGCCCCAGCGCTGCGTTCCCGACGTTCGATGCCGACTCAGCGCGGAGCCGTCGCGGGTTCGACCTTGGGGAATGGCGCGATCCCGGCGTAGGGATACTGCGAGACCACGTCCCAGGCAATCCGCTGCAGGATGGCGTGCTGCTCGTCCGTGATTTCCTTGAAACGACTGATCTTCAGCCCGACCGGCGACATCCGGTAGATGGCCGCGAAGTGACAGTAACCGCTGAGAGCCATGACGTGCGGGCTGGCGTGCGGCATGGCATCCGACCAGATCTCCGACTGCTTGGTCAGCCCCGGGTAGGTGCCGGCGAGGATCGCTTCGCGGAGCCGGAGCGTGGCCTCGCCGACAGGGACGAGATACACGCACCGCTTGCCGAACTTCTCGTTCAGGCCATCCACGATCTTCTCGACATGACGACAGGTCTTTTCGAGTTTGGCCCGCACGTCGATGACTGTCGATGCATCGTAGTCGGCCACCGTCTTGATCTCGCCGCCACGCCCGTCACCAACGAGCCAGGCGGTATGG
>Ga0208721_1000094_pt1 | contig 20476 bp, 18 predicted proteins | sample LakMenEpi17Aug10_FD_150705 | JGI IMG/M metagenome (GOLD analysis project Ga0208721, IMG submission 150705) | Freshwater microbial communities from Lake Mendota, WI - 17AUG2010 deep hole epilimnion (SPAdes) | ecosystem: Environmental > Aquatic > Freshwater > Lentic | place: Lake Mendota, Madison... | reverse complement strand
TTGTCAGTTGGCCGAGCACGATGTACCGAAACCTCCTGCTGCGTCAACGACAGGCCTTCGACTGCCCCTTCAATTCCCCTCCGGCCATATGACATTTGCTGCACTGCCTGGATTAACCGATTAGCTGATGGCAACATTCGGAAGGCGACCAGCCCAAAAAGCGCAAGCACCACCGTCGTGCTCTCAAGACTCTGTTGGCGCAAGGTTGCAGTAACAACGAGTAGTGCCACGCCACTCACTGCAACAAGTTCAAAAAGAACACGCGGCACGCCGAGTGCAAAATTGAAGAGATAAGAAACTCGCGCCGACTCAAACAAGACTTTCCTGTGAGTGGTGACGACTTCCTGCTCACGTCCTGAAAGAGTTATCTCTTTGATTCCGCCAAATCCATTTAGGAGGGTCTCCATGAGTTTCGCCTTATGGGCTATGCGTTCGGTCCCCCACCGCCGAGTATGTTTTCGAGAAACTCTTGCCACAGCGAAAGCTGCGGCTCCAAATGCGAACAGCAGAGCAGCCGTGCTAAATGGTTGCAGAAAAAACAACATAATTGCAAGTCCAAAACCCGTAGCCACATCTGCCAGAACAACCAAACTTGGCGCGATTCCGAAACTAACTACTGCCGCCGAGTATTCTTGGACATTTCTCACTAGGACTGCTGATGAGTTACCAAGGTGGAACTCGTACCGCTGTCGCAAATACGTCTCGAACAATCGTTGAATGATTCGATTCCCAATCGAAAGTTGAGTTCGAAACTGATAATGATTTGACATCAGCAAAAAGACATTCTTTACAAGAAACGTTAAGACCAACGTCAACATCAAAATCTGCACAAAAGCGCCGTAAGAGATGTTCTCCAGTTGGTTGGGAAGCCACGCGTACTCCGAGCGCTTATCACCACTAACGACTGCTTGAACGACTGGAATCACTAGCCCGAGACTCGCCATTTCCATGACCGTGCCAATCAGAATCAACACGAGAGAAACACAGAGACGAAACTTGTCTTTTCGCTCTAGAACCTGCGCAACGAGGCTCAGCGTTGAGCGGTCAGCAAGAGAAGACATCGTCGTAGCGGCGATCGGAATCGAACCGATGACCTTCCGATTATGAGCCGGATGCTCTCACCAACTGAGCTACGCCGCCGTTAGGCGAGCCCTCTGTGGGAATCGGACCCACGACCTCTTCCTTACCATGGAAGTGCTCTGCCAACTGAGCTAAGAGGGCGCTGACGCTGCTTACGCAACGCCTTTCTTAGACTACTGCCTGATGCCGACGCTGGTGCTTCGAACTGCAGAAGCACGCGATGCCGAGGTCGTGGCCACCATCTACAACCACGAAGTGACGCACGGAACCAGCACCTTTGATTTGGTTGAGCGTTCAGTTGAAGAGCAGCGCGAGTGGATCGCCGCGCGTAATGGCGCCTTCTCTGTGATCGTGGCCGATGATGAAGAGCTCGGGGTGGTCGGCTTCGCCGCACTCAGCACGTACCGCGACCGTGCGGGATACCGCACCACGGTAGAGAATTCCATCTATGTTCGCCGTGACCAACAGCGACGCGGTATCGGAAAATTGCTGCTTGCTCGCCTTCTCGATGTGGCACGCGACTCGGGCTTCCATACGGTCATTGCAAGGATTGAAGCCGGCAGCGAGGGCTCGCTCGCGCTTCATGCGTCGCTTGGTTTCGTGAAGGTCGGCATCGAGCGCGAGATTGGTCGGAAACATGGCCGCTGGCTTGACAGCACCATCATGCAAAAAATGCTCACCGACTGAGGCAACTCATTCGTGATCTCTGTGGGCCGGGAAGGATTCGAACCTACGTAGGCAGATGCCGGCAGATTTACAGTCTGCTCCCTTTGGCCGCTTGGGTACCGACCCCGAGGTCTCTCACTCTAACCGCGTTGCAATCGTGTCGCTATCGTGTCGGGCATGCCAAGTTTTGATGTGGTATCCGAGGTCGATCGTCAAGAGCTGAAGAATGCCGTGGACCAAGCGCAACGGGAGATTGGCCAGCGATACGACTTCAAGAACACCGACTCATCAATTGAGCAGAACGAGCTCGTGCTGACCTTGAAGACCTCCAGTGAGGATCGCCTGCGCGCGCTGCGAACGGTCCTAGAGGAGCGTCTCGTGAAGCGCGGAGTGTCATTGCGGGGACTCGACTGGGGGAAAATCGAACCTGCAACTGGCGAGTCCGTCCGTCAAGTGGTCACCGTGAAGGTGGGAATCACCAGTGAGAAGGCTCGTGAGATCAACAAGTTGGTGAAGGAGAAGGGCCCGAAGGGCATCGCTACGCAAACACAGGGTGAGACCGTGCGCGTATCAGGAAAGAAGCGAGATGATCTGCAAGACACGATCACGCTGCTGAAAGCCGCCAATCTCGGCATTCCTGTGCAGTTCGTGAACTTCCGCGATTAGTCCTCGGACGGAGTCTCGTGCGCCCGGCGTTGTAGTTCGGTCACTACCGAAGCGTCCGCCAATGTGGTGGTGTCACCGAGATTTCGCCCCTCCGCCACATCACGCAACAGGCGTCGCATGATTTTTCCGCTTCGCGTCTTGGGTAAGTCGGGTGTGAAATAGATGGTCTTTGGTTTGGCGATTGCGCCAATTTCCTTTGCGACGTGCTCACGCAACACCTTTTCTTCGACGGTAAGTCCACCACGCAACGTGACGTAAGCAATGATCGCTTGACCGGTCGTGGCGTCATTTGCGCCGACCACCGCCGCCTCGGCCACTGAAGGATGCGACACCAATGCGGACTCCACTTCCGTAGTGGAGATTCGGTGACCCGACACGTTCATCACATCATCCACTCGACCAAGGAGCCACAGATAGCCGTCTCCGTCCAACTTGGCGCCATCTCCCGCAAAGTATCGACCGGGAAACCGACTCCAATACGTCTCCTCATAACGCTTCGGGTCACCCCAGATACCTCGCAACATTCCAGGCCAAGGATGAGTGAGCGTGAGATATCCCCCGCCACGCGTAATCGTCTTGCCCGACTCGTCCACTACCTCGGCGCCAATCCCAGGGAGTGGGTGCGTCGCTGATCCCGGTTTGGTCACCGTCACGCCCGGCAGTGGACTGATCATGATTCCACCTGTTTCCGTTTGCCACCATGTGTCGACGATCGGACAGCGTGCATGGCCAATGTGCTCGTGGTACCACATCCACGCTTCTGGATTGATTGGCTCACCGACGCTGCCCAGCAAACGAAGTGAGGAGAGGTCGTGCTTGGCGGGCTCCTGCGTACCCCACTTCATGTAAGTACGTATTGCGGTGGGCGCAGTGTAGAAGGTCGTCACTTTGTACTTCTCGATCAACGACCACACGCGATCGTTGGCGGGGAAGTTCGGCACGCCCTCGTACATCACTTGTGTTGCGCCATTGGCAAGCGGCCCGTAGACGATGTAGCTGTGACCGGTAACCCAGCCGACATCGGCGGTGCACCAATAGACGTCGCTTTCCGGTTGGTGATCGAACACGTATTTGAATGTCGTCGCCACATGCGTGAGGTAACCACCAGTGGTGTGCATGATGCCCTTGGGTTTGCCGGTGGTTCCCGATGTGTACAGAAGGAACAGCAATTGCTCTGAGTCCATCGGCTCGGCCGGACATGTCGAATTGGCTGCAGTCATGAGGTCGTGGTACCAGTGGTCGCGACCAGTCTGCATCGCGACTTCGTTTCCGCCACGACGAACGACTACCACATGCTCGATGGTCGGCGTGTTCTCGAGAGCGACATCGGCTTGAGGCTTGAGTGGAAAGATTTCACCGCGACGCCAGCCACCGTCGGCAGTCACGAGCACTTTTGCCGACGCATCGTTGATGCGATCAGCAAGAGCCTGCGCCGAGAAACCACCGAACACCACGCTGTGTGCTGCGCCAATTCGCGCACACGCCAGCATCGCTACTGCAGCCTCCGGGATCATCGGTAAATAGATGTTGACGCGATCGCCCTTTTGGACGCCGAGCGACAACAGCACATTGGCAAACCTCTGAGTTTCGTCCAATAGCTCGCGGTACGTCACGGTTCGTGTATCGCCAGGCTCACCCTCCCAATGAAACGCCACCTTCTCGCCCCGGCCTGCAAGCACATGTCGATCGAGGCAGTTGTACGACACGTTGAGCTCGCCGCCAACAAACCATTTTGCAAACGGCAGCTGCCACTCACACGCAGTGTGCCAAGGAGTCGACCATGACACGAGGTCACGAGCGTGTCGCTCCCAGAAGGCCTCCGGGTTGGAGCTACCCTCTCGATGCAACGACTCGTCTCTGACATGAGAACCGGAAACGAACTCTGCAGACGGGAAAAACTTTCGTGCCTCGTTACCGAGATCGTCAATGGCTCCGCTGGACATAGTGAACTCCCTTCATAAGCCCCATGTGAGAGAGTAGTGAGTCCCGATGAGAAGTCACTTGGCAGTTACCCGATTCGGACCGTCGGAACTTGCGTTGTCGGCAGTACTTGCACTCACCTGGGGCTCGTCGTTCCTCTTCATTGCGATTGCAATCAAGTACGTCGATCCCGCCGTTGTTCCCTTCGGTCGTTCTCTCTTGGGCGCATTCACCTTGGCATTCTTTCCGAGTGCTCGGGCGGGCATTCCATGGAAGCATTGGCCGCGAATCGCGCTCCTTGGATTGGTATGGATGGCGCTACCTTTCTGGCTGTTTCCACTTGCGGAACAGTCGGTCACCAGCGGAGTTGCGGGAATGATCAACGGCGGACTTCCTGTCGTGATTGCTCTCGTGACTGCTCTCTGGGTTAGGCGGATGCCGAGCACCAAACGCATCGTTGCCATTGCCCTCGGTTTTGCCGGCATCGCGGTAATCGCGTTGCCCGCCATCTGGGCGGAATCGAGCGAAGGTGAGTCGATTGCCGATATACGTGGTGTCGTGTACTTGCTCGCAGCGGTACTTGGTTATGCGATTGGGTCGAACCTTGCCCGACCGCTGCAAGCACAGTTCGCGCCAGCCCGACTCTTGGCGCGCGTACAGCTCGCTGCCGCCATGTGGACACTGCCTGTTGCGATTCCCGGAATCAGCAACTCCACTTTTGCGTGGTCTGCTCTTGCCTCCATTGCCGTGCTTGGCATCGTAGGTACCGGCATGGCGTTCGTCGTGTTTGGCACGCTGCTAGAGCGAACTGGCATCACCCGAGCAATGATCCCCACTTACTTCACACCTATCGTCGGATTGGTGCTCGGCGCTGCGTTCAACGACGAGAGCATTGCGCTGTTGTCGGTGCTGGGTATGTTCATTGTGATTGCTTCGGCGTGGATGACCAGCAAGCCCGACGATCGCGATGTGATGCTCAGCGAATGAGTTTTTTTGCGAGACGCTTCATGCTTTCTGGAGTGCGAGATAGAAGTACATGACGAATCGCAGTTATGCGTCGGTGTCGATAGATATTCTCGAGGGCAGTAATGGCATCCTCTGGACCTGGACAAATAGGCGTAAGGGCGCCTCCATCCTTCGATTCTCTGCCGCAGATTACGATTCCCCTTGACTCAGAATGAAGAACTCGTAATCCTGCCTTTTGACATAGGTACTCCAGAGATTGCTTGGTGTAGTGACAGAGATGAGCTATCTGAAGGTAGCGCAGCAGATCGTTTCCGTAGCCCAAAAACTCAAGGGCTTGGAGCCCTGGAACCTGAATATAGATGACTCCCCTATCCGAGAGCACGGAACGAACGAGCTCCAGTGAACGTACCGGATCAGGTAGGTGTTCGAGCACATCCTTGAGAATCACAATGTCTTGAACTCCGTACGCAGGCACATCATTGACTCCTCCAATTCGCAAGTCAATGCCTTTTGATCGTCCGAACTTCAGATAATTCTCATCGAAGTCGACTCCAAGTACGGTTGCACCCTCTTCACGGAACGGGGCGAGTACACCTCCTGCCGCCGAACCAACTTCCAACACCCGGAGACCATCAAGTTGATCTGGTATGACCCCAGCCATCAACAAACTTCTCAGAATTTTCCTGCCTGACTCAACTTGCGACTCGAACCACTCTTGGTTTGGACTTGATACGCCGCCGTACAAATCACGGTAGTACGACGAGTAAAACGTGTTGAGCGCCACGTCGGTAAATCGCTGTCTTGAATACAGAGTTGGACAGCGCACGCAACGAACCGTCTGAACTGGTATGCCTTGGCGGTCGATACTGGCCACGTGTTCAAATTCTTGACCCTCGCACACCGGGCACCCAACTTCAACCACCTCAAGTTCACCGTTCTTGATTGCTTCGATCACAGCCGAGTGGGCAATCCGCTGAGTTTCACTCTTGAACTTAGGCGTCCTTGGTGTACTCGGCGAGAGACGTTGAATTTCTCTAGCTCTCAACAACCTCACGGATTCAGACTAGATGCTCAGCGACACCACTCAACAACGTTGAAGCCACCGAGACCACTTGGGTCGCAGAGCGCCTCAGCTTCGCGCACGCGACTACGCATGGTCAGCGCCGCCACATTTGGTGAAGCTGCGGCACTCTGCCAAACGGTTCGACCTTCCTCCACCAATCCATCGATACCAAACTCCCGCAAGAACTCCGCCTGTGTTCTGATCTTGGTCGGCGTTGGTAGTTGATCCGTTGCAACTTCCGTCGTGATGTCTTGCATTCCAACGGACTGAAGGTAGTGCACTCCCCGTTCGTGCTCGGAATATGTGCGTAGCCACTCGCGCCATGGCCGGCGGGCCATCTCTGTGGAGGTGGTGCAGTAATCCAGCACCACGAGCCGACCCGCCACAAGGAGTGACAGCGCATGGCCAACCCAGCGCGTCGCTGCGTCGTGCACTGCCACGCGAGCGCCGTGCGCAGCAACTGCAGGAAGACACTCGGGAGTATCAGCGACGCTGACGAGTCGTTCGACGAATCTTTCTCCCTCAGCCGAAACGAATGCCTCACGCCACCCGTCATCGAAAACAAACAAACGAAACGGAAGATTGTCGAGCAATTCATTCGCAATGATGATGCCAATGAATGGCTCCGTGGGCATCTCCGCGCGCGAATCCACCCCCGCCGAGTGCAACTTGCGCTGTGCTGCGGACACCTCGACCGCCACGTACCGGAGCGCCGGTGTGCATCGCGGGCCTGCAGCAAGCACCGCTCGACCCAGCGTCCCAGGCCCTGCGCCGGCATCCACCACGGTGAATGGATCAGGGCGCCCAAGCTCGTCCCACCACGTATCCAACGCCCGAGAAAGCACCACTCCGAAGAGCGGCCCAACTTCCGGAGAGGTGATGAAGTCGCCTCGCCGCCCTGCTCGACCCGCGTTGTTGTAAAAGCCGTTCTCGCCGTAGAGCGCTAGCGAAACGAACTCGTCGAACCGCAGTCTTCCCCCTCGGGCATTGATTGCACGGCGAACTTCATGTGACGCAGCCTGACTCAAGTGGTCAGTCATCATTCAGCGCTGGCTGTCAGCCGCCGAAGGCACCGACGAGATCGGCCATGTCGCCAAAGTTCAACACCACTCCCGGCAGGATGCCAAAGACAAGGGTGGCAAGGGCAGTGATGCCGAGAGCAATCCGTAGTGATGACGGCGTGACGATTGCAGAGTTGTCACCGTGCGGGACTGGACGCATCCATACTTCGCGCATCACATTGCCGTAGTACCCGAATGCAATCACCGAGTTGACTGCTCCGATGACCGCCAGCCCATAGGCCCACGGGGTCGCCTCCGTGAGTAGCGCCTGAAATGCGGCAAACTTGCCGATCCAGCCACCCAATGGCGGGATTCCGGCAAGTGACGCCAAGAAAATGGTGAGCAGTACACCTAGTGCCGGCGCATACGAGAACAACCCGCCCATCGATGCAATGTCTCCACTGCGAGTCTTGCGCGACACCGCGAGAATGACGCCGAACACTCCCAAGTTCGTAGCCGCATACACCACGAGATACACCACCACGGCACGCAAAGCGGCTTCGCCCGCTGCTCCGCCCGCAACAGCCAACGGCATCAGAACGAAACCACCTTGACTCACCGATGAATAGGCAATCATGCGAATCAAGTTGCTTTGACGCAGAGCAAATACGTTGCCGATGGTCATCGTGAGAGCTGACAGCATCCAGATAAATGGCTGCCACACATCGCGACCTTCGGGAAATGCCGTGAGCAACAACACCACGAGCGCAATGAAGCCAGCGGCCTTGCTGGCAACCGACAGGAACGCGGTCACAGGCGTTGGCGCACCCTCGTACGTGTCGGGCGCCCAGGTGTGGAACGGCACCGCCGACACTTTGAATGCAAAACCGACCACCACGAACACCACCGCTAGCGCCTGCACCGCAGCAAAATCGCCGTTCAGATCGATCGACTTGCTGATGTCCACCAACAGCGTGGAGTTGGCCACTCCGTACAGCAAGGACATTCCGTACAACATGACTGCCGAAGCAAACACGCCGAGCAGGAAGTATTTGACACCTGCTTCATTGCTCTTCGGATCGCGTTTGCGCCATGCAGCCAACATGTAGGCCGGGATGGACAAGAATTCGAGTGCCACGAACACCGATACCAAGTCACGTGACGACGCCATCATCACCATGCCCAACAGGCTGGTGAGAAGCAAGAACCAATACTCGCCTCGCCAGTAATCGCCTTCCTCCACATGTGATGACGACAACAGCACGATCACATACCCCGCGAGCAGGAACAATCCCTTCATAACCAGGCTGAACTCATCGACTACGTAGCGGCCATCAAAGAGCGACCGCACCGAATCTTCGTGCAATGCAAGGGTGAGCACAGGCAGTGCGGCTCCAAGCAAGGAGAATCCAGTGAGCGCCGAGAGCAACCACTTGTTTCGCTCACTGGTGAACAAATCCACCAGCAACACCACGGTAAGCCCGACTGCCAACACAATCTCGGGCGCGATTGCGTGGTAGTCGATGACCGGCGCCGTCCAGCCGGCAGCGGAGGATGCGAACAGCGTCACGAATCAGCCCCCGAACGCGCGCAGCGTTTCCTGCACGGCTGGGTCGATGATGCTGAAGAGCAGGTTTGGTGCCACGCCAAACGCAACGATTGCAACCAACAACGGCAGCCATGCCACCCACTCGTAGGTGTTCACGTCGTGCAAATCATGATGATCGTGATTCTTCGGTGTGCCGAATGCGGTTCGTTGATACAGCCACAACAGGTACGCAGCAGCGAACACGGTGCCCAGTGCCGCAATGACCATGTAGGTGCGATACACGGTGACGTTCAAGCCGTCAGCCGGGTTATATGCCGAAAGAATTGCGGGAAACTCCCCCCAGAAGCCGGCAAGACCTGGCAAACCGAGCGACGCCATCGAACACAGACCCAAGATCCAGCCCAATCGAGGCACTTGTGTCAGCATGCCGCCCAACTTGGCTATCTCCAATGTGTGGTAGCGCTCCTTCACACTGCCAGCGATGAAGAACAACATTCCGGTAATCAGCCCGTGTGCCACCATCCCGAACACTGCAGCATTGACGCCAAAAGAGGTGAGCGTCGAGATACCCAGCATCACGAAACCCATGTGGGCAACGGATGAGAACGCGATGAGTCGCTTCATGTCGGTTTGCGCCAGACAGCCGAATGCTCCGTAGATGATGCCGATGACTGCCAAACCACCGATCCATGGCGCCCACTCGACTGCTGCATCGGGCAATGTCGGAATTGCGATTCGAACAAAGCCATAGGTTCCGAGCTTCAGAAGGATTGCAGCCAAGATCACCGAGCCCTGCGTTGGTGCCTGCGTATGGGCGTCAGGCAGCCATGTGTGGAATGGGAACATCGGCACCTTCACCGCAAATCCAATGAACATGCCCGCAAAAATCCACACTTGCGCGTTCTTTGCAATACCACCACCATTCTCGACGAGATATGGAATCGCAAAACTTTCCGCACCGGTCTTGAAGAAGATCGCAAGGAACGCCACCAACATGAGTGCAGACCCGAACATCGTGTACAGGAAGAACTTGAGCGACGCATACTGCCGCTGCTCCCCACCCCACACGCCAATCATGAAGTACATCGGCAAGAGGACCAACTCGAAGAACACGAAGAACAAGATGAGATCCTGAGCGATGAAAGTTCCAGCCATGCCGGTTTGCAGAATCAGCATGAGTACGAAGAAAGCCTTGGGGTTGCCGGGTGACGGAATGTGATCCAGGCTGTAGATGACCACGAGCAACGTCACCACCATGCTGAGGAGGTACAGCGGCAGACTGATGCCATCCAGACCGATGAAGTACGTGCTCTTGATGACCGGAATCCAGTCGGTTTGGGCCACGAACTGCATGGAACCGGCTTGATCAAAGTTGAAATTCAGGAGCGTAAATACGCCAACAATCACCGTGGCAATCGAAGTCAGTAGAGCCACCGTCTTGATGGCCGCTTCGTTGGCTTTGGGCGTCACCAGCAGCACGAGCACGCCGAGCATCGGCAGGAACGTGCCGACACTCAGCACCCAGTTGTAGTCGCGGATCATCTGCATGGTGTTGTCTCCCGTGTTCTCATCAGGTATTGAGTATGACGAAGACGAGTGCCGCTACTGCCGCCGTTGCAAAAAGCAACGCGCCGTAGTGACCTACTCGTCCGGATTGGATTGGTTGCACCGTGGTACCGGCAGCCTTGGTGACATCGGCTGATGCATTGACGGCACCGTCGACGAGACGCTGATCGATATCGCGGTACACCACTTGGGCAGCAGCGCGCGACACGCGCGCAACGGCGTGCAAGATGCCGTCAAGCACTTGTTGATTGAACCAATAGGCGCTGCGCGCAAGGGGTCCAACAATTGCACGCACAATGCCGCGCTCGTACAGACGATCGAGGTAATACTTGTTTGCAAGCAGGCGATATCCCGTGCGCGCAATGACGTTGCGCTCTGTGAGGCCCACCAACCGCGGATCGCGACGACCATAAAACGCCGCACTCAACATCCAGCTGATGGCGATGCCTGCGAAAACGATTGCGAGCGACAACAGCGCCTTTGACCACTTGAACTTGGCGTGGTTGACCTGCGGGGCGTAACACACACCATCTTTGGGTGTTTCCTTGCCGCACGGCGAATCGGAGTAACCCGACTCTGCATTCGGCACCGCCAATACGAATGCCTCACCGGGACCACCAGAGTGAGACTCAGAAATCACTTCGACTGCGCGCGGTTCGACCCATTTCTTCATGTACTCCCACGACTCACCGAATGGTGTGGCGTTGAATAGACCAGAGAAGATGGCGAGCACCGCCAAGATGGCAATCGGCGCGGTGATGAGAACTCCCGATTCATGAGGGCCCCGATGGGTGTCGTGGGAGTCGTGTGTGGCCGTCGCATTGTCACCGTCGTGCGCGTCATGTGCGTGTGCGTCATGTTCGTCGCCACCGTGCTCTCCTGCTGCCGCACCACGCGACTCTCCGAAGAACGTCAGGTAGGTCGCGCGCGTCATGTAGGCAGCTGTGAGAAATGCGCCACCCAATCCCACCACCATGAAGAACGTGTAGCCGTTACCGCCGACATTGTCGATGATTTCATCCTTTGAGAAGAACCCAGAAAAGGGGAACACTCCGCACAATGCAAGCGTCGAGACGGTCCAGGCAGCGAACGTAATTGGCATGTGTTTGCGCAGACCCCCCATGTCCTTTTTCATGTCGAAGGAGTGGTGCGATGCACTGTGACTTATCGAGCCGGCCGACAAGAACAAGCACGCCTTGAAGAACGCATGGGTGAAGATGTGGAACACCGCAGGCAGCCAAGCACCGGCACCCAAGCCCAACATCATGTACCCGAGTTGGCTCACGGTGCTGTAGGCAAGCACCCGCTTGATGTCCGTCTGGACGAACGCCAACGCCGCCGCCGTCACAATGGTGATCGCAGCGATGATCATGATGACGTTCGAGGAGGGTCCGAGAATGTCCAGCCCGGTGAAGAACACGGGATACAAGCGAGCAACGAGGAACACGCCGGCAACCACCATGGTGGATGAATGCAAGAGCGAACTCACCGGTGTGGGGCCGGCCATCGCGTCGGGCAACCATGTGTGCAGTGGGAATTGACCACTCTTGCCGATTGCCGCAATGAACAGCGCAATTGCAGCGACGAGGATCACCGTTGAATTTGGTTCACCGGACAACGCCCACGCCGACAATCCCCGTATGGAAAATCCCGATACGCCAAGGTTGGTGGTTGTCCACTCGTTGGCGGCGAAGAACAGGATGCTGATACCCACGAGCAAACCGACGTCGCCCGTTCGAACCGTGAAGAAGGCTTTCAATGCGGCACGGCTGTTGGCGCCGTCTTCCCACCAGTGACCGATGAGCATGAACGAACACAGGCCCATGATCTCCCAACCGAGGAGGAACAGAATCATGTCTTCGGCGATCACCATCGCCAACATGCCGGCAGAAAACAGGGTCAGAGCGGCAAAGAAGTGCGTATACCGGCGATCACCACGCAAATACTCGAGGGAGTACACCTGTACCAGCGTGGAGATGAAGGCCACCACGAACAGCACCACCACGGTGAGACCATCGATGTGCTGGCCGATGGTGAACTCCATTCCGCCCGACTGCCACCACGTCCAAGTCCGAATGACGGGCGACACGAACTGCTCTTCGCCAGCGTCACCAACTCGCTGAATCCACTGCCATGCCGCACCACTGGCCAACACCAAACTGGCGAGCATGCTGATCACGCCAACTTCGCTCCCCTTCTTTGGCAAACGCTTGCCAAACAAAATGATGAAGGCGAAACCAATCGTGGGAACCACCGGGGCAAGCCAGGCGTTCTGCAAGAACCAGCCGTCCCGCAACGGCGACAACACTTCAGAAGCGGCCAGCATCATCATCCTCGCATCTCGCTGAGTTCGTCCAAACCGATACTGCGACGATTGCGATAAATGAGGAGCACCAGCGCCAAACCGACGCCAACTTCGGCGGCGGCTACTGCGATGATGTACAAGGCAAACGTATGGCCATCCGCCGAGCCATTACGCAAGGCAAACGCAAGGAGGTTGATGTTCACAGAATTCAGGATGAGCTCGATCGACATGAGAACCAGCACGGCGTTCTTTCGAGCGATGACGCCGTACACGCCGATACAAAACAGAATCGCCCCCAGCAGGAGAAATTGACTCGTCAGCATGATGATTCCCTAGTCCTTGCGGGCCAGAACGATGGCCCCGATGATCGCGGCGAGTAGAACGAATGACAGCGCCCAAAATGGCAGGAGATACGGACCGAAAATCTGGTCGGAAATCTGCTGCACGCTGGTTACCTGGGGCTCGGCAGGCAGCTGTTCGTCGCCAAACGACGAAACGAGAGCGATCGCCATCGCGGCAAACAGCGCACCGGAAACAGGAATACCGAGTCGCCAGTAGGCGTTGTTGAGGTCACGCTCTGCGCCGATTCGTGCTCGGGTGAGCATCGTGCCGAAAAGGAACAACACCATCACCGCACCGATGTACACCAAGACCTGCGTCACTGCCACGAATTCCGCCGCAAGCAAGATGTACTGGGCTGCCGCACCACCTAGTACCACCACCAACCACAGCGCAGCATGCACCACGTTGCTCGTTGTGACGACGCGCAGGGCAGCGACGATCATCATGAGGGCAATGACGGCGAATCCGATGTTCTGGGCGACGAGTAGTTCGGCAGCAAACATTTACTTCTTCTTCTTTTCGGCACCAGTCTCGAGCTCCGGGGCTTCCGGAACGGTTTCCATCCACTCGCCAAGTTTTGCTTTGTCGTGCAGCAAGTCGGCGATGCGTGGCTCGGAGTACTCGTATTCTGGCGTCCAAAACAGCGCATCGAATGGACAAACTTCTACGCAGATTCCGCAGTACATGCAGAGCGCATAGTCGATGTCGAACCGGTCGAGCATGTTCACTTTGCGAGGCTTGCCGCCTTCGCGACGAGGCGGGGCGAGTTCCTTGTGGCCCTCGATGTAGATGCACCAGTCGGGACACGAACGCGCACAGAGCATGCACGACGTGCAGTTCCCCTCGTGCAAAGCGATTACTCCGCGTGCACGGGTCGGTGGTGCTTCCTTCTCATGCGGGTACTGCACGGTGTTGGCGCCTTTAGTCACCGTCTCAAACAGCGTGCCGAGCGTGACCCCAAGACCCTTCACCATGCCGGGAACTTTTGCCATTACATCACCACCTTGAAGATCGACGTGAGTGCGATATTGCCCAGCGACACCGGGATGAGCACCTTCCAGGCGAAACGCTGCAACTGATCTTCGCGGAATCGCGGGGAGCTGAAGCGAACCCACATGATGATGAAGGCAATCAACATCATCTTGGTAATCATGATGACTGGACCAACGACGTTCATCCAGTTGGCAACCGAATCGACGTCCGTCCAGCCGAACCATGCGAATGGCACACCCCAACCACCCAGGAACAACACCGAGGTGAGCAGCGAGAACACGCCGGCAGTGGCGAACTCGCCGATGAAGAAGATGAGGAAGCGGAATCCCGAGTACTCGGTCATGTAACCCGATACCAACTCGCTCTCGGCAATCGGCATGTCGAATGGTGCTTGCGTGAGCTCGGCCTGAATCGCGATCATGAACACCACAAACCCGACGAACTGCGTGAAGATGTACGGATTGCCCAGTCCGTCAAAGCCGAAGATCGACCCGGAGTTTTGCGCTACCACGATCTGTTGAAGGTTCATGGTCCCGGCCTGAATGACCACACCAATGACCGCCAGCACCATCGGCAGCTCGTAGGCAATGAGCTGACCCGCTGCGCGCAGTCCACCAAGAAGCGAGTACTTGTTTGCACTCGCCCATCCCGCCATGAGGATGCCGAGCACGGACAATGACGACACGGCAAGTGCATAGAAGATGCCGACTTCGAAATTGGTGAACCACGCATCAGGACCGAATGGCACTACGGCAATCAGGAGAAACGTGCTCACCAACACCACGATTGGTGCCATCTTGAAGATCCGTGCGTCGGCTCGCTCGGGAATGATGTCTTCCTTCTGCAGCCACTTGCCGACTTCAGCGACCAGCTGCAACGATCCGTAGGGGCCCGCTTCCATTGGCCCGAGTCGGCTCTGCATGAACGACATCATCTTGAACAAGAACACGTACACGATGGTTCCTGCCGGCAGCAACACGGCGACGATGCCGCCGAGTACCCGCAACAATGATTGACCCCAGTAGGGCACCTCCACCGCAAACATCGACATCATCGGTCGATGTCTCCGAGAATGAAGTACAACGACGCCAAGATGGTGATGATGTCGGGCACGTAGACACCACGCAAGGCCCACGGTGCCACCGAGATGTTGTTGAAGCTGGCAGAGCGAATCTTCACGCGGAACGGTCCGAGTTCGCCTCGGGACACCACGTAGTAGCCCATTTCGCCGAGTGGATTTTCCGTCGAGACCCAGGCCTCTCCTTCGGGCACCTTGATGATCTTGGGCACCTTGGCCATGATCGGACCACTTGGAATCGTGTCGAGAAGTTGGTCGACAATCTTCGTCGCTTCACGAGTCTCCTGCAGTCGTACCCAACAGCGAGCAAAGCTGTCACCGTCGGGATGCGTCCACACCTTCCAGTCGACCTTGTTCCACGCCATCGGCAGAGGATGATCACGGCGCAAGTCCCAATCGACTCCACTCGCGCGCAGGTTCGCACCCGACAAACCGAACTGCATGGCGATATCGCGCGGAATGACGCCGATGCCACGTGTGCGCGATTGGAAAATCTCGTTGCCGAACAGCAAGTCCTCGATCTGATCGCAGAACGTTCGCAGCTTCTTCATCACTGCCTTGGTTTCTGCGATCCAACCCTTCGGCAGGTCGTCCTTCAATCCGCCGATGCGGTCGAAGTTGGGGTGGAAGCGACCACCGGTTGCACCTTCAATGAGGTTGAGCACATACTCGCGATCACGGAATGCAAAGAACACCGGCGTAATGGCGCCCATCTGCACTCCGAGGTCACCCAAGAACAACGACACGTTCGCAATTCGTGAAAGTTCAAAGAGAATCGTTCGAATGTGTTGAGCGCGCGGTGGTGCTTCGACATCCATCAACTTCTCTGCGGCAAGGATGAACGGCACTTCATTGGCGAAACTTCCGAGCCAATCGATGCGATTCACGAGCGTGGTCACTTGCGGGTAGGTGCGAACTTCGGCGAGCTTCTCGTATCCGCGGTGCATGTATCCACACGACGGCTCGGCCCACACCACTTGCTCGCCATCGAGGCGCGCGATGATTCGCAGCGTGCCGTGTGTTGCAGGGTGCTGGGGCCCGATGTTGAGGGTCATTCCCTCGGTTTCCAACTCCACATTCAGACGTGCGTCGGCGGCCTGACTGGCGATGTACGCGAGTCGTTGACGATCACCAAGCACTCGGTCGGTGAGACTCATTACTCTTCACCACCCTCGTCGTCGCCGTCGCCTGGCAGCGGCTCCACGTCGACAATGCCGGGCCACGGTTTCACCATGCGCGCAAGGAGTGGGAAGTCTTTGCGCAACGGGAATCCTTCGAAATCCATCGGCAGATACATGTTGCGCAAGTCGGGGTGGCCGTCAAAAGAAATCCCGAACATCTCGTGGGTCTCGCGCTCGTGCCAGTTGGCGCCGGCATACACGTCGTGAATCGACTCGACAGTGAGCGATTCGTCGGGAACGTCGACCTTGACGAAGACGCTTACGTGCGTAACCGGATTCGTGACTCGTGCGAATACCTGCATACGCGTTTCACCTCCGGCGTAGCCCTGCCGAATCGTGGTGTCGCGCTCCGGTGCTGGCTCGGTTGGGTCATCCTCGCCGCGACCGAAGGGGGATGGCATCCAGTCGATTGCCGACAAGAAGCAGAAGTAGTGGAACCCGAGTGTGTCGCGCAGCGTCCGCATGGATGACTTCCATTCATCGGTGCGGACCCGCAACCACAAGTCGTCTTTATGGAATGAATCGACGAGTCGGTCGCCGAGCGCAGCTTTGACTTCTGCGACGGACGTAATGCGTGGCTGTGCTTCGGACGTGGTGCTCATACGAAAAGATCAGTTGCCAACGACAACCGGCTTGCCCTTCCGTTCTGCGGCAGCACTTGCATCGATCGACCGAGTGCCTTCGCCACGCCAACGAGCTCCCATGTCTTCGTTCTTGATGCGCTCCTGCAACAGCACGATGCCTTCGAGCAAGGCTTCCGGGCGGGGCGGACAACCGGGCACATACACGTCCACGGGGATGATCTGGTCGACGCCTTTGGTTACCGAATACGAGTCCCAGTACGGTCCGCCGCAATTGGCGCAGCTGCCCATGCTGATGACATATTTGGGTTCCGGCATCTGCTCGTACAGTCGCTTGATCGCAGGAGCCATCTTGTCGGTGACGGTTCCGGAGATCACCACGAGGTCAGCTTGACGGGGGCTTGCCGGCAACGGAATCACTCCGAGTCGCATCACGTCGTAGCGAGGCGAACCGAATGCCGCACCCATCTCGATGGCGCAACACGCAAGACCCCACTGGTACACCCACATGCTGTACGAGCGACCCAGGTTGAAGAGCGCCGACAATGGGCGTGGCATGCGACCGCGTTCTACTAAACCCATCGCAGCACTCCCTTGCGCCACGCGTACACCAGGCCGAGCAGCAGGACGAAGACGAACACGCCCATCTCCACCAGACCGAAGGTCCCGTATCGCTCGAGTTGCGTGGCCCACGGGAAGATGAAGACCACTTCAACGTCGAACACCACGAAGAGCAACGCAAAGATGTAATACCGAACCTGACTCTGCGACCAACCTTCACCAACCGGGTCGACACCGCTTTCATAGGTAAGGAGCTTTTCGTGACCGGGTCGCGAGGGACGAACGAGCGATGACACCCATAAGAGGAGCCCCGCGAGCGCCACCGCAGCGATGCCAAACCAGCCAACGGTCAGGTACGACCGCAGAAAATCCGACACGCCAGACATCGGGAAAAAACTACTACGCGGCTACTTCGCCAAGAAACCAGTCCACCAACCGTGCGGTGGCTGGTGCCCGACTAGCCACCTGATCCACGGACATTTCACAAAGGTGCTTGGCAGCCTGATAGGAAAGTGGGACCGTGCCGGACGCAATACCCACTCAAATGCAAGGAGTCGTCCACTGATCTCCCTGACTGAATTGAGTGCTTTTCGGCGTCATTTGGCTCTCGGTGGCGTAGCGAGCGAATTGCTAATCACCACATCTGTCTTGGTGGGGGTTTTCACCTACCTGGATGTTCCCGTACTCAAGGCGCTTCTGATAGGTATTGCAGTCACTCTCCAGGCAGCCCTTGGCACGGCGGTGCTTACACGCGTTCTCTCGGGAATCAAGTGCTCGCTGTTGCTACTGATAGGACCAGGAGTGGTTGTTGGTGGTGCACTCTCCTTTGCATTGTTTCAAATTGTGGGTCGCGGGTGGCTTGGGCTCGTTGCTACCACTACTGCGGGGCTCATAGCAATGTTCAGGCTCGTGCGCTCAACTCTGTGGCAACCCCTAGAGACAAGAAGTCTCTGGTTGATATCTCAGGTTCTCGGGCTTGCTGCACTTGCATTGACATGGGAGTTTGGTGAATTGCTCCCCATTGCGATTGCGTTCTTTACGCTGGGATTCTTCACAAGTGCGTCTCCTCGATTTCCCACTGCGGTTCGCTGGCTAGTTGGCATCGCTGTAAGTGGCGTGATCATCGCAGCATTCTTCTTGCGTCAGGACTATTGGTGGCTAATCACAGATGACTACCAGTTCTTTGAAGTCATGTCGAGACATATCATCAGTTCAGGCCCATTGGCGGATTGGGGCGCAAGCAACTGGTCAAGGTACCACTGGCTGTCATACGGGTGGAGTGGACTTTTGAACCTTAGTGGCGGTAACCCCGAAAGCTTCGTAACCCTTACTCGAGTTATGCCGGGGCTCTATTCACTGTCGCTCGGAGCTTCGCTTGTTCTCATTGCCTCATTTTTTGACCTTGATTCAAAGAACAGGTTCTTCACAACCCTTCCTGTGTGGACTGTCATTGCATTTCATCGTCTTGATTGGTCAGGCACCTCCACAAGTGGGGTCTACGCCGTGTTAGCTGCAGTTGCGGTGCTGATCCTGTTGGAGCTCACTACAACAAATTCGGTCGGAAAACGAGCGGCAATCTACTCAATCGGAGTACCCATTATCGCGTTAACTAAATTGCCTAGTTTGTTCGCGATTTTCGTGTTTGTCACGCTCATTGAGATTTGGAACAGAAGTTCCATCATTAATCGAGGCAAACGCTTGCTACTGCTCGCTTTTTCATCATTCGTAGTTGCACTCCTAGCTGTCGCTGCTATCAGTCTTGGCGGCAGCATAGCCGGTGGTTGGAAGTTCGCAAGAGTGAACTCGAACTTGCGCCAACTCGCAGAATTCGGTCCGTTGTTTGCTGCTGTTGGTCTTCTACTACAAAAACTATGGATTTGGGTACCAGTTCTAGTGGGAGTTGTTTGGGCGCCACAGAGGTTTCTACAGCCACCCAAACACATCACTCGTGGGTTGGCTTACTGCGTATCTCCCCTGATGCTGCTTGCCCTCTGCTTAGATGTAACGATTTTTGGTAACGCCAATACCACCGAATACCTCAGTGGCCCGATGTATTTTCTTGGATCACTACTCCTCATCCCGCTTGTTCCAACTCTCATATCGCCTCAAAGTCAAACTCGTGTCGCCCCAACCATCTGGTTGACTATCTCCTTTCTGGCGGTCGGATATGTCTGGGCGAGACTGGAGCTTGGGGTAGAGCTATGGGATTTCATAGGTGTCCAGATACTCGAGTGGAACGGCCTTAAGGTTGCTCTGCTGCAATGGGTCTCGGGAGACGGACGCTTTGCAATTGCGCTTACTGTGCTACTTAGCGCCTTGATCGGGTTTCGGAACGCTGTTTGGCGTCAAATGACTGTGGTTGCGGCATTGCTCGCATTATCGATTTCCACCATGGGTAGTTACGTTGATCATTCAAGAAATGAACTCGCGCACGACCGTTCGGTTGGTGAACTGGCACAGAATATCGGTTCAGCGGAGATACAAAGCATTGGACTCTGGCTAAAAGAGAACTCAATGCCCGACGACCTTATTGCTACAAATCACATTGTTGATTCCAACGGCAATCAACTGAGTAGTTTTGATCTTGCTGTTTGGAGTGAACGTACTTTCCTTGTACTCGGCCCAAGATTCGGAGGGAAATCGCCAGGCAAAGACCGAGCCGTGGCAATCTCTCTCGGCTTCGCAGATGATCCATCAGAGGGGACCTGCGACGCATTGTCCGAGAGTGACGTTCGGTGGTTTGTCGTCGATCTCCGACTCACTCAAACTCGCTCGTGGAACGTCTGTACAGCTGCTGCTTACGAGCATCAAGACTTTGTTGTGTTGCGACTTACGAGATGACCCACACGTCCCTCAAGTAAACAGTTGCATTGACTACTACGCGGCTACTTCGCCAAGAAACCAGTCCACTAACCGAGCGGTGGCTGGTGCCCGACTGGCCACCTGATCCACGGACAT
>Ga0208721_1000092_pt1 | contig 20499 bp, 17 predicted proteins | sample LakMenEpi17Aug10_FD_150705 | JGI IMG/M metagenome (GOLD analysis project Ga0208721, IMG submission 150705) | Freshwater microbial communities from Lake Mendota, WI - 17AUG2010 deep hole epilimnion (SPAdes) | ecosystem: Environmental > Aquatic > Freshwater > Lentic | place: Lake Mendota, Madison... | reverse complement strand
CGCCCTGCCGGCCGCGTCGGTCGGCCGCGTCAGCCACGTCACCACGCCGGGCCGGGAGCAGGCGCTGTTCCTCGACGGCACGCGACTCACCGTGATCTCCCAGGAGAGCGGCTTCGGACCCGGCGGCGACGCCATCGTCGCCGCCGACCGGCTCGGCTGGTGGGGAGGGTCGTGGCGGTCGAGCGTGATCGTCTCGGTGATCGACGTGTCGGCTCCCACCGCGCCGCGGATCCTCGAGACCACCCGGCTCGATGGCTGGCTCGTCGATGCCCGGGCGATCGAGGGGCGGGTGCTCGTCGTCGTCCAGGACCGCTTCGACATCCCCGCCCCGGGCCGGATCCCGATCGCGCCGCCGACGAAGCCGTTCGCGCCGGATGCGGCCGTGGCCACGCCCGCGGTCAGCATCATGCCGATCATGCCGGCGATCTGGCCCGCCGATCCGGGCGACGGCACCCGCTCCATCTTCGAGGACAAGGCCGCCTACCTCGCCCGCCTGGACGCGGCCTGGGAGACGACGGCCCTGCCGGGTTTCAGCACGACGTCGCCTGACGGCGCCGAGTCCGCCGGCCCGCTGCTCACGGCAGGCAACACCTACCTGCCCATCGAGGGCACCGATGCCGCGATCCTGATGGTGGTGTCCTTCGAGACGGGTGACGACATCGCCGGGCCGGAGGCCGTCACCGCGGTCGGCGGCATATCGGGCTCGGTCCATGCCTCGACGTCGAGCCTGTTCATATCGGCGACCCACTGGGGCTCGTGGTGGGACGTGACCGACGCCGCCGCAAGCACCAACATCTACAAGTTCGACCTCCAGCAGGTCGAGGCCCCGCTCGTCGCCATGGGGTCGGTGCCCGGCGTGACGCTCAACCAGTTCTCGCTCGACGAGACCGGTTCCGGTCTGCTGCGCGTGGCCACGACCGACGGGTTCGGCGACGCCGCCAGCAGCGGCGTGTACGTGATGGAGGCGGCCGCAGGCAACCTGCAGACGATCGGCAGCGTGACGGGCCTCGCCCGCGGCGAGCGGATCTTCTCGGTCCGATTCGCCGGCGCGGTGGGCTACGTCAGCACGTTCCGGGAGGTCGACCCGCTGTTCGTGATCGACCTCTCCACGCCCACCGCCCCGCGGGTGGTCGGTGAACTCAAGGTGCCGGGCTTCTCCACCTACCTCCACCCGCTCGACGCCACGCGGCTCCTCGGCATCGGCCGCGACGTCGATCCGACCAGCGGCCGGATCCTCGGGCTGCAGCTCTCCATCTTCGACGTCGGCGATCCGGCGAATCCGCGTCGCACAGCCACCCACACGTTCGCGGGCGACGGCTGGGAGTCGTGGTCGGAGGCGCTCTGGGATCACCATGCCCTGGGCTGGTTCGCCAGCCAGCGGATCCTCGCCCTGCCGGTGCAGCAGGGGGCTTGGTGGGAGGGGAGCCACGGGCTGGTCGTGTTCCGCGTCGACCTCGACGGCGCGGGCGGTTTTGCGAACCTCGGCCAGATCGTCCATGCCGATCCCGTGCGGCGCAGCCTGCGGATCGGCGAGTTCCTGTATTCTGTCTCGGCCGGGCAGGTGAAGGTCCATCGCATCGACGATCCGACGACGGAGGTCGGGGCGACGGCGCTCACGCCCCCGGCGGACGACGGCTGGTTCGTCCTTTGAGGGGGTGGTCCGGCGGCGCATTGACGTATCGTGGAGGCTACCGGCTCGCCGATACAGCGATGCACGGTTGTCCGAGAGCGGCAGGCGGTGTCACCGTCGGTCCAGCATGACGATTGGACATCGCCCCGGTCGGCCGCGCACAATACATGTCGCTCGCGAACGCTGAGGTTTTTCTTCACGGCCGCCGCTCGCGGGCCGACCACTTCGGGTTTTGCCATGGAAGTCCTGCGTCAGTCATTGCCCGGCATCACCGCGACGCCCGCCTTGCCCTCCGACTGGAGCATCGTGGCGACAGTCGAGGCGCTGAAGACGAAATTGCCGGGCTTGGCTCAGCAGTACCAGAAAGCCGAGCCGTACCCGCACGTCGTGATCGACGATTTCTTGCCGCCGGAGGTCGCGGCAGCGATGGCAGCGGACTTCCCGCGGCCCGACGATGCCCGCGTCTGGAATCGATTGCCGACCGACGATCAGCGGGGCAAGTCGAGCCTGCGGCACGAAAGCACGCTCCCGCCGGGCATTCGCCGATTGATTCACGAGTTGAACTCACACACGATGGTCGAGTTCATCGAGGAGTTGTCCGGAATCGACAGCCTGATTTCCGATCCGCGGCTCGTCGGCGGCGGCATTCACCAGACCCACACCGCGGGCAAACTCAGCGTCCACATCGACTACAGCCATCACCCCTGCTACCAACTGCTGCGGCGAATCAACCTGATTCTGTATCTGACGCCCGAGTGGCGCGAGGAGTACGGCGGCCACTTTGAGCTCTGGGATGCGACGGCGACGACATGCCTCGGCAAAGTCCTTCCGGTCTTCAATCGCTGCGTGATCTTTTCGACGACCGACAGGAGCTACCACGGGCAGCCCGAGCCGCTGCGCTGCCCGCCGGCCCTGCAACGCAATTCCGTGGCGCTGTATTACTACAAGAACGACGTCCACGGCGGTGCCGGGCAGGCCGGAACACACAACACGATCTTTCGCTCCCGCCCCGGTGAATCGGCGCCGCTGGGAACCCGGTTCGTTCGCGCCGCCAGCGGCGGTCTTCTGAAGGACGTGACGCCGCCAATTCTCTATCGGGCGCTCCGGCGCCTGTGGAATCGCCAGCGCTGACCGTGGTAGTGGAAGATCCGACCCGCCGGTGCCTACGCCTCGGCGACCAACCGACGGACGCCGTGCGGCGCTCGAAAAAAATCTCAAGGCTTCGTCCGACTCTGCCGATAATGCCGAGTGTGACGATTCCGCGACTCCGGGGAGAGTGAACGATGGTGACGGCAGGCCTTCCGGCGGGAATTCGCGACGACATCACGCAGTGCATCGGCAGGACGCCGCTCGTCCGCCTGCGCCGGGTGACCGACGGCTGCGTGGCCACGGTCGCCGGCAAGATCGAAAACATGAACCCGCTGTGGAGCGTCAAGGACCGGATCGCCTGCGCGATGATCGACGCCGCGGAGCGCGAGGGCCGCATCGGCCCCGACACGATCGTCATCGAGCCCACCAGCGGCAACACCGGCATCGGCCTGGCCTACGTCTGCGCCGCTCGTGGTTACAAACTCCGTGTCACGATGCCGGAGAGCATGAGCCTCGAGCGCCGGCGGATGCTCAAGGCGCTCGGCGCCGAGCTCGTGCTCACGCCCGCCGCCGAGGGGATGCCGGGCGCCGTCCGGCACGCCGAGGAGATTGCCGTCTCCAGCGGCCAGTTCTTCATGCCCCAGCAGTTCAAGAACCCGGCCAATCCCGAGATCCACCGGCGGACCACCGCTGAGGAGATCTGGACCGACACCGAGGGGCGGGTGGACGTCGTCGTGTGCGGCGTCGGCACCGGTGGCACGATCACCGGCGTGGGGGAGGTGCTCAAGAGCCGCAAGCCGGACCTCAAGGTCGTGGCGGTCGAGCCAGCCAACAGCCCGGTGATCTCGCAGAAGCTCGCCGGCCAGCCGATCAAGCCGGGCCGGCACACGATCCAGGGGATCGGCGCCGGCTTCATCCCCGACATCCTCAACCTCGACGTCATCGACGAGGTGCTGAAGGTGGACGACGAGGACGCGATGGAAACCGCGCGGCAGCTCGCCAAGCGCGAGGGGCTGATGTGCGGCATCTCCTGCGGCGCCGCGGCCTGGGGCGCGCTGCAGGTGGCCCGCCGCCCCGAGAACGCGGGGAAGCTCGTCGTGGTGGTGCTCCCCGACCTCGGGGAACGGTACCTGTCGACGCGACTGTTTCCGGAGTGAGCCGCGTGCGGGGCCGTCGCGACCCCGTCACGATGCCGGGGCGTCGCCGAGTTCGAGCGTCACCCGCCTGGGCATTCCCAGCCGGCCAAACAGGCCGACAGCGCCCTTCGGCAAGCCGAGGTACTCGAGACGCTCGAACCACTGCGGCACGTCGGCGGCGAGCCGGCCGACGGCCGTGCCGCGCAGATCGAGATGCCGCAGGCCCTTGAGCCCCTTCAATTGCAGCAGCCCTTCGTCGGTGATCGTTCCCCCGGCGAGGTCGAGCAGGGCGAGGTCCTTGAGCGACTCGGCGCGGAAGCCGAGGAGGATGGCGAACACGTCGTCCGCCTGCGGGCCGCGCAGCCTCACAGCCACGAGCTTGTCGGCCACGTGCCCGAAGTCCTCGCCGAACGACTTCCGCAGCCAGTCGGTCTCCTCCATTTCGATCGCACCGCCGCGCTCGATCGCGGCGCTGGCGATCTCCTGCTGCTCGGCGTAGGCCTCGACCTTGGAGGCCAGCCATTCGAGTTTGCTGGCCTTGAACTTGACGTATTCGTTCGCCTCCTCGAAGGCCTTCTGCAGGCGGATGAACTGCTCGGGGCTGCCGCCGCGGTCGGGATGCGCCGTGACGGCCTTGGCGAGGTAGGCCTGCTTGACGTCCTCCATCGTCAGCGGCGGCCGCAGGCCGAGGACCGCGAGGCAGGCCGGCACGTCCAGTTCGCCGGCGGAAGGCAGAGGAGCTGGGGGCATTGGTGGCCCGGCGGGAGAGGGGAGGATTTCGGCAGGGTAATCGAAGCCCGAGCGGGGAGAAAGGGCGCGCACGCCGGACCGCTCGTCCGCCCGCTGCTGGCCGGTTCGGATTGTCCCGGAGCTCCTCTTGATCCCGGCGCCCGAACCCCCTATTTCTCCCCGCTGGCGGCGGTCCATGGTGCCGCCCACCATGTCGTGCCAGGGAGGGCAACGCGATGCTGCGAAAGGGATTCGGCTGGAACTACGCCCGCGAGGTCGGACTCGCGCTGGCGGTCGTGGGTGCCTGCATCGGCTGGCGTCTCCTCGCCGGCGGTCGTGAGGCCGACGCCCTGCCTCCCGCGCCGGATCGTGCCGCGCCGCCGGCCGCCGGCGCGGCGCCGGCGAAGCTGGCGGCGATCGTCAACGGCACCGAGATCACGAGCGACCAACTGGCCGGCGAATGCCTCGCCCGGCATGGCAGCGCGGTGCTCGAATCGATCGTCAACCGGCGGGTCATCGAGCAGGCCTGCGGACAGGCGGGCGTGCATGTGACACGGCAGGACGTGGATGCCGAGATCGAGTCGCTGGCACGGCGGTTCAACGTGCCGCGGGACAAATACCTGGAACTGATCCAGCGCGAGCGCGGCGTGACCGTCCGGCAGTACGCCGACGACATCGTCTGGCCGATGCTCGCCTTGCGCGGGCTGGCCCACGGGGCGGCCGAGCCGACCGCGGAGGAGGTCGAAGCGGCGTTCGAGAAACAGTTCGGCCCGGCCGTCAAGGCGCGGATCATCGTGACCCGGACGCGGCGCGACGCCGAGGACCTCCGCGCCCGGGCGCTGGCCAAGCCGGAGGATTTTCCCGTGCTCGCCCGGCGGCATTCGGTGGACGTCGGGAGTGCCAGCACGGACGGCTGGGTCCAGCCGATCAAGCTCCACTCGGGCGAGCCACGGTTCGACCAGGCGGCCTTCCGGCTCGCGGTCGGGGAGATCTCGGAGGTCGTCCAGGTGGCCGACCAGTTCATCGTCATCAAGTGCGAGGGGCACCTGCCGGCCGCCGACGTCCGCCCGGCCGACGTCCGGCCGCGGCTCGTGGAGGAACTCCGCGAGGCCCGCAGCCGCCAGGCATCGACGGAGTTCTTCCGCAAACTCCAGGATGCGGCCCGGGTGGAGAACGTGATGAACGATCCGGAACGTGCGGCCGCCGACCCCGGCATGGCCGCCAGGGTCAATGGCCAGCCCGTTCCGCTGGAGCAGGTGCGGGCCGCCAGCCTCGAACGGCACGGCGCCGACGTCCTCGAGATCCTCATCACGCGGACGCTCTTGGAGCAGGCCCTGCGGCGCGAGCAGCGGGTCGTGGCCCAGGCCGACGTCGATGCCGAGATCGCTCGGGCGGCCGAGACGCAGGGCTTTCGCACCTCCGACGGCCGGCCGGACGCGGCTGCCTGGCTGCGGCACGTGACCCGGGAGGAAAAGGTGCCGCTGCAGCACTACTTGAACGACATCGTCTGGCCGACGGTGGCGCTGAAGAAACTCGTCGGCAGCGTGCCCGTGCTCGAGGAGGACCTCGACAAGGCCTTCACCTCGACCTTCGGCCCGCGGTCCAAGTGCCGGGTGATCGTCCTCGACAACCAGCGTCGGGCCCAGGAGGTCTGGCAACTGGCCCGCAAGAATCCGACGCTGGACAACGTCGGCAACCTGGCGGCGGCCTACTCGGTCGATCCCACGACGAAGGCCTTGCGCGGCGAGGTGCCGCCGATCCGCCGCTGGGGCGGACAGCCGGCGCTGGAGCGCGAGGCGTTCGCGCTCAAGCCGGGCGAACTGTCGGGCGTGGTCCAGGTGGCGGACCGGTTCATGGTGCTGTTCTGCGAGAGCTACACGGAGCCCCTGAAGGTGACCCGAGACGAGGTCCGCGACGAACTCCACGCCGACATCCTCGAGAAAAAGCAGCGGATCGAGATGGGCCGCAGGTTCACGCACCTTCGCGAGTCCGCCGCGATCGACAACCTCCTCGCCGGCACGAGCCAGTCGCCGTCGCAGCCGGCCGCCGGGCCGGCCGCAACCGCAGCCGGCATGCCGAAGACCAGGCTCACGCCGGCGGAAGCGGCCGAACTGGACAAGCCACGGGCCGGCAGCCGGCGCGGACCGCCGGCCGCTCCGCCAGCCGGTAGCCAGGGGGTCGTGCCCGCCTCGCACGAAGGTCCGCCCACGCCCCGCGCCGGCCGCTGACCGGCAGCCCGCCGTCGACGGGTGGATTGGCATCGGGCGCGGACCGCCAGAGCCGGTCATTTCCTGGCACTGATCGGCACCGCGGCGTATAGTCGCGAGCATCGCAACCCAGCGTTGCCCGATGTCTCGTGGTCGAGGAGGTATCGATGATCGCTGCCCGCCGGCTCGCTCTCCCTTCGCTGCTCGTGACGGTGATCGCCGTCGCGATGCCCGGTTCCACCTCGGCTTCCCCCGCACGCCGCCTCGCCCGGCGGGGAGTGATCGTTGTGCCCGTGCCGACGGCCATGCCGGCACCGGCCGTGGTCGTGCCCCTGCCCGGCGCGGTGCCCGTCGTCGCCTCGCGGCCGCTGCGGCCGTGGCGGAAGTCGCTCGTCCAGCCGGTCGCCGTGCTCGTGCCGGTGCCCGGCGTGCCGCTGGTTGCCGCGCCGACGTCGGCGGAGCCGGCGCACCCAGCGCCACTCGTCGTTCCGGCTCCGCACCAGGCGGCGCCCGCTGCCGTCGCGCCGCAGCCGGCCGGCCCGCCCGTCGGCACGGTCGAGGCAATTCCGGCACCCGCCCCGCAGGCGGGCCGCATCGAGCCGGACATCCAGTTCGGCACGCCCTGACGCCAGCCGTCAGCCGAAGACCACCGTCCGGCCGCCGTGAAGGAAGACCCGCTCTTCGAGCACGAGCCGCACGGCACGGGCGAGGACGAGCTTCTCGACGTCGCTGCCCGCCTGGGCCATCCGCTCGGCCGTGAACGCGTGATCGACCGGGATCACGTCCTGGGCGATGATCGGCCCGGCATCGAGCTCCGCGGTCACGAAGTGCGCCGTGGCCCCGATCAGTTTCACGCCCCGGGCGAAGGCCTGCCGGTAGGGACTCGCGCCGGCGAACGCCGGCAGGAACGAGTGGTGGATGTTGACGATCCGCTCCGGGTAGCGGGCGATGAACGGCTCGGAGAGCACCCGCATGTAGCGGGCGAGAACGACGTACTCGGGCGCATGGGCATCGATGGCCGCGGCCAGCGCGGCCTCATGGGCCTCGCGGTCGTCGCCGAGCACGGGCACGTGGTGAAACGCGACCCCGAACCGCTCGACGAGCCCGCGGAGCAGGTCGTGATTGGAGACGACGGCCGCGATCCGCCCCGGCAATTCGCCGATCGCGTCGAGCAGCAGGAGTTCGCCGACGCAGTGCGGCTCGCGGGTAACGCAGACCACGATCGGCCGCCGCTCGACGCGGGTCACGCGGATCCGGGCGGTCGCCGGCAGCACCCGGGCCAGACCGGCCGCCAGCGGTCCGCCAGCCGCCGGGGCGGCCTGCGTCACCTCGGCGCGGAAGAAGAAGTGCCGCGTCGCCGCGTCCACGAACTCGTGATTGCTCTCGATGTTCAGTCCCCGATCCTGGAGGACGCCGGTGATCCGATGGATCAGGCCGACCTCGTCGGGGCAGTCGACGAGCACGATCTCACGGATCAGGCCCACGGCGTGCGCTCCGCCTGCGGGGTCGCCGCGGGGGCCTCCGGCACCCAGGCGAGGACGACGTCGTCCACGGTGATGTCGGTCTTCTTCGCCGGGATCTCGATCTCCTCGACGGCGACCGCCTCGGGGCTGGCCTCGAGCCGGATCTGCTCCAGCTCGCGGTCGATCTCCTCCTCGAGCTGCACGCGCCGCTCCTCGAGAACCGACAGGCTCTCCTCGGCATGGGCCACGTCGGCCTGCTGCCGGGCGGCACGGCTCGCCGACCGCATCGACGTCGCCGCCCGGCCGATGTTCGTGGCCGACGCCTTCTTCCGGCCGAGCAGGGCGCCGAGGACGGCCGAGCCGATCGAGACGTAGGTCTGCAGCGACTGGTTCTTGGCCTCGGCCTTCTCCCGCTCGACCTTCTGCCGGGCGCGGTCGACGCGGTCGGCAAGGCTCGCCAGCTTGGCGGCATGCCGGGACCGGACCCCCTCGATCCGCTCGTCGCGCCACTCCTTGACGCGGTGGGCGATGCGGGCGCGAAACTCCCCCTCCGTCTCGCCAGGGCGGGAATAGGCGTCGATCGCCGGGGCGTGCCAGGCCGAGATCCGCGAGCTGCGGCCGAGGTGGCTCTTGAGCGCCGTGGCGAGCGTCGCGTAGCCGCGCGGGCCGGTCAGCCCGCCCGGTACCGGTGCGAACGAGCCCGTCCGCGGGCCGGGCTCGACCCGCGGTGGCTGTGCGAGCTGTTCCGCCGCCTCCCAGGCCGACTCGCCGAGCGACTCGCCGGCGGGGGCCAGGCAGATCACCTCCCGATCGACCTCGATCCGCGCCGCGGGCCGCGCGTACCGCACGCGGGCCCGGCCGAGGATCGCCGGCCGGTAGTGCACCGGCGTGGCGGCCGACACGACCGACTCGGGTGCGAGAAACACCTCGCGCACCCCCGGGGGCAGGATCGGCCGCGGGCCGCCGGCCGGCGCCTGCATGCCGGGCCGGGATGGTCCCTCCGCCGCGGCCATCGTCGGCCCGGTCGCGGCAGACGCACCGGCAGCCGACGACGCCGCCGTGAGCCGGCGGATCTCCTCGCGCAACAGCGGCCCGCGCAGGTAGGCCATCGTCCAGCGGGTCTGGAACAGCGTCTCCTCGTCGCCATGCACGCTGTGCATGAGGAACCGGCGCTGCTCGAGCCCGGAGAGGAGCCGGTCGAGCCGGCCGCGATCGAACGTGCCCCCCGCCGACGCGGCCGCGCCCTCGAGGCCGTCGAGCACGCGGGCCTTGTCGCGGGCCGTCTGCAGCCGGCCGAGGAACCACAGGCCGGCGTTGGAGAGCCCCTTGTAATCGAGATCGACGGGGTTCTGCGTGGCGAGCACGACGCCCAGACCGTAGGCGCGGGCCTGCTTGAGGAGCGTGAGGATCGGCGTCTTGCTCGGTGGATTGGCGGTCGGCGGCATGTAGCCGAAGACCTCGTCCATGAGGAACATGGCGCGGAGCGACGACGTGCCCCCCTGCGACCGCATCCACGACACGGCGGCGCCGGCGAGGAGCGTGACGAACGCCATCCGCTGCGGGTCGGAGAGGTGGGCGATGGAGACGACGGCGACCCGCGGCCTGCCCGCGGGGGTCCAGAGCAGCCGGCCGACGTCGAGTGGCTCGCCGTCGAGCCAGGCCTCGAAGCCCGGGGCGGCGGCCACGGTGTTGAGCCGGCTGGCCAGTTGAAAACGGTCGCCGGCGGGGTAGAAGTTTTCCAGGTCGAGGAAACCGACCCGCTCGATCGGGGGCGCGGGGATGGCCCGCACGAGGGTGCCAAAATCGACCTTCGTGCCCGCCTTCCACAGGGCGTCGACGATCGCCGAGAGGAGGACGTGCTCGCGGCTGTTGCCCGGCTCGGCATCGATGCCGACCAATGCCAGGATGCCGGAGACGAGCGACTCGATGCGCTCGCGGCGGATCTCCGGGTCGGTGGCCTCTGTGTCGGGTGGATCGAGGCTGCCGAGCATCGCCAGCGGCCGTCCCGAGCGGCTGCCGGGCGTGAACACCGCCATGTCGGCGGCCTCGTGGAGCCGGCGGATCCGCTCGCCCGACTGCCCGCTGGCGGCGAGGCCGCTGGCCCACTTGCTGGCGGTCCGGGCCGCGAGATCCTCGAGCGAGATGCCCTCACGCTTGGCGGCGTCGGGCTCGAGCCAGGGGAGGAAGTCGGCGGGGGCGAGGTCGGGAAACGAGAGCAGGACGTTGGCCAGGTCCCCCTTGGGATCGATGACCAGCGTGGGGATGCCGTCGAGCGCGGCCTCCTCGATCAGGCTGATGAGCAGGCCGGTCTTGCCGCTGCCGGTCATGCCGACGCAGACGGCGTGGGTCGTGAACCGCTTGGCATCGACGAGCACGGGTTCGGCGGTCGGTCCGCCCGCGGGCTCGTTGATCCGTTGCCCGAGGTAGAAGACTCCGAGTCCCTCGATGGCGGAGGGCACTCCGGCCTGCTCGGCCGCACGGGCGACGGACCGCTTGCCGGCGGGTTTGCTGGGAGTCGGCTGGCGTGGGCCTGCGGCCATGAAACCACCTCGAAGCGGGCAGGGATCGGGCTCGGACGATCCCGTGATTCAACGGCGGCGGGCCCGAACGTGCAACTCCCCGCCGGCGCCGCGTGATTGCCAACACGACGCCGGCAGGCAAAATGGTCGCTCGGCGAAGGGCGGGGCGGTCGCTCGGCCCGCGACCCTGACCCCTGCGGAGGTCCGACCGATGTGGACGCTCGATCCGAACGCGATCCTCGTCTGGCTGATCCTGGCATTCTGCGGCGGCGTGTTCGGCGCCGCGGTGGGTGCCCTGTGCTCGTTCGTGCTCTGCGGCCTGGCCGCCATCGCCGCGTCGCTGTGCATGCTCGCCGGCGCGTCCGCGACGGGAGGCACGATCGACGGCTGGGTGACCTGGGGCCCCTTGCTCGGGCCGCAGACGGCGTTCGTCGGCGGCTGCTGGGCCGCGGTCTACGCCCGCTACCACGCCGGCTTTCACAACGGCCGCGACATCTGCAAGCCGCTCGTGGCCCTCAACCGGCCCGACGTACTTCTCGTCGGGGGCATCGGCGGGGTATGCGGCGCGGTCATGACCTGGCTGTTCTGGCTGCTGCCGTCCTACGTGCTGGCGGACGGCACGGCGGTGGCATCGAGCAACACGGTCGCCTGCGGCGTGGCCGTGGCGTCGATGATCGGCCGCTTGGTGCTGGGCCGGACGGGACTGTTCGGGACGGTGGCCCCGGGGGTCAACCGCTGGGCCGGCAACGCCGACGCCTGCTGGCTCCCCTGGCAGCATGATCCGCTGCAGCTCCTCCTCATCGCCGTCGCCGTCGGCCTGCCGAGCGCGTTCCTGGCGTACGTCAATCCACAGACCCACCTGCTGGTCTTCGGGCTGATGTGCGTGCTGTTTCTGTTCATGATCCTCGGGCAGTCGGTCATCGCCGGCCATCACTTCGCGATCTGCGCCTTCTTCGCGGTGGCGGCGACGGGCAACGTCGCCTGGGGGCTGGCGTTCGCGATCCTCGCCGGGTTTGCCTGCGAGATCCTCGCCTTCCAGTTCACCGCCCACGGTGACTCCCACATCGATCCGCCCACCTGCGGCATCATGGTCTGCGGTTTTCTCCAGCCGCTCCTGATCTGGCTGGGCGTGATGCGTCACCGGCCGCTGACCGGGCCGACGGCGGCGGAAGCGCTGCACGATTTTGGCAGCGCATGCATGCCGGGCGGAGACGCCACCGGGCTGGTGGCGCTGGCCGTGGTATCGATCGCGGCGCCCCTGCTGCTCGGGGCGCTGCGCCGGTTGCCTCCGGCGAGGGGCCGGGCCGCGCCGGGATCCGTTCGGCCCGCCTGATGCCCGACCGCCGCATCCGCTGACACCGTGCCGGCACCTTCGAGACCGCCGGCCTCGGCAAGCACGCGCTGCTCGTGAACTACCGCGACCCGGGCCGCAGGCGAAGGTGTCGTTCGGTGCGGATGGCAACCTGGCCTGCAATCCGGTCATGACCCGCGGCGACATCCTCGCCGTCCTGCAGAGCGCCCTATGAACGTCATCGCCTACGACCTCGGCACCGGGGGGATGAAGGCCTCGCTCTACGGCCCGGAGGGGGAGTGCCTGGCGTCGCACTTCGCTCCCTACGACACCCACTAACCGCAGTCCGGCTGGCACGAGCAGCGTCCCGACGACTGGTGGGCCGCCACCGTCGCGGCAGTTCGTCGCCCCCTGTCACGCGGCCATGGTCGCGGACGGTGACGGCGCGGACCGCGGAAGTGAGCCGGCGTGAACGCGGTCATGGCCGGGGCCGAGGGACCGGGCGTTGCCGCCGGCCCGCGGCGCCGGCTATCCTGCATGTCCCGTTCAGCGAGACCAATGACCGCACCCGCCCACCCCGTCCCCCGCGGCGTCACCGTGCTTCTGGTCGATGACCAGCCGATCATCGGCGAGGCCGTGCGGCGAATGCTGGCCGGCGAGGAGGGGATCGCCCTGCACTACTGCCGCGACGCTCCGGCGGCCCTCGATATGGCGGCCGCCGTGGGGCCGAGCGTGATCCTCCAGGATCTCGTCATGCCGGAGATCGAGGGGCTCGACCTCGTCCGCCGCTTCCGAGCCGACCAGCGGTTCGCCGACGTCCCGATCATCGTCCTCTCCACCAAGGAGGAGGCGGCGGTCAAGGCGGAGGCCTTCGCCCTCGGGGCGAACGACTACATCGTCAAGCTCCCCGACAGGCTCGAACTGATCGCCCGCCTGCGGCACCATTCCCGGGGCTACATCGCCCTCCAGGAGCGCAACGAGGCCTTCGCCGCCCTCCAGGCCAGTCAGCAGGTGCTGGCCAACGACCTCGCCACGGCGGCCAGCTACGTCCGCAGCCTGCTGCCGGCGCCGTGCGACGCGGCGGGTATCCGCGCCGACTGGCGGTTCATCCCCTCGGCCGCCCTCGGTGGCGACGCCTTCGGCTACCACGCGCTCGATGACGACCACTTCGCCGTCTACCTCCTCGACGTCTGCGGCCACGGCGTGGGTGCGGCGCTGCTCTCGGTATCGGCCCTCAACGCGATCCGCAGCGAGGCGCTCGCGCAGACCGACTTCCACGACCCGGGGGCGGTGCTGGCGGCCCTCAACAAGGCGTTCCCGATGGAACGCCAGAACGACATGTTCTTCACCATTTGGTACGGGGTGTATCGGCTGTCGAACCGGACCCTGCGCTGGGCGGGGGGAGGCCACCCGCCGGCGCTGCTCCTCCCGGGCGACGGGGGAAAGCCCACACTGCTCGACTCCGACGGGCCCCTGATCGGTGCCGTGGACGGCCTGGAATTCGACTCCGCCGCGGTGGTCGTGCCACCTGGCGCGAGCCTCTACGTCTACAGCGACGGCGCCTTCGAGATCAGCCGGCCGGACGGGAGCATGTGGGCGTTCAGCGAGTTTCTTGCCACCTTCGCACTCCCTCCCGGAACGCCCGCAGCCGCAGCAGGCCAGGCCGGCCCGGATGGCCGGATCGACGCCCTGCTGCGGCGGATCCGGGGCATTTCCGGCCGAGACGACTTCAACGACGACTTCTCGATGCTGGAACTGCTGTTGACCTGAGGGCGGGAGCCGTCCGGTCCGACGGGCGTCGGCGGGGCATTTTTGGCCGAAACAAAGGGCCGTCTTGCATGGGAACCCTGAATCCGTACACTTCAAGGTTTCGCGGTTTCGACCGGCCGCTAGCGTAGCTCAATTGGCAGAGCAGCTGATTTGTAATCAGCAGGTTGCGGGTTCAACTCCCGCCGCTAGCTCAGCATGGCGACGCGGCCCCGGGCCGACGTCGCGCGGCCCGGACGGATTCGCGTCGACGCGTCCGCTAGCATCAGTACATCCGTTCCAGACAGGAGCACGCACCACATCAGCAGGGGAGTTTCCCGAGCGGTCAAAGGGGTCAGACTGTAAATCTGATGGCTATGCCTTCGCAGGTTCGAATCCTGCACTCCCCAGTCTCATCCCTCCCCGTCGGGTTTGCCGAAGCATGGGGCATTGCGTGCCTCGTGCCGCCCTCGCCGAAACCGCTGCGAGAACGCGGGTGTAGCTCAATGGTAGAGCAATAGCCTTCCAAGCTAAAGACGAGGGTTCGATTCCCTTCACCCGCTTCGAGGCCCGTCCCGCTTCCGCACCGACGTCCCCAACGCACCGCCCTCAACGCACCGTCCCCAATACACCGCATAGAAACACCACCACAACCCATGGCCTCTGCAACCGCAGGCAATCCGCTGCTGTAGCTCAGTTGGTAGAGCGCGTCCTTGGTAAGGACGAGGTCATGGGTTCAAGTCCCATCAGCAGCTTCTCCACGGGCCCGAAAGGTCCGCGGTTCGAGTAGGATCAACGCCCAATCGGGCACGCACGACGAGCACCAGCAACCAGTTCGGTTTTTCACTTCCGAGGAGCACACAGGAGAGAGCATGGCCAAGGACACGTTCACGCGGAGCAAGCCGCACGTCAACGTCGGAACGATCGGGCACATCGACCACGGAAAGACCACCCTCACCGGTGCCCTCGTGGCGGTGCAGGCGGCCAAGAACCTGGCCGTCGCCAAGAGCTACGCCGACATCGCCAAGGGTGGTACCGTCCGCGACGAGACGAAGACCGTCACGATCGCGGTCAGCCACGTGGAGTACGAAACCGAAAAGCGGCACTACGCCCACATCGACTGCCCCGGTCACGCCGACTTCATCAAGAACATGATCACCGGTGCCGCCCAGATGGACGGGGCGATCCTCGTGGTCAGCGCTGCCGACGGCCCCATGCCGCAGACGCGGGAGCACATCCTTCTGGCCAAGCAGGTCGGCGTGCCAGCGCTGGTGGTGTTTCTCAACAAGGTCGACCTCGTCGACGATCCGGAACTCCTCGACCTCGTCGAGATGGAGATCCGCGAACTGCTGACGAAGTACGGATTCCCCGGCGACGATGTGCCGATCATCCGCGGGGCGGGCAAGCCGGCCTACGACAGCCCGGCCGACCCGGCGAAGAACAAGTGCATCGCCGATCTGCTCGCGGCGGTGGACAGCTACATCCCCGAGCCCGTCCGCGAGCTCGACAAGCCGTTCCTGATGGCGATCGAGGACGTGTTCTCGATCGAAGGCCGCGGCACCGTGGCCACGGGCCGTATCGAGCGCGGCGAAGTGAAGGTGGGCGACGAAGTGGAGATCATCGGCCTCAAGGAAAAGGCTGAGAAGACCACCGTCACGGGCGTTGAGATGTTCAAGAAGCTGCTCGACAAGGGACAGGCCGGCGACAACGTCGGCTGCCTGCTCCGCGGCGTGGCCCGCGAGGGCATCGAGCGCGGCCAGGTGCTCGCCAAGCCGGGGTCGATCAAGCCCCACAGGAAGTTCGAGTGCGAGGTGTACGTGCTGTCGAAGGAGGAAGGGGGGCGGCACACGCCGTTCTTCGCGGGCTACCGTCCGCAGTTCTACTTCCGCACCACGGACGTCACCGGCTCGACGAAGCTCCTCAGCGGCGTGGAGATGGTGTCTCCCGGCGACAACGTCAAGATGGAGGTCGAGCTGATGGTGCCGATCGCCATGGACGACGGCGTCCGGTTCGCCATCCGCGAGGGTGGCAAGACGGTCGGCTCGGGCGTCGTCACGAAGATCCTCGACTGAGCGGGAAGGTCCCGCACTGCACCCACGAGGCGAGGTGGATTCGACACGGCATGCACAAGTCGTTCGGCTGAGGGGCTCCCGCCCGCGGGGCCCCGGCGCCACAGGGGCGTAGCTCAACTGGCAGAGCGCTGGTCTCCAAAACCAGAGGTTGCGAGTTCGATCCCCGCCGCCCCTGCACGCGTGGGTCGCGGCGCGCCGTAAGGCGCGTCGCGTCCCGCGTGCGGGCGGTGGGTCGTGATGCGGGTGGTGGATGTGGTGGTGAACCGAGTGCTGGGCGGTGATCGGCGGCGGGCAGCAAGCAGGACACGAGCAGGACAGAGCGAGTCACGGACGAATCACGAGCAGGACATGGCAGGCATCACATCCGAAAACCGGTTGAACCGCGGATCTCTCATCGGGGAGTTCTTCCGGGCCGACGTCTACAAGCGAACCCAGGGTCGGATGGCGCGGCAGTTCACGTTCGCCGCCCTGGCCGCGATCATCGGCATCGGCACCTGGCGGCTCGCGGCCCAACTGCCGGTCTGGTTCGGCGGACTGTCGACGATTAGGGGCGACTATGGCCTGTTGCGGTTCGTCCTCCCCGCGGCGCTGCTCGCGATCGGCCTCTGGGTCTGCTGGCGGATCGTCAACATCCCGTCGTTCGCCGAGTTCCTGATCGCGGTTGAGGTGGAGATGGCAAAGGTGTCATGGCCGTCCGCGGACGAGGTGTTCCGCAGTTCGGTGGTCATCATCTTCCTGATCTTCGCCCTGTCGGCAATTTTGGCTGGGTATGATCTTTTCTGGGCCTTCCTCCTTCGCCCGGTGCTGAGGGGTTAGCCGGTTTTCGAGGTTCACGTCATGGCCGCTGCGTTCGAACATGAGGGAAGCGAATCCCCGGTGGCACCCGCCGCCGGGGACCCGAACAGCCTCCCGGCTTCAGCCGGCGCGACGGCCGCGCAGGCCGCTGCGCCGGAACCGCTCGTCGACGACGAGGACGACGGCGTGCCCGCCGAACTCGACGACCCATTCGCCGGCGGTGAGAACGCCCGGCCCGTGGAGGTCGTCGTCGCGGAGAAGGCGGCGCCGAAGGGGGACATGCAGTGGTACATCCTCAAGGTGCAGAGCAACCGTGAGGATTCGATCCGTGAGGCCCTGCTTCGCAGGATCTCCCTCCAGGGCGTGCAGCCGTTCTTCGGCGAGGTGATCGTGCCCAAGGAGCAGGTCACCGACTTCAAGGGGGGCAAGAAGCGGGTCGTGACCCGCAAGCTGTACCCCGGCTACATCCTCGTCAACATGATCCTCAACGACGAGACCTGGTACCTCGTCCGCGAGACCGGGGGCATCGGCGACTTCACCGGCTCGGCCGGCCGGCCGAGCCCGATGCTGCCCCAGGACGTGGCCAAACTCCTCCATAAGGACGAGGAGCGGACGGACGAGACGCCCCGCCTGAAGATCAACTTCAAGAAGGGGGACCGGGTCAAGATCAACGAGGGCACGTTCGAGAACTTCGAGGGCGAGGTCGAGACGATCGACGAGGCCAACGGCCGGGTCACGGTGATGCTCAGCATCTTCGGTCGCTCCACCCCGGTCGACATCGAATACTGGCAGATCGAGGCCGTGTGACCGGGGCCAACGAGACACGCGACACGAATCACGAACACACAGCACAGGCAGGCAGAAAGGGACAGCGATGGCGAAGCAGATGGTCGGGCAGGCGAAGTTCCAGGTGCCGGGTGGACAGGCCACCCCCGCGCCGCCGGTGGGCACGTCGCTCGGCCGGTTCGGTATCAACCTCGGGCAGTTCGTCCAGCAGTTCAACGATCGCACCCGCGAGGCCGCGGGCATGCCGATCCCGGTCGTGGTCACCGTGTACAACGACCGCTCGTTCGAGTTCATCACCAAGAGCCCGCCGGCGGCGGCCCTGCTCAAGAAGGCGGCCGGCCTCGCCAAGGGCTCGGGCGTTCCCAATAAGGACAAGGTCGGGAAGGTCACCAAGTCGCAGCTCGACGAGATCGTGCGGCTCAAGACCGCCGACCTCAACGCCCGCGACGGCGAACACGCCCGCCGGATGATCGAGGGCACCGCCCGGAGCATGGGGATCACCGTCGAGGGCTGACCGCCCGTGCCGAACGGACAGCACCGCCCCGACACCCCCCGACACCACCCAGACGACGAGTTCGAATTCAAGGAGTCCAGACCGTGCCAGACAGCAAGCGCATGCGAAAGATGCTCGAGACGAAGCCGAAGACCGAGGCCCCGCTGCCGATCGCCGAGGCGGTGGCGGTGCTGAAGAAGTTCCCGCCCACGAAGTTCGACCAGACGGTCGAGATCCACATGCGGCTGGGTATCGACCCCAAGCAGGCCGACCAGATCATCCGCGGCTCGCTCGTGCTTCCCCACGGCATCGGCAAGGCAAAGCGGGTCGTGGTGTTCGCCAAGGGCAACCTCGCCGACGACGCCCGTGCCGCCGGCGCCGAAGAGGTGGGGGCCGAGGAACTCGCCAAGAAGATCCGCGAGGGCTGGACCGACTTCGACGTCTGCATCGCGGCTCCCGACATGATGGGCCTCGTCGGACCGCTCGGCAAGGTGCTCGGGCCGCGTGGCCTGATGCCCAGCCCGCGTGCCGGCACCGTGACGGCCGACATCAAGAAGACCGTCGGCGAATACCGGGCGGGGAAGGTCGAATTCCGCAACGACCCCACGGGCATCGTGCACGCCGTGGTGGGCAAGGTGAGCTTCGACGCCCCCAAACTCGCCGACAACATCCGCGCATTCATCGACCATGTCGTCGGCATGGCGCCGGCGAGCGTCCGCGGCCAGTATGTGAAGAGCATCTCGATCTGCGCGACGATGACGCCCGGCGTCATGGTCGCCGCCTGAACCACACCCCCAACGCCTCCCAGGACCCCGTCACGGGGCACGTGAACCGATGAGCAAACTCGTCAAGAACATGCTGGTCGACGACCTCCGCACCCGGCTCACCGGCGTCGGCGATGTGATCCTCGTGAGCGTCGGCCAGCTCGACGCCGTCAAGACGGCCCAGCTCCGCCAGACGCTGCGAAAGAAGCGGATCCATCTGCAGCTCATCAAGAACAGCCTCGCTCGCCGGGCGACCGAGGGCACGCCGCTGGCCCCGGCCTTTTCCAGCACCGAGGGGATGCTGGCCATCGCCTGGGGGGGCGAGGATGTCGTCGATCTGGCGAAGGAACTCGATCGCCTCACCGGCGTAAAGGGCTTCGAGGGGTTCGAGTGCCGTGGCGGGGCTCTCGACGGCAGCCGGCTTGAGTCCGCCGACGTGAAGAAGGTGGCGAAGTGGCCGACCCGATCCGAGCAGCTCTCCCTCCTATCCGGCCAAATTTTGTCGATCGGCGGCAGGCTTTCGGGGCAGATTCTCGCCGCGGGGGGCACGCTGGCCGGCCAGATCGCGTCCCGGGCGGAGGAGTTGGAGAAGGCTTCGGGAGAGCCGGCCGCCTGACGGGGGCTGTTTTTCCCTAATTTTTTGGGGAGGGCTTCACTCCGGAAATGTTCATGGTAAACAGGAAGGCTCGTCGCGTCGGCCGGTGCATGGTCGACGGCGGCAACTGACAGCACACAATCAATCGCGGTCGCACTCGTCCACTCGAGGGCAGGCGACCGTTCACCTTGGAAGGGAAAGGATCTCGAGCGATGGCAACGGCTGAAGCGACCCGCGAGTTCACGAAGGAAACCAAGGAGCTCGGCGACAAGATCGTCGGTCTCACCCTCAAAGCTGCCAAGGAGCTTTCCGACTACCTCGACGAGGTTCACGGCATCAAGCCGGCCGCAGGCGGCGCGGTCGTGATGGCTGCCCCGGCTGGCGGTGCGGCTGGTGCCGGCGCTGCCGAAGCTGCCGCGGAGAAGACCGAGTTCGACGTCGTGCTCGAGAGCTTCGGCGACAACAAGATCGGCGTCATCAAGGTCGTGCGTGCCGCGACCGGCCTCGGCCTCAAGGAGGCCAAGGATCTCGTCGAAGGCTGCCCGGCGAAGGTCAAGGAGGGTATCTCCAAGGCCGACGCCGAGAAGCTCAAGAAGGAGCTGGAAGAGGCAAAGGCAAAGGTTTCGATCAAGTAAATCAGGCATATTTGGCGGCTTGCTGGCCGGGGGTTTTGCGTTCCGGCCGGCAAGCGGTATAGTATTTGCCTGCCCCGCTCGGTCGTCTCCTCTTTGCCGCCCAGATTCCGCTTCCCCCGTCGATGCCGCGCCGTGCCGTTCCCGGGTTCGCTACCGGTCGGCCTCCGGAGCGGCCTGTCCTGATCCAGCGCCCGTCCCGGCCGCACCCTTGCGCCGGAAGTGTCCGAACACGCCCAGGAGCACCTGAGTATGGCAACTCACGCCGTCCGCCGCCTGCAGACGAAGGACGTCCGACCGTTCGGGAGCAACAGGGCCGGGCACCACATTCCCGACCTGACCGAGATCCAGACCCGGTTCTACGACCTGTTCCTGCAGTACGACGTGCCGGCGGCCAAGCGCAAGGACCATGGCATCGAGGGCGTGCTGCGCGAGATCTTCCCGGTCGAGAGTTATGACAAGACCGTCAAGCTCGAGTACCTGCGGTATGAGCTGGGCAAGCCCCGCTACGAGCCGGACGAGTGCCGGCAGCTGCGGCTGACCTACGGGCGG
>Ga0208721_1000089_pt1 | contig 20732 bp, 21 predicted proteins | sample LakMenEpi17Aug10_FD_150705 | JGI IMG/M metagenome (GOLD analysis project Ga0208721, IMG submission 150705) | Freshwater microbial communities from Lake Mendota, WI - 17AUG2010 deep hole epilimnion (SPAdes) | ecosystem: Environmental > Aquatic > Freshwater > Lentic | place: Lake Mendota, Madison... | reverse complement strand
CATCCTTGCCCACGGTGAGATCGGTGAGCGGCAGCGGCGTCCGCGACAGGAATTCCTCCTTTTCCCCTTTGTAGGTCGAGCCGTCCGGCTGGACATGGATCGCGTACATCGTGCCGAACGTCCAGTCGCAGACGAACAGCGCCCGCTGGTAGCGAGGGGGAAACCGCGTGCCGTAACCGAAGGCCACGCCCACCGGCGAGCCGGGGCCGATGTCGACCAGCGCCGGCAGGCAGTCGGGCAGCCCGGGTGCCCAGTTGCCGGAGCCGGAACGCCAGCCCAGTTCACTGCCACTGGTGGCATGATTGACGCGGGTCGGCTTGTACCACGGCGTGCCCAAGTCCCATTCCATGTCGGAGTCGTAGACGAACAGTTCGCCGTCGGCGTTGAAGGCCATGTCGTAGGCATTGCGGTAGCCGCCCGTCCACACCTCCCACGACCGCCCCTCGGGGTCGGTGCTGACCACGAACCCTCCGGGCGCGAGGACGCCGACGGCGTGTCCGTTGGCATCCCACATCCGACGGATGATCTGATCCTCGTCCCAGTTGGCCGGCAGCCGGCTGGCCCCGTCGGCGGCCAGTTCCACGCGCCGCTGGCTGGTGCGAATGCCTCCCATCGTCTGCGGCTCGGTGACGTCACGGGCGTTGAACGGCAGCTTCGTGTGATTGCCGCAGACGATCAGCAACCGGGTTCCGTCGGGGGACAGGAGCACGTTGTGCGGGCCGTGCTCGCCGGAGCCCTTGAAGCGGCGCAGCGTTGTGACCGCGTCGGGCATGCCGTCGCCGTCGGAATCGCTGACGCGATGCAGGCCGTTGTCCTTGCCGTTGCAGACGACGTACAGCGCGTCGAACGCCCAGATCAACCCCTGGGCTCCGCCGAGCGGGACCGGCACCTTCTCCACGACCGTCGGTCCGCTGCCGTCGAGCGGCGCGGGCGTGATCCGCGCCAGGCCCGCGCTTCCCTCGGCGGCGGCGTAGATCCGACCCTGGGGATCGCTCGTCAGGCAGACCCACGAGCCGAGCTCATCCTTGGGCACGACGAACAGCCGCTCCACGGCGAACCCGGCGGGAACGTTGAAGGCCACCCCGTGCCCTTTGGCGTTGGTTTCGACCGGCATCTTCTCCACGGCCTGGTGCCAGGATGCGGGCCAGGCGGCCGGCTGGCCCAGGCAGGCGGCCAGCAGCAGCGCCCACGCGACGTTCGGGGCCATGCGGGGCAACTTTGGGCGTGTCATGGTGGATGCTCGCAAAACGAGGAATCCCGGGCGCCTTGTCCCGGAAACTTACGATTCGGAATGCCACCCCAGTATAGTTTCCGGTCCCTTCGAACAGTCAGCCGCGGCCGGGGTGGAGCGGCACGCGGCTCTTCGGGTCCTGCCGCCAGGCCTCGACGAGCAGCCCGTAGAGCAGCGGATCGTGGCGATGCAGTCGGTGCGGGTCCTGGAAGAAGCACTCGCTGGCGACGGCGAAAAACTCTGCCGGGCTCTCCGCCGCGTAGTCGTCGAAGGCCGTCGACCGCCCCTCGTCGAGCGCCTCGTCGAACCGGCACCGGCAGCCGTCGAACGCCGCGACCCACTGCCGGCGGGCCCGCGCCGAGGGGAGCGGCGGCACGCCATCGATGTCGCCATCCTCGAGATCGACGAGGTGCGCGCACTCGTGGATCACGACGCTCCGTGGGCCGTCGCGCAGCCGGCCGCCGGCCCGCACGCCCGGCCAGGAGAGCACCATGCTCCCCCCGGCCCAGGTCTCGCCGGCCCGGGCCTCCTTCCATTCCAGTTCTCCGCCCCCGTCGAGCGGCGTCGTTCGCGGCCCGAGGTAATCACCCGGATAGACGAGCACCGACCGCAGCCGCGTGAAGCACGCTTCCGCGAAGCCGAGCGTGACGAGCCCCGCCTGCCCGGCGATCGCCAGCCGCATCTCGTCGCTGATGGCAAGCCCGGCGCAGCCCTCGAACCGCTTCTCGGCGAGGAACAGGGCGACGAAGTGGCGCAACTTCTCCACGGTCGCGGCGTCGAGCCAGCGGACCTGGAGCACCGTCCGGGCGAGGATCGGCTCCCACTCCGGGAGGAACACCGGGGGGCTCAGTTCGCGACGGCGACGAAACCAGGAAAAGACCATGGCATTCTGCCGGCCATCATATCCGGCACGGCGATGCGTCACGCGGAACGGCACGGCAGCGTCGCCGGGCCCTGCCCGGCGACCGGAAGCCGGAGCCGACGCCGGGTCGGCGGCGCGACAGACTCCGTGTCAAGGCCGCAGCGGCAGCCGCCGGGAGAACAGGTCGAGCGACAACAGCAGGCAGCCCACCGAGATCGCCACGAACGACAACAGCAGCATCGCCGTGTAGACGTTCATCGGCGGACGCTGCGTCGGCTGCGAGTCGGATTTTGCCATCGGTCGTCGCTCCGCTGTATCACTTCCGCAGCCGCGTGGTCGCCCGGTCGGCCGGCTGCACGATGCCGCGGCTGAACTCCGGCCTCAGCGTCGCCAGCGCGGTGTTGCGGTTGACCTTGGCCACCTGTGCCTTGCCGATGTACTCGGCGCCCCGGAACAGGTCGAGTTCGGCACCCATGCGGACCCCCTGGTCGCTGCCGATGTCGACCTCGATCGAGTTGCCGGCCACTGCGACCACCTTGCCGTCGGTGACCGCCGTCCCGGCGGGATCGCTCTGCGGGTTGAGGCCGTTCTGGCGCAGCAGTTCGCGGGCCTTGGCCAGTTGCCCCTCCAATTCGGCCTTCCGCTCGGTGGCGATGGCGAGCTGGGCGAGGGCGGCGTTGAGCTCGCCCGCCAGCTTCGCCGTGTCGTCGACCTTGCCGTCGACCGCCACCTGCTGCGCCTGGACCTGCTTCCGCAGGACGTCGACCTCCTCCGCCGCCTTCTTGAGATTGACCTGGGCGTCCTCCAGCTTCTCGATCACCTCGCGCTGCGTCTTCTCGCGCTCCTCCTTCGACTTCCTCAAGTCGACGAGCTCGCCGCTCTTGAGCTCGATCGCCGACGTGAGCTTGGCGATCATCTGGTCGCGGGACGACTCCGACTCCGCCACCTTGCGGGCCAGGACCTCGATCTCCTTCTCCAGTTTCGAGCGCTCCTTTTCCCACTGTTCCTTCTGGTACTTGAGCCCGGGCTGCTGCGCACCGCGGACTTCCTCGGGCTTGCGGTTGACCTCCTGCTCCCAGTTGATGTGGGAGGAGTAGATGGCAACCGCAAAACTCATGAACACGAGGCTCATGACGAAGACCGCGAACACGAAGATCTTGCCGATGACGTTCATGCGATCCTCCGCAACCGCTCCCTCGGCACCCTGCCGCCGAACCCAATTGTTTCTTCGCGGCACGGGCCCGGGCAAGCGCGGCCGCCGGCCGACCCCATGCCGGGGGCGGACCCCGACTTCCGGATTTCAGATCGGCCCTTCCGGCCACGGCGTTTCACTCGGGCTTGTCCCGCCGTTCCAGACCGCCGGTCGGCCGGCGCCAGAGCCCACTTTCCACCATCACCGCCAGTGCGACCGCCACGCACGCCCCAGTCGGCAGACTCCCCAGGCCGAGCCACGGGCTGGGGCGGCCGTCCGGCCAGACGCGGGCCCGCAGGGCGGCCGTCGCCCGGCGCGGCCCCCGCTCCAGGAGCCGGCCGGAGCCGTCGATGACGGCGGAAAACCCGGTGTTGGCCGCGACGAGGATGGGCGTGCGGATCTCGACCGCCCGGAAAATCGCGGCGGCGAGGTGCATGTCGAGCTCGCTCGAACCCCAGAACCAGCCGTCGTTGGTGAGGTTGACGAGCACGGCTGGCCGCCGGCCGCCGGCGGCCAGCCGGCGCACCGCGGACCGCACCCCCTCGGGGAGCGCGGTTTCGTAGCAAATGTTCACGGCCACCGACCGCCCTGCGATTTCGACCGCGACCGGCTCCCGGCCGGCCGTCAGCCCGGCCGGCAGCGGCGTCAGCCGGTAGAGCCACGGGAAGCGGTCGGCGAGCGGGACGTATTCCCCGAACATCACCGGGTGCATCTTGGCGTAGCAGCCGCGGTCCGTTCCCGCGGCATCGAGAAACAGCCCGCAGTTGAAATGGAACTGCCCCGCGGCCGCCCGCGGCGTGACCTGCTGCTTGTCGATGCCGACCAGCCAGGTCGTCCCGTAGCGCCGGGCGTAGGCGGCCAGCGCCTGGCGCGGCTGCTTCTCGATCGCCTCCCGGGTCCGGGCCTGCCGTTCCGCGCGGACCGCCGGCGCCGCGTCGGCGGGCGCCGGGCCGAGCCACTGCGTCACCACCGCGTCGTCGATCTCCCTGGCGGGGTCGATCTCCAGCAGGCTCCAGCGCCACATCGTCTCCGGCCAGACGACGAGGTCGGGCCGCGCCCCCGTCGGCCACAGCTTCAGGCCCGTCATGGTGATCTCGTCGTAGTGCCGGACGACGTCGGCGGCCGCATCCGGGTCGTGCTTGAGCTCGGTGTCCTCGGGCTGCTACGACGTGGTCATGACAGGGGCGTGGAGGAGCGACTTTACCAGGCTGTGGAATACCAGACCGCCGGCCGGCATCGGTGTGCCGACAACGCCACCGTCACCTCACTCGCACCGGTCACTGTCGTCGAGCGACGCGATGCGGGCGATGAGCGTGGCGGGGAAGAGGATCCCGGCAAGGGCCTCGATCGTCGCCACGGCACTCGGCGCCGAACCGACGGTGACGACATCACCGAAACCAGCGGTGGTAAGCGTGGCAAAGCTCAACCAGAGATAGTCGCTCCAATGGATCCGCCGGGCCAGCTCGACCCCTGACTCGACGACGTAGCCGCCCCCGACGAGGAGGCCGACCAGCCCGTGGATCGCGGCGAACACGAAGCCGAGCATCACGTAGCCGGCCGCGCCGCAGAAGATCCGCTGCACGGGGGGCACCCCCGCGGCGAAGGCACTCTTGAGCGTCAGGGCCACCGTCGTCGTCCCGGCCAGCATGAGCGTGCCCCAGAGGAGCAACCGGATCGGGCCGGTCTTCAGGCCGCTGAGAAACACCACTCCGAGCATCCCGGCGCCGCCGGCGGCGATCGTCGCCGCGGTGCGCCTGTAGCCGAGCAGATAGACCGTCGCCGCCAGCACGCCGAGCAGCACGGCGACGTACGCCAGTGGGGCGAGCGGCGCGCCGTCGTCGAGGATCGGCACGAGGATCACGAGCAGCAGTTGCAGGCCGAAGATCCACGCGCCGCCATTCGGATTCGGGGGACGGTTCGTGATGCGGAACGGCAGCATGACTTCCTCGGCAGGGCCGTCGATCCACCTTTCGCACGCCGGATCCTCCGGCCGCGCCGTGGGCGGGGTCGCGCGATCCTAGCAGGCTGTGGCCAAACAGCATGCAGCACCTCACGGATCAGGTGCCCGGGAGCGCAGCTCACGCGAAAAGCACAGCTTTTCGCGTTCCCACAGGAGAGGGATGGCCTTTGACCGCGCGGCGCGGATCGACCGTTCCAGCCGCGGCGGTCGACTGCGAGCGTCGGTCGCCTGGGAATCGGCTGAGAAACAGTATCCTGCGCCTGCCGCAGCCTGAAAGGAGTGGGGCGCTTCGCGGGGCTGCGGGACCAAGTCCCTGGTTTCCGAGGCCGCCATGGCTGCACCGCTGACGATCACCGACTTCGACACGTACGACCGGCGGTTCGCAAGCGGGAGAAGGCCAGGATGCGCAAGCCCGCGTGAAGTCAGCCGCTGACACACCTCGGCGAACCTCTCGAGCCGCCACCGGACGCCGAGGCCGCTCCCCTCGAGGCTCACGAGCCGCTCAGCAGCTCGGAAAGGATTGCGGAGGTGCTATTGACCGGACCATCCTGACGTCCGGATGCATGGGACCCCGTCACTTCAGGCCGGGGCGGCGGTCGAGCGCGCCCTTCACGCCGAGCTGCTCGGGATGGCGGGCGATCTTGTCGGTGAACACGCGGACGTCGTTGACGATCGGCCGCAGCTCCCGGGTCAGCCGGTTGACGTTGTCCGCCGCCTGGGCGAGGTCGTCGTAGACCTGCGGGTCGCGGACCAGCTTGCCGAGCGTCCCCTGCGACTCGTTGAGCGCCCGGGTGAACCCGACCGCCTGGCTGATCACCTCGTCGAGCCGGCCGATCGTCTTGTCGATCGACGCCACCATCCCCTCGCCACGCTCGCCCAGCGGCCGCGTCAGCCCCTCCAGGTTCCGCAGGTTGCGGTCGGCGCTGTCGATCGTCGTCCCCATCCCCTGCACCGTCGTCCGCAGGTCGGCGATCACGTCCGGCAGACCGTCGAGCGTCTGCTTGATCTTGGCCCGCGCCTGTGGATCGCCCATGACGTCGTTGATGTTCGCCATCGCGACGCTGAAGGCGTCGAGCGCCGCCTCGGTCTTGCGGACGAGCTTCTCGAACCGGTCGTCGTCGCCGAGCAGCATCTTGTCGACGTTGGCCGAAAGTTTCGTCACCGCGGCGCTGGCATCGGTGAGCGAGTCGAGCGCCCGTCCCATCTTCGGTTCCAGCGTGGCAAAGACCTCGAAGGGGTCCCGTGAGGCGGCGCCGACGAGCACCTCGTCCGCCGCCAGCGGCTGCCGCGGCGGCCGGGTGGTGCCGGGGACGAGCTGGATCTCGGCATCACCGAGCAGCGTGCTGGCGATCCGCGGCTGCTCGTCGCGGTAGATGCTGATGTGGGAATCGATGTCGGCGACCACGTTGGCGCCCCCCGCCGCCTCGAGCGTCACGCTCCGCACGCGGCCGACGAGGATCCCGTTCTTCCGCACCGGCGTGCCGGTGGCGATGCCCCGGGCATCCTCGAAGCTCATCTTCAGCGGGTAGGTCGCCTGCACGAGCGACGGCAGGTCGCCGAACAGGACCACGAGGATGCCGGCAATGATCGCCGTGGCCAGCACCATCACGCCGACGCGGAACTCCACGACCCGGTCGCTCATCTCCCCTCCTCCGCGGCCGCGGCCGCCGTCGTCGCCAGCAGTCCCTGCTCCTCCTGCAGTTCCGTGAGCCGGCTCCCCGCCCGGCCCTCGACGAACTGCCGGACCCGCGGGTCGGGGCAGCGGTCGAGTTCACCGGGTGTGCCGCTGAAGATGATCTGCGGCTCGTCGGGCCGGAGGCGGAACGCCGGATAGAGCATGATGATCCGGTCGGCCACCTTGCGGGCCGTCTGCATGTCGTGCGTCACCACCACGCTCGTCGCCTGCGGCCGGGCGCGCACCTTGAGAATCAGCTCGTTGATGACGTCGGTCATGATCGGATCGAGCCCGGTGGTCGGCTCGTCGTAGAGCACGACCTGAGGGTCGAGCGCCAGGGCGCGGGCCAGTCCGGCCCGCTTCCGCATCCCCCCCGAGAGCTCGACCGGTTTCTTGCCGAGCACCGACCGTGGCAGTCCGACCTCGTCGACGAGCGTCGTGACGATGGCGGCGATATCTTCGCCGGGAAGCCGCGTGTGCTCGCGCAGCGGAAAGGCGACGTTGTCGGCGATCGAGTGGCTGTCGAACAGCGCCGCCCCCTGGAAGACGAAGCCGTACCGGGTGCGCAGCTGGGCGAGCTGCCGGTCAGACATCCGGCCCAGCGACGCGCCCTCGAGGAGCACGTCGCCGCTGGTCGGCCGGACGAGGCCGATCAGCGTCTTGAGGAGCACGGTCTTGCCGCAGCCGCTCTCGCCGAGCACGACCAGCGTCTCGCCGGCGGGGATTTCCAGGGAGATCCCCCGCAGCACCTGCTGGCTGCCGAACCGCACGCCGAGGTCGACGACCGCGAGCACCGGGGGAGCGGCGGCGCTGGTGACGGCGGCTGGGATGTTGGAGGGCATGGCGGCGTGGGGCGGCGGGATTTCAGAGCAGGCGGCGCGGTCCGTCCGGCCGGAAGAAGTCGTGGACGTTGTTGAGCGCGATGCCGAGGAACAGGTCGAGGAGGAGGATGAGCACGAAGGAATGGACGAAGGCGTTGGTGGCGGCCCGCCCCACCCCCTCGGCCCCATGCTCGCAATGGAAGCCATGGTGGCAGCTGACCAGCGCGATCGCGGCCCCGAAGAACAGGCTCTTGAAGATGCCCATCAGGAAGTCGAAGGCATCGACATACTCGCGGGAATTCTCCCAGTAGTGGTGGTAGTCGATCCCGAGGAGGACGTGCGAGTACAGGTAGCCGCCGAGCACGCCCATGAAGTCGGCCATCACCGTCAGCGAAGGGATGAGGACGAGGCAGCCGAGGAACCGGGGCACAACCAGGTAGTAGATCGGATTGGCACCCATGCTCTCCAGGGCGTCGATCTGCTCCGTGACCCGCATCGTGCCCAGCTCGGCCGCCATGGCGCTGCCGACGCGGCCGGCGAGCATCGTCGCGGCCAGCACCGGGCCCAGCTCCCGGACCAGCGACAGGTTGATGACGGAGCCGAGCCGCGTCTCCAGGCCGAGGGCCTTGAACTGCCCGAAGCTCTGCACGGCGAGCACCATGCCGATGAACAGGCCGGTGAGGGCGACGACGGGCAGCGACAGGACGCCGATGCCATAGAACGCCGGCAGGAGCACGTCGCGGCGCTGGCGCCGGGCGACGATCCAGCCCAGCGTGCGCAGGGCGAACAGCACCACGTCGCCGACCCCGGCGATCCAGCCCATCGTGAAAACACCGACATTCGCCACCTGACCGACGAGCCAGCCGGTGACGCCGGACGGGGAGGCGACGGTGGCTGCGGAGGACTGCGACATGGCTCCGAATCCGGAGGGGACGAAGGGCGCGTACGGGGTCGGACCCTGCGGCTTGTATCGTCTCCTCCGGTCGGGCGGCATGAGCGGACGGGGAAACCTGTGCGGCGAACGCCGGCAAGCGGATAATCTGGGGGACCGACGGGGTCCGGGCACGACGAGAGGCGAGGAACCGGCGATGGAAGCGGGGCGCAGGAAGACGGCCGGCCGTGGTCATCTGCGGGTGGCGGCCGTGCAGATGCGGTTCGCGCCGACGGTCGCCGACAACCTGACGACGATCGAGCGGCTGGTTGGCAAGGCGGCGGCTGGCGCTGCCGACGCGGTGCTCCTCCCCGAGTGCGCGACCACCGGCTATTGCTACGACTTTCCCAGCCTGACGCCGGCGATCGTCCGCGACGCGCTGGCGGCCGTGGCGGCCAGCGCCGCCCGCCACCGTGTCAATGTCCTGGTCGGCTCCCCCGTGTTCCGCGGTCGGCAGCTCTGCAACGCCCTCGTGGTCTTCGACCGCGCCGGCGTCGCCACGTCCTGCTACGCCAAGTGCCAGCTCACGGACCTCGACCGGCGCTGCTTCGTGCCGGGCGATGCGCTGGCCCTGTTCGCGATCGACGGCGTGCCGGCCACGGCGATCATCTGCCACGAGCGCCGCTATCCGGAACTTCCACGGCTCGCCGTGATGGCCGGGGCGCGGATCATCTTCCATCCCAACGCCGGTCTCGACACGCTCGCCGTGTCGCGCCGCAAGCGGGCGGGCCGCGATGGGATCGCCGCCCGGGCGTTCGAGAATGCTGCCTACTACGTGTTCGCCAACTCCGTCGGTCCCCAGGGGGGCGGCCTGTGGTCCGCGGGCGACTCGAAGATCGTCGCCCCGGACGACCGCATCCTGGCGCTCGCCGACAACGCCCACGAGGGGATCGTGTCGGCCCGCCTCGACCTCGCCAAGGCGACCGGTTCCTATGCGATCCGCGGTCAGGCCGCGCCGCCGTTCCTCGCCCCCCACTGGAAACGGATGGTCGCCGCCGTGCGGCGGCGGGCGGCCGAGGCGTGGCGGGAATTCGACCTCCCGGCTCCGCCGTCGCGGCCGGCTCCGACGGGCCGCCGGGCTTCGCGGCCGCGGCCCTGAGCGCGAGCGTGCCAGGTCACCTGGTCGGCCTGGCCGGCTTCTCGAAGACGCCCTGGTGCTCGAGGTTGATCCGCATCCCGCGGCCCTGATCGATCGACTGTGACAAGGCCCGCCACTGCCTGCTCGACACGGCCGCCTTGAGTCGCTTCGGATCGACCTCCGCGAGGATCGCGAACACGATCGCCTGCTGCACATGCTCCTGTTCGAGATCGGCAGGCGGATTCTCCACGCGCAGCGGCGGCGTCTTCTCGAGCAGCAGTCGCTCGATCGTATCGGCCTGGGACTGGTTCAGCCCCAGCCGCTCGTCCAGTTCGAGCATGGCCGTGAGGACGAGCGACTTCCAGAGCAGGGCCCGCTGCCGATCGCGGCTGCCGGCCAGCCTGCCGACCTGCGCCTCGTCGAGGACCGTGCCCAGCGCCTTGCGAAACAGGGATCCCGTCTCGAACAGCGTCTTGACCCGTTCCCGGCTGCGCACCGCATCCTGCTGCAGCAGGTTGAACCGCTGCTGTCCGGCTGGATCGTTGAGGTCGACGACGACCCCCTCGTACTTGGACCGCGCCCGACCGATCTCCTCGGCCATGCGCCGGATATCGGACTCCATCGCCAGCCGCAGGGCCCGCACCTGGCTCGGGCTCAGTCCACAGACCCGCTCCAGCGCGGCCAGCCGATTGTCCGCCAGCCGCGCCGCCGCGGCCAGCACGTCGGGCCCGCTCACGACAGTCTGCCCGTCATCCTCCGCGTTCGGCAGCACCCAGCCGGGCTGGTCGGAAAAGACGCTCTGGTCGAACTGTCGCTCGAGCGGATGGAGGTTCGACCCCGACTCCTCATCGACAGCGGGGAGCGACTCGATGACCTCGTCGTCGGCGGCCCGGAGGACGGCCGCAGCGCCCACCAGGACGCAGACCAGAGTCAGCGCGGCGCCGATGGGCAGCCCCGGCACGGGCAGGAGCCGGATCATTTGCCCCACCACGCGTCGGCTTCGAGTCCCTGGCCACCGAAGTTCCACTGCTGTCCCCAGTTCTCCAGCCCATGGGCCCGCACGCCGGCGGCGTTGCACCACTTTCTCCACGCGGCCAGTTGCCGCTCGTCGAGATGCGGGGTCACGCAGGCGCCGGCGTAGTCGGGGGCCGGCCGATATCCGTTGATCTGCATGCCCTGCCCGTCCACGGTCCAGGGCCAGCCCGCATCCCACTTCGCCTCCAGATCGGCGCCGACCCGCGCCTGCTGCTCGGGCGTGAGCTCGAGCTGCCTGTCAATCACCAAAACGAGCCGGCTCCGGGCCACGCGGTCACGCCGGGCGGAACGGAGCGCGACCTGCCGCTCGTACGACGCCCGCGCCTCCGCCGGGACGTGGGCCTTCACCGTGCGGGCGATCGCCTCGCGGATCACCCGGCGCGGATCGAGTCCCGCATCCCCGCCATTCATCTGCCGCCTGGTGAACTCGAGCGCCGACTGCTCGAGAGCGGCCCGGCCCGCCGTGAGCAGTTGCTTGCGGGTTTCGGCAGGCAGTGCCTCGTCACCGCACGCGTTGCGGACCAGTTCCAACTCCGCCCACAGCGTGGGCTGGAACAGTTGCGTCATCTGGGCCGCCTGCTGGCGGATCTGCTGCCGCTGCTGCCAGGCCGCCGCCTTCTCGGGATCATCGGGCATGGGGCCGTCCGCACCATCCGGCACGTCCGGGTCGCCAGGCGGCTGGTTTCCCGGTGGATTGAAGAACCCGCGGAAGAGCCGGAGCAAGCCGCCGCCGGCGCCCGCAGCCGGTGGCAGGGATTCCTCGTCTTCGACGAGGAATCGAACCCGCGGGCCTTCGATCCGCAGGTCGTCGACATCGACGTCGGCACCGCGAACGGCCGCCATCGGGCAGGCGACGGCCGCAGCCACGACCATGACCCGCGCCGCTCGGGGCGAAGACCGGCCCGGCATCAAGACGGTGGGGCGGGACATCGCGGGGCTCCCGTGGGCGGTAACGACCCCCGAAGTCTACGCCTCGAGGCCACGGCTCGCAAACGAACCGCGGCCTCGAACACCGTCAGGGTCCGCGGTCTGCGGCCTTCATTCTCTCGATTTCGGCTTCCAGCGTCTTGACCCGCTCCTCCATCTCGCGGAAGCGGCGCCGCGCATCCTCCATGCGCTGCCGGATCTCGGCGCCACGCTCCTCGCGCTGCCGGCCCATCTCCTTCGGCCACGGACCACCCGGGCGATACGGTCCCGAACCGCCACGGTCCCCATCCCGGTCGTCGGGCTGCGGCCAGCGCTCGCGGCGCGCGGGAGCCGGGTCGTCGATCCCGAGTTTGGACTCGATCTTCGCCAGCCGCTCGATGATCTCGTCGAACCGGCGCATCGCATGGTGGAATCCCGGGGGCGGCCCACGGTGGCCGTGCATGTCGTGCGCCGGCGGCCCGTGATGATGGTGGCCGTCGTGCGGCCCGTGATGATGGCGGGAACGGCGCCGTTCCCCCCGCACGCCGTCCCGCGCATCATCACGGTCCTCGTCGGCAACCGCGAACGTGTTCTCATGCTGATCCGCCGCCTCGACGCCGCCTGTCGCGGCGACCGACACCTCCCCGGCAAACACCTCCACACCGGGAACCAACTGGTTCCCATCCGCGTCGGCGACGGCCCGGTGCAGACCTCCGGAGAGGAACGGCACGAGCAGCATGCCGCCGACGGCGCACAGTACCAACGCGAAGCGACGCATGGAAAACCTCCTCTGGGGCCCGAAACGAATGCCGGGAAAAACCGGCAGGCGTGGAAAAAACCTGGGAGCCGGGGCGGCTGGTCGCCGCCGTCGGTATCCTTCCATGCTATGAACGGCCCAGCCCCGGAAAGGTTTCGCGACCCGGCCCTCGTCGATTTCGGCCTCGATGCCCGCGGCCGCGGCCGGCGACTGGAGCGGCTCGGCGGGCTGTTGGTCGATCGGCCGCTCCCCCAGACCAGGGAACGCCGCGGCCGTCCGGAAGTCTGGCAGGGCACGGCGGCGCTGTTCCGCGAGACTGCGGCGGACGCGGGCGGCCCCACGGCGGCCAGCGCCGACGCCCGCGGCGACTGGGAGTTTCATGCGGCCATCCCCTCCCCATGGCATGTCCGCGTGCCGCTCGACGGGCAGGCGATCGTGCTGGAAGTGCGGCCCGCGGCATCCGGCCAGATCGGCGTGTTTCTCGAGCAGGTGGAGCAGTGGCGCTGGCTGGCCCGCTCGACCGTGGCGGGGTCACGGATGCTGTCGCTGTTTGGCCACTCCGGCGCCGCAACGCTCGCCATGGCGGCGGCGGGAGCCGAGGTCGTGCACGTGGACGCGTCGCGACAGGCGATCGGGCTGGCGCGGCGCAACGCCGCGGCCTCCGGTCTCGCCGACCGGCCGATCCGCTGGATCTGCGAGGATGCCGCCACGTTCGTCGCCCGCGAGGCCCGGCGCGGCTCGACCTACGCGGGCGTCGTCCTCGATCCCCCCTCGTGGGGCCACGGGCCGCGCGGCCAGCCGTTCGCGATCGACGCCGATCTCGTGCCGCTGGTGCGGGCAACGCTGGGCCTCGTCGCGACCGCGCCCGCGGGCCCGATCCTCCTCACCTGCCACTCTCCCGGCTGGAGCCACGACCGCCTGCGCGACACGCTCGCCGCCGCATGCAGCGCGGCCGGCCGCCCAACGCCGGTGCTGGAGATCGGCAGGCTCACCTGTCGCGATGACACCGGCCGTGAGCTCGATCTCGGCTGCTTCGCCCGCTGTCACCCCGACACCACACAGCGGTGCATCCCATGACCGCGAGCCGGATCGAGACGATCACCAGCGCGGCGAACCCGCGGCTGCGGCCGGTGGCAGACCTGCGAACCGCGGCCGGCAGGCGCGACGACGATCTCACGCTCGTCGACGGCCGGCGCGAACTCTCCCGGGCGGTCGCGGCGGGCTTGGCGGTGACCGACCTGTTCGTCGATGCCCGGCTGTTCGGCGCCGCGGCGGCCACGCTCGAGCCGCTGACGGCCGCCATCGGACCGTGGGTCGCCATGCTCGCCGACCGCGGGACGCGGATCGTCGCGCTCGGACCGCGGCCGTTCGAGCGGATCGCCTTCGGCGCCCGCAACGAAGGGGTCGTCGGCGTCGTCCGCTTCGCCTGTCCGGGCCTGGCGACGGCGGCGTTCGCGCCGGACCGCCCCGTCCTTCTGATCGAGGGGGTCGAGAAACCGGGCAACCTCGGGGCGATCCTGCGCACCGCCGACGCGGCGGGCCTGGCGGGCGTCGTCGTCTGCGACGGCCGAACCGATCCGGCCAATCCCGCCGTGATCCGGGCCAGCCTCGGCACGGCGTTCAGCGTGCCGCTGGCCGTGGCCACCACGGCCGACGCGATCCCCTGGTGCCGGGAGCACCGGCGCCGCGTGGTGGCGGCCACGCCGCAGGGCCGGAGACTCTGGCACGAGGCCGCACTCGCCGGCCCGACGGCGATCCTGCTCGGCTCCGAGGCCCATGGGATTTCCAGCGCCTGGGAGGCGGCGGCGGAGGCGGGCGTCATCGCGCTCGACTCGATCCGACTGCCGATGCACGGCTGCGCCGACAGCCTCAACCTCTCGGCGACGGCCGCGGTGCTGGCCTACGAGAGCGTCCGGCAAGAAACAGCCGGTCACTGAGCGTCACGCTGCCGGGACAGGCACGCCGCCGGACCAGGCGCCGCTCAGTGCCCCGCGAACCGCGGACCGCAGGTGGTGCATGGCCCGGACCGCCACCCCACCTGCTCCGCGCTTTGGAAGCCGCGGCCGGGAGGAAGCTGCCAGGGGGCGAGCATGTCGGGCATCTGCCGGGCGTTATTGCAGCCGCGCCAGCGAACGCAGTGGTCGCAGGGATCGGGCGTGTTCGGCTCCTCGTGCACGGCGCCGTGATACCGCGGCCCGCAGCCGGTGCCGCCCCAGGACGTCGCGGCACCGCGGCAGCCCCGGCAGGCATGCTCGGCCGCGATCGCGCCGGCCGGTGCGCACATCCCGACCGCCACCAGTGCTGCCAGCCCGTTCCACCCACGTCGCATCTGCATGCCACCTCTATCGGCAGCCGTCCCGGCGAGGATCGGAAAAAGCGTCGCCGCACGACGGCGACCACCGCGCGCCGGCGGATGGCATGGCAACCTGGAGAAGCCGAGGCAGCAGGGCAACGGAGCCCCGCGCACCCGGGCCGAACCGACCGCTGCCCCGTTCAGTCGCAGGCCGTCGGCGGAGCGGCGCAGGTCCGCTCGTAGAGCCGGAGATACTCCCGGCCGCTCGCCTCCCATGACCAGTCCTGACGCATGCCGCGCCTGACGAGCTCGTCCCAGAGCGGGCGATCGGCGTAGGCGTCGAGGGCCCGCGTCAGCGCGTGCTCGAGCCCGCCGGTGTCGAAGTGCTCGAACACGAACCCGCTCGCCGTGCCGGCGCGGAGCGTGTCGGCGTTCGTGTCGACGACCGTGTCGACGAGGCCGCCCGTGCCGCGGACGACGGGGATCGTGCCGTAGCGCAGGGCGTAGAGCTGCGTCAGGCCACAGGGTTCGTAGAGGCTCGGCACGAGCATGACGTCGGCCGCGGCCTGGACGAGGTGCGCGAGTCCCTCGTCGAAGCCGAGCAGCAGGTCGATCGTCCCGGGAAACGCCGCGGCCATCCGGCGCAGCGCCTCCTCGTAGCCGTTGTTGCCGGTGCCGAGGATCACGAACTGCGCCCGGCCGCTGCCCGCCATCCGGCCGAGCATCTCCAGCACGAGCGTGACCCCCTTCTGCTCCGCGAGCCGGCCCACGAAGGCCACCAGCGGCCGGGCGGCGGGGGCGGCGTGGCCGAGCCGGGCGGCGAGGGCCACGCGGGCGGCGTACTTCCCCTCGTCATGATCGTGCTCGCCGTAGGGCCGCGGCAGGTGTGGGTCGGTCGCCGGGTTCCAGACGTGGGCGTCGATGCCGTTGACGATCCCGGTGAGCACGCCGTGCCGCGCCGCCAGCACGCCCTCCAGACCGCAGCCGCCCGGCGCCTGCTCGATCTCGCGGGCGTAGGTGGGGCTGACGGTCGAGACCGCGTCGGCAAAGACGATCCCGGTCTTGAGCAGGCTGAGCTGGCTGTAGTACTCCATCTGCCGCCAGTTGAAATGCCGCCAGTGCAGCCCCGTGAGCAGCATGTCCCAGTGCCAGAACACGCCCTGGTAGGCCATGTTGTGGATCGTCATCAGCGTGCGGGCATTGGCGACCGCCGGCGCGTTGCGGTACAGCAGCTTCTGGTAGGCCGGCACGAGACCCGTCTGCCAGTCGTGGCAGTGGATCAGGTCGAAGGGCCGCTCCTGACGGGCGGCCAGCTCGACCGCGGCCCGGCAGAAGAAGATGAACCGCTCGGCGTTGTCGGAATAGTCATCCGGGCCGCCGTACAAGCCGGGGCGATCGTAGTAGCCGTCGTTCGCCACGAGCAGGGTCTCGGCCCGCCGCCCCGGCAGCCGGGCACGGAGGATCGTGGCCCGGCTCGACCGCGTGCCGATGGGGACGTCGAACTCGATCCCCGTCGGCTCGACGGGCAGCTGCTTCGCGAACACCTCGCGGTAGGCCGGGAGAACGAGCGTGACGTCGCAGCCGAGGCCGGCGAGGGCCTCGGGGAGGGCGCCGGCCACGTCGGCCAGGCCGCCGGTCTTGGCGAAGGGAGTGGCCTCGCTGGCCAAATGAAGGACGCGCATCGGTCGTACTCGGGGGCGTCGCCGCCAGCCTGCTACAGACTATTATAGAACACGTTTTCACCCTTCCCGCCCGGTGAGCCCGGATGTCCCCGCTCGTCAACCCGGCCGCCCTGTTCAAACTCCGGCTTTCCTGCCCGCGCCGGCCCGTGCTCTGGCCGCCGTCGCCGGCAGGCCTCGACGAGGCCTGCCGGCTGCCGCCGCTGGCCCACCTCGCCGGCGTGCCCGACCTGCTCGACCTGTTTCTGGCATGGAACGAGGAGGGGCTTGGCGTGCGCGGCATCGCCCGCGGCGTGGGCAGCGGCCGCTGGTGTCATCCGACCCGCGCCGAGGACAGTGACGGCCTCCATCTGTGGATCGCGACCCGGCCCACCGGCGACAGCCATCGGGCCGGCCGCTTCTGCCGCCGGCTCGCCCTGCTCCCCACGGGGGCCGGCCTGCGGGCCGACCGGCCGGTGGCGGTGGCCGCGGTGATTCCGCGGACGAGCGAACTGCCGGCGCCGCTCCCCGAGGGGGCGATCCGCATCGAATCGGCGGCGACGACCGACGGCTGGCGGATCGACGCCTTCGTCGGGGCCGCCGCGCTGCCCGGCTGGGATCCGCAGGAGGTGCCCAGGCTCGGGTTCTTCGCCGCGCTCGTGGACCGGCGGCTCGGCCGGCTCCCCTGCTACGCGCCGCCGGAGTATCCGTGGGACAGCGATCCCACGACGTGGGTCGAGCTCGCCCTCGGCGGCTGATCCGCGGCGCGGGCCGGTTCGCGACGCATCGGCCGTCGTGCGAAGCCACCGACGCGCGCACGCGAAATCAACCGAGCAGCGTGTCGTACTCTGCATGGGTGCCGACCCATGTCCACACGATCCGGTCACCGTGAAAGGTGCCGAGAGCCCGGTGATGGATGCCGACGCGGACCGACCAGAGGTCGCCACCCACTTTCTTGAAGTGGAGCGAGGGATGAAACGCATCCACCTGCCAGATCCGATAGGCCCTCGTCACAGCCTTGCGAACGTCCGGCGGAAGCCGGCGGCACGCCCGCCAGAAATCCCGGCTCGCCACGCTCGGGATCCTCACGGCCTCCCCTCGGCCCGCTCATCGTCGTCGAGGATCGTCTCGAGCGGCACGGTACGGCCGGCTTCGGCATCGGCCCTGGCGGCCGCGATCAGGCCGTCGAGCCGTCCAGCCGCCAGGTCTGCCGCGATCTGTCGGTCCCAATCGTCATCAGCGGCTGGATGGAGCATGGCCATCAATTCGCAATAGTCACGCGGCGAAAGGCGGTCGATCGCGGCCTTGATTTCGAGCAGGGTCGTCATGACGCGATCGTACTCCCCGCCAGCGACCGAAGACAAACGATTTTCTCGGCCACCACGGGCACCTTTTCGTCACCCCGTCACCAGTTCACGACGACCTCGCGGACCGTCGTGAAGTCGATCGATCCCGCGTCGAACCTGCCCCGCACCGGATGGCGAAAGGCGACGCGGTGCCGGCCCGCCCGAATGCCGGTCGCGGTGCAGGGGGTCATGAACGGTCGGCCGGACGCGTCGCGGAGCGGCGCACCATCGACGAGCACCTCCGCCTCGAACGTGCCGCTGACGAAGTTCACGGCGACCGGCTCGCGGCCGCCGCGGAGCGCGGCCAGCCCGACGACGGCAGCCGCGACGCAGGCGGCGGCCGCCGCCGATGCAGCCGCCCACACAGCCGGGCGCTGGCGGGGCCGAACCGCCGGCCGCGTCTCGATCGCTTCGAGCAGCGCGCCGGCATGCGCGTGGCGGGCGTGATGATCGCGGCTCGCCGCCTTGAGCGCGACGCGGTTCAAGTGGGCGAGGACGGGGTCGGCGGCGATCTCCCGGGCCCGCGGCCCGAGCCGCGGAAACGCCTCCGCCGGCAGGCCCGTCAGCATCTCGTAGATCACGAGGCCCGCCGCGTAGACGTCGGCCCGCAGGTCCATGCGGCCGTCGGGGGGCATGTAGCGGACCGTGCCGAGCCTCGAAAGCTGCGCGGAGGCCGGCACGAGCAGGCCGAAGTCGGCGAGCTTCAGCTCGCGGCCGAGGAACAGGCAGTTCGAGGGTTTTACGTCGCGGTGCACCATGCCGGCGGCGTGGAGGTGGGCCAGTCCGGCGGCGAGCTGCCGCGCGCAGCGGAGGCAGTCGTCGGCGGGCAGCGGGCCCCGCTCGAGTGCGGTGGCGAGCGTTGCCGGACGATAGCCGGGATCGTCGCTCGCCGGACTGCCCGACACGTCGTCGGCCGGGTCCATGAGATAGAAGAGCACCTCGGCGGTCCGGCCAACGTGCTGGATGTCGAGCAGGTGCGGATGCCGCGCGATCCGCTGCGATTCAAGCTGCGAGAGCGACACGATCTCGCGGCCGGCCGGGTCGGCCGTGCCGCCGCGGAGCGGGATGACCTTCACGGCCTTGAGGGCCCCCGTCGCCCGGTTGCGGCCGAGCCACACCTGGCCGAAGCCGCCCCGGCCGATGCATCGCAGCAGCACGACGTCGGGGATCGCCGGCGGCGCGGAGTCGGCGGCGGAGTCGGGCATCGAGCCGGTGCGGTCGGGCGGCGTGCCGCTCATGACGGGGCTCCGCCGTCGACGGCCCGGGCGAGTGTCCGCTCCAGCTGCGCCGTCATGGCCCGCTCGACCACGGGGCGTGGCGGCTCGGCGGCGGCCTCGCGGAGCAGCCCTTCGAGGGCGGGCGCCGACGAGGCGTTCGCACCGAGCTCGCGGAGCCGCGCGAGCACCCGTCGGCGGGCGAGGTAGACGGCGTTCCGCGACAGCCCCGTGATCCGCGCGACCTCGTGGCCAGGCATCTCGTGGAGCACGGCCAATTCGAACGCCTGATACGTCGGCCCGGTCACCTCGTGCCGCACGACGTCGAGAAGCGCGCCGAGCGTGGCGAGATCGAAGCCGCGTTCCCATGCCTCGTCAGGCTGGTCGGCCGGATCGACCACGGCGGCGAACGGCGCGTCGTCGGCGAGCGGCCGGATGCGGTCGTTCGCGGCCCGGCGGCGCTTGGCGACGAGATTGCGGACGATGGTTCCGAGCCAGTCGCGAAAGCGGCCGCGGGCCGGGTCGTAGGCGAAGGCGTCGCGGTGGTTGAAGACCGCGAGCATCGCCTCCTGCACGACCTCCTCGGCCGTGTGGTCGGAGCAGCCGCGCCGCCGCGCCGTGGCGTGGATCAGCCGCCAGTACCGGCCGTAGAACTCGTCCCAGGCCACCGGATCGGCGGCCTCGCGGAGCCGTTCGAGCAGCGTCACCTGCGTGTGGGTCGTCATCGGTTTGGGAGGCCTGATTCGCGGCCGGGCGCCGTCGGCCGGGGTCGTTCAGGATATCCCGGGATCGGGGAATCCGGCGCGACAGATTTTTGAGGCCTGGCGCATACCGTGTGGTGAGGGCGTAGCATAGACCCGCGCTCGCTCTCTCCCGCCAGGAGCCTGCCATGCGATCCGCCGCCGTCCTTCCAACCCTGCTCCTGTCACTGGCCATCCTGTCTGCCGGCTGCGGCCAGCCACCCGGCGTGGCGACATCCGCCTCGCCGAAGACGCGGCTCTACGTGCGGACGGTCCCGCCGGGCGCGCAGGTGATGGTCGACGGAAAGCCCCTGGGCGCGAGCGACGGGCTGTTTCTCGTGCCGGCCGGCACTTCGCGGGTGAGCGTGCAGTTCGACGGACAGACGCCGCAGGTGCAGCAGGTGGAGATCGCCGCAGGAAAGGTCACGCGGGTCGAGATCGGGCTCGGTGAAGCGGGCAGGTGGAGCGGCGGGACCGCCGCCGCCGGCGACAGCCGGGACTTCCCGCCAGTGGGGGGCATAATTTTCCCCGTGGAGGTCCCTACGACGCTTGCATCATCGCGAACGCTCGCCTCTCCTCCCGCGCCGCTCACGAAGCTCGATGACATCCTGGCGAAGCCGTTCGAGTTCGCGTGCCAGGAGATGCCGCTTCGCGAAGCGATCAAAGCGATCGGGGAGAAGGCCGGCGTGGAGATCTTCGCCGACATGCGGGCGCTCGAGGAGGCCGGAATCGACAGCGAGGCACACCTGACCGCGTCCGCGTCGGGCCGGTCGCTCGCCGCCAGCCTCGACGCGGTGCTCGACGATCTCGATCTTACGTGGACGGTCGTCGACGACGCCCTGAAGGTGACGACCGTCGAGGCCGCAAACGAGGAACTCATGCCACACATCTTCGAGGTCACCGATCTCTGCGAGGAATCGCCGGAGACATTGATCGACGCGATCCAAAATGCCATCGACTTGGTTTCATGGACCGATCAGGGTGGCATCGGCTCGATCCGTCCCGACAAGAGCGGCGCCGGCAGCTTCCTCGT
>Ga0208721_1000088_pt1 | contig 20750 bp, 19 predicted proteins | sample LakMenEpi17Aug10_FD_150705 | JGI IMG/M metagenome (GOLD analysis project Ga0208721, IMG submission 150705) | Freshwater microbial communities from Lake Mendota, WI - 17AUG2010 deep hole epilimnion (SPAdes) | ecosystem: Environmental > Aquatic > Freshwater > Lentic | place: Lake Mendota, Madison... | reverse complement strand
TCGGAATGAGTTGAAGTCGGTATTGGTAACGAGTCCAACGTAGATTGCAAAGCTCCAAAGTGTCCATCTTGTGAGCTGTGAAGTACCTCGTGATGTCAACACATGAAGGGTAAATGCAACCGGAATGAGGATGGTCTCGGCGAAAATGAGACGCCCGAGAAGCAATTGCGAAACACTGAGTTCGATAGTGGTGTCATAGGCAGTAAGAAACTGCAACCCCATGAAGTTTGAAGCAATCCGCAACACTGGTCGTATTCCGAACTGATGACCAAAGATCCCGGAGATTCCGGTTTGGAATTGAAAACCAACCCCAAAGAGCACATAACCAATCACAGCACCGCTGGCTATCGCCGTTACGGCACGACCCGGTGACCAGCTTCGTTTGCGAAAGTCTCGCTGCGAAAGAACTGCACATATCCAACCAATAGCGATAGCCACTGCCAAGTGCGGCCGCAGAAGGAGCAGCATGAGCAATGATGCTCCCCGAACAGCGGGAGACTTGCCAACAAAGAGTAGGACAGCAAAGAACATCATTGATGTTTCGCGTTGAGCCAATGACGAAAAGAAACTTCCCGAGAATGCAACACCTGTCATAAAGCTCAGGAGTGCAGAGCCGGACAGTGACTGGATACGTGCACGACGAACGATCAGATGAGTTGTGCCCAAGAGGAAGAGCAGTGAAGTTGTTTTGAGAGCGAGCGCGACATCTATTCCGGCGCTCGCGAGAACGAAAGCTGGAATTGTGAATGGAACACGGGCGGATGAAATCCACCAATCAACGTCTGCTGAGACAGTCCCAGCCAAGAGGGTTTCGACGACGTCGACAAAATGAAGTTGGTCGTTGGAGTAGAACTCGAGCTGCCCGATGAGCCCATAGCGAAGTGCAATGACGTAGTTCAACAGAACCCATCCACACACTTGTAGTCGGCACACGATGTTCGTCCGCCACACGAGGGCTGAGACCCCTGCTGCAACCAACAACAGTTGAAGAACGTACAGATTGAGATCGTTCACAATTGCGAACTCAGCTGCCGTTCGTGACGGTCATGTGAATCACACGCTCAACGATACGATTCGCGGATCGGGGTAGTGAGTACTGCCACTCTCCGGTATAGCGATAGTCGTGTCCGCCGGCCCCATGCTTGAAGTTGTAGACACCCGAATTTTGCTGCTGATCAGCGCCACCAAAGTCGTAACGAGTACACCCCAGGCCTCCGAGGGTCGCCAAGAGGCCGTGTGTCGCTACATGGGATGCGTAGCACTTTCGACCCTCGTACGAAGTAGCTGCCAAGATGTCAAACGCAACAGTGCCGAGCTGTACGGCGGCGCGGTAGGAAAGCGTCTTCTGGTCTGGCGAAACGGCTCTTACGATGAGCAGCGAGTCTCCGAACGAAGCTACGAAGCGGGATAATCGCTCGGGATCAGCTCTCCAGTCTGCAGAGAACGACTTCTTCAGTTCGACGACCTCCCTGTACATTTCTGCCATCAGCGAGTAATCAGGGTTCAACCATTTCTCGGGAGAAATCTCTCGCTGTTCTCCACGACGTAGGTTGCGCGACCAATTTGAGGAGTATCCGGCTCGAAGTTGCGTAGGGTCCGCAGACAAGCTCCGTACGAGGCTGCTGTCACTTGAAATCCTGTAGCGACTTTTTTCCCATCCTGCGTGGAGGTAGGTCGTATCCGCATGCGAATCAAGATCTCGAAAGTCGGAGACCCGCAAGTAGGTGATTCGACTTCCGAGTGCGAGGCGCACCGCAGACGGGAGTTCTGCGAGATCCGTTGAAGAGCAAGAGCCAACGGGACCTCCCGCCGACCAACAAATGGCTATGACACCCAACTTCTGCTTTACCAAGAACTGGATTGCCCCTCGTCCATCTTTCAACGAGAATCGAACCGGTAGCCACCCGTCAGCCGATCGGAAGTTCGCCCACGCCGAGCCCTGGAAAGGCGACTGTAGAGAGTGCCGAGACACGAGATCGTCCCATGCAGCATCGTCTTCGGTGAAGTGGGTCCAGTTCATTGGATGAAATTCACCAGCTGCACTGTATGGAGTACTGACTCGGTGGGAATTTGACTTTGCTGTGATAACCGCGGCCAGGACATTGGCTCGCCGATTCGATTCAGGTGAACCTGTCGGCGAAATCCGCGTTCATCGCCATTGCCTCCGTAGTAGGGGAAACCCTGCGGGCTGACGCCATTGGGGAGGCTGTCAAACACGGGTTGAATGCCGTAACGACGTGCCAGATTCGCGGATCGCTCGAACAGTGTGCGGCGCCGTGAAATTTCTGCTCTCGCATCAATGTTATTCATAAGCTTCAATGAGCTCTTCAGGACCGACCGAGGGAGCGGTAGTTCAAACTCTTCACTGGGATTCTCCACGATTGCGACTCGTCCGATAGCACGCCGTCCTAGTCGAGCGAGCTCTCTCACTGCTAATCGAATGGGCAGGTGAGTGACGCGTTCGAGCCGACTGGCGCCGCGTCGAAGTCGTACCACGATGGAAAGCGACTCGTTGCGAGGGGAAAGCGGATCGTGAAGTGCCGTGTAGTCGAGTCGTTGGTCGCTCATCCAATGGAGAAATGCCCCGTCCGAAGACAGAATGGTTTTCCTGAAACTGGTGATTCCTAGTGAAGTTCGTGTTCCGAGCGCGACACCATGTTCATCAGTACTCAACCATCCATGGGCATTGTCTTCGATGATCAACGTCGTTGCATCGGTGAGCTGATGCTGAATTCGTGGCAGATTGGCAGGGAAACCAAAATAGTTGACGGCGAGCAAGGCCTTCGCCGGCGGCAGCTTCTCGTGCGATGCAACTTGGAAGTCATCGTCAATATGGTAAAAAACAGGAACCGCATCGACGGCTCTCAACGAAGACAGGACATCTCGACAAATGAAGTGTGGAATCAGTACCGTGTCGCCCGGTTGAACCCGCGCCATCCGAAGTGCAGTAACGAGAGCATGGCGCGCGTAGGCGTAATAGAGGCGGTTCACGATTGAAATCCCCGGGCGAACCACCGCGTAGCTGTAGCGGCGAGAAGCACGATGGCTCCAGCGTAGGTACGTGCAAATGGGGGCCAGGTTCTCATCGCCTTACCGAAGTGCAGCCATGCATTGCGGAAGTCGCGACCCCTGTGGTGCGCGCGACCAGCGGAGTAGTGCGACATTGCCTGCCTTCGCCGCACTATTCGCCGAGAAGTGATGTTTGCTCGTGTGAGATGATGCTTGACAACTGCCATCTCGGCACGAGCATTCCGTTCCACCGAAGCGCTCGCACTCGAAGCATGGATACGAAACACACCGAGTGGCTCTGCGAGAAACGCAAATTTGAACTGCCGTTCGGCGATCCGGAGCCAGAATTCGTAATCCTCTGCCGTGATGAATTCAGGATTAGTCGAGAAACCACCCAGCTGTTGGAACATCGACGTTCTTCCAACGACAGCAGAAGTAGAGAGGCAATTCCCTCGGAGCAGGAGCTCTCGGTACCTGGTGCGATGCTCTGGTCCATAGGTGACGAATCTCGACGTGGAGCTGCTGCGCCACTCCTCGGCATGGCACACGAGATCAACCCCGGACTCCAGCCGTTCAACGCAGCGACGAAGTTTGCTGGAATGCCACCAGTCATCGGAGTCGAGAAAGGCGACATAAGTCGCATTGGAGTGCGCAATTCCGATGTTGCGTGAGGCTGCGATGACACCCCCGTTGGCGAAGTCGATCATGGTGACGCGAGAATCGTGGAATTCCTCCACTACGTCTCTGGTGTGATCAGTCGACATGTTGTTGATGACGATGGCGTTCCAATACTGGTAGTCCTGTGCAACCACCGATTTCAGAGCTTCGCGCAGAAAATCAGCCTGGTTGTACGTGGGAATGATGACGTCAACGCTTCGTGGCTCGGTTGTCACAATGAACGTCCACCGAATTCCCGTCTGGCTGCCTGGAGAAGTTGGTCGAGTTCTTGAACGAATGTGTCATGTATATCGATGCCAAGAGCACGAAGCGAGGTGTCCTTGAACGCAAATGGTTGGTGGTGTGTCATATCGGTGTGTGTCACGTCTACGGTAAGTGATTTCCCTAGGAGGTGTTCAGCACGTACCTTTATCAGTTCTGCCACGGCACGAAGCTGATACGTCCGTGGCCCCGCAAGAAGGTAGGTACCGGATGGAATGTGACGTGTTGCAACTTGGGCGATCGCACTCGATGCATCTCCCAAGGCAAGCAGATTTCGGTATCCATCACCGTTGGAATGCAACAACAATCGATTCGATGTCACCGCTTGTCGACATAAATCGTGTACGACCAGGTCCCACGCGGCAGTGTGAGACATGGCAGGAGCCCCGAAGGTGTTGGTCATACGAACCACGATGCCGGTCATCGAGCTTGCTCGGCATTGCTCCATCACTTCATATTCCAGCCCCAGACGCGATCGACCGTAATCGGTCGTAGGGAGGGGTTTCGTGGAGTCGGTCACGTCACCGACGAGAGCATCACCAAATACGTGTATCGAAGAGATGAAGACGAATCGTGATGCACCACTCGAAGCTGCATCACGAACCAGCCCAGCAGTCGCTGCCCGCTCTTTTTCCAGCTCGCTGGGTAGAGGCGGTTTCCTCGTGGAGTATCCGCGTGTCGCGAGGTGAACCACCACGCCTGCACTACGGAGTGCATCGCGACGTGCTTTGCCGTCACGCAAGTCACCAAAGGAGGGAGTGCAGTTTGTAGCCCACGCAGGGAGTTCGATATTGGTACGAAAGTGTGGTCGTACGTGGTAATTGGTGTCGATACAGAAGTGCTGGAGAAGGCGTCCACCAACGTGTCCATTGGCACCAGTGATGACGATGAGGCGATCGTCGGGCACTCAGTCTCGCCAGACGTAGGGAATGGAGGTGGTAGCGAGATCTTGTCGGTCGACTCGTGCGGGGTCGTGTGGTTCGGAAGAACAGTTGGCGATGAGTGCATCGCCCACACCCACATTGCAAAAGGCGAACCAGAGTCGTGGAGGAATGGTCATCAATTGATAGTTGCCGGCCCCGAGTGTGATGTCCCAAGTAACACTATGAGTGGGGCTTTCTTCGCGATCATCGTAAAGTGCGAAACGTACTTGTCCAACCGGAACTGCAATCTGCGCAGTCGCAATATGGTGTCTGCGCCAAGCCTTGCGCTCACCCATTGAAATTCTCGAAAAATACACTTCACCGAATCCTGCGAAGGTTGTGTCGGTGGACTTCAACATGTGCAGGACCGCGCCATGTTCGTCGGCGATGATCCGAAGATCCGAGAGTTGCACTCCATGAATCATGAACGTCGTCCGTCGTTACGCAGAGAGATAGTCTTTGATGTTGCTCGTCGTGAGCGTCTCAACCGACTCACCAACATGCCACGCACGGTACCAATCAGTGGTGTGGTGCATGGTGTCATGAAATGACCAGCGAGTCTTCCAGCCGAGCTGGGTGTTGGCCTTGGTGCTGTTGAGCTGCAGTAATTGGGCTTCATGCATGCTGCTGTGGTCGGGCGTGATATGAACGGCATCGCTGGCACCCCAACGCGAGGCGACGAATGCCGCTACTTCTTGAACCTCGTGAACGGAGGTCTCGGGCGGGCCAAAATTCCACGAGCTCCCCGTGGATGCGGTACCGTCTCCGAGTGCTACGGCGAGCCGGATGTACCCAGAGAGTGGTTCCAAGACATGTTGCCAGGGTCGCGTTGCTCTCGGAGAGCGAATCTCGATCGTAGACCTGTTCTTGAGTGCTCGAATGCAGTCGGGGATGAGGCGATCCGGTGACCAGTCACCACCACCGATGACGTTGCCGGCTCGCGCACTGGCAATTCGTGGCGCATTCGGGCTCCGAAAAGTGGAGTTCGCATAGCCAGCGAACACCATTTCCGCTGCAGCTTTCGACACGCTGTACGGATCTATCCCGCCGAGTTCGTCGGTTTCGACATAGCCGTGCTGTTGTTCTTTGTTCTTGTAACACTTGTCAGAGGTGACGAACACCAGCGTGGATACGGAGGGGCTTTGTTTCACGGACTCCAACACATTGGCCGAACCCAAGACGTTGGTGGAGAAGGTTGCATGTGGGTCCGCGTATGAAGTGCGAACGAATGCTTGGGCCGCGAGGTGAAATACCACTTCAGGGCGACTCGTGGAAATTATGGCCTGGAGTCCGGAGAGGTCTCGGATGTCGCACTGCCGGCTGTCGATGTGCTGGTGAAGATTCAACAACTCAAAGTGGGATGGTGTAGCAAGTGGCGGAAGCGCTACTCCTGTCACGCTGGCGCCGGCTTGGGCGAGCATGTAGGAGAGCCACGATCCTTTGAAGCCCGTATGCCCGGTGACGAGCACACGTCGACCGGAAAACGCAGCAAGATCTGTGGCTAGTGACGCCACGGGGCCTCGTTCTTGTTTTCTAGTTCATTCAGCAACTCCCAATCGCGATAGGTGTCCATGCATTGCCAGAATCCTTCGTGGGTATAGGCCGCGAGTTGACGTTCACTTGCCATTCGTCGCATTGGTTCTGCTTCAAGCACGAGGTCGTCCTGATCGTTGAGGTAGTCGAAAACCGAAGGCCGGCAGACAAAGTAGCCACCAGAGATCAATCCGGCAGATGTCTGTGGTTTCTCGTTGAAAGACACTGCGATGCCGCTGGCATCGATTTCTACCTCGCCGAATCGACTCGGTGGTCGGACCGCAGTAAGTGTCATGGCTGAAGTGTGAGCGGCGTGGAACTTCACCACTTGGTCAATGGGGACATCGGAAACGCCATCGCCGTAGGTCAGAAGGAAGTCTTGGTTCGCAACGAGATCACGAATTTTTTTCACACGTCCCCCAGTCATCGTGTTTTCGCCCGTATCGACAAGAGCAACGTTCACTGGGGTGCTATTTGGGAGCAAAAAATCGACGAGTTCTACGGGTGAACGTCCGGTACCACCGAAATGTGCTCGAATCACCTCACCCAGATAGCCGAGACACAACACAAAGTTCCGATACCCGAAGTGCGCGTAGTGCTCCATGATGTGCACCACGATGGGTTGTGAACCGACGGGAATCATCGGCTTTGGAACGGAGTCGTCAACACCTCGAATTCGCGTGCCCTTACCGCCGCAAAGGATGACAACTTTCATCGATGGCTCAGTTCGTCCGCGAGCATGGCAAGCAATGTTTGGTTACCAGGGTCGGTCACCATCATCCTTGGAGCAATCTCGCGATGAATGGTATTCCATGCGTCTTCAGACAAGTCGAGAAACCTTTCAGCAAAGAGTTCAATCTGCTTCTGGTCGGTGGCCGATGTCCAACAATCTCCGTCCATCGGAATTGTCAGCGGATAACCAAAAGTCATCTCGAACGTATCTACCCCAATTGTTCGGAACCGATTCGAAATGAAACCCACCTTCTTTCCAGCGGCGAGCATTTCGTAGCCTAATGTGCTGTCCACTGTAAAGAGGTAGTCGTACGTATCGGCTACTTCGTATCCGGATCCCTTCTCATGTGCGATGACATCAATATCGCGACAGCCTGGTGCCCGAAAGAAGAAATCTCGCTCAACCGAGTCGATAGAGGATCTCTTTCCGATGATCGAGAAGTGCATCGCCCTACTTTCGGCGACCCTCGACAATGCCAGAGCAACAAGAGCGTCGACCGAGAAGTAATCGTGATACGAAACGCTTTGCCCATTTACTTTGACAAAAGTGGCCTGATTATCCCACGCTGTTCCACCCGGGATATCAGATCCGTTCGGAAATGAGACGATGAATCCGATTCGTTGTTGAGACTGGTCTCGTGCGAGTTTTCGCTGGTTTCGATGTGCCAGATATCCGTTGAGACGAACACTTCCTGTCTGGACGAATTCAGCGCCGACTTCTCTCGACAGCAGTGCTGTCGAGCTGTCGCCAAACGTGAAGTACTTCGTTACCTCGGGTCTCCTGGAGATTGATGACATGCGAAGACCGGTCAAGAAGCCAATTGATTGAGATGGTGCGACGTCATGTCGAATACCGTTCTGGATACTCCAGACAGGAACGCTCACGCGGTACTGAAGTTGGTAGGCCTCAACATTCGTATCGTTCCAAACAAGTATGAGTTTTGCACCGGCAGATTCGACAAAAGTCCTGTAATAGCCCCAGCGAGTGAATCTCCCGCGCAGGATAGAGCGAACAACGATCGAGAGAAGAATTCTTTCACCAATTGAAGGCATGGAAACGAGTTTGATGTGACTTCCCAACGTCTGAAGAGCCGAAGTGGTGCCGGAAAACTGCAACACTTCGCACTGTGGAAGCTTCTCAAAGCTGATTCTTGAGAAAACTCTCATCAGTCGTCTGAGCATCACCGCTCAGGCCTTGATCAGTGCGCTGATGAGTTTGGCGAGGTCCAGATCTTCGGGACTGTCGATTTCGAAACTCCGAATTCGAGGCATTTCGACGAAGCCAATTCGACCGAAGAACCGGTGTCGGTATCGACGAAAACCATCGACGCTCATCCCGTACGCTGCGCCATTCTCGAAAAACTCGTTGTTTACGAGGTCTTGGCGCCTGAGCCGAGTTGAACTGTCGTGGTTGACGCTGGTCAATGAGCCATCTCTCGCCGACCTCCAGAGAAACGAATGGGAAGGGGTAACGGTGAGCGCACTATCAAACGACTGACAGATGGAGGCAAGCGCGCGTAAGTCCTCACCCGTGACAAACGCAGAAGTTGGTTGAATCATGATGAGAGTGCCGGTTTCCGTCTTCGTGATATCCAGGAAGTGGGAAATTGCATCCTCGCTTGAGCTGGCATCAAGGGAAAGTTCTGCTGGTCTTTCAATCACCCCCGCACCGCACGAGAGAGCCAATGCAGCAATTTCTGAATCATCTGTGCTAACAAAGATGGCGTCAGAGACGTTTGCCTCTTGCGCCGCAGCAATTGAGCGCGCAACGAGAGGTACGCCTCCAACTTCCCGAAGGTTCTTCCTGGGAATTCCCTTGGATCCGCCTCGCGCTGGAATCAAAAAGAAGACGTTGGAGTCAGTCATGGGGTGCGGGAGAGTTACGAGACTCGTCGCAACTTCTTCTTCACCGATACTTCTGAGTCGTACAGCACCTTGTTGCCGTCACCCATGGCTACTTCAACGTTCCGTATGTCGCGTACAAGACGCTCCAGTCCGCCAGGTTCGACGCTGGCCGCGTGGTCGGTTCCCCACATGGCTCGGTCGAGCGTGATGTGTCGCTCGACGAATACTGCACCGAGCGCGACCGCGGCGACAGTCGTTTGCAATCCAGTTTCGTGTCCGGAGTAGCCAACAGGCACGCCGTAACGCTCACGGAGCGAATGTATTGCTCGCAGATTCAACTCCTCGGGCTTACAGGGATAGGTGGACGTCGCTTGACCAAGAATCAGCGCCGAGCGATCCAGCAACGAGACTGCGTTGTCGATTTCCTCCAGCGTGGACATTCCCGTTGACATGATGACGGGTTTACCCGTTGCTCGTATTGCTTGGAGCAACTCATCGTCGGTGAGACACGCAGAAGCAATCTTGAAAACTGGAGTATTGAAACTCTCGAGGAATTCCACCGACGGAACATCCCACGGCGACGCGAACCACATGATGTCGTTGGTTTTGCAGTATGCATCAATCTCAGCGAACTCATCAGCACCGAATTCGATTCGTTCCTTGTACTCCAGGTACGTCATGGTTCCCCAAGGGGTTTCACGGAGGACGGAGGCTTGGTCGGGCGGAACGCAGATGGCCGGAGTTCGCTTCTGAAACTTCACTGCATCACAGCCAGCTGATACGGCTACATCGATGAGTTGCTTGGCAATTGCAACATCGCCATTGTGGTTGATGCCAATTTCAGCGATGACAAAGACGGGTTCACCAACACCGATCGTCGTGGAGCCGAGGCTCACCACATCAACCATGGGCGAATTGGAGAACTTCACCACAGGCTCCAGATTACTTCTCAGGAGACCGACGCTGGACGTGTAGCAAACTGTCGGCGACTTCGCGAATTGCACCCCGCCCACCGGGCTTCTTGGTGACGATGTCGGCTACGGCCAGTGCCGACGGATGGGCATCGGATGGGGCAATGGCAACACCGACGAAGTTCATGCACTCCACATCGTTGATGTCGTTGCCCATGTAAGCGGTGTCGTCCACCGTCGCACCAACACGTGTCATCCACTCGCGCAACACGGGCAACTTGTCGTCGCATCCCTGCACCACCTCAAGCGACAGCTTCTTCGCGCGAGCAGAAACGACGGCATTCGTTTCTTTGGAAATGATGATCATCTGGACGCCGGCGTCTCGCAGTAGCCCAATTCCCATCCCGTCAGATCGACTACAGAACACCGACTCTTCACCAGTTTGTGATACGAGCACGCGGTCGTCTGTGAACACCCCGTCAAAATCGAATGCGATTGCCTTGATGTTGGTGAGCGGACCAGATGACATGCTCAGTTCAATCCCGTGTTCATGCCGTTGAGCAATGCGAGCAGGCCCAGTGCCAGACCAACACCCAGCGTGAGGCCACTCACCAGCGCAAGTGTTGCAAGGAATACTGCCCGAGAAAGAAGAGACCGTGGCTGGCTGGCAAACCAACGCGGAAGACCAACTCGCCTCGACAACCATTGGGAACGCGCAGGCGAGGCCGTGTTCGACTCGGTCACGTTCACGACGACGAATGTGGATCCATGCTGGCGGTGGTTGGTGGAAAGACTTCGCACAATAAAGAGGAGTCCGACGAATGCCAGCCCGCCCACGAGGGCGATTCTGGTCGTAACCTCAGTAACGGTCATGGACGCCACAACCAACAACGACGGCATCACGGCAACGTCCAGCGTACCCCTGCCTCCGCCACCGCCCCCGAAATCTCAAGCATCGGTCCGGCGAGTGTGGTGGGCTTTGCCACTGCTCACCGTTGCGTGGCTGTTGATGTCGACCATCATCGTGGGATCCCTCACGCGCGTGCGCCTCTGGGAACTTGCGCCAGGGGCGGCTGAAGCGGTGGCACCGCGGATGTCATTCGGTGAAGACGCTCTGGCCTTCGCCACTCGCTATGAAACCGATGGCGAAGTCATGTTCGTCACTGCGTTGGGCAGTCGCCTGTCGCTCCTCGATGCAGTCGCCGCATGGAGGGATGGTGATGTCAGAATCCTCACCTTTGAAGAGCGATTCGGAACACAGACACCAACTCAACAAAGGGCGGGCAATGCTCGTGCCATGGTGTCGTCCAAACAAATTGCCGAATTTGTGGCATTCACTCGCTTGGGAATCGAGTCGGAGTTCGTTTATGGAGAGGTGGTGGTGGACGACGTCGTATGCGAGGACGTACCAAGTCCGCAGAGTGCATGCGAACAGCTCGAGGTAGGCGACACCATCGTCACATTTGACGGTGTACCAACACCGATTCTTCCTGCCCTCATCGAGGTTGTCATCACCAAGTCTCCGGGGGATGTCGTGCCCGTTGGTGTACGGCGCGAGGGTTCGGAGGAAGTAGTCACATTGAACATCAAGTTGATTGCTGCCCCTGATGACAGTGAACGGACCATCGTCGGCATCATGCCGCGTGACACGCGAACGGTGAAAACCCCGTTTGAAGTGGGGATTGATACCGATTCCATTGGTGGGCCGTCGGCAGGATTGGCGTTCACACTGGCATTGATTGATGAGTTATCTCAGGGGTCGCTTACGGGCAACGTGAAAGTGGCGGTTACCGGCACCATCGAAGGAGACGAAAGTGTCGGTGCAGTCGGTGCAGTTCCACAGAAGGCGGTGGCAGCGCGTGACTCTGGGGCGAAACTGTTTCTCATTCCTGCGAGTCAGTCGGCCGAGGACATCTCGCTTGCGCGTCGCATAGGTGGCGCAACGATGCGAGTGGAGACCGTGGGCACATTGCAGGATGCACTTGACATCCTGCGCGGTATTGGTGGCGACCCACTAACTGATTCCACGAACCTCGATTAGTTCAGGCGTACTCTTGGGGGCATGGCTCTCGACTTCCAGCGACCGGATCCCTCGTCGCCCGCCGCAGTCGCATCGGCCCAATTCACGGTGTCTCGGCGCGGTTACCGCGAAGAGGAAGTGCGTGACTTTCTTCGTCAGGTCTCGGTGGAGTTGGCGAGACTTCTCGAGCGTGAGCGTTTCTTGGAAAGTGAACTGAAGGCTCTGCAAGCGCGAGGCCCAGTGGATGTCGCCGCAATTGACGAAGCTGCGGTCACCGAATTGTTGGGGGCCGAAGCAGCCCGTGTGCTCACCTCGGCTCGCGACGCAGCCCAAGCCATACGCGACCGAGCGGCCGAATCAGCAGAACAAATCGTGCGCGATGCGAGCCGCGAGGCCACCCGGCTGCTCGAGGAATCGACGATGGAGGCCTCACGTCGTCGCAGCGATGTCTCCGGGGAAGCCGAACAGGAACTCGAGCTTGCAAAACAACAAGGGCGAGAGATGATCGCCGAGGTACGTGCCTATCGCGAGCGAGTGTTGACGGATCTTGCCAAACGAACAGAGGAAGCCCGGCGAGATTTGGAACGTCTGGTGCACGAACGTGAACGTCTACTTGGCGCCTTTGAGCGGGCCCGCCATGCGGCCACGGATGTGGTGGGTGATTTGAACGAGTTCGATCAAACACTGCGCGGTACTGGAGTGACTCCGCCACTCATACCGCCCGACGCTCCGCCGCCACCCCGCCCGTCGCGCACCAGCGACACACCGATATTCGACGCCAAGGAGTACGCACACGAGTTGGGGGAGGCGCATCGTGACGAGTCCGAAGACAAGGACGTCAGCGCCGATGACCTCGCAGCCGACACCGTCGGAATCTCAAATGAATCGGAAGCACAATCACCATCAGTGATGATTGAGACTTCGTCATCCGAAGTCTCGCCAGTTCCTGAATCCCCGACGGAATCCGGTTCGTTGCGAGAAATCGAAGCCTCGCCAAGCAGTGGCACGCCTGAACATATCGCCGAAGTAGTGAACATCTTTGACCGACAGCGCAAGCGCGAGAGCTCCCGTCCTACACCGGAAAACGATGCTCCGGAGCATCCCGTGTTTGATCGCGTTCACGCTCAACCAGAAGACGAACCTGCAACACCCGTGACGAGTCGAGTAGATGAAATATTTGCCCGTCTGCGAACCGGTAGTACTGAGCGCGTGGCCAAAGAATCCACGAACGATCTCGTCACTGGCGACCAAGAACCAACGTCAACCTCAACTACCCCGACTGCCGTAACTCCGCCGGTGGTGCAAGAGTCGGTATTCAGTCAGCGCAAGGACGTGGTGGAACCTGGAATCGAGGCCATGACCCGAGCGTTGAAACGACTTCTGGCCGACGACGAAAATGCAGCGCTCACCCACGTGCGTGCCAAGCGCACCAGCCTCACACTCTCAGCAATGCTCGCTCCGCTAGCGGAACACGCTCAGCGTTACGCGGAAGCTATTCACGAAACCGTCACGAGTATTGCCGTCGACGGTGCACGTTCGTTGTCGGACTCGCGTCGAGCAGATCTACGCTCCACCATTGCACGAGGTGGCGTCGTGGAAGCAGTGTGCGAAATGTTGGCCAGTGATCTTCTCCGTCCACTTCACGAACGTTTTGCTTCGGCGATAGACATTGCATCTGGCGACCGTGACGTACTTGCGAGCGCGTTGCGTTCACTCTTTCAGGAATGGAAATCAAAACGGCTCTCTCTCGTAATAGCCGATATCGCACACTTCACGTATGCACGTGGAGTGTTCCTCGGGTGTGACGGTGCTGCCTCGGTGTGTTGGGCAGTGGACCCGAACGGCCCCGCGTGTGCCGATGCCGAGGACAATGCGCTTGCCGGCGTTATCACCCATGGCGAGCACTTCCCAACAGGACATCAACATCCACTGGCGCATGCCGGATGTCGCTGCCTTGTCGTTCCTCTCGACAAGTAGCCTTCGGCGCTATGCGCATCCCCGGAGAGCTTCCTCGTCGTCCCGTCTTTTCTGGTGGAGGCTTCGGATTTCGACGTCCGCGTCGAAGTCGCATCATCCTTTCTGCGGTGATGTTTGCAGTGGTTGCCGTGTTCGTTTCGGCACGAAGTGTTGCAGGTTTCTACATCGATGTGATCTGGCATCAGTCGTTGGATCGAACGGATGTGTTCTGGGGAATCTTGTTCTCACGATTTGGTCTGGCGGGAGCTTTCACCGTGATTGCTGCCGTGGTGTTGATGCTCAATATGTGGGTGGCTGATCGGCTTCGTCCCGATTTGGTGCCCGCGACCCCGCAAGAGCGAGCCCTTGCCGGCTATCGGGAACTCGCGGCACGTCGAGCTTGGACGTTCCGGATCATGGTGAGCGTCGTTCTGGGCTTTTTGATCGGCTCGCCAGCTGCTGCGCAATGGCAGGACTGGACGCTCTTTCGAAACGCCACCAACTTCGGCGTAAAGGATCCGCTCTTCGATCAAGATGTCAGCTTCTATGTGATGCGCCTCCCGTTCATTGAGTTTGTCGTCGACTGGACGTTTGCAGCGCTGGTGCTCATCACCTTGGTAACTGCCGGAGTCCATGCTCTGAATGGTGGAATTCGACTGCAGATTCAGGGACGCAAAGTGACGCCCCTCGCGAAGGTTCATCTCAGTGTGCTGTTTGCAGTGTTGTCGGTGGTGCGAGCAGCAGATTATTGGTTCTCGCGGTACAACCTCACGCGTTCCACTCGGGGTGTCGTTCAGGGTGCCACGTATACCGACGTGAACGCCCAACTTCCCGCGACGCAGTTGATGATTCTGGTGTCATTGGCAGTTGCGGTGTTGTTCTTGGCGAACTTTCGTCAGCGTGGTTGGCGTTTGCCGGTCTTGGCCACCGTCCTATGGATCGTCATTGCCGTAACTGCGGGTGGCGTATACCCGGCCGTAGTGCAACGATTCATCGTTCAGCCGAACGTAAGCACACGGGAACTTCCGTTCATTGACCGAAACATCGAAGCAACCAAAGTTGCGATGGCGCTCGGAAGCATCACCCGCGAGACCCTCGATCTGCAGCCGCTCACTGCAACGAAACTCAACGAAGATCCCGGTCCATTGCGAAATGTTCGCCAGTTGGATCCGCTGCAGATGCGTGATCGTTTCATCTTGGATGAGGGACAAACCTCGTTCTACGCAGTCCGCGATCTTGACGTCGATCGTTACGAGATCGATGGGCGAGTGCAACAAGTGATGGTGGCAGCACGCGAACTGAATTCAGAGGGAATCCCCAATCGCACTTGGGTTTCTCGTCACCTCTTGTACACCCACGGTTGCGGTGTGATTGCCGCACCAGCGAGTCGCACCACCGTTGACGGACGCCCTGTGTACGTGGATCTTGGTGTCTCTCGACCCGAGCTGTACTTCGGCGAAGGTATTGATTCGTACGCATTGGTAAACACCGAGCAAGTGGAGCAACCGTGCACGGGGTCGACCGCAACTGATTCCACGACGGGCGGTGTACAGCTCTCGTCTGCACTGCGACGTGCTGCCTACGCAATTCAGTACAGCGAGTACAACTTGTTCGGTTCAAGCCTGGTGAATTCGCAGTCTCGGATCATCCATGACAGGAACGTCACTGCCCGAGTGGAGCGACTCGCGCCTTTTCTTCGTTACGACGCCGACCCGTACCCGGTGGTGGTGAACGGAACGGTGCAGTGGGTGTTGGATGCCTACACCATCAGTGACAGGTATCCCTACGCGCAGCAGGCAAACATCGACCAATTGTCCCCGGGTGGCGGCCTGAACACCTCCTTCAATTACGTGCGCAACAGCGTGAAGGCAGTTGTTGATGCATTTACTGGCGATGTGACGTTCTACGTAGTCGATGCAAAGGACCCAATCGTTACCGCATGGTCCAAGGCATTTCCAGACCTCTTCACGGATGTGAGTGAAGCGCCGGAGGGGCTCACCGTTCATTTCCGATATCCCGAAGATCTTTTCCGCGTGCAGACCAATGTGTACGGTCGATATCAGTTCGACGATGCCACATTGTTCTTCAATCGTGACGCCGCATGGAGCGTTGCTCAGGCGCCAGCGTCGGAGCCCGAATCGGTCACTGGAGTGGTTGGTGGAGTGGGGGTTGGCGTGACGGAGGGTATCGATGTGCGTGACGCCAGCGTGCTTCGCTTCGAGCCGTACTACACCATGTTCCACGGTGGTGACGGACTTGGCACACCAACTTTCTCCATGCTCCGACCGTTCGTGCCGTTTTCTGCCGACAATGCTCGCAAAGAACTCCGTGCACTCATGGTGGTATCGAGTGATCCCAAGTCGTACGGGAAGATTCAGGTGTTCGAACTGCCTGAACCCTTGCCCGAAGGACCCGCAACCGTGGCAGCAGAGTTTGGAAGCGATCCGGTGATTGCTCAGCAGATTACGTTGCTCGACCAACGCGGGTCACGCGTCATCTTCGGAGATCTGCAGGTTGTACCCGTGCAGCGGGGTCTCATGTACGTCCGACCGCTGTTCGTGCGTCCCGATGATCCGTCAGCAAAGCAGATATTCGTGCGCAAGTTCTTGGTCTCCTACGACAACCGAGTAGTGATGACCGACAACCTCACTGAGGCAGTTGCACGACTCTTCCCGGGTTTCACCACGGACCTTGGTGAGCGCATCAACGACGGTTCAAGTGCACCGACTGATCCGACCCCGGATGCATCGGGCGGAACTGCGACAACGACGACCGTGCCCAGCGAGGACACGTCCTCGCTCACAGCTACCGAACTGTTGATTCGCGCTGAAGAGTTGTTTGACGAGGCGAATCTCGCACTTGCGGAGACTCCACCGAATTTCGCGCTGTATCAGTCCAAGTTGGTACAGGCTCGAGAACTCTTGCGACAGGCAATCACACAGGTCGGGGGCTGACGGCTCCTCTCTTCGGGCGACCGAGCGGCAGTTGATTAGCCGCGTGTTTTTCGCAACAACTCGGCAAGCTCCGCGAGATCTTGTCGCAGGGTGATGGCGTAACGAGCTTGCTCGCTGGCGATTCGCACCTGGTTGGAACGCAGGTCGGCAACGGCCTGCGCACTGGCCGCGTCGGCAGCATTTGCCAGATGTTCGATCTCAGAGTTGAGCTCGTGGAGTTGGTTGGTGATTTCGGTGGTCATCTGGGCGACCCGCGCATCCGCATTGCCGAGCCGCTCTTCAAATGCACGAATCCGTGAAACTATGGTCTCTATCTCGTGTGAGCGATGTACGAGGTCACCTCGTAGATCTTCAATTTGGCCGTGCATCGATTGCAATGATGCCTCGAGTGCTCTCCACCTCTTTCCGAACATCAGGATGCCTCGCAGCGACGGTAGGCTGACCAGACCCGACGCGGGGTAGAGCAGTCCGGTAGCTCGTCAGGCTCATAACCTGAAGGTCGCAGGTTCAAATCCTGCCCCCGCCACCACTCAGCTTCATTTGTCGACATGCCGATCTTGCGGCAGCATCCGTCGGCGATGCCATCGCAGTCGGAATGGCGTGACCGCGAGTCGCGAGGTGAGCCCAATGAGTGCAGTGAAAATCAACGCACGGACAAACACCGACAACGAACCCAGCGCGGGTCCCAAAACGATCGTAAAGCCGAGAGCCAGCGGATATACCCATGCAACTTCGGAAAGGAAACTGCCGAACTTCGTGCGATGAGGTGCAACCTGCGTCTGTGCGGTAAAGAATTCCTCGCCACCGGCAGTGACCGTGACGCGCTCCGCCGAGATAAGGTCGTCCGATTTTGCCAGGAGCGTGTTTCGTTCTGTTGAACGTTCCCATTGTCGAAGATGCACGGCATCGACGAATCGAAACACGATGTGATATTCGTCGGAGTCCTTGCCGGGATGCAAAACCGTTGCGCCAAGACAGCCCGGAAACTTCTTGACGGTAGAAATCATTTCTTCGGACCATGTGGTGAATTGCGCCGAACAGCCTGGCTTTACCGTGCGCGCGATGGTAACGGTCACTGAGCCTGGTGCGATGCGCGGCAGCTTTTCGGTGTCAAAAGATCCCGTCAGTTCAGGCACGCAATCACAGTAGTTCTCGCGGCCACGACATTTGCGCCGCCCCACGGTGATGCAAAAGTCACCTCGTAGAATGACCGTATTAGTTCTGCATCGAGTGCATCCATCCTTGATACCGGCGTCAAAGTGGTGCGCAACGTCGGTGGATTCACGATTGGTCGCGGATCATTGCAACGATTGCCAGCCTTCGTTGACGCTCGACGCGATGTGGTTGGTGGAGAAGCCAGAGCCGTCTATCTCGTCGACTCATTCTTTGCTGATCGGCAGGACCTGATGACTCGACTAGGAGCTCGAACGACTGACATCGTTCGTTTCGTTGATGCGACCGATGAGCCAACCACCGACGGAATAGATGTCATAACGAACGAGATTCGCGGACAACTTAGTGACATGCCTGCCACGATCGTTGGATTCGGCGGTGGCACCACCATGGATACCGCGAAAGCCGTTGCCAATCTGCTGACCAATGGCGGCAAGGCAGCCGACTATCAGGGCTGGGACTTGGTGAAGCTGCCTGGAGTCCACAAGATTGCGGTGCCGACCATCTCGGGCACGGGTTCGGAGGCCACTCGCACGTGCGTCATGACCAACACGGCCTCAGGTCTGAAGTTGGGCATGAATAGCGACTTCACGGTGTTTGACCAGATGGTGCTCGATCCTGATCTCACCGCAACCGTGCCGCGTGACCAGTACTTCTATACGGGGATGGATGCGTACATTCACTGCATAGAGGCGTTGGCAGGCTCTTATCGAAATGCCGTCGGTGATGCGTACTCGCGTGAAACAGTGAACTTGTGCAGACAGGTATTCCTTGCCGACGACATGATGAGTGTCGAGGCCCGCGAGCAGCTGATGGTGGCGTCCTACCTGGGTGGGTGCGCAATCGCGACCAGCTACGTCGGAGTGGTGCATCCCTTTTCTGCAGGTCTCAGTGTGGTGTTGGGCCTTCATCACTGCATCGCCAATTGCATCGCATTGAATGCGCTCGGTGAGTTTTATCCGGTCGAGCACGCCGAGTTTCAAACGATGATGGAGAAACAGAAGGTGACGCTGCCGACCGGTGTGTGTGCGGACCTCTCGGACGAGCAGTATCAGCGCTTGGTGGCGTCCACCGTGGTGCATGCGAAACCTCTCACGAATGCGCTCGGCGTCGATTTTCGCTCGATACTCACCGACGAGCGTGTCATCGAAATCTTCAAGAGGATGTAGCAACTCATGCAAAAAGGAATCCGTCGTGCCAGGATTTGAGGTAATTGGCGCCGAAGAACAGGCAGAAATCAACGACATCTTTGCTCGTGGCGGTGTGCTGTTCCGACACGGATTCGACGCCATGCGCAACGGCTCGTACAAGGTGCGGGATTTTGAGGCCGCATTTGCGACGTACATGGGAGTTCCACATGCGCTCGCCGTCACTTCGGGAACCGCAGCGTTACGCGTAGCACTTGCCGTACTCGACTTGCAACCAGGCGACGAAGTCATTACTCAGAGCTTTACGTTCGTGGCGACTGCTGAAGCAATCATCGAGTCGCGTGCAGTCCCAGTGTGTTGCGAAATCGATGGAACGTTGAATATGGATCCCGCCGATCTTGAACGTCGTATCACGCCTCGCACAAGAGCAGTGATCGCAGTACATATGCTCGGAACGCCAGCACGGCTGCGGGAGATAGCTACCGTTTGCAAGCGTCACGATGTGGTGCTCATCGAAGATGCTGCATGGGGTTGCGGTGGTTCGCTCGACGGGCGAGCTCTTGGTACTTGGGGTCGAATGGGAACGTTCAGTTTTGACTTCGCCAAGACGATGACAACGGGCGAAGGTGGAATGATCGTGTTCCACGATCGATCCGACTACGAGCGAGCCGCTGCGTGGCATGACCATGGGCATGAGAACAACCCCAAGGTTCCGCGCTGGGAGGACACTCGTTCAGGTAGCGGATTCAATTATCGAATGACGGAATTGCAGGGCGCAGTCGGTTTGGCGCAACTTCGCAAACTTGACGAGGTCGTGGGTCGCCAGCGGACGAACTTCGCTGCAATGTGGAACGCCATCTCGGATCTGCGAGGCGTGACTCCGCGCGAGGTGCCGGCGGGGTCCGTGGAGACCGCAGATGCGTTGGTCTTCGAGGTTGCCGACTCAGCGACCGCCCGACGTTGTCGTGACGCGCTCGTTGCGGCGGGAATGTCAACGAAGATCCTCCCCGAGGCCGTCACGTGGCACTTTGCCGGCACCTGGACGCACATGTCCGAGCTCGTCGCGTCGCACGGAAATCTCGCAACCGCATTCCCGCGTTCCGCGGAGCGCTTGGCACGCTGCGTGTCGCTACCCGTCGTCGTGAAGATGGCGCCCGACGTGCCGCAGCGCCTCCGCGCGGCCCTGCAATCGGTGCTCTGAGCCACCTCTCTGCAGCCGTAGCGTGGGGTGCTCAACATGACCGCAGTGAGTGTGATTGTCGCCGCGCACAACGAAGAGCGCTTCATCGGCCGGTGCCTCCGGTCGCTCCTCGCGCAGCGTTTCTCCCGCGAAAAGTACGAGATCGTCGTCGTCAACGACGGAAGCTCGGACCGCACATCGTCGATTCTCGCCAGTTTTGGCAGTGACATCAGGGTCGTGACGAACGATACCAACATCGGATTGCCCGCCAGCATAAATCGGGCCATTCACACCGTTCACTCAAAGTACCTGGTACGCGTCGACGCCGACGACTACGTGAACGAGTCCTTTCTCGACGTGCTATACATGTTTCTCGCGGAGAACCCAGACCTTGATGCGGTGTCGTGCGACTACCTGCTGGTTGACG
>Ga0208721_1000087_pt1 | contig 20806 bp, 19 predicted proteins | sample LakMenEpi17Aug10_FD_150705 | JGI IMG/M metagenome (GOLD analysis project Ga0208721, IMG submission 150705) | Freshwater microbial communities from Lake Mendota, WI - 17AUG2010 deep hole epilimnion (SPAdes) | ecosystem: Environmental > Aquatic > Freshwater > Lentic | place: Lake Mendota, Madison... | reverse complement strand
ACAGGTGGCGAGATAGATACCGAAACTCGTGGTCAAAATGAGAGATACAAACTCAGGCAGTGATTGTCGAGCAAACGTAGACCACGTCACACTCAACCCGAGCCAGATCATGAGCGCTAGGAGTAATTGACTACGACGCTCGCTAAAGAACGGTGAACTGAGACGCCGGGACAGAAGTACTAGCGCAGGAAGTTGCACCACGACAAACGTTGCGAAGTATGCATGGCCAACGGCCGGCAGCGCAATGAACTGGTGATACTCCCCGCTCTCACTCCACAATCGATACACGGGGCCCTGGGTCAGTGCGAAGAGCGCACTGACCGCATAGATGATTTCAACGACACGCCACATTCCGCCGGTCAAGTGTTCGACGCTTCTCACTGTGAATCAATCTATTCTTCGCATGGGTGATAACCCTGTGGGCAACTAGCCTGAACACGGTGCGCAACCGCTGGACATCGTGCGATGATTGAACAATTTCCTATCATCATCAATGTTCGAGACAGGCTTTCACCACTCCTGCTGCTACTGGAATGGCTCGAGTCGGTAGGGCAACGAGAGATTTGGCTCTGTGACAACGCAAGTACCTATCCACCGATGGTCGAGTTCCTCAATACAACACCACATCGAGTGGTGTTCACCAAGTTCAACTTGGGAAAGCGGGCACCTTGGCTCAGTGGTCTGGTACCTGAGGTTGGTAACGGCAGATACTTCGTCGTCACCGACCCTGATGTCGTGCCAACAGAGGATTGCCCTACGGACGCCCTGCAGTTCTTCAAGCGCTCGTTACAAGAGCACCCCGAGATCAACAAGATTGGATTTTCGTTGAAACTCGATGATCTCCCGGACACGTTCGTTCACAAACAGAGCGTCATTGAGTGGGAACGTCAGTTCTGGACCATCCCTGCGTTCAACAGGTTCTACCGGGCTCCCATCGACACCACCTTTGCCATGTACCCGCCCGGACTGGGACACGGTCCGCACCATCTTCGCTCGGCTCCCCCCTACGAGGCCCGACACTTGCCGTGGTACCAGAACTCTGCCCGCCCAACGGAGGAGGACACGTACTACGCCACACACGCCGACTCGCAGATCACCAACTGGAACGACGACCGAATTCCAGCCAATGTTCGCGCAAAACTTCGTATCGCGAAAAACACCAAATCATCTGGAGACGGGCGGCAGTCCGCATGAGCACACCAGCCATACGTGTTGAGGGTCTCTGGAAGAACTTTCGGGTCTACCACGAGCGGAATCGCAACATCAAAGCAACCGTCCTGCGAGGACGACGTGCGCGGTTCGAAGAGTTCTGGGCACTTCGGGACGTGGGGTTCACCGTCGATCATGGCGCAACCGTCGGGGTGATCGGCTCGAACGGATCCGGAAAGACCACGTTGTTGAAGTGTTTGACAGGGATTTACGTTCCGGAACGTGGGTCAGTACAAATCGACGGCAACATAGCCGCCCTTCTCGAACTCGGCGCCGGATTCCATCCCGAGCTTTCAGGAACAGAAAACATCTACCTCAACGGATCCATATTGGGAATGTCGAAAAAAGAAATCGACGCGAAGTTTGACAGCATCGTTGAGTTTGCCGGCCTCGAACAATTCATCGACACGCCCGTGAAGAACTTCTCGTCCGGCATGGTCGTGCGACTCGGGTTTTCGATTGCAACACACGTCGAGCCCGAAGTGCTCCTGATCGACGAAATCCTTGCCGTGGGAGACCAAGCATTTCAACGCAAGAGCACGGAAAAAATCGAACAATTTCGCCGCGAGGGACGCACCATTCTGGTGGTGAGTCATTCACTGGGACTCGTTCAACAACTCTGTGACACGGTGGTGTGGCTGGAGAAAGGTCAACTCAAGATGACCGGCCCAGCAGCTGACGTCATTGCTGCATACACCGGTACGACGTACGGTAACTTTGCTCGCGAAGACGCCAGCTCGAGAACCCGCTGGGGCACCGGTGACGCCCAGTTTTCCACCATCAACATCCGCAATGGCGATGGCCATCCAATCGAAACACTTCGCTCGGGTGAGGCTTTGCGGGTCCATCTGGAGATCAACTCCCACGTTCGCATTGAGTCACCTGTAGTGCGTGTACAGATGGAAACCATCTCGGGTGAGTTGGTGTGGTCGACGACCACACAACGCGGCACTGCGACGTTACGAGTTTTGGATGGTCCGGCAACGGCTGAACTTGAGATTCCTTCACTGCCACTGGCTGAAGGTACGTACTATCTCAGTGCCGCCATCACTGACGCCACGGGCACAACTGAATTCGACCATTGCCAGCACTGGGCCAAACTGCACGTCGTTGACGGGCTGGTGGGCGACGGTGGAGTCGTTGCCATTCCCTCCACCTGGTCCGTTGGTCGACAACGCACGTAAGCCCGAACTGCTACAGCTCCTCGGCGATACGACGCGAGAAACGACCAAAGACCAACAAACCCGCCGCAAGGGAGAGAGTCGAAACCGCCACCAATACCAACATGTCAGAGAGCTCCGGGCCACGGCCATCGAACGTCACATGTCGGAACGACCGAATGAAGGCCGTCGACGGATTCCAGTGATACACCGCATACCAGAAACCGGAAACCTTCTCCTCCACTCGCGCGGGGTCATAGATGACGGGAGTTGAGAAAAACCAAACTTGACTGACGATCGTCCACAGGTACTTCAAGTCACGAAAAAACACCGCGCCAATGGAAAGAATGAGCGCAATTCCTGATGTGAACATCGCGAGCAACGCCATGAGCAGGAGAAGGACCGGCAACCATGGGAGCAACGGACTCCCGAAAATCAAAAGAACAATGCACAGCAACGTCATCTCAATGCTGAATTGCACCAAACTGAACAACACCTCCGAGAACACGAGCGTTTCCCTCGCGAATCGAACTTTTCGAACCAGCGTGGCGTTGACGACGAGTGACTGCAAACCCAGACCACAAATGAGATTGATGAATCCCCACGGCAGGATTCCACTCAACAAATAAAGGCTGTAGATGTTGATCCCAGAAGGATCACCGACCCGTGCCTGCACCCCGAAAATCGCCCCGAATACCACCGTGTAGATGAGCATTTGGGACAACGGATTGAGCATTGACCAGCCCCAGCCCAGGATCGATCGTCGATACTTTGCGCGGAGTTCACGAAGGGTGAGGTTCCACAACAAACCTCGCGATGCAACGATGTTCTTGACTTGCTGCATCACGTCCAACGGTATCAGTGCGGCGACTTCCAAGTCTGGTCACTGCCAACTGGAGCAACCCTAGACTCTTACGGAGATGTCTTCAGATCCGCGACACCGCGGCACATCATTGCCGCCGGCGACTTCCGAGCGCAAGGTTCGAGACTTGGACCCATCCGTTGAAGCAGAGTTGCGACTCCAGCTGATGCAACTGCGTGATCATGCAATTGGAACCACGGCGCAAGTCGGCGAGCTTCGGGCTCGTCTTCGGGAAAAGGATGCGGAGCTCGAGAAGAAGAATGCTCGAATCGCTCGGCTACGCAAGGACTTCGAACAACAAGAGACGAGGATGCGCGCAACCATGACTTGGCGAATCGGCAACTTCGTCATGTTGCCCATTCGAATTCTTCGTCGTCTTCTGCGTGGCTCATGAACGGAGATGGGACTCAGACCGGCCCACGGTTCAGCATCATCACTCCGGTATTCAATCCTCCGCGAGATGCATTCGAAGCGTGTGTCCGTTCGGTCTTCACCCAAACCCATGAAGATTGGCAGTGGTGTCTTGTGGACGACCACTCCACCGACGGCTGGGTGCAACAGCGCCTCTCGGACCTTCAAGCATTGGACCACCGAATTCGGGTCCACTTTCGTGAAGAGAATGGCGGAATCGTTGCTGCCTCGAACGATGCACTGAGTCTGGCGCGTGGTGACTTCGTTGCGTTCTTGGATCATGACGATGCACTGCATCCTGAGGCGTTGGAGAAGGTGCATCAGGTACTTCTTCAACGTGACGAGATCGACTATGTGTACACCGATGAAGACAAGATCGGGCCAGATGGCAAATGTTACGACCGATTCGAAAAGCCAAAATGGTCCCCTGAACGCTTTCTAGGGCAGAACTATTGCAGTCACCTCTCGGTGATTCGCAAGAGTTTGGTGGATGAAGTCGGGCGATTTCGTCAGGGCTTCGACGGCTCACAGGATTACGACCTCCTTCTTCGAGTTACCGAGAAGGCGCGAGACATCGTCCACATCCCCGAGGTCTTGTATCACTGGAGGGCCGTCAGTGGCTCGACTGCCCACGCGCAGGGAGAGAAGCCGTATGCGTACGCCGCCGCGGTACTTGCGGTGAATTCCGCGCTACAGCGTCGCGGGTCTCCTGCAGCCGTCACGATGACAGAACCCTGGCCATATCAACGAGTCCTTCGTTCACTGGCACACGAACCGAGAATCAGCATCATCATTCCTACATGCGGCACCTACAAGACCGTATTTGGTGTCGAAACCTGCCTCGTCATCAATTCGGTGGAAAGCATTCTGACCAAATCTGCGTACGAGAACTTCGAGATTCTCGTCGTTATCGACGACTTCACACCAAATGCTGTGTGGGATGGTTTACGCAAGATTGCTGACTCACGGTTGAAGCTCATCCCCTACGACAAACCTTTCAACTTTGCCTCAAAGTGCAACCTTGGCGCGGTGATGGCCGCGGGAGAGTACCTGCTCATGCTGAATGACGATACGGAAATCACCGACGATCAGTGGTTGCACGTACTTGCCGGTTATCTCGAGGAGCCAGATGTGGCAATGGTAGGACCGATGCTGCTGCTCGAAGATGGTCGAATTCAAAGTGCAGGACACGCCAACAATCCGTCCCCACACAACTTCCGAACGGGTTCCTCCGTCAACTCGCCCGGTGAATTCGGGGTGCTCACGGTTGCTCGTGAGTGCAGCGGGATTACCGGGGCGTGCGCACTCATACGCAAGAGCGTGTACGAAGAGGTAGGAGGAATGAGTCCGACGTTTCCCCGGGCATTCAACGACGTGGACTTGGCATTCAAGATCCTTGAAGCTGGTTACCGAATCATCTGGACACCCCACACACAGGTGTTCCACTTTGAAACTGCTTCTCGACCCAAGGGTGTCGAGCAAGAGGAAGTTGAACTCCTGCTCGAGCGCTGGAGTAGCAAGTTTGATGCCGACGAATACTGCCGGCTGGAGTAGATCGATCAACCAATAGTGCGGCGCAACGGGGTGACGTTGCTGTTGCTCGTCGTCTCAGTGCTACCACTGGTTGACGCGGTGTGGGCAACTTTGGTCGTCAGCACGATCGTGGCCATGACTCCGGACACCACAGTGGCGGCAAGAATCCAATAACCCACGCCGGCCGGAGCATCGGATAGCCCCACCGCCAAGACGCCGAGTGCCATCGATGCGACCAGGAGTGACGTCACCGAACGGCGAACCGATAGTCCAAGTCGCAAGAATCGATGGCTGAGATGATCCTGCCCACCAGTAAAAGGGCTCACACCTCGACGTACCCGTGACACCACCACGACCGTGGTATCGAGAACTGCAACACCAAGAACCACCACGGGTGCGAACAGCTGGGGAATCTCCGTCACGGTGGTGCGCATCTTCAAACCCAGATACGCCATCATGAACCCGATGAACAAACTTCCTGCATCACCCATGTAGATGGTGGCTGGATGAAAATTGCTACGGAGAAATCCGAGCATTGCACCGGCAAGTCCGACCGCGAGCAGTGCGCTATACGGCTGATCGTTCATTATGGCAATGAAGAAGAATGATCCCGACGCAATCGCTGCCGTGCCGGCAGCCAATCCGTCGATGTTGTCGAGCAAGTTGAATGCATTCGTCATTCCCAAGATCCACACCACCGAGATGACTCCGTCGAGCCAATCCGGCAAAGGCGAGTTGAGGGCTATCCCGTAGGTCACCACACTGATGGCAAGGCCGAGACCGACGATGAACCGGAACCACGGACTGAGACCACGGAGATCGTCCACCAAGCCCATCAATGAAAACAGCAGTGCGACACCGAGCACTACTGCAAGTTCCCGTACGAGTCCGTCACCTTGGGTCACAAGATTGCCAAGCGTGAGGTCCAATTCACCATTCTCCAACCGCGCAGATCGCCATACCGCGACACCAACCACCATGGCCCCGGAAAAAGAGAGTGCCATCGCGACTCCGCCGAGATACGGCACGGGTGAGCGGTGCGATTTATGACCCCCTGGGTTGTCATGAATCTGTCGGCTACGGGCAAACTCGCGAACCGAGGGGACCAAGAGCAACGAGAACACCGTTGCGCCAAGAAACGTGGCCACATACAACCACACGGAATTCACGACTTCCAGACTATTGCGTCGCTGGTGTCACAAAGAGTCGGAATTTCGTGCCATCACTGCACAACTAGCGTGAGTAACCGAGATGCATACATTGGTCACCGGAGGTGCTGGATACATTGGATCACATCTCGTCGACCGACTCGTCGAACTCGGACACGATGTAGTGGTCCTGGACGATCTCTCCACCGGAAACTTGGCCAACTTGCATCACGCCATGCCCAACATCCGATTCGTCGAGGGCACCATTCTTGATGGCAGTACGGTCGACTCGCTGGTGGCCGATGCCGACATGGTCTTCCACCTGGCAGCAGCAGTTGGCGTGGGACACATCGTCGAAAAGCCCTTGTCATCACTCATTACCAATACCAAAGGTGCCGAAAACGTCATCGAAGCGTGCGTGAGGCATGACGCGAAGTTGCTCCTGGCATCAACGAGCGAGATTTACGGAAAGACCTCGAAGATGCCGATGTCGGAAGACGATGATCGCGTGTTGGGTTCCACCACCATCGCACGCTGGGGATACTCCACTGCAAAGGCAATCGACGAGCACCTTGCTCTTGCGTATGCGAAGCAGGGTTTGCGAATGTCGATCGTTCGCTACTTCAACTCCTACGGGCCTCGCATCGACCCGCGTGGATACGGATCGGTAGTGGCGAATCTGATTCGTCAAGCACTCAAGAACGAGCCACTGAGTGTTCACGGAGATGGACGCCAGACTCGCTGCTTTACGTTCGTGAACGACACGGTGGAGGGCACCTTGCGTGCCGCACTTGACGAACGGGGTGAGGGATTGGTGTTCAACATCGGCGATAATCACGAAACGACCATCAACGACCTTGCACAGATGATCGTTTCGATGATCGGCTCAAGGTCGAGCATCCAACATGTTTCCTACGAGGCCCGTTTCGGCAAAGGTTTTGAGGACACCAAACGACGCGTACCCGATGTTCGTCGAGCCAGCGAGGTGCTGGGCTTCACCGCTTCGACACCCCTCAAAGATGGCCTTGCCCATACGTTGGAGTGGTGGCGGGCAACCCACCAATGATTCATGTCGTCCACGTGCTCACGCGGACCAACATCGGCGGACCGTCAGTCATGCTGGTTGACCTCATCAACGGACTTGATGCGTCCCGCTTCCGCCACACCATCATTCGGGGAACGGCGGTAGAAGCGGAGGGCGACTACCTGCTCCATCACCAAGTGGCCTCCGAGGTCATCACACTTCCCGCGCTACGACGATCCATCGGTGTGGTGGCTGAACTTCGCTCCCTCTGGCACATCACCAAGTTGCTCCGCGAACTTCGACCCGACATCGTGCACACCCACATGGCCAAGGCCGGAATCGTTGGTCGATTGGCGGCTTTCCTCTCTCGCACACCAATCCGGATTCACACCTTTCATGGCCATCTGCTCCACGGATACTTCTCCGACGTCGTTGGGGGACTCTTTATCCGAATCGAGCGACTGTTTCGAGTGATCACATCACATTCGCTGGTCGTAGGAAATGCCACTCGTCGTGACTTGATTGCCGCACGAATCGTTCGTGAGTCAAGCTCAACTGCGGTACTCCCCGGGGCAAAATCGATCGTTCGGCAAGATCCCGTAGCCGTCCGCAAGATGCATGGCCTTCCTGTCGATGTCGTCATCGTGGGTTTTGTCGGACGCTTCACCAACATCAAACGCCCGGATCGATTTCTCTCTCTAGCGTCAGGTATTCCAAATGCACACTTCGTGATGTTCGGTAATGGTCCACTTCGCGATGAGGTGGAGCGACAAGCCGAGACTCACGACAACGTCAGTGTGATGGATTTTTCCACGGATCTCACTCAGGTCTTTGCAACAGTCGATCTGTTGGTGCTCACCAGTGACAACGAGGGTGTCCCACTCTCACTCATGGAGGCGGCGGCGGCAGGTGTGCCTGTGGTCTCCATGCGCGTCGGTGGCGTTGAGGAGATCGTAGAACATGGTGTCACAGGACTCCTTGTCGACAATGATGCCGAGCTCGGTCATGCCGTTGCACAGCTGGTCCACAATGAATCCATGCGTGCGTCCATGGGTGCCACTGCACAACGAACGATCCACGAACGTTGTTCACTCACCAAGTACCTCTCGACCCACGACGAGTTGTACACGCGTCTTCTTACGCCCTAGAGGCGTTGGCGGTGATTTCCGGGTGCTCCACCGGCATTGACTGCGTCGAATACCACGATGCCACGAGCTTCCAGTTGCACGAGTGGCCACTCCCCGCCGACGAGAACGGCAACCAAGTCGACTTTGGCATCGGCAACTTCGTCCACACCCAGAGAGCGCAAGGTATCGCCACCGAGCCGTACCTCTGATACATGCGGGTCGCAGTAGCTCACTCTTGCACCACGCTCACGTAGAAGTTCCATCACATGAATTGCTCGAGAGTTACGAACGTCGCTCACGCCGCGCTTAAAGGCAGCACCGAGACACAGAATGTTGGCGCCACGCAACGAAATGGAACGTTCGTTCAACATGTCCTGCATGCGAGCAATGGCATACGCCGCCATCTGGTCGTTGATATCGGCAGCAAGCTCGATGAAGCGGGTTTGGAAGTCGAACTCGCGCGCCTTCCACGCCAGGTAGAACGGATCGACCGGAATGCAGTGACCGCCAGGTCCGATTCCTGGATAGAAGGCTTGGAAGCCGAACGGTTTGGTGGCTGCCGCATCGATCACGCTCCACACATCGATACCCATCTCGTTGCACAGTTGTGCCAACTCGTTCACCAACGCAATGTTGACGGCGCGATAGGTATTCTCCAGCAGCTTTGCCATCTCGGCGACGTCGGGCGATTCCACCGTGCGAACCAGCGTGGGGTCATCCATGAGCGACAGGAGCAGCGTCTTGGCGAGCTCGGTGCACACGGGGGTGAGTCCACCCACCACCTTTGGTGTATTCCGAACGTTCCATCGGGTGTTGCCTGGATCGACGCGTTCCGGGGAGAACGCCAAATGAAAGTCCACACCTGCGCGCAAGCCGGTTTCTTCGAGAATCGGGCGGACGAACTCGGTGGTGGTGCCTGGATACGTGGTCGACTGCAACACCACGAGCATGCCGTGACGCAACACCTTGGCTACCGAACGAGTTGCTGACTCCACGAAGGACAAATCGGGGGTCTTTGCCTTGTCGAACGGTGTTGGTACGCAAATGAACAACACATCGCAGGTTGACAAGTCGTGCACGGATGAGGTTGCCGTGAACGACTTCTCGACCACGAGGGGTGACACCCGCGAAGGGGTGACATCGTCGATGTGACTCGCGCCGGCATTCAGCAACGACACCACGGAATCGCTGACATCAAATCCAACGACGTGGTAGCCCACTTCGGCAAACGAAATGGCGAGGGGCAAGCCGACGTACCCCAAACCCAATACGCCAACGGTGGCATCGCGAGACGACAGCCGTTGCGTCAGCGTTTTTGAAGGTTCGGATGTGGTCACGATGCGTCCTTCATCTTGTGGGCGAGGGGGGACTTGAACCCCCACGTCCTTGCGAACACTGGCACCTGAAGCCAGCGCGTCTGCCATTTCGCCACTCGCCCGAGTGAATCGCTCCCACGCTAGCGAGGACGTAGAAGTCCCGCCACGGTGGGGCGCACGTGACCAGACCCCGCGACAACGTACACCAACAAGACACCTGCCAAGACCAATGAGCCAGCGGACAAGAGGTGGAAACCGACCGCACGGCGAATGAACCCCGATGAAAAACCGGCAAGACCACCGCAGAAACTCATCAACAGATCTGCCGTTCCTTGCACCCGCACCCGCACCGACTCATCGAGCGATTCCACCAACAAACTCGAACCACCAATCAAGCCGAAGTTCCAGCCGATCCCAAGCAGCCACAATGAGGGGAACAACATGATGTCACCCTCTCCTGAGAGTGCCGACATTGCACTCGCAATCACGAGGAGCAGCGCCGATACAGCGATTGCATTCACGCGCCCGAAGCGATCGGAGTATCTTCCTACCAACGGACTGAACGCAAACATTCCTGCGATGTGGAGCGACACCACATACGGCGATACATCTTCGTGTCCGTGAAGTCGCAAATGCACCGGCGTCATGGTCATCACCGCCACCATCGTGACTTGTGAAACCACCATCGCGGTCAGCGCCAAACGGCCGGTGCCCGTAGAGATGATCGCGCGAACGGCATCAACCACGCCGATTTGCACAGGGGCAACCAGAGTTCCACCGCTCAACACAAGGGGGTCCGGACGAAGTCGAATCGCCGTGTTGAGGGCAGCCAACGAAAGAAACACCGACGACGCCAACCATGGTCCGCTGTAGGGAGCCAGGCCAAACCACGATTCCCCTGCCCACTGAAACGGTCGAATGAGCAGAGGACCAAAGACCGCCCCGAACGTGGAGGCAAAGACCACGTAGCTCATCGCTGACGAACGCTCGGCGGGTTCCGCCAAGTCGGTGGCCGCATAGCGAGCGAGCAGATTTGCAGCTTGACCATTACCAAAAAGGAAGAGTCCCGACAGAAACCACCACAGTGATCCACGTTCAACACCGAACATTGCAATCACACCACCAAGTGCTGCCAATAGGTAACCCGTTTGTAGACCACCACGACGACCGCGACGAATCATGATGCGCGCAAGTACTTGGGACATGAATGCCGTGCCCATCGTGACGGTGGCAGTGGCGACTCCGCCAAACGGAGTGTCATCACCGAGTATGTCCTGCACGACGAAAGCTCCGATGGTGACGGAAGAACCGAGTGCCGCAGCACCGACCACCTGCCCGCCGATCAACACTCTGAGAACTCGACGCTGTACGAGAACGCGATCTACAGGTGAGAGGGAGTGAGAGGCGCGCTCGTCACGCTCGTGTCGTCGCTCTCTTCGCACCAGCAACGACGCTACGTGATGTGAGCCGCGTGAGCGCATGTAGACATCTCGGCAACATCACCGATCGTTCAACGACCCCAGCCGTACACTGAATTCGTGGCGTTGCGGGCATATGACACATCGATTCGCCCAATTGAATTGGGTCGCCGTCTCCTTGGCGTGGTTGATGCCCAAGTTGCCGACGACACGAGAAGCATCCCACACGCCTACACCGTGATCCTGAACTCCAAGGATCGCGCGGCATTCGACGGAGTTGAACATGATCTCATCCGCGAGCTGGCCGAAGTCATAACCCAACACAGCGAACGTGAGTCGTACCACCTCAGCGAACCGGCATTGGTGGTGTTTCGATGCAGCGATGACATACGGCCTGGCAACGTGACGGTATTGCCATCACTCGTGCACACGAAGGAACAGCCCGCAACTCCTGGTCTTTCCGGTGAAGAAGCAGTGGTCGTGACACCAATCGCGGCATCCATGGCTTCCGCCATCGCGGGAGCAATCACCTCGGCCATCGTGCTCGAAGACGGCACCCGACACGTATTGGACACCGAACGAGTGACCATCGGTCGTCAGAGTGACTGCACCATCACCATTCGCGACACCAACGTGAGTCGAGAACACGTGCAACTACGTCGCCGTCCGAATGGATGGACGCTGCGTGATCTCGGCAGCACGAACGGCACCAAGCTGAACGGTGTCCGAGTGGAAGGTGAGCAAATGCTGGCCAATGGAGACGTCATCATGCTTGGCGCAATCAGGGTGACGTTCGAGATTTCGTGAGTCATCGAACATCGGAGAAGTTCTCATGAAACTGGTGTGGGGTGCAGCATCGCACGTGGGAATGCTTCGCCAGCAAAATGAGGATTCCTTCGCCGCCGAAGAACATGTCTTCGTCGTTGCCGACGGAATGGGCGGTCACAATGCCGGTGAAGTGGCGAGCGCACTGGCAGTTGCCGGCATGAGAGAGGCTGCTATCGGCGGGTTTGTGTCTGCCGAGTCAGTCGTTGAAGCAGTCAACGCAGCGAATAGTGCCATCCACGAGGCCAGTGGCGGCACGAGTGAACAGCGTGGCATGGGAACCACCCTCACGGCCTTGGCACCACTTCCTGCCACGAGCAGCGAACCGCAACGTGTGGTGGTGACCAACGTCGGTGACTCTCGGGCATATCTGCTTCGCGGCGGCGAACTCAGACAAGTGAGTGCCGATCACTCCTACGTACAAGAGCTCCTCACCGAAGGTTTGATTACGGCCGACGAAGCCCGAGTTCATCCACGGCGAAACATCGTGACGCGCGCACTCGGCATTGAGGGTGATGTGAATGCGGATTCGTGGACGCTGCCGATGGTGTTGGGAGATCGTTACGTGCTGTGCAGCGACGGTCTTGTCGACGAGGTTGACGACACACAGATCGAACTCATCCTGCGCTCTTGCCCGAACCCGCAGCAGGCAGCCGAGCAACTGGTGACAACGGCAAATGCCAATGGTGGGCGGGACAACGTCACCGTGGTTGTAGTGGACGTTGTGGAACGCGTGGCAACCCCAATTCCAACGTCTCCTGTTGCACCATCGTCCGCCGCGACGTCACGACGCAAACGAATACTGGTTGTCGCTGCAGTGCTGGTGTTGCTTGCCGGAGGCCCAATCGCAGCCGTCGGCTGGTACGCACGTGGTGGCTACTACGTGGGTTTCGATGGTCGAACTGAAACTGCTCATCTCGCGGTCTTCAAAGGTCGACCAGAACAGATTCTCTGGTTCCGACCGACGGTCGCTGTAGATAGCGGTGTCGAGCGTCAAGATGTATTCCCCTCGCTTGCAGAGGACATCGACAACAAACCCACCTACACCTCGTTGGCACGCGCCGAGGCCTATGTGAATTCCATTCGTGATGTTGTGGCTGCTCAGTCAGAAGGCAGTAGTGACCAATGAATGAACCAGTAGTCATCAACGCGCGGTACGAACTGGGTCGTCGTATTGGTCGTGGCGGGATGGCCGAGGTGTTCGTTGCGCGCGATCGCCTCCTTGACCGCCCGGTTGCAGTGAAAATCTTGTTCGCCGAGTACGCCAAGGATCCATTGTTCGTAGAGCGCTTTCGTCGCGAGGCAATGTCGGCTGCGTCGCTGAATCACCCCAACATCGTCGGGGTGTACGACTGGGGACAAGTCGATACGACGTACTACATAGCAATGGAGTACGTGCAGGGCCGAACCCTTGCCGACATCCTGCAGAAGCACGAACGTTTGAGCGTGCTCCAAGCGTGCGATATCGCTCTCGACATTGCCGCGGCATTGTCATCCGCCCATACGGCCGGAGTTGCACATCGTGACATCAAACCGGCAAACGTGATCGTGAGCGCAACGGGGCATGTCAAGGTTGCTGATTTCGGTATTGCACGGGCCATCGGTGCAGCCGTCGAACAAGGACTCACGCAAACTGGCGCCGTGATGGGTACTGCCACGTATTTCTCGCCAGAACAAGCCCAGGGTGCACAGCCCGACCCACGTTCCGACCTCTATTCACTTGGTGTCATCATGTACGAAATGTTGGCGGGCGAGCCACCATTCACCGGAGAGAACGCCATCGCCATCGCATACAAGCAAGTACATGATGCACCCGTACCACTGCGTACCAAGAACCCGGAAGTGTCTCCAGCCTTCAGTGCCATCGTGATGAAATGCTTGGCAAAAGACCGCGAACGGCGCTACCCCACTGCGCTGGCACTCGCCGACGACTTGCGTCGCTTCGTGGATGGCAAGGAAGTGTTGGCATTGCTCGACGAACGAGCAGCAAGCGTCGACGCCGGGGCGACCACTCAGTTACCCGTCGTCGACACCGGCGCCACGGATGAAACGTACGACACACAACCCACCACCGTGTTGCCATCAACGGGTGGACGAGGACTTGGTGCTCCCAGCAGCACTCGTCGCGGAGGCGACTATCCGCCATACGACGAAGTGGTGCCCCGTCGCACTGCTGTTTGGTTGTTTGGTTCGGTGGTGTCGGTGATTGCACTCATCGCAGTTGCAATCTTTGGTTTTCGCGCACTCACCGACGAGAGTGCCGGTGCCAACATTGCGGTACCAAACGTGATTGGACTCAATATCGAAGAAGCCAAGAGTTTGCTGCTTGACCTTGGTCTCACCCCCATTGAGGACCCCAAGGTGCGAGAAAACGCCAGTAACGACATCGTCTACGAGCAGTCACCCACCGCCGACACCATGGCACGCCAAGGAGAAAACGTCATTCTCGTCTACAACCCGGGATTCGTGCCCGTGGTGGTGCCGAATTTGATCGGGCTATCCGTACAAGAAGCCACCGATGTGCTCAAGCAGTCCGGTCTGCGACTCGTGGTGGACAAGTTCGTCGCATCCGTAGATATACCCGCCAATCAAATTCTTTTGCAGACTCCCACCGCTGGACTGGGTGCTCGTCCGAACTCGGTTGTCACCGTGGATGTCTCCGGAGGTACCAACACGGTTCGAGTCCCCGATGTGATCGGCGATGAACAAGTTGCTGCAACCAAATTGCTCACTGCGCTGCCGCTCAATTTCGTTGTCACGGTGGTGGCCGAGGCGAGCGACGTGATCGAGGTGGGTCGAGTTGTTCGGAGCGAGCCGCTCGGCGATACCGCAGTGGCGCCGGGAAGCCCAATCACGCTGTACGTGTCCAGTGGCAAATCACTGATCACAGTGCCGAACGTCATTGGTCAGGATGGCACCACCAGCGCAACACAGCTCACCGCACTTGGTTTGCAGGTGACGCTCACCGAGCAGGTGCTTCCCCCGGGCGACGCCCTGAACGGCAAAGTCGTGGCACAAAGTGTGGTGGCCGGCACCGCCGCAACTCCGGGCAGCGAGATCGCCCTCACCATCGGTCGATCCGACACCACCACGACCCTTCCCTAAGTCTTCGCGAGCAGCGTCCGCTCATTCCTGCGTGACAAGAAATTCTGCAGCATGGTATGTCCGTGTTGCGTGAGAATGCTCTCTGGGTGAAACTGCAGGCCTTCAATCTCGTACGTTCGGTGACGAACGCCCATCACGGTGCCGTCGCTCGCAGTTGCCGTCACCACAAGGTCGCTTGGTATCGAGGCCGTGTCGATCACCAGCGAGTGGTACCGAGTTACTTCCAGTGGTGAGGGCAACGAAGAAAACACTCCCGCACCGTCGTGCGTGATGTGAGATGTCTTTCCGTGTCGAAGTTCGGGAGCCCGAACCACCGACGCACCAAATACATGACCGATTGCCTGATGGCCAAGGCACACACCCAGCAATGGCACTCGCCCTGCGGCAGCCCGAATCAACTCGCAGGTCACGCCAGCCTCTTCGGGTCGGCCAGGCCCCGGCGAGATGAGGATTGCATCGCATTCCAATTGCATGAGTTCATCGACGGAGTGCGTATCGTTTCGAACCACCAACGGCTCGCTACCCAACTCTCCGAGATACTGCACGAGGTTGTAGACGAAACTGTCGTAGTTGTCCACCACCAAGACGCGACGCAGATTCACCCAAGTAGCCTGCCAACAATCAAGGAGGTATGCACCTCCTGCAGCCCTCTACACTGAAGCTTGCCCATGGCTCCGAAGAAACGACACACTGGCGGACGCACCACTCCCCCCGCAACAACCCGATATACGCCACCCGTGCCGGTGACCGTGAAGGAGAGTCCGCGCTGGGTACCAATCCTCATGTTCGCCCTGCTCGCCGTTGGGGCGTTGGTGATTTTGTTCTACTACTTGGGCTTCGTGCCAGGTGGTCGTAGCAACTGGTACCTCTTTGCTGGTCTCAGCATGGTGCTGGGCGGATTGTTTACCGCCACCAAGTACCGCTAATCCACCGGGGCGACCAGCTCCATATCTTCCAGACAATGTCGTGGCGGTGGTGGGTCCTGATCCGGCGCCATAGTGAGTCGTAGCTCCACACCGCACACAGAGCACCGATACCGCACGTTGATACGCCGCATCTCACCTGCCGGCGGTGGCGGTGGGAGTGAGCTGGTCATGCTGCGCAGCATGCCGAGACCCACCTTCCAGATGAGCCACACGAGCAACAGCCCGATCGCCACCCAGACGATCGTGTCGAACATTTCGAGGGAGCTCTGGGTTACAGCCGTTCGATGATGAATGCGTTGGCCAAGCCACCACCCTCACACATCGTCTGCAAACCATAACGACCGCCCGTTCGCTCCAACTCGTTGAGCAACGTGCAAGTGAGACGAGCGCCTGATGCGCCGAGTGGGTGACCCAGCGCAATGGCCCCACCATTCACGTTCACCTTCTCCATGTCGGGATGCAATTCCTTGGCCCACGCCAGCACCACGGCGGCGAACGCCTCGTTGATCTCCACGAGGTCGATGTCATCCATCGTCAAGTTGGCACGCTCCAACACCTTCTTGGTGGCAGGAATCGGGGCGGTCAACATATAGCGAGGATTCTCCGCAGCAAGCGCAAAGCTCACGAATCGTGCGCGTGGCTTCAAGCCGAGCTTCTTGGCCTTCTCTTCACTCATGATGAGTAACGCCGAGGAACCGTCGGTGATTTGCGACGAGTTTCCTGCAGTAACGCGACCGCCCTCCTCCACCGGACGGAACGACGGCTTGAGCGATGCCAACTTCTCCAGCGAGGTTTCACGGATCCCTTCATCGGTGGACATCATCACACCCTCTGAATCCAGTACTGGCACGATTTCGTTCTGGAAGCGACCTTCTTTGGTGGCACGAGCCGCATACTGCTGCGATCGAAGCCCGAAAGCATCGAGATCCTCTCGGGAGAGCTTCCACTTCTCGGCAATGAGTTCGGCGGAGATTCCCTGATTCACCAACCCACCCTCGCTCTTGTAGCGCTCTTGCACACGGGGTCCCATGGGGAAACCGAATTTGCCCTCGGCAATCGATGCACCCATCGGAACACGAGTCATCACCTCCACGCCATTGGCCACCACTGCGTCATAGGCGCCGGCGATGACACCCTGAGCGGCAAAGTGAGCGGCTTGCTGACTTGAACCACACTGACGGTCGACCGTAGTTCCCGGTACCGATTCTGGCCAGCCGGCAGCAAGCACGGCATTGCGAGCGATGTTGAGACCCTGCTCGCCTACTTGCATGACACAACCCATCACCACATCGTCGATGAGTGCGGGGTCGATGTCGTTACGAGTGGTCAGCGCACTCAACATCTCCGCAGCCAAATCGACTGGGTGCCAATTCTTCAAACGACCATTGCGCTTCCCGAGCGGGGTACGAACGGCATCAACGATGACTGCGGTGGACATGGGACTCCTTTTGGTGGTCTCTTCAGTATTGCGCACGACTGGGCAAGTTCAGCAAGCCGAGCCATTCGCAGGCAGGATGCTTGGTGTGACTCGGCGAATGGACGTGAACTGCGACCTCGGGGAAACCGCCCAACCGTGGGTGGATAGTCATGAGCCTCTGCTCATGGGTCTGATTACCAGCGCGAACGTTGCATGTGGTGGTCACGCTGGTGATGACGTTTCGATGCATGCCGTGTGTGAACGGGCGGCACACCTGGGTGTGACGATAGGTGCGCAGGTGTCGTACCCGGACCGGCAGAACTTTGGTCGGGTTCGCATGCACCTCGATCCCACTGCCCTTGCGAGCACGTTGCGCCATCAATACGCGGCATTGGATGAAGTTGCACGTCACCACGGCACACGGGTGTCATACGTGAAGCCACACGGCGCTCTCTACAACACGATCGTTCGCGACGTCGTGCACGGCAGTGTTGTGGTTGACCTCGCCCGTCACCATGGGGTCCCACTGTTCGGACTACCCAACTCGGCTACGGAAGAACTCGCAGTCGAACGTGGCGTACGTTTCATCCGCGAGTGGTTCGCTGATCGTGGATATCTTGCCGGAGGTGAACTCGTGCCACGTTCGCGACCAGATGCCTTGATCACCGACGCAGGTGATGTAAGGACTCGCGTTGCGCGGTTGATCCGCAATGGAGACGTTGAAAGCGTTGATGGTGCGACCATTCGTATGGAGTGCGACACCATCTGTGTACACAGCGACACACCTGGTGCTGTACATCTTTTGAATGCAGTACGTGATGCACTCACGAGTGAGCGGGTGACCATCGGTGCCATTTGAACCCTCAGATGATTTCCCCTTCCATACCCCTGGTCAACCCCAAGTGCGCCCTTACGGTGCTGAAGCGAGCATGTTGGACTGCCTCGCTTCTGGCCAGTCTGCGCGTGCGCGTGAGATGATCCTGCACGCATCTGCGATCGCCAATGTCGCGGTTACCGACGTAGTCGTTGGTGCGCGCAGTGTGGTGGTGATCCACGGAGCGGCTGACGGAGAATCAATTCGGGACATTCTGCGCGACGTGTCGTTCCAAGAGCAGCTGTCCTACCCGAGTGACTCGCGGGAGGTCACGGAAATCGCCGTTCGCTACGACGGTGACGATCTCGACTCGGTTGCCAAGCAGTGCGGTTTGACGACAGGTGAAGTCGTCGCACTCCACACCGCTGCAGACTTCGTCGTCGAGTTCTGTGGATTCGCCCCAGGATTTGCCTACCTCACGGGACTTCCAGCGGCATTGGTGCTTCCACGTCGAACCACGCCACGTGCGCGAGTATCGGCGGGTTCGGTGGCGATTGCTGCCCACTATTCCGCCGTATATCCGCGGGAGTCACCTGGTGGCTGGCACTTGCTCGGTACCACCACTCACGAACTGTGGGACATCAATCGCCGCCCACCCGCAACGTTGCAGCCAGGAATGCGGGTGAGATTCGTGGAACTCGCATGACGCTCCTCATCGAACGGGTGGGTCTCACCACCGTGCAGGACCACGGGCGCAGCGGCTGGGCCCACCTCGGAGTTTCACACTCTGGTGCAGCGGATCGGACGTCGTTCCAACTTGCCAATCGACTGGTGGGAAACCCGCCACAAGCTGCAGTACTGGAAACTGCCGGAGGACTGGCGGTACGAGCCACTGTGGACACTTTTGTCGTGCTCACCGGATCCGAGTGCGATGCCAAGCTCGACGACCGGGTCATTCCCCATTGTCAACCGACGGTCATGCGCACCGGGAGCCTGTTGCGTGTTTCCAGTGTGCGTCGTGGGGTGTTTACCTACCTCGGTGTTGCGGGTGGAATCCAAGGACCAGCACTTCTCGGCTCACGTTCTCACGACACTTTGGGCAACATCGTGCCATTACCGCTCATCGCCGGAGGAGAGTTACGGATCGGTACGACATACGGAAACCCCCTCGGCGTGGATGCGCCGATGATGCCACGTGATACCGATCGTGTGGAAATCACGACAGGTCCGCATGGCGACATTCTTCGCCTAGACGATCGAGAACGAATCCTTCATCATGTGTGGACGGTTTCTGTAGAACCGAACCGTGTTGGAGTGCGACTCGTGGGACCAACGTTGCAACATCAATTCACCGACGATATGCACTCGTTTCCTCTCGTGCGTGGCGCAGTCCAACTCACGCCCGCCAACGAATTGGTGGTGATGGTGGCCGACCATCCGACTACCGGCGGATATCCGGTTGTTGGAGTGGTGCCTCCGTCGGACGTCGATCGCCTCGCGCAGGCTCGTATTGGTGCACGTGTCACCTGGGAGTGGAAGTCGATCTAGATCGACTTCCACGAACTCCGTTCACTCGAATACGACGGTTCGGTTACCCACCACGAGAACTCGATGTTCCACGTGTGCACGAACGGCGTTCGCCAGGACGACTGTTTCGAGATCGCGACCCCGGCGGCTGAGTTCTTGCACATCGTCGCGATGTGACACACGAACGACATCTTGGGCGATGATGGGTCCTTCATCCAATACCTCGGACACGTAGTGCGCTGTTGCGCCGATGATCTTCACCCCGCGGTCGTGGGCTTGACGATAGGGGTTTGCTCCCACGAATGACGGAAGGAACGAATGATGGATGTTGATCATGTTGGGGTACCACGCATCCACGATGCTCTTGGGAAGCACCAACATGTACCGCGCAAGAATGACGAGATCTATCGACAGTGAATCCAGTAATGATGCGAGTTGTCGCTCCTGGTCTGCTCGCCCCTCATGCTGGGCGCCAGCAGGGAGATGGACGAACCGTTGGCGATACATGTCACTGATCTCTTGTGCATCTGGGTGATTGGAGATCACCGCATGTACGTCGATGGGAAGGTCGTACAGATGCGCGCGACTCAGGAGATCGCTCAAACAATGCAGATGCTTTGACACCAGGATTGCGGTACGGGGTCGGTATGGCAACGCACAAAATCGGTAGTCAAGGCCAAGCTCACGTGCAATGACTGCAAATCGTTGCTCGAGATCATCAAGATCCACTCCGTCCGGTGGTGTGAACTGAACACGCTGAAAGAACATGCCGTCTTGTGCGTCGGTGTGTTGTTGGGCGTCGATGATGTTCCCGCCGATGGAGGCAACCCAGCCCGACACTCCGGCGACGATTCCTGCTCGATCGCGACAGGAAAGCAGCAACACGACGGAACTCATGTTGTGGAGACGATGGGACTCGAACCCACGACCCCCTGCTTGCAAAGCAGGTGCTCTAGCCAGCTGAGCTACGTCCCCGAACGAGAC
>Ga0208721_1000086_pt1 | contig 20825 bp, 23 predicted proteins | sample LakMenEpi17Aug10_FD_150705 | JGI IMG/M metagenome (GOLD analysis project Ga0208721, IMG submission 150705) | Freshwater microbial communities from Lake Mendota, WI - 17AUG2010 deep hole epilimnion (SPAdes) | ecosystem: Environmental > Aquatic > Freshwater > Lentic | place: Lake Mendota, Madison... | reverse complement strand
GTGTGCGGCCGGCGGCCCCGCACGGTTCGCGGCCGGCGATGCCCGGTCGGCGCTCGCCGTCGCGGCCCTCGCCACGGTCCTCTACCTCTGGCAGTTCCCGCACTTCATGGCGATCGCCTGGCTGTATCGCCGGCACTACGCGGCCGCCGGCATGAAAATGCTCACCGTCGTCGATCCCTCGGGCCTGCGGGCGGCCGGGCAGGCGCTGGCCGCGGCACTGGCGATGATCCCGGCGAGCCTCGCCCTGGCCGTGCCCTCGGCCAGCATCCGGCTGTTCCTGGCGGCGGCGGCGGCCTCGATCGTCTATGCTCTGGCCTCGGTCCGGTTCGCCGTCCGCCGCGACGACGCCTCGGCCCGGATCCTCCTGTTCACGTCCCTGGGGTCCCTGCTCGGCCTGCTGATCGCGGCCGTGGCCTGGGGCCGGCCCGTCTGACCCTCGTTCCGGACCACCGACCATGCACTCCTCCGCCGCTTCGATCCACCACGGCCACTCCGACCACGGGCATGCCCACGGCGACGGGCATGGGGATGGCCACGGCCATCACGGCCATCTCACGCTCCAGTACCAGCCCGGGCTGCCATTGTCCCGCGGCAAGCTGATCATGTGGCTGTTCCTGTCGACGGAGATCATGTTCTTCGCGGCCCTGCTCGGGAGCTACGTCGTGCTCCGCTTCGGCGCCGCCGTCTGGCCCAAGCCGCACCACGTCCATCTATCCGAGCCGATCGGGGCCTTCAACACGTTCGTCCTCATCTGCTCCAGCGTGACGATCGTCCTGGCGCTGGAGGCGGCGCGGGCCGCGAAGACCGGCCGGGCGAAGTTCTGGATGCTCCTCACGCTCGTCCTCGGTTCCCTGTTCCTCGGCATCAAGGCCTACGAGTACAAGGCGAAGTTCGACCACGGCATCTATCCGGCATCCCCGCGCGGCCTGATCCACGAGCGGCCCGACCTGCCGTACGGCTCGGCCGTCCGCGCCCGGCTGGCGCAACTGCGGGACGTGCCCGACGGGCAGGTGCCCGCGGTGCTGCGGCTGCCCGGCGACGACGACTGGAAGAAGGGAACGACGTCGCCCGAAGGAAAGTGGTCGCCGCTTCCGGAGCCCAAACGCGATCTCCTCAAGCGGCTCGACGATTTGAGTGAGAAACAGCTCTCACTGCTCTCACCCGCCGAGCGGTCGGCCCGCACCGGCCTCCAGACCGTGCAGAAACTGCTCGCCGACCGGGAGCAGGGGTCCTACGACATGGCGGTGGTCGCCGACCAGATCATGCCGCTGCCGACGGCCCATGCCGGCGGCGACCACGGGGGCGGCCATGGCGGGCACGCCGTCGGCCTCAACGACACGTTCCCCTGGCTGCGGCTGCCGATCGTCATCCCCGGCGGCAACATGTGGGCCAGCACCTATTTCCTGCTCACCGGTTTTCACGCCGTTCACGTGCTCGTCGGGCTCGTCGTGTTCGCGATCCTGCTCGGCTACACGCTCGGCCCCAAGAATGCGGCGATGATCGAGAATGCCGGCCTGTACTGGCACTTCGTCGATCTCGTCTGGATCTTCCTGTTCCCACTCCTGTACCTCTTCTGAAGCGGCGCGAGACATGAGCCACCACGACCATCACGAGCACGGCCCGATCACCCGTCCGGGCGGCACGGCCGACGACCCGGGCCACGACCTCGACCATTCTCATGGCGGCCACGAGGAGCACCATGGCGGGCTCGGCACCTACCTCGCCGTGTTTCTCGCCCTCTGCTTCCTGACGAGCATGTCGTTCCTGACGTTCACTTCCTACTGGCCGTGGCGCGACCAGCCGCAGGTCGGCTGGGCGTTCATGATGGCGGTGTCATGCACGAAGGCGATGCTCGTGATCCTGTTTTTCATGCACGTTCTCTGGGAGGCGAACTGGAAGTACGTGCTCACGATTCCGGCGGCGATGATGGCGGTGTTCCTGGCGATCATGCTCATCCCCGACATCGGCATGCGGAACCGGATGATCTCCCAGGAGCGGGCGGTTCACATGGCCCGGCCGGCCGACGTCTCGGTCCTGGAACGGGCCGGCGAGCAGCGCGGCGTTGAGTCGCCGGCCCACTGACCGGCAGGGAACGACATGATCCGGGTTCCGCGCGTCTTTCTGCCGACCACCATGCTGCTCGCGGCGCTGGTCGGCGCCGGCTGCGGCCCGCGCGAGAGCGCCAAGGAGCGGCCGGTCGAGGTGCAGGTCGGCAAGCCGGTCCCGGAGGGGCCGGGCCTGGTGAGCGTCGTCGAGGCGCCCTTCCGGCTCGTCGACCAGCGCGGCAAGGAGTTCGACTCCGCCCGGCTCGCCGGCAAGGTGTGGATGGGGAGCATCTTCTTCGCCAACTGCCCCGGCCCCTGCTTTCGTGAGAACCAGGCGGTGGCCGAGATCCTCGCGGAGATCGAGGATCCCGACTTCCTGGCGCTGAGCCTGACCTGCGATCCGGACAACGACACGCCCGCCGTGCTCCTGCGGTACGCGGAGCGGTTCGCGGCCGACACGGACCGCTGGAAATTCCTCACCGGCGACATCGACGTCCTCCGGCGCGTGGGGCAGAAGACGTTCGGCCTGACGGTCGAGGTCGGCGTGCACTCCGAGCGCGGCGTCGTCTTCGACCGGCAGGGGCGGCCGCGCGGCGCCCACCACCTCCTCGATCCGCTGGAACTGGCGAAGCTCAAGAAGCTGATCCGCACCGTGCTCGCCGAGAAGGATGCGGCCCCGGCCGTGCCGGCGGCCGGCGCCGCGGCATCCCCGCCGCCCGTCGGAGCGACACCATGACCACGCCCCTCGTCCTGCCGTTGGCCGCGCACCCGTTGGCGACGCTCAACGCCCTCCTCAACGCCCTGGCCGCGGTGCTCCTCGTAACGGGCTGGCTGCTCATCCGCCGGGGCAACGTCCGCGGCCATCGTAAGGCGATGACGGCGGCGTTCGTGGTCTCGACGGTGTTTCTCGTCTCCTACCTGGCCCGGTACGCCGCCGAGGGGACGCACCGCTTCGCCGGGCCGGAGGGGGTGAAGCCTGTCTACCTGGCGATCCTCTTCACCCACGTGCCGCTGGCGGCACTGGTGCCCGTCCTGGCCCTGCGGATGTTCTTCCTGGCCTGGAAGGGCCGATTCGACGCCCACCGCCGGCTGGGGCGGATCACGCTGCCGATCTGGCTGTACGTCTCGGTCACGGGCGTGGTGATCTACCTGATGCTGTACGTGCTCTTTCCCGGCGCCGCGCTATAATCGGGATATGAGATACCTCCGCCTCGCCGCCGTCGTGGTCACCGTCGTCGCCCTCGTGGCGGCCGACGCCCTCGGCTGCCCGAACTGCAAGGATGCGGTCAACACCTCCGATCCCGACGGGCTGAACATGGCCCGCGGCTACTTCTACAGCATCCTCCTCATGCTCGCGATGCCGTTCACGCTCGTCGGCAGCTTCGGCTGCTACGTGTGGCGGGAGATGCGCCGGCAGGAGCGGAACCGGGCCGGGGGGGAATAAGTCCGGCCCGCGGCGGCGATCAGGGTAACGACATGCATGCCGCCGCAGACGGGGATGATCGGGAGCAGCCCGCGGCCGACAGGCCGACGCACGGGCCGCGGAATTTTCTGGCCCGGCGGGAGCGCCGCCGACTGTTCTGGTGGGTCATGCCGCCGGCCGTGGCCGCCGTGCTCCTCCTCGGCTGGCTGGAGCGGTCATGGAAACCGTCCCCGGCGGTCCGTGTCGACACGCTGCTGGCCGGATCCGGACAGCCGGTGCTCGGGCCCGGCGACGTGCAGGTCGAGCAGCCGCCGGAGCCGGAGCCGGAGTCGGAGTCGGTCGTCCGCTCGGCCGAGACGCTCTCGGCGCCGTCCGAGCTGCTGGCCCTGATCAAGGACGAGACCTTCCACCGCAAAGAAGAGGTGCCGGCCTGGATCCAGACCATGCTCACCCTGCGCTCGTCCGATCCGCAGGGACTGCGGGCGGCCACGCAGCCGGTCGGGTTCGGTGAACTGTTTGGCCAGCCGAGGTCGTTCCGCGGCCGTCCCGTGCGGTTCAGCGGCAAGGTCCGCAGCCTGGAGCGACGGACGGCCCCGGCCAATGACTACGGCATCGCCCACTACCACGAGGCGTGGGTCGAACCGGCGGATGGCACGTCGGCGCCGATTGTCGTCCATGCCCTGGACGTGCCCGCGGAAATCGAGCCCGCTGGCAGCCTCGGCTCGGTGGACGTCGAGGGCTACTTCTTCAAGAACTTCGCCTATCTGGCCCGGGATCACCAGCTGCGCCGGGCCCCGCTCGTGCTCGCGGCCACGCTGCGGCGCCGGCCGCCCGAACCGGTCGCCGCGCTGGTGTACCATGGGGGCCACCTGCTCGGGTACACGCTGCTGGCCGTGGTCGTGGCGACGGTGGCGGCCGTGGTCGGCTTCGGCCTCGGCCTCATCGGTCCCACGGATGGCCGGCGACGGGTCGAGGGGCCAGCCGACCTGGAGGCGACGCTCGCCGCTGCCGACATCATCTCGCCGGCCGAGGCGCTGCGCCGACTGGAGGTGGACCATCGTGCTGCCGCCGCGGAGCAGTCTGCCGAGGTCCGATCACCGTCCTCATGAGGTCAGCGATGCCCATACTTTCCGCCTACGCTTCCCGCACCCGTCGTGCCGCCGCCGGCGTCGTCCTGCTGCTCGCCGCGGTCGGTGCCGTTTCCGTCGGCCGGGCGGAGCCCCGCGACGTCGCCTCGTTCCTCGCCGATGCCAAGCTCGACCGCGAGCAGCGCCGCGTCCTCGAGGAGCCGGGGGACTGGGGAAATGACAAGACGAGCATGCTGATCCGCGTCCTCGCCGCCCTCGACGTGCCGGCACCGCTGATGCTGCCCTGGAAGGAGCAGGCCGACGACCTGAAGGTCCCGCCCGCCGCGGTTGCGGACGGCCTCGTGCGGGTCCGGGGTCGGGCCACGTTCGTGGACCGGCTGCCGTTGACCGACGAGCAGGCGCTGCTCGCCGGCGGCAAGCCGATCGACGTCGTGCGGATCGTGGCGGCGGACGGAGTCACGGTGGACGTGGCCACGCGCCGGGCGCCGCGGGCCTGGCCGCGTGCGAAGCCGATCGACGAACCTGCGGAGGTGGTCGGCCTGCCCCTGTCCACCGCAGGGGGAGCGCGGCCCGCTCCGACCGGATGGCCTGCCCAGCCGGCCGCCCTGCTTCTCGCCGCCGACGCGGTCGCCTGGCATCCGGACACACCGCTTGGGCGGCTCGGCATGGACTACGCCCTCCTCGACACCGTCAAGGATGGCGGCCGGATCGAGCCGGGGGATAACCCCGCGCTCTTCGCCCTCCTCGCCGCGGCCGGACGGCCCGAGGCAGCGGCCGTCCGCGGCCTCCAGCTGACGACCGACCGCATCCTCCCGCTCATCGACCCGCGCGAGAAGTGGTTCGCCGGCCACCGCGGCGACGCGGTCACGCTCACGGGCATCGCCCGCAAGGCGACCCGCGTCGTGATCGACGAGCCTGTGCGGCGCCGGCAGGTGGGGGCCGACCACTACTGGGAACTGTTCGTGTTCGCCGACACGCCGCTCCTCAGGGTCAACGATCGCGTGCAGGATGACTACCCGTTCGTGTGCTGCGTCCGCAGCCTGCCCGTGGGCTTTCCCAGCGGCGATCGGATCGGCGAGCGGGTGAGCGTGACGGGGTTCGCCCTCAAGCGGTACGGCTACCCGCTCCCCGACCTCGACATCTCGTCGTCGCAGGGGGACAAGGAGCGACGCGGCCAGCGCATGGAGACCGCGCTCATCGTGGGGGGCACGCCGGAGTGGATCGTGGCCACGCCCCCGGTCGATGGCCGCGGGCTGTCGACGATCTTCGCGGTCCTCGCCGCCGCCGTGGGCCTCGTGCTCGCCTTCGGCGCCTGGAGGATGACCCGCGATGCCAAGCGGGCCGAGGCCCGCGACCGGGCCCGCCTCCCCGACAGGGTGGAACTGCCCGACGACCGCCGCTGAGGCCGGGACGCGGCTCCGGTCGGCCGCCGCGGCGTGAATCCCGGCCGCCGCGGCCAGGCCTTCCCCGCCGGGCCCGGCTGCCTTCTGATGGCGGGTCCCACGACCACGATTTTTCCCTCGGAGCTCCACCCCATGCGACGTGCGAAGATCTCGATCATCGGTGCCGGCAACGTCGGCGCCACCACCGCCCACTGGTGCGCCGCCGCCGAACTCGGTGACATCGTCCTCCTCGACATCCCGGCCACCGAGGGCATGCCCGCCGGCAAGGCGCTCGACCTCTTCGAGTCGTCGCCGATCATGGGCTTCGATTCCCGGCTCGTCGGCACGACAGACTGGGCCGACACGGCGGGGAGCGACGTGGTGGTCGTGACCGCGGGCATCGCCCGCAAGCCGGGGATGAGCCGCGACGACCTGCTGTCGACGAACGCCAGGATCGTCGGCGACGTCGCGGCCCGGATTCGCGACACGAGCCCGCAGGCCGTCGTGATCGTCGTCTCCAACCCGCTCGACGCGATGGTGCAGCGGACCTTCCAGGTGACCGGCTTCCCGGCCGCCCGCGTCATCGGCCAGGCGGGGATCCTCGACACCGCCCGCTACCGGTCGTTCCTCGCCATGGAACTGGACGTCAGCGTCGAGGACGTCTCCGCGATGCTCCTCGGCGGCCACGGCGACACGATGGTGCCGATCCCCTCCTGCACGAGCGTGGGGGGCATCCCGGTGACGCAGCTCGTCGCCGCCGACCGGCTGGCGGCGATCGTCGACCGGGCCCGCAACGGCGGCGCCGAGATCGTCGGCCTGCTCAAGACCGGCAGCGCCTACTACGCCCCGGCCGCGGCCACCGCGCAGATGGTCGAGGCCGTGGTCCGAGACAAGAAGCGGCTCGTCCCCTGTGCCGCCTTCTGCGACACTGAGTACGGCGTCGGTGGCTACTTCGTCGGCGTGCCGGTGGTGCTCGGCAGCGGCGGCGTGGAACGGATCATCGAGCTGAAGCTGCTGCCCGACGAGCGGGCGGCGCTCGACAAGAGCATCGCCGCCGTCAAGGAACTCGTCGCGGCGATGAACCGGCTGACGTCCGCGGGCTGACCCGGACGACCACGGCGCTTGCCTGGATTGCCCTGCTTGACGTTGGGCGGGCCGCGTGGGGGACCGGCCGATCGGTCGGTCGCGCTGGCGTTGCCCGGCGTCGGACGGGAGGCTACAACCCGCCGGCCTTCGGCCCGTTTCGCGGCCGCAAGAGCCGCGTTCCGCCCCAGCACCGAGGCCATCCATGCGAGCCAGCCGGACCATCTGCAAGCGGAACGGGGCCGTTGTTTCCGAGCCCGGGCTGACGGCGGCCGGGCTCCCCGCCGGCGGCCGGCTGTTCATCCCGCAGGGATACGAGCCCGGCTACGACTACCCGCTCGTCGTCTGGCTGGCGGACCGGGGCGCGCCCTTCGACTTCGACCGGGCCATGGCCCGGGTGAGCCTGCGGAACTTCGTCGCCGTGCAGCCAGGCGGCAGCGGCGAGGCGGCCGTGTGGCGGGCCATCGACGCGGTCCGCGGCCGGCTCAGCATCCATGCCGGCCGGATCTTCCTCGTCGGCCGTGGGGCGGCCGGTTCCGAGGCGTTTCGGATCGGCTGCCGCGATCCGCGCCGGTTCGCGGGCGTGGTCTCGCTCGCCGGACGGTTCCCCCTCGACGAGTCGCTGTTCGCCCGGCTCGACGCGGTGCGCCGGCTGCCGATGCTGCTCTGCTGCCGTGCCAGCGCCGCGCCGGCCGACGCCTGCCAGATCGATCGCACGCTGCGGCTGTTTCATGCCGCCGGCGGCGCGTTGGCCGTGCGGATCTACCCGCAGGGCCGCGGCCTTTCGCGGGCGATGCTTGGCGACGTGAATCGCTGGATCATGGGCGAGGTCTGCGGCCCGCCGGAACGCGTCCGCTCCCCACTGGCGACCTGATTCCCCTCCCACGCTTGCCGGGAAAGGATTCCCATGACAGTCAGCCTGCGACACATTCTTCCCCTCCACCGCCCCGATGGCCTGCACGCCCTGCTGACGGAGATCGTGGCCGCGGCGGACCGGCGGCAGCGGGACCGGGACGGTCTGCCGGTGACCGCGACGCTCGACGTCGACGCCGGCCTCGACGTGCCGGGCGATCCGCGGCACCTCCGCGGCGTCCTCGCCCCGCTGGTCGAGGCCGCGTTCGCGGCCAGCGGCTGCCGCGACCGGCGTCGACCGGGATGCGCCGAGGTCGTCGTCACCGCGCTGGCCTGCACCGACCGGGTGGAGATCGAGGTCGCCGACTCGGGGGACGCCCTCGAGCCCGACATCGCCGGCGAACTCCGCGTCCTCGCGGACCGCGCGGGTGCCACGGTCGCCGCGGCCCGCTGCCCTGAAGGGGGCACGGCGGTCACGCTTGTCTTCCCCCGGCGGCACGCGAGCAGCCGGGCGGCCTGACCTGCGGCCGACCGCCGTCGCCTCACCATCCGCACGCATCACCACCCCCGCACCAACGAGCCGCCATGTCCAGTGAACCCTCGCATCCGAGCGGACAGGCAGCCGGGATCCTGGCCCGGGTGTCCCCCGCGCAGGTCATCGCCTGCGGCATCGTCGCCGCCTCGATCGGCTGGTCGTTCTGGCTGCTTCGCGACCGCCCCTTGAGCGACGAGGTCGAACTGCTGCCCGGCACCGTGCTTCCCTACACGGAGATGGCCGTCGTCGAAGCGGCGCTCGACAAGGCGCAGCTCACCGACCACCGCACCGACGACGGCCGGATCTGGGTTCCCCGGTCGCGGCACGGCACCTACCAACGGGCCCTCGTCGAGGCCCAGGCGCTGCCGCAGCGGTTCGGCAGCAGCCTGCACCGGGTGCTGGAGAAGAACAGCCCCTGGCAGAGCACGAAGTCGCAGCAGCAGGCGTACCGTGTCGCCATCCAGGACGAGCTCAAGCAGGTGATCTGCGCGATGCCGGGCATCGAGGACGCGTCGGTGCTCTACGACGAGGAGCAGCGGACGGGTCTCGAAGGGGGCGTCGCGTCGACCGTGGTGCGGACAGCCAGCGTGAACGTCCGCACGAGGCCGGATGCGGAACTCGAGCCGCAGCGCGTGCAGGCGATCCGTGTCTCCGTGGCGGCCGCGATCGCCGGCCTGTCCGCCGACCGCGTCGCCGTCATCGACCTGCGGACCGGCCAGCACCACAGCGGGCCGGTCTCCGCCGCGGCGGCCGATGTCGCGGCCGCGGACCCCGAACTCGCCCGCCGCATCGCCCACGAGAAGCATCTCGCCGCGAAGGTCAGGCACGGCATCGGGTTCGTGAAAGGGGCGATCGTCAACGTGACCGTCGGCTTCGCTGCGCCCGCGGCTCCCCCGGCGTCTGCCGCTCCTCCGGTCCGCCAGCAGTCGGCGGCGGCGAACGCGCCGGCCGAGGTGGGCAGGTCGGGGCCCGTCGAGACGCCGCCGGCGGCCGTGGCGGCCGTGCCCGGCGCACCGCACTCGGTCGTGGTCGCGATCGCCATCCCGGAGGGGCACTTTCAGGACGAACTGCGGGCCGCGCTGGCCCACGATCCACGGGCCGACCTCGCTGCCTGCGACCGGCAGGCCGAGGACCGCATCCGCGGTGTCGTGCGCCCGCTGCTTCCCGCCGAACTGCCCGTCGACCGCTGCCGGATCGCCGTCACGCGGATTCCCGTCGGCGCCGGTCCGGCGGGCCGACGCGAGCCTCCGGCCACGTCGGCCGTGACGCCGCGGCCGCCGGCCGCCGACCCGCAAACGCCCGGTGAATTCATCGACGCCGCCTGGATCGCCGTCGCCGGCGGCCGACCCGGCAACGTGCCCCGGGAGGTCTGGCTGGTGGCGATCGGCCTCTGCGCCACGCTCCTCGCCTGGCTCGTGCTGCGGGCCGGCGATCGGCCCGCGCAGCCACGGCGCGCCGAGAGGACCCGCCGGCACGCGGCGCGGATCGACTGGTCACGGATCGATGCCGGCCGGCCGGGGACGGAAGAGGTCGGCACCGGCGAGTACCCGACGAGGAGCGCCGCATGAGCATTCGCTCGCATACCCTGCGCATGGTGGTGATCGCCGGCGTCGTCGGCCTCTTCGTCGGACCGGTCGCCGGCCTGCCGGCGGCCGAACCGGAACCGCCGGTGGCCCCCAGCCCCGATGCGGCGCCGGTGCAGCCGGCGACCTTCCTTGCTCCGGCGGTGCCGCGGAGCGGCGGCCTGCCGCTGACCACCGACACGTCTGTCGAACCGTCCCGTGCGGCTGAGTCCACGGGCACGCGGGCGACGCGGCAGCCGTTGCCCGATTGGCGGCTGCTGGCCGCGATCGGGGGGGCGTTCGCCGTGCTGGCGGTCGTCAGAACGCGGGCCGGCCGCGGCCGGGCCCGGCTCCCCGCCGACGTGTTCGAGGTCCTCGGCGAGGCGGCCCTCGGCACCGGGCAGTCCGCCCGCGTCATCCGCTTCGGCCCGAAGACGCTGCTCGTCGGGCTGTCCTCGTCCGGAGCCCGGACGCTCGCCGAAGTCGGCGATGCGCAGGCCACTGAGTGCATCGTCGCCGCCTGCCGCGGCGCCCGTCTGGCGGGCCGCAGCCTCGAGCGGCAAAAGCCCCCGGCCAGTCAGCGGCCCGCGCCGGCGGGGGAGGCCGCGTGAATTTTTCGTCCTCCCGGCGGGCATGTGTTTTCACGGTCGTGCTGGCGCTGTCGGCCGCGCCGTCGCTGCCGGGCCGCGCGGACGACCCAGCCGCCGGCGTCGCGACCGATTCACCCCCGGCCGGCGACCGGAGCCTGCCGATCGGGCCCGGGGCGGTCGAGGGGGTGGGCCGGCGCACGCCGACCACGGGGGCGACCGCGTCGGCCGACGGCATGTGGCGGTCGCTCGGCGCCCGGCCCTTCGACGCCGCCCTTCCGTCGCTGTTGATGTTTGGCGTGATGAGCATCGCGCCGGCCGTGTTCCTCATGACGACCTGCTTCGTGCGCATGTCGGTCGTGCTGACGCTCGTCAGGCACGGCATCGGCGCCCCGCAGATCCCCTCGAACCAGATCGTCGGCTCGCTGGCGATCTTCCTCTCGGGCCTCGTGATGTGGCCGGTCTGGACCGAGGCCTGGCGGGAGGGCGTGGAGCCCTACCAGCAGGGCACGCTCGCCGCGACGGAGGCATTCGACCGCGGCTCGCTGCCGCTGCGCCGCTGGATGGCCACGCAGATCGAGCGGTCCGGCAACCGCGACACGATGCTCTTGTTCCTCGCCCGGCATCCGTCCGGGCCGCGGCAGGTGAAGACCTACGACGAGGTCCCGATCGAGGCGCTGCTGCCGGCGTTTCTCGTCAGCGAGTTGGAGACCGCGTTCGCGATCGGGCTCCGTCTGCTCGTGCCGTTCCTCGTCCTCGACATCCTCGTGGCGACGCTCGTCGTCTCCTCCGGCCTCGTGATGCTCCCTCCGTCGCTCGTCTCCCTGCCGCTCAAACTGCTGGTGTTCGTCGTGGCCGACGGCTGGACGCTCGTCATCCGCGCGCTGCTCGACGGCTTCGGCGGCACGAGCCCCTGAGGCATCGCGACCCGGCACCCGGTGGATCACGAACCGATCATGGAAACCGAACTCGCGGAACTCGTGCGCCAGGCGGTCGTCACCGGCCTGGTGGTGGCGGCCCCGGTCCTCGTCGTGGGGTTCGTCGTCGGCACGCTGACCGGCCTGGTGCAGGCCGCCACCGGCGTGCACGAGGCGATCCTCGGCTTCGTGCCCCGGGTGGTGGCGATGGCGGCCACGCTGCTGGTCACGCTTCCGTGGATGGTGGAACGGCTCGTCGAGTTCCTGCGGCAGTCGGCCGGCGGGTCCTGACGGGGCCGCGGAGGCCCCGCGCGGGGCGAAGCGATGCAGCTCGGCATTGGCGAAATCGTCCCGCTTCTCGATCCACGGCTCGTCTGCGCGGTGGCGGCGCGGATGCTCGTCGCGGTGTCGGTGGGGCTGATGCCGGTCTTTCCCGGTGTTCCCTGGCGGCTGCGCGGGGCGCTCGGCCTGCTCCTCACCGGCGCGGCGCTGCCGGCGGCGGCCCGCGCCGGACTCGACGCACCCTCGGCGCTCGCGGTCGTCGTCGCCGGTGAGGCGCTCGTCGGCCTCGGCCTCGGCCTGGCGGTCGCCGCCGTGCTGGCTGCGGCGTCCTGGGCGGGCGGCCTGCTGGGGAGCATCTCCGGGCTGGCCTGGGCCGGTGATTTCGATCCGCAGGCGGGGAGCGAGGAGGCGGGCATGGCCCGTCTGGCCTGGTGGCTGGGCCTGGGTGGCTTTCTCGCTGCCGGCGGACACCTCGCCGTCGTCGCCGGGTTCGTCGACAGTGTCCGCACGGTGCCGGTCGGCCTCGGCCTCGGTGCGGCCGCCGCGCGGGCCGACCTCGCCACGTCCTTGGCCAGCACGCTCGCGGACGCGTTCGCGGTTGCGATCACGCTCGCCGTGCCGGCGCTGGCCGCCGTCGTCGCCGCCCACGCGGTGGGTGCTCTCTGCATGCGCACGATCCGCTTCGAGCCGGGGCAGGGGATTCCACAGGCGGTCGCCGCCCTGGTGCTCGTCGGCTGCCTGTTGCTCGGCGCCGAGGGCTGGACGCGCGGCTTCGGCCAGGCCGCCACGGCCCGCGTCGAACGCTGCTTCGACCCGCCCGCCGTCTCCAGTCACTGAACGCTCGTCCCACGTTCGCCCCTCCCGTTCGTCCGCGGTTTTTGTTCAGTCCATCGAGGTCACGTCCATGTCAGCAGCCAGCGACCGGCGCCTGCCGGCAACACCGCGTCGCCGCGAGGCCGCCCGTCGCCAGGGGGCGATGCCGACTGCGGCGCTGCCCGCCTGGGTGGCCTCCGCGGTCGTCGCGATCCTCCTCCTCCCCTGGTGGGCACGGACGACGCTCGCCGCCACCAGCGAGATGATGCGAGAGGCGATCGTCGCGGCCAGCGGCCTGGGGACTGCCGACCTGTTCGGGCTGCCACCGGTGGCGGTCTGGAGCCCGACTGCCGTGCTCGTGGCCGCCGGGGCGGCGGCGGGGCTGGCGGTGCGGTTTCTGCTCGACGGGTTCGCCCTGCGGCCGGGCCGCATCGCGCCCGACCTGCGCCGGATCGACCCCCGGGCCGGCCTGGGGCGAATCTTTTCCCGGGCCACGCTCAACGCGATCGCGGGGCACGGCCTCGGGCTCGCGCTGCTGGTCAGCGCTGCTGTGCTCGCGGCGGGCCCGCTGCTCTCGATCCTCTCCGCCGCGGAGTCCGCGCCGGCGGAGGGACTGGCCTGGGAGGCGGCCCGGCGCGGCGTGGCCGCCGTCGCCGCGGCGGCCGCGGTCATCGCCGGCTGCCAGTGGGCCCTCGCCCGACTGCGGTTCGAGAAGGCGATCCGCATGACTCCCGAGGAGTTCGCCGCCGAGGCGCGGTCCGCCCAGTCCGATCCCCGCGTGCGGCTCCTCCTCCAGCGCCGTGCGGCCGCGGTCAGCCGGCCTCCGGCACGGAATAGCGGTAACGGTCGATGAAAGGACGGAACCGGTCGGCAATCTCGGCGACCAGCCGCGGGTCGTGGCGGTAGGTGTTGGTGCGGTAGCGCTTCATGGCGGCGGCCTGGCGCTCGACGGCCGGCCGGACGCGGGCGAAGTCCCCGAGGTCGAGTCGCTCGTAGGCCAGGCGGAGGTTCTCCACCGGATCGGCAACGAGGTCCTCGTACCGCAGTTCGTGCAGCCGGCCGGCAGCGAGCGCCGGCCGGTCCCGCTCGAAGGCGTCGTACATTTCGGCGAACGCCGCGAACACATAGCGTTCCAGCGAGTCGCCCCGGTCGACCTGCAGGCCCTGGACCTCGTGGAGCGACCGCCAGAGCCGCAGCGTCGAGGGGACGACGACGAACGGATCGCGGACGACGTGCAGGAAGCGGGCCTCGGGAAACATCCCGGCGAGCACGCCGACGCGGGCCGTGTGCGGCGGGCTCTTGAGCACCGGTCGGCGCGGGTCGCGCAGCGCCAGCATGTCGAGGAACCGGCGCAGGCAGCCCTGCCAGCGTTCGCGTTCGGCCGCGGGCAGCAGGGTCAGGTCGAGCGCCTCGGGCGCGTCGCGACTCGTGAGGGGAAACGCCATGCGCCGGTAGGGGGACGGCGCGCCCATGTTCATGAGGGCAAACTCGTCCTCCTGCGGACGATCGAAGCCCGCGGCGACGTCGTCCATGGGCCGCTTGGCGGGCATGATCCAGGACAGCGCCGACGTCAGCGTGTCCTCGGTGAGGAGGAAGTGACCGGGGGCGATGCACTGGTAGGTGTTGGGGCAGCAGAACCGGTCGTCGAGCATCGCCAGTTCATGGAGCAGCGTGGTTCCGCTGCGCCAGTGGCCGATGATGAACAACGGCGCGGGCGTGTCGGGCCGGTGGCGGAGACGGCCGCGGAACCGGGCCTCTGAGAGCGCGCCGCCGAGCGAATTGAAGCCGGCGGCCAGCGACACCGTGGCCATGAGTCCCCATTTGGAGAGCGAGGCCCGCGCCCGGTGCTCGGCCACCAGCGGCAGCCAGACGCCCAGCGGCATGCCGTGCCAGAATCGCGGGCTCCACCACGGATAGGGATGGAAGGCACGATCCCGGGGCTGGTCGGCAGTGGCGGCTGGGGGCATGGGCTGGGGTTCCGGGAAACCGCGGCCGTTCCCGGCGGGCGCTGATTTCCGCCAGATGGTAGCCGATCGGCCGCGGCCGCGGATGGCGGGCGTGGCGATCCCGGCAAGGGCGGCGGACTGGCGCGACGGGGCCGGCGTGACGCGGATTTGCACCGGCCAACCAGCCTGTCGCGAATCCGCGCGGGCCGCTATCGTCCCGGCCCCGTTCGCCCCGGCAGCCGCCTCCACCGTGCACCGCCCGAGCCCGATCGTCGTTCGCGGACTGGTCGCGATGCTCCTCGCGGCCGGCTGTTCCGGGTGCCGGCTCGTGCGCGGCCGCGGACAGGCGCCGCCGGAACTCGCCGCCACGCGCCGGCTCTGCAACGAGGGCCTTTCCGCCGTGGACCAGCGGGATCTCGTCCGCGCCGAGGGGCTCTTCGAGCAGGCGGTGAGAAACTGTCCCGTCGACGTCGATGCCCGGCGGCACTATGCCGACGTCCTCTGGAAGCGCGGCGAGCGGATGGAGGCTGTGGCCCAGGTCGCACAGGCCCTGCAGCTCTCCCCTGAGGACGTCGGTCTGGCCATCGCCGGCGGCCGGATGTACCTCGAGCTCGGGCTGTTCGACGACGCCGAACGGCTCAGCGGCACGGCCGTTCGCCTGGCGCCGCGATCGGCGGACGCCTGGCACCTGCGCGGCCAGCTGGCCCTCGCCCGCGGCCAGGCCGAGGCGGCGCTGGCCGACCTCCACAAGGCGCTGGCGATCGAGCCCGGTGATCGCGACGTGCTGCTCGACACCGCCGAGGCCTACCGCCGGCTCGGCCGGCCGCAGCGGGCGCTGGCGACGCTGGCGATCCTCGGGGAGAGCTACGGCCCCAACCAGGTGCCGGGACGGGTTCTGCTGCTCGAGGGAATGGCCCAGGAGTCGCTCGGCCGCGAGGCCGATGCCGTGGAGAGCTACCGTCGCGCCATCGCCCGCGGCGATGCCCCGGCCGAGGCCGGGGCCCGGCTGGCAGCGCTCGAGGGCCGGAAGCCCGGTGCGCAGGTGGCGGAGGCGCCGGACGCCACGCCGCGCCGCTGACGGCCTCCGGTCAGCGACGGCCGGTGAGCTGGTCGAAGGCCCCGATCGCCGGCACGAGCAGGGCGAGGATCGCGAAGCCGTAGGCGCCGATGACGATCAGGAGCACCTGCAGCGTGCCCCCCTGGAGGAAGTCGGTGATCGCCACGAACGTCACTGCCGGGAGCAGGGCAGCTGCCCAGGCAACCGCCGCCGAGGGGTTGCGGGCCGAGAGCGCCGCGTAGAGGCCGATCGCCCCCCCGACGATGACCGCCAGGAAGGGGGCGAGCTGGAGTTCGAAACTCGACGCGAAGGCGACCATGATCCGCATCGACGTCGCCACGCCCACGCACAGGAACGCCACCGTCCCCAGCGCCACGGCGATCGCCTGCCGCGACACGGTGTGCGACAGACCGGAGTAGATCCCGAGCACGGCCGCGAAAAACAGGAGCACGGCCAGGCCCGCGGCAAGCGCGCAGCCCTGCTCGACCGTGGCGATCCCGAGGGGCACGAGCAGGCCGCAGAGCAGGAGCGGCAGGAGCACCATCTCCCGGGCGGCGCCGAGCACGCCCCAGAGCTTGCCCCAGATGAATTCCCCCGGCTCGAGATCGCTGACGAGGAGCAGGTCGAGGCAGCCCCGGTCGCGCTCGCCGGTGATGCTCGTGACCCCGAGGGCCGCGACAGCAAGCAGGCTCGCCAGCGCCACCGGCACGACGGCCACGGCGACCGCCAGACGGTCGGCCCGCTCCGCGTGGGAGGCGTTGACGACGGCGACGATGGCGAGGCAGAAGAGCACGAGCCAGGCGACCCGCACGGCCGTCATCGTCCGGCCATGGGCCTGCGTGCAGAGCTCGCGCCAGAGGACGGGGTTGCGCCAGATCCGCCGCGCGGGGCGGACCGCCGCGCGGCCCGCCACCGGCGCCGGCGCCCTGCGGTCGCGGGCGATGTTCCAGCGGCGCACGAGGGCCGCGGCCGTGCCGGTGGCGGCGATGATCGCGGCCAGACAGACGGAGGCGAAGGGCCAGACGGGGGCGGCGGCCGCGGGCGTTAGGGCGGCAAACACGGCGCGGGCCGGCGAGATCATGGCGCCGGCCGCCGGACCCCGGGCCAGGGCCAGGGCCTCGCCCGCGGCGGACCAGCCGACGAGCAGCGCCGCGGTGATCGCCAGCGCCTGGAACGACGTGTCGCGCCAGAAGGCGACGGCGTTGGCCAGGCCGGCGGTCGCCAGCGCCGCCAGCGCCGTGACGAGGAACACGCGGGCCATCTGCACCGGCTCGATGCCCCCATACAGGCCGGCGATGGCGAACACGGGAACCGCCGCCAGCAGCATCAGCAGCACGCGCAGCACGCTGCCGAGAAATTTCCCGACCACGAGTTGGGCGTCGGAGAGCCGACTGACGAGCAGCAGTTCCAGGGTGCGCCGGTCCTTCTCCAGGCTGACGACGACGACCCCGGTCAGCGCGGCGGCCAGCATCGCCAGCACCAGTTGCAGCGGCGCGAGGATTCGGAACAGCGTGGCGGCGAAGCGGGCCGTGTCGCCGACGGTGGCGACCGCGTGGGAGCCTGTCACCAGCAGCCAGCAGGTGGCCACGATCGCGAGCAACAGCCCGGCGGCGACGGCCCGGCCGACGAAGAATCGTCGCGTCCGGGGGGTCACCATCGCCTCGCGTTCGAAGACCGCTCCGAGCATGTTTTCCTGAAATTCGAGGGCAGGGTGGCGACCGGATCGCGACAGGGTTAGAGTAATCGATCACGAGGGGAAAGGGGTCTCACGCCTGTTCCAGGAGCATCGCCACATGCGCACCACTTGCCGCCAGCCAGCCGATCGCGTCGCTTTCAGCATCCTTCTCGCCTGCGGCCTGGTGTCGCTGCTGCCGACGGTCGGCGCGGCGCAGGTGACCGCCCGCACGCTGATCGGCCGCGCGGTCTCCGACGACGCCCAGGACAAGGACGTCGAGAACGCCATCGACCGGTTCAAGAACCGCGACATCGACGGCTGCCGGGCGATCCTCGAACGGGCTCGCGCCAACAATCCCAAGCTGCCCCCGGTGGGCGTGATGATGGCGACGCTGTGGCTGAGCGTGAACCAGCTCGGCCCGGCGCGGGGCGAGCTCGAGGACGCCCTCGTGAAGCACGCCACTGACCCCGAGGCCTACCTGATGCTCGCCGACATCGGCTTCCAGGAGCGGCGGATCAGCGACGCGGCGGTGCTCTTCGAGAAGGCCACGGCGCTCGCCGGGACGTTCGTGGAGAACCCAAAGCGGAAGCGGGACTTCGACATCCGCTGCAACGCCGGCAACGCGGCCGTCGCCGAGGCCCGCCGCCAATGGGAGACGGCACACAAGTACCTCAAGGCCTGGCTGGACCTCGACCCGGACAGCGTCGGGGCCCACCAGCGGATGGGTGTCGCCCAGTTCCAGCTCGGCAAGGAGACCGAAGCACTCGGCCAGTTCCGCGAGGCCAAGAAGCTCGACGACAAGTCGCCGCAGCCGGAGATCGCCCTGGCCCGGCTCTACGACGAGGCGAAGAAGCGGGACGTCGCCAAGAAGTGGATCGACGCCGCGGTCAAGGCGGCGCCGAGCGATCCGGGCGTGCTCCTCGCCTCGGCGCAGTGGTACATCCAGCAGAACGACATGGAGACGGCCCGGGCGACGATCGAGAGCGTGCTCAAGCTCGATGCCAAGAATCTCGATGGCAAGATCCTGCGCGGCGTGGTCGCCCGGCTGGCCCGCGACTACAAGACGGCCGAGAAGTACTTCAACGACGCCCACGTCCAGTCGCCGGGCAACTTCGGCGCCAGCAATTCGCTGGCTCTCGTGCTCGTCGAGTCCGACGACAAGGAATCGCGGCAGCGGGCCCTGGAGATGGCGGAAGTGAACGTGGCCATGAACAACCGGGAAAACTCCCCCCACCAGGTGCCCGCCCTGACGACACTGGCCTGGGTGTTCTACAAGCTCGGCCGGCAGGAGGACGCGGGCAGGATCCTCGACCAGATCGCCCGCAGCAATGCTCTGACGAGCGACGGTGCCTACTACGTCGCCAAACTGCTCGCGGATCGGGGAGAGCGGGACAAGGCCCGGAAGATCCTCGACGACGTGCTCGCCGCCGAGCCGATGTTCGCCACGCGGCCCGACGCGGTCGATCTGCAGGCGAAGCTGAGGCGGGAACCCGGCGGCAAATGAAGCCCTCCGTGCCGGCGCTGCGGCGCGGAGCCCGTGAGCGTCACTCCGCCTCGCCGCGGGGCGGCATCACGTCCTCGGGCAGAGGGGCGATCGGAGCTGCCGTCGTCGGGCGGGATGCCACGGGCCGGCCTCGCGGGGCCACGGGCCGCACCGCGGCGGGAGCCTGACGCGGCGGCGGTGTTGGCTGAGCGGCTGGCATGGAACGGATCGTGACCCCGGCCGGCAGTTGGCCGGACTGCGCCGGCGGCTGCCGCATCGCCCGGCGCCGGGCCCGGAGCCGGTCGCTCCGCAGCGGGATGCCGGGGTAGGCCTCGACCGGCACCTCGAGGTTCGGCAGGCCGATCCGGCTGCCATCGCCGAAGAAGGTGAACATCTCGATGCCGCGTGTCTCCGCGGCGCTGCCGACGAGAAGGCCGCCGAGCAGGATGACGGCGAGCCGACACCGCGGACCGCCGGATGACCTGCCGTGATGCATGCGGATCGCAACCCCCGGGAATCGGACGACGACAAACCTGATAAAACATCGTCGGGCGGACTGGAATCCTGCACGCCGCGGCCGCGGTCCAGCCCAGCCGTCATGATCGGCGCCGCTGGCAGCGCTGCCGGCGGACCAGCCCCGCGGTCGAGGATCCACGGATCGTGCCTCCCCCCGACAGTCTCGTCGTCATCGCCGGCCTTCTCGCGGCCCTGACCGCCGTGGCCGCCGCGGTGGGCTGCCTGGTCGTCCGGGGATCGACGGCCGTGCCGGCCGCGGGCTGGGCCGTCGCCGCCGCGGCCGCCTTCGGGCTGGAGGCTGCCGGCAGGCGGGCCGGCTGGCTCGACGGTCCGGCCGGCGCGGCCGCCGTGCGGCTGGTCGTCGTCGCCCTCGCGATCTGTCCGGCGATGTCGCTCCTCGGTGCCAAGCGGCCGCAGCACGGCGTCTGGCAGTTCATCGTTTTCGCGCTTGGCGTCATGCTCGCGTGGCCGGCGCTGTCGGCGATCCTCGTGCGCCCCGGTTCCCTGCCGGACGTGCACCTGCTCGAACGCTGGTTCATCCTGCTCCTGCTGGTCGTCGGCTGGCTGAACTTCGCGGCCACGCGGCGCGGCGGCGCGGCCACGCTGGTGGCGGCCGGGCAGGTGCTGCTGGCCCGCCCGTTCCTGCCCGGCTCGAGCGCCGACGTGGAGCGGCCCGGTAGTGACTGCGTCGGCGCCGGACTCGTGGCCGCCGGAGCGGTCCTCGCGCTGCTCCAGTCGGCGGTCGCCGGATTCGCGCGGGCCCGGCCGCCGGCGCGGCCCGGGGCCGGAATCGACGCCGCCTTCGTGGCGCTTCGCGAGACGTTCGGCGCCGCCTGGGCGCTGCGGATCGCGGAGCGGTTCGACCTGATCGCGGCCCAGCGCGGCTGGCCCTGCCGGCTGTCGTTTCGCGGGCTGCGCGGGGCCGCTGCCGAGAACGAAGCCGAATGGCAGCACGACGCGGACCGGGCCTTCCGGGCGCTTGCCCGCCGGTTCGTCACTACCGCCTGGCTGGCGCGGCACGGCTGCGGTGTCCGTGAAGTGGACCGGGGAGGGGAAGGGGGGTAGACTCCTGGGTTCGTGTCGTTCCCACGTTTCGAGGAGTATTTCATGGCCGAAGAGCAGCCCCGTCCCGAGTCGATGCCGGTGCCCGTCGACGAGTCGCACATCATGGCGACGTATGCGAATTTCTGCCGCGTCACCGGCACCCCCGAGGAGCTGATCGTCGATTTCGGCCTCAACAAGCAGGTCGCCGGCACGTCGCCGGAGACGATCCAGTTGACGCAGCGGATCATCGTCAACTTCTTCACGGCCAAGCGGCTGGCGGCGGCGCTGGCGATGGCAGTCGCCCGGCACGAGCAGGCTTTCGGCATGCTGGAGACCGACGTGCAGCGGCGCATCGTGCACCAGCAGGCGACGCAGGCTCACCGGTCCTGAAGCAAGACGTCCGAGCCCGCGGTTCGAGCCGTGGGTGAGCTCGAGCCTCCGGCGATCCGGCCATGAGCACCATCGAAGAAGCCCTCGAGGTCGAGCGGGCGCGGTCGCGCATCCTCTCGATCATCACCGACATCGAACGGCTCCC
>Ga0208721_1000082_pt1 | contig 21120 bp, 16 predicted proteins | sample LakMenEpi17Aug10_FD_150705 | JGI IMG/M metagenome (GOLD analysis project Ga0208721, IMG submission 150705) | Freshwater microbial communities from Lake Mendota, WI - 17AUG2010 deep hole epilimnion (SPAdes) | ecosystem: Environmental > Aquatic > Freshwater > Lentic | place: Lake Mendota, Madison... | reverse complement strand
GGAGGTCTGCCGGCGGGTGGCCGGTGCCGTGGGCCGGTCGATCAGCGGTACCGCCGCGATCTGACGCGGCTCACGCGCTGCCCCGACCCGCCGCCGGTCAGCCGCCGAGGACTGCCAGCGCGATACCCATGTAGAGCACGAGGCCGACGATGTCGACGATCGCCGATACGAACGGGTTGCTCATCAGGGCCGGGTCGAGGCCGAGCGAGCGGAACAGGAGCGGCAGGGCGGAACCGACGAGCGTCCCCATCAGGACGACGCCGAGGACCGTGAGCGGGATCACCAGCGCCGCCGCCGGCGTCGGCGCGTAGACCAGCGCCAGGCAGTAGCCCGGAATCGCCAGCAGGCCGCCGAGGAGCAGGCCGAGGGCCAGTTCACGCCGCAGGATCCGCGGCCAGTCGCCGAGCGTGCAGTCGCCCGTGGAGAGCGCCGTGATCACGAGCGTGGCCGACTGGTTGCCGGAGTTGCCGCCGCTGGCGATCACCAGCGGGATGAAGGCCACCAGCCAGGCGTGCGGCGACCGCCACTTCGCCAGCACCATCGCCGTGACGGCGGCCGTGGCGAACAGGATCGCCAGCCAGACGCCCCGCTTCCAGGTCATCGAGACGATCGCCGCCTCGAGGTAGCCGGCGCCGAGGGGCGAGATGGCGGCGATCCGCTGCGCCTCGTCGGTGGCCTCCTGGCGGACTGCGTCGAGGACGTCGTCGTGCGTGACGATGCCGACCAGCCGGTCATGATCGTCCACCACGGGGATGGCGATGAAGTCGAAGCGGGCCAGTTTCTCCACGACCTGCTCGCGCGGCTCCTCGACGCGGACGCTGATCGGGTCGCGCTGCATGAGGTCGGAGACGAGGGCCGTGGGGCGGGCGAGGATCAGGTCGCGGAGCGACACGAAGCCGAGCAGGCGGCGGTCGGCGTCGAGGACGTAGATGTAGTAGATCGATTCGCTGTTCGGGGCCTGGGAGCGGAGCCGGGCGATCGCCTCCCCGGCCGTGACGTCCGCCGGGAGCGACGCGTATTCGGTCGTCATCAGCGCGCCGGCCGAGCCCTCCGGGCAGGAGAGGAGCATGCGGATGTCGTGCCGCTCGGCCTTGGCCACGAGCGGCAGGATCTCCTCGACGAGGTCGGGGTCGAGGGCGCGGAGCAGGTCCGCCCGGTTGTCCGGGGCCATGTGCTCGAGCAGCGTTCCGAGGTGCTCGCGGCCGCCCGCCTTGACGAGGTCGACCTGCCGGGCGAGCGGGTAGTAGGGAAAGATCTCCGCCTGCCGGTCGACGGGGGCCGCCTCCAGCGCTCGCCACAGTTCGCGGTCGTCGAGGCCCTCGGTGAACTCGGCCACCGTGGCCGGATGGAGTTCCGCGGCCACCTCGCGCAGGCCGGCCACGTCCCCCTCGGCGAGCATCGCCCGCAGTTCGGGGATCAGGATGGGATTGACGGTGGGCATGGGACGGGGACGGCGGAGGGCGGGGCGGTCCACGCGGGGCGGTCCAGGCGGCGTGCCCGCCTATACTGGTCGGCGCGTGGACCCGCGAGGCCAGTATGCCATGAACCTTCTCCGAATCGAGCGATCCGGCATCCGCGTCGGGTGGCTGGTCATGCTCGTCGCCTGCGGAGCGCACTGGCACGCGGCCGCGGCCGGCGGTGACGCCGCCCGCGGCCACCGGCTGCTCCTCGACCGCGCTTACCTGCCGGCCGACTTCGACCAGGAGGTATTCGACGCGCTCTGGACCACCTGGGAGGAGCCGCTGCGGAGCCGGGCGGAGCGGGCGGGAATCGCCGAGCGGCGTCGGTTGGCGATGGCCCGCTACGGTCTCCTGCCGCACCCGACCGACCCGTCCCGGACGCTGCAGTATGCGGTCGATGCCGATGGCGGCTGGCACATGAGCTGCCTCGCCTGCCACCAGGGACAGGTGGGCGGCCGGACGGTCCCCGGGCTGCCGAACACCAACTTCGCGCTGGAGACCCTCACCGAGGAGGTCCGCCTCGTGAAGACGCGGCAGCGGAAGGCGTTCGGCCACATGGACGTCGGGTCGCTGCTCCTCCCGCTGGGCACGACCAACGGCACCACCAACGCCGTGATCTTCGGCGTGGCACTGATGCGCCACCGCGACGCCGATCTGGCGATCGTTCCCCGGCCGCCACGGTTCGATCTCGTCCACCACGACATGGACGCCCCCGCCTGGTGGCACTATCGGAAGCGACGGACGCTGTATATCGACGGCTTCGCCCCCAAGGGGCACCGGATGCTGATGCAGTTCCTGCTCGTCAAGGAGAACGGCCCGGAGCGGTTTCGCGAGTGGGAGGAGGACTTCCGCGACATCGAGGCCTGGATCGCGGCGTTGCGGCCGCCGCGCTGGCCCGGGGCGATCGATCGCGATCTGGCGGCGCGGGGCCGAGGCATCTTCGCGCGGCACTGCGCGGAGTGCCATGGGACCCACGGCATGGATGGTGCGTATCCGGAACGGCTCGTGCCGCACGACGAGGTCGGCACCGACGGCACGCGGCTGGCCGCCCTGACTTCCCGCGAGCGCAACGATCTCAATGCCAGCTGGTTCGGCCATTTCGGCACGGACGTCGACGGGTTGCGGAAGGCCGGCATCGACGTCGAGGCCCGCGTGGCCGGGGGCGGGTACGTGGCCCCGCCGCTCGACGGCATCTGGGCGACGGCGCCCTACCTCCACAACGGCTCGGTGCCGACGCTCTGGCACCTGCTCAATCCGGCGGAGCGGCCGGCCGTCTGGCGACGGACGGAGACCGGCTACGACGCCGAGCGGGTCGGGCTGGAGGTGGAAGCGCTCGACGCCATGCCCCCGGAGCGGCTGCCGCCGTCCGTCCGGCGCGGCTACTTCGACGCGGGGCGACCGGGGAAGAGCGCCGCCGGCCACGATTTTCCCGCCCCGCTGGCCGCGGAGGAGAAGCGGGCGCTGCTCGAATACCTGAAGACGCTCTGACCGTGCTCGGCGCCGAGGGGAAGCCGGCCGGGCGACGATCTGCTACGCTGATTTTCTCTCGATTCCAGTCGACGCGGAGACTTCCATGACCCAGTTCGAACGTGCCCGCAGCAACGAAATCACCCCCGAGATGCGGTTCGTCGCCGGCCGCGAGGACCTCCCCGAGGAGTTGATCCGTGCCGAGGTCGCCCGCGGCCGGATGGTGATCCCTGCCAACCGCGTGCACCTCGGCAAGCGGCTCGAGCCGATGGCCATCGGCATCGCCGCCCTCACGAAGATCAACGCCAACATCGGCAATTCGGCCGTGACCAGCGACCTGCGGACCGAGCTCGACAAGCTCCACATGGCGGTCCACCACGGTGCCGACACCGTCATGGACCTGTCCACGGGCAAGGACATCGACACCATTCGGCAGGCGATCATCGACGCCTCGCCGGTGCCGATCGGCACGGTGCCGATCTACCAGATGCTCGAAGAACTCGGCGGCGACATCGACGAGATGCGGCCGCAGCACTTCCTCGACATGTGCGAACGGCAGGCCCGACAGGGCGTGGACTACATGACCGTCCATGCCGGGCTGCTCCAGGAGCACCTCCACCTGACGATGAACCGGATCACCGGCATCGTCAGCCGTGGCGGCGCGCTCATCGCCCGCTGGATGATGACGCACCGCCAACAGAACCCGCTGTATACGCACTTCGAGGACCTGTGCGACATCTTCCGGGAATACGACGTCACCTGGAGTCTCGGGGACGGGCTCCGGCCGGGATCGATCGCCGACGCCAGCGACGCCGCGCAGTTCGCCGAATTGCACATCCTCGGCGAACTGACCCGGCGGGCCTGGAAGAAGGGCTGCCAGGTGATGGTCGAGGGTCCGGGGCACGTGCCGATGGACCAGATCGACATGAACGTCAAGCGGCAGATGGAGGAGTGCGACGAGGCGCCGTTCTACGTCCTCGGGCCGCTCGTCACCGACATCGCGCCGGGCTACGACCACATCACAAGCGCCATCGGTGCGGCGCTCGCCGGCTGGAGCGGCGCGGCGATGCTCTGTTACGTGACGCCCAAGGAGCACCTCGGCCTCCCCGATGCCGACGATGTCAGGCAGGGGGTGATCGCCTACAAGATCGCCGCCCACGCCGCCGATCTGGCCCGGCACCGGAAGAACGCCCGGGTCCGCGACGACGCCCTGTCGCGTGCCCGGTTCAACTTCGACTGGAACGAGCAGTTTCGCCTCGCCCTCGACCCGGAGACGGCCCGCCGCTACCACGACGAGACGCTCCCCCAGGAGACGTTCAAGAGCGCCCACTTCTGCAGCATGTGCGGACCGAAGTACTGCTCGATGAAGATCTCGCAGGAGATCCGCGACATGGCGGCGGCGGAGCCGGCGGCCGTGTCGCTGCCCGTCGTGCAGCCGGCGTCCTGAGCTGTCCGTCGTCTCATGCGCGTGCACATTGAACCTCGCGCGTGATGCTGGGCGGGGCTGCCCATGCCCCATCGCCGGACGTTCGCGGATGCCTGCGTGGCATCCGCTCACTCAGACCGGCCTGCGTTTCGGCATCCTGCCTTCACTTGGCCGCTCAAGCCGGCTCCTGGGCATAGCCAGCCTCGCCCGATCCGATGGGTTCAGCAGGATCGTTTGGGGGGCGAGGCTCGAGTGCGAGCCGTATCAGGAGGTGCGGGTCCAGCCCGTGCCCCCCGGCCGGTCCTCGAGGGCGATGCCTGCGGCCGTGAGCCGGTCGCGGATCAGGTCGGCAGTGGCGAAGTCTTTGGCCTTGCGGGCGTTGGCCCGGATCTCGATGACGAGTTCCATGAGCTTCGCCACGAGGCCCTCGTCGGCGCCGCCGGCCTGCGCCCGCGGCGGCTCGAGAAACAGGCCGAGCACGCCCGTCAGTTCGCGGAGCACGAGCAGCATCGCGTCGAGCGTGGCCAGTTCCGCCGCCGGCTGTTTCGCCTCCAGGCCGTGCTGGTCGATGAACTTGTTGACGACGCGGACGAGGTCGTAGAGCGTCGCCAGGGCGATCGCCGTGTTGAAGTCGTCGTCCATGGCGGCGAGGAACTTGTCGCGCAGCGGCCCGACGTCGGGGCCGGCGGCAGCCACGGCCGCGTCGCCGGCTCGCCGGTCGCGGCAGGCCAGTCCGTAGAATGGCCGGCCGCTGATCCGCGCGTAGCGGGCAAAGAGCCGTTCGAAGGCCTCCATCGCCCGAGCGCTCTCGCCGAGCGGCTCCTCGCCGAAGTGGATCGGGGAGCGGTAGTGCGTCGAGAGCAGGAGGACGCGGATCGCCTCGGGCCGATGGCGGGCGAGGAGGTTCTTGAACGGCTCGGCGCCGGTGGACTTGGAGATCTTGGTGGCCGCCTGCGCGGCGGCATCGTCGGCGCCGGCCGCATCACCGCGCGGCCGGCCCCCGACCTTGCCGGCGGCGCCGGCCGCCTGCATCAGCCCGTTGTGCATCCAGAAGGTCGCCATCGGGCAGTCGTGGAGCGACTCGCTCTGGGCGATCTCGTTCTCGTGATGCGGAAACACGAGGTCGAGGCCGCCGCCGTGGATGTCGAAGTGCGGCCCGAGGAGCGCCTTGCTCATGGCCGAGCACTCGATGTGCCAGCCCGGCCGGCCTGGACCCCAGGGGCTGTCCCAGGCGGGTTCGCCCGGCTTGGCCCGCTTCCAGAGGGCGAAGTCGGCCGCCGACTTCTTCCGCTCCGCGGTCGAGCCTCCCTCCCCCTGCATCTGCTCGACGGAGCGGTTGGTGAGCTTGCCGTAGTCGGCGTCGCGGGTGACGTCGAAGTAGACGTCGCCGTCACTGGCGTAGGCCTGTCCCCTGGCGATCAGCCCCTCGATGAAGGCGATGATCGTGCCGATGTGCTCGGTGGCCTTGGGCATGACGTCGATGCCGGTCACGCCCAGCGCGGCCAGGTTTTCCAGGTAGTCGGCCGTCATCTCGGCGGCGAGGTCCGCCATCGTCGTGCCGCGGGTGGCGCTCTCGGCGATGATCTTGTCGTCGACGTCGGTGATGTTGACGACCCACGTCACGCGCCAGCCTGAATAGACGAGGTGGCGCTTCACGGTGTCGAAGATCACCGGGCCGACCATGTGGCCGATGTGGCTCGGCTTGTAGACCGTGGGGCCGCACAGATACATCCCCACGTGGCCCGGCCGGACGGTGACCAGCGGCGCCTTGCCGCGGGTCAGCGTGCTGTAGATCTCGATCGTCGGCAGGCCATTCCCCGCCGTCGCGCCCGTCCGCCCCGTGTCCGTCATGCTCATGATGCCGTCCGCCTCCGTGCCTGTCGTCAGTTCTCGATCAGCGCCACGCACTCCGCGGCGATGCTCCGCTCCTCGCCAACCGGGCCGATCCCTTCGCCGGTCTTGGCCTTGAGCCAGACCGCCGACACGGGCACGGCGAGGATCGCCGCGATCCGCCGTCGGATCGCCTCCCGGTGCGGGAGGATTTTGGGCCGCTGGGCGAAAATCACGCAATCCAGGTTGACGAGCCGCCAGCCGGCGGCCGCGACGCGGTCCATGGCGATGCGGAGCATGTCGGCCGAATCGCGGCCGCGATTGGCAGGATCGGTGTCGGGAAACAGGTCGCCGATGTCGCCGAGGGCGGCGGCGCCGAGCAGGGCGTCGGTGACCGCATGCAGGAGGACGTCGGCGTCGCTGTGGCCGATGGCCGCCCGGTCGTGGGGAATGCGCACGCCGCCGAGGATCAGCGTGTCGCCGGGGCCGAGCCTGTGGCTGTCGTGTCCGAGTCCGATCCGCTGCATGCCTTGGCCTCCGCCGTCCCGACCGGGGCGGCGCACGGTTTTCCCCTATACTCGCCCCATGCACAACACCGCCGGGAGCAGCCCCCAAGAGCCCGTGATTTCCGTTGCCGGACTGGCCAAGGAGTACCGGGTCTACGACAAGCCCGAGGGATTGTGGGCCAGCCTGCGGGGGCTGGTCCGGCGCCGCACCCGCACCGTGGAGGCGCTGCGTGGCGTGGATCTGGAGGTCGGCAAGGGGGAGTTCGTGGCCCTGCTCGGCCCCAACGGGGCCGGCAAGACGACGCTCCTCAAGCTGCTCTCCGGGGTCATCACCCCGTCGCGGGGCACGGCCCGGGTGCTCGGGTACGTCCCCTGGGAGCGGGCCGACGCGTTCCGGCGCCGGTTCGCCCTCGTCATGGGGCAGCGGAACCAACTGTGGTGGGATCTGCCCGCCGCCGAGAGCTTCCGGCTCCACCGGGAAATCTACCGGCTCGATCCCGACCGCTTCGCCCGGACCCGGGACGAGCTCGTCGACATGCTCGACGTGCGCCGGCTGATCCTCCAGCCGGTCCGCGAGCTGTCCCTCGGGGAGCGCATGAAGCTGGAGCTCGTCGCCGCGCTGCTCCACGAGCCCGAGGTGCTGTTCCTCGACGAGCCGACGATCGGCCTCGACGTGGTCGCGCAGCACACGATCCACGAGTTCCTCCGCCACGTGCAGGCGGAGCGCCGGGTGACCGTGATGCTCACCACCCACTACATGAAGGACGTGGCCGCCCTCTGCGAGCGGGTGGTGGTGATCACGCATGGCGAGATCCTCTACGACGGGTCGCTGGCAGAGATCGTCGACCGGTTCACGACCCACAAGATCGTGACGCTCGATCTCGACGAGGCCCCGTCCCGCGAGCGGGTCGAGCGGTTCGGCTTTCCCTGCGAGGTCCGCGGGCCGCAGGTCGTCATGCGGATCGATCGGCAGCGGATCGCCGACGTCCTCCCCGCGATCCTGCGCGGCGCCGGCGTCCGAGACGTCTCGGTCGAGGACGTGCCGCTGGAGGAGATCGTCGCCGAACTCTTCCGGGCGGCGCCACGGCCGGACAGGCCGGCCCCGGTCCCGGTCGAGGCTGGCCGATGAACGCGCCGGTCGCAACGACTGCCGACGGGCTGCGCGGCAGCTTCCGGGCCTGGTGGACGATGCTCGCCATCTGCCTCGAGGACCGGCTCGCCTACCGGGGCGACTTCGCCCTCGGCACGCTGATGCGGTTCCTGCCGATCGTCACCCAGGTCTTCCTCTGGACGGCAGTCTTCGCCGCCACCACCCGGGCCGACATCGCCGGCTACTCGCGGGAGGACATCGTCGCCTACTACCTGCTGACGATGCTGACGCGGGCCTTTTCCAGCATGCCCGGGCTGGCCGGGGGCATCTCGCGGAGTATCCGCGACGGGTCGGTGAAGAAATACCTCGTCCAGCCGGTCGATTACGTCGGATTCCTGCTGGCGGCCCGGATCGCCCACAAACTCGTCTACTACGCCGTGGCGTTCCTGCCGTTCGCCCTCGTGTTCTTCCTGTGCCGCGAATTCTTTCCCCCGCCCCCCGATGCCGCCACGATCGCCGCCTTCCTGCTTGCGCTCGTGCTCTCGTTTCTGCTCGGCTTCTTCATGGAGGCCACGCTCGGCATGCTCGGCTTCTGGATCCTCGAGACCTCGAGCATCGTCTTCGCCTACATGCTCGTGCAGTACCTGCTCTCCGGGCACATGTTCCCGATCGACATGCTGGCCGGGATTTCCCTGGGCGGCGGGGTCAGCCTCGCCGACGTCGTCCGCTGGCTGCCCTTCGAGTACACGGCCTACTTCCCGGCGGCGATCTGGCTGGGGAAGGTCCGCGGCTGGGCACTCGTCCGCGACCTGGCGGTCGCGGCGGCCTGGGTGCTCGTCATGATCGGCGCCTGCCGGCTCGCCTGGCGGCGGGGCACGCGCCGGTACAGCGCGTTCGGTGGCTGACCGGCGGGGTGCTCAGGGCTTCTTCACGCCGGAATGCGGGTAGCCGGTGACCTTGTCCCAGGCCATCCGCTGGAGAATTTCCCGCTGCTCGTCGGTGATCGGCGCCAGGTCTTCGAACGCGTAGTTCCGACTCTTGCCTCCGCCGCGCTTGATGCCGGAGAAATCCGGCTTCAGCCCGATCGGTGAGACCCCGTACATGGTCGCCAGATTGCAGGAGTGGATCAGGGTGCTGACGTGGGAGCCGGGCTCCCACATGTTTGCGTTTACCCACAACTCGAAGGGGTCGGTGATCCCGGGAAACTTGCCATCGGCGACCAGCCGGGCAAGGTCGAACGCCAGTTCCGCGGCGGGGGAGATCACCATTACCTGGCGACCATGATGGGCATTGATCTCGTCGGCGACCTTCTCCAGTTCGCGAAGTGCCGGAGCCGATTCCTTGCTGGCCGGCGGGAGCTCGAGTTTCTTCTCGTTGACATTCGCCCTGGGCCATGGCCAGGTCTGCCAGACGAGGCGAAAGTTCGGATTGTTCTTCAGTCCCGTCGCACAGAGGATCGCGGCGGTCGAATCGAGCCCCTGCCCCTCTCCCCATGAATCCTCGCCCGGGTAGCAGTGCGGCGAGGCGAGCAGCAGCATGTCGAACTCGCCGCGCTCGAGGCCGTCGAGCTTGCCCGGCCGAATCGCCTTCGCCCCCTTCAGGTCGTGCCACGTGCCGAGGTACGGCCCCCCGAGGGTCTTGTGGCCCTCGATGCCGGCCGCCTTGACCACGGCATCCATCTCCGGGTGGAAGATGATCAAGGTGTAGCCGACCCGGCCGCCGGCCGGCTTGGCGCCAGGCTTCACGTCGATCGGCTTATCGGCGACCGCCGCGGCCGGCGGTTCGGCGGTGCAGGGTGCCATCAGGGCCGGCAGCCCGACCACGCTGGCGCACAGCAGCGAACGAATCCGCGATCGATGGAAGCGGGCCATGATGGAGGCTCCGGGGGGCTGAAGATGGCGAATCGGCGGCGGCGGGGCAGCGGCCGTGGTCGCTGCCCGCCGGACCGTCAGAGTATCCTGGGTCCGCAGTCAGGCAAAGTATTTCCCCGGCGGACGAACCGATGGGCCGATATCTCGCGATCTTCACCACGTTCGCCCGGGCCTGCCTCGTCCGCGACATGACCTACCGGGCGAACTTCATCCTGGAGTGCGTCACGAGCCTGGGCTGGATGTCGATGAACCTCGCCTTCTACCTGCTGATCTTCACCTTCACCCCGGAGATCGGCCGCGGCACCGGCTGGTCGCGGGAGCCGTTCTTCGCCTTCGTGGCCACCGGCCTGATCATCAACTCGATCGTCCAGGCGCTGTTCATGCCGAGCGCCGAGGAACTGACGGAGATGGTCCGCAGCGGCGGGCTCGACGCCGTGCTCACCAAGCCCCTCGATGCCCAGTTCCTGCTCTCGCTGCACCGGGTCGATTTCTCGTCCTTCGCCAACGGCCTGGTCGGCGTCGGCCTGCTCGGCTGGGCGGTGTCGCGGATGGATCATGCTCCAGGGCCGCTCGCCTGGCTCATCTATCCGTTCCTCGTGCTCTGTGGCGTGGCGATCCTCTACGGGCTGATCATCATGCTGGCCGCGGCCACGATCTTCATGGGGCGGAACCAGAGCCTGTACGACTTCTGGTTCTACCTCACGAACTTCTCCCGCTATCCGGCCGAGATTTACGCCGGCCCGTGGGGCGGGCCGCTCCGCGCCCTGTGCACGTTCGTGATCCCGATCCTGCTCGTGGTCAACGTCCCGGCCCGGGTCGTCGCCAAGCCGCTCACCGGCGCGGCCTGGCCCGCGATCGTGGGGACCGTGCTGGCGGCGCTGGCCGCCGTGGTCCTGTCGCGGTTCGTGTTTCAGGCGGCCCTCGACCGCTACCGCTCGGCGTCGAGCTGAGCATGGACTATCCTGTCGAACGTTCGTCCCGTCGCGGAGGATCAGCGCCGATGCTCGACTGGCTCCGGCTCGTGCGGCTCCCCAACCATGCCACGGCGGCCGCCGACGTGCTCGCCGGCTTCCTCGTGGCGGCCCACTGGACGGGTGCCGCATGGCCCCCCGCCGCCTGCTGGCTGGCCGTGCTGGCCTCGCTCTGCTTCTATGCCGCGGGCATGGTGCTCAACGACGTCGAGGATGTCGAAATCGACCGGCGCGAGCGGCCCGAGCGGCCGCTGCCGCGGGGGGCGATCGGCGTTGGCAGCGCCGCGCGGGTCGGCCAGGGCCTGCTGTCCGGCGGTACCGTGGCCGCCTGCGCCGCCGCCATAACATCGGGCCATCCCGGGCCGGCGGCCGTCGGCGCCGGCCTGACGCTGGCGGTCTGGCTCTACGATCGGCACGCCCGGCGCACGCCGCTTGGGCCGGCCGTCATGGGCGCCTGCCGGGGGCTCAACTGGCTGCTGGGCATGACGGCCGCCGGCGGGCCAACGGGGCGCGGCGAGTGGCTGATTCCGCTCGGCATGGCGGTCTACGTGGCCGGGATCACGATCTATGCCCGCGACGAGGCGGGCCGCAGCCGCCGCGCCGGCCTGGCGACGGGCCTGGTGGTGATGGCGGCGGGCCTCGTCATCGCCGCCGGGCATGCCTGGCTCGGAGACCGCGCGGCAGCGCTGCCGGGCGGCCTGCGTCTGCAGGACTGGCTCCTGCTCTGGACGCTGCTCTGTGCCTCGATCATCGGGCGCGGCATGGGGGGCGTCGTCGCTCCCGTGCCGCGGCGGGTGCAGGCCGCGGTAGGTAACGCGATCATGTCGATCATCACCCTCGACGCCGCGATCGTACTGGCGGCGTGCGGCCCGCGCTGGGCGCTCGCGGTGATCGCGCTGGTGCCGCTGTTCCTGGCCGGTCGGCGGATCGTGCCGCCGACCTGACCAGCGACCGCCAGCCCCTGACCGGATCAGCGCGGGGCGGAACGTTCCAGTCCGCGCCGCGGCAGCCGGCCGGTCTCGATGTCCTCGCGATCGGTTCCGAGCATCTCCAGCACGGCATCGACGGTGACCGTCCTGATGCCGAGGTTCTTGGCGAGTTCGAGCTGGCGCGTCCGCCGGGCAACGTCGACCGGCCGCCAGCCGGTCGGCATCTTGTTGTCGCCGGGGGTCGTCCGCGGCAGCCCGGCATCGACGACGAGGCCCGTCGCGGGCGTCACGGTATCGACCACGCGGCCGCCGAATTTCTCGATTCGCGACACGAGCTCGTCGACGTCGGATTCGCGGTCACGATCGAACTGCACGTAGCCCACGATCACGACCTCCATGTCCAACCCGGGCGACCAGAGCCCGCTCGCCAGCGCATCCCCCGCCAGGATCGGGGACCGGGTGGAGTCGCTGAGGATCCGGCCGCGGGCCCGCGTTTCCCCCTCCACGGCGAGCAGTTCGACGACGCCCTTGCCGCCGCTGGCGAGCGGCCGGACGTCGCTGCGATCGAAGACGTCGAACAGGTGCCCCGGGCGCAGGCCGCCCGTCGAGGTGAACGACAAGATGGCGGACCGATCCCGCTCGTTGACCGCGAGCACCCGGCCGTCGAACTGCTCGACCCGATCGTCCTTGGGCGTGGCCTTGATGACCGCCTCGCGGACGGCCGGATCGGCGGTGTTGAGCTTCGCCAGCACCGCGTTCTGTTCCTTGATCACCTTCTGCATCTCGGTCAACGACCGGTAGACGAGCTGCAGCTTTTCCTCGGGCTCCTTCTTGGACTCGAACGTCTTCTGCTGGGGCGGCGGCAGGGACTGCTTCAGCTTCTCGACCTCGGTCTTCAGCCGCTCGAAGTTCGTCGTCTCGTCGAGCGCCTGCTGCCGTTCCGTGGTCAGCTTGTCCTGCTGCTTCTCGAACTGCGTCCGGTCGGAGTCGAATTGCCTCTTCGTGTCGGCGATTTCTTTCTCCAGCTTCTCGCGCTCCGTCTCCTTCTGTCCCGTCGAGGCCTTTTCCGCCTCCAGGGCCGTGACCTTCTCGGCGAGTTCCTTGTCTTTCTCCTGTCGGAGCTTGTCCATCTGCCCGTCCTTGGCCGCCAACGCGTCGGCCAGCCAGGTGACGAGCTTGAGGAGCGTCTTGGGATCATCGTTGAAGCCGGCGAAATCCTTGGCGATCCGCTCCGTCTTCTCCAGCTCGATCTCGGCGAACGTCTTCTCCCTGGCGACGCCGATGATGTCCTCCTGGATCTTCTGCTTCTCGTCGACCGCGGCCTGGAGTTCGGTCCGCGCCTTGGCGGTTTCGGTGACCGCATCGTCGGCCCGCGCCTGCTCGTCGAGCCGCTGCTTGAAGAACACGTAGGTCGTGATGGCGAGCACGAAGGTCAGCATCACGAACACGATGAGCGCGATGCTCAGTGACGTGACGGTGCGATTGGCAGCCATGAGGATCCCTCTCGTCGACGCGGTCGGTCCCGGGCCCGGCCCGCCGTCGGGCAGGCAGAGACGCGGCTTCGGGTCAAGATCGGCAGGCGACCGCCCTTCAGGCCAGCCGCGACAGGACTTTGCCGATTATACGGATCGGAGCAGCGGGACGGTCGGCCCCGGCCAGGGGAGCGGTTCGCCCGCGGCCGCCGCAGCCCGTCCGAGGAGCGTGGCGATCGTCGCCCGGCAGAGGATCGCCCCGTCATCGATGCGCCGGCCGGAAAGCAGGCCGCGGACCAGCGCGGCCATGGCCGCCCCATGGCGGCCGACGCCCGGCTGCCGGAGGTCGGTCGCGCCCCGCGTCCCCGCGATGATCTCCGCGACAACATCGGTCGCGCCGTGGCGGCGGCCAGCGGTGACGCTCAGGGTGGCACCGGAGGCGAACCGAAGGCGGACGGCCGTCGTGCCGGAGGAGTCCGACGCAAGCGGTTCGACCGCCAGCGGGTCCTCGTCGCCGAGCACCCACAGCGCCTTGTCGATGGCATGGATCTGCCGTTCGACGAAGTCGCCCCCCGACTGGTCCGGGCAGTCGATCCAGTTGCGGCGCCGCGATTCGGCGGCCGTCCAGCCCGCCTCGGTCGGCCGGCGCCAGGGGAGTCCGACGAGGGACGTCATCCGGGCAGCGAGCAGCCGGCCGATCGCGCCTCCGCGCAGGCCATCGACGCGTTCGACCGTCGGCGGGTCACGCCGCCAGGCGAGTCCGGACATGACCGCGAGGCCGCGGTCCCTGGCCCGCGCGCAGGCTGCCGCGACCGTCTCCGCCCCCGGGCCGTCGATCGCGGCCGGCGTCTCGACGAACACGTGCCGGCCCGCTGCCACGGCAGCCGCCAGGTGGCCTGGCCGGCAGTCGGGCGGCGTGGCGAGGATCACGAGATCGATGTCCGACTCGATGACCCGGCGCCAGGCGTCGGGGCCGACGAAGCGGGCCTCGGGGGGGCAGGCGAACCGGTCGCCCGCCGTGCGCCGGAGGATCGCCGCGGCCGCGGTCACTTGATCGGCGAACAGGTCGCCGATCGCGACGACGCGAACCGCGGTGGCGGCCGCTGCCGCCTGGACGGCGGCGCCCGTGCCTCGGCCACCGCAGCCGACGAGGCCGACGCGGAGACGTTCGCGACCGGCGGCGAACACGCCGCCGGCGGGGCCGGTGACCACGGCGGCCCCCGTCGCGATGCCGACCGCGCCGCCAACCAACCGGCGACGGGAGACCAGGAACGGGGACGAGAGGATCGCTTCCGGCATGACGCGGTGCTCCGGGGATGGTGACGGCGACGCATCTCGGGCGTCGGCGGCGTGCCGTTCACCGCCCACGCGGTTCGGGCTCGCGGCCAGATCACTATCGCCGATTCCGGGATGCGTCGCGAGCCCGGAGTTGTCGGGCGCTGCGGGCGGCTCGGAGCCTGCCGGAGCGCTGGCCCGCCGGCACGGTTCGGGCAGCGTCACGGGCGGCGGGACTGGAGGCGGGCCATGGACCGGTGCACCGCCTCCTCGAGGGCGGCAGGGGGTTCGCCGAAGGCATCGCGAAAGTCCCGCTCCCGTCGGTCGGGTGAATCGGCGGCGAGGGGCTGCTTGGCTGCGAGGATCCGCAGGTAGGCGGCGAACTGTTGCTTGCGGGTCTGGGCGAGGAAGTGGGTCAGGGCCCAGGCGCGGGCGTAGGCATCCTCCGCGGTGTCCGGCGCGCGGAACGCGTCGTCCGCGCCGACGAGCCCGCCGGCCCAGCCGGGCCGCGTGCCGGCCAGGAAGCGATCGAGCCGCGGACGGTTGATCATCCCGATCCCCTTCCAGCCGCGCGGGCTGGAAAGGTCGGGCGTCTCGAAATAGGTGGCCATGCCTTCGCTGAGCCAGAGCGGGATCGGCGCCAGGCGCCGGTGCAGGCCGCAGTTGAACGCCACCTGATGGGTCGCCTCGTGCACCAGCGTCGCCACCAGGCCGGCGGCCTCGGGGCTGGCGAGGATTTCCGGCCCCGTCCGCCCGGGCGGACGGCGCACCTGCCGGGCGAGCAGGTCGCTGCCGGTGAGGTCGAACGTCGTCACGCGGTTGCTGGCCAGGTCGTAGTAGCCAACGATGCGATCGGCGGCGGGGCCGACGTCGCGGGTCGCGAACGCCTCGTAGTCCGCCCGTTCGGCGAAGATCACGACGATCAGCGGATGCCGCGGCGATGCGACGTCGAGGCCGGCGTTCCTCCACGCGTTCGTAAACGCCTCGTGCAGCCGTTCGAAGAGCGACGCCACCCACTTGGCGTACTCGCGCGAGGTGTTGAAGCAGATCACGTAATGCCGCGAGACGTGCAGGTCGAAGCCCGGGGGCAGATCGGCGAGCACGCGCCGGCCCAGATCGCGCGGCTGCTCGTCCGCTGGCCCGCCCGGCAGGGGGCCGCGCGAGACGACGGCCGCGGGCTCGAGCACCTCGTACCGCTGGTCGGGCAACTCGAGGAGCAGTCCGCCGTCGACCGCCTCGATCACGATCCGGCCGTCGAGCGTGCGCACGCCGGTTCCGGCGCGGGCCTCGACCCGCGCGAACGTCTCCGGCTCGGCGGCCACGACGCCGCTGCCGCTGCACTGCGCCACGGCGGCTGTCAACGCGAGCGCCAGCCGCGCGGCAACCGGCCGGGTCGTGCGCGGACCGCGAATCATCCGGGCAGCGTGCGGCATGAATCCCATGGGTCCCATGCGAGCATTTTCAGCGCTGCGCGCACAGGCTGAAAGCGGCCGGTATCGGGCGGGCGCGACCGGGCAGGGGGGGCGGTCTGCGACGACCTGCGGACGCGGCTTCTGGGCTGGTCCGACGGTCCGGGCGTCGCTATCACTCCCTCGCGCCGGACGTCCGGCCAGCACCCGGGAATCAGCCGATGCCCAGCCACGCGTTTCCTCCCCGCATTCCCCTCCGGGCCCATCCGCGGTCCCAGTGGTCTCCGGGCCGAACCGGTTTGCCGCTGTGGTGCTGCCTGCTGGTCGGCTGCGCGTCGTTGCCCCCCGTGTGGACGCCGTTCCCGGACCAGAAGAAAGTGGCCCGCGAGCAGGCGGCGTACGGGGCGACCGCCGACCAACGGATGAAGACCCTGGCCGCGGAGGCGAAGGCGGCCAAGGCCGGCTCGCCGCAGCAGCAGACCGAGTTCACCCGCGGGCTGGCCGGTCGGGTGCTGGAGGAGCATGACCCGCGGGTCCGGGCCAGGATCGTGGAGACCGCGGCCGAGTTCGACACCCCCGCCGCGGCCGCCGTCTGCCGGGGCTGTCTCGAGGATCCGGAACCACGGGTCCGGATGACCGCCTGCGCGGCCTGGGGGGAGCGGGGCGGACCGGAGGCCGTGAAGATGCTCTCGGCCCGGTATCACGCGGATCGGGATCTCGACGTGCGGCTGCGGGCGCTGCGCGAACTGGGCAACCTGGGTGACGGTGCCGCCATCCCGGTGCTGGCCAGGGCTCTCGAGGACCCCGACCCGGCGGTGCAGTACCGGGCGGTGGCGGCCCTGAAGAAGGTGAGCGGCCGGGACCTCGGTGACGATGTCAACAAGTGGCGAGCCTGGGCGGCGGATCCGGGGAGCGCCGATGAGCCGTGGTCGATCGCCGAGGCCTTTCGCACGCTCTTTTGAGCCACCGGGAGGCGCGGCCATCGGCCCGCCGGTGTCTCCGGCGGTTGCCCGCAGACGCCATGACGGGCTGGTGGACTTTGGTGGCTGTGATGTTCGGGCAACCTGATGCGACCTGCTGGTGAGTCCGCCTGCAGGTCATGATCCTCGGCAGTGGGCTGCCGATACCCCCACCACCGCAGCATCGGTTCCGCCACCACTGACGACGCCATGCCCCAATTTTCGCAGCCAGCGGCGGCCGATGGTCCGCACCCGTGTCGTCGTTTCCGGATTCCGGGGAGGAACAGCGCACCTGTCGTCGCGGCGCTGCTCGCCGTCGTGACGTTGTCCGTCGGGCAGCGGATGACTGCGAACGTCGAGGCGGCCGGCACGCGTGCCCGGTCCGGTCCGGGAAAGTTCCTCGACACGCTGATGGGCCGGGAGCAGGAACCGCGCGAGTTCATTCCCGCCCCGATTCCGCCGACCGCCGCCGAGGCCGAGCGGGCCGGCAAGTTCGCGGCCCTGCCGGCCAAGCCGAAGGCCAATCGAGCGCCGGTCGCGGCACCGGCCCGTCCACTCTCGGTCCCGGCGCGGCTGCCGACGTGGCCGGAGACCGTGGCCTTCGGCGCCGGGGTCGGCAGTGCCGCCCGCAAGGTGGCCGCCGACGCCGTCAACCCGCGGTTCGTGCCCAGCAGGCCCATGCCGGCGCCGCCAGCGCCGCCGGCGACCGTGATCGTTCCCCCGTCGCCCTCCAGTCGCAGGCAGACGCCGCCGATCGTGGCCACGAGGCTGCAGCCGACCGGCAAGCCGGCGCCGCGCACGCAGCGGTTCGAACGGCTCCGGACCCGGATCAACCAGACGCTCGCCGCCTACCAGCGGCGGCCGCTCAACACCGCCCAGCACACGCCGTGGGAAGTGATGCACGGCTTCATTGCCTTCGGCATCCCGACGCAGATCCGCGTCGGCGGGCCGGGGGGTGACCTCGTGAACGCCATCGGCTGGTCGAACATGGGAGGCCGCTGCAAGGGCCAGGTGATGCTGGCCGCCTCCGGCGACCGCCTGACCGCCCAGAAGGGGATCGGCGTTCAGGGGCATTCCGCCCAGTACCTCGCCATCCTCGCCCAGTGCCGCGTGGCGGCCAACTCACCGATCAGCATCCAATCGAAGCAGTTCACGGTCGCCGACCTGATCGCGGAGGAGAAGCTGTCGTGCAAGGCGGGCACGGAGCTGACCTTCGCCCTCATCGCCCTCGCCCATTACCTGCCCACGGATGCCGAGTGGCACAGCCGCGACGGCGTCGCCTGGACGCTGGAAAAGCTCGTCGAGGAGGAGATCGAGCAGCCGATCCGCGGGGCGCCGTGCGGCGGCACGCACCGCCTGTTCGGGCTCGCCTACGGCTGCCAGCGGCGGCTGCGGGCGACCGGTGCACTCGACGGCGCCTACCTGCGGGCCGACAAATACGTCCGCGACTACCAGACCTTCGCCCTCACGAAGCTGCAGAATCGCGACGGCTCGTTCAGCACGGAGTGGTTCAAGTATCCGGCCGACCGCGACGACGACATCGACCGCAAGATCCAGACCACGGGCCACATCCTCGAATGGCTGGTGGGATCGCTCGACCAGGAGCGGTTGTACGAGCCGCGCGTGGTGGCGGCCACGGAATTTCTCGTCACCGCGCTGGCCCGCGAGCCGTCGCGGGACTGGAAGCTCGGTCCCCTCGGCCATGCCCTCCACGCCCTGACGATCTACCAGGAACGGGCCTGGGGCACGGTGCTGCCGGGGGGCATCGCGGCCTTCAATGGACCGATGAAGGCGGCGCCGGCGGCGGCGGTCGCCACGCAGCCCGAGGGGAGCAGCCAGCGCGGCAAGCGGCGCTGAGCATCCGTCCGCCGGCATTCGTCCTTGATCGGCCTCGGCCCGCGGCGTACCCTTGCCCCGCGGAGTCCCGCGGCCGCGGCCCGTCTGGTCGTGCGGCAGGGCGCGCGGCGTCCGGCGCCGTGCGGGATCCGCGCCATGGAGCGGACCCATGACCCCGGCCGAACTTTCCCCGCAGCTCGCGTCGTTGATCGACAACGCCGCCCGGCTGGTGGAGGCGACGTCGGCCGAGGCCCTGCTCCTGCTCGTCGACCAGCGGCTCGACTGGGAGCGGATCCGGCAGCAGGCCGGCACCGGCACCGTCCTCGTCGCGGCCGACGAGGAGAGCGTGCTCGGCGGCGCGACCGATCACGGCCTGCGGACGATCGTCCTCGACGTCGCCGGCCTGCCGGTCCACGAGCGGCTCGCCCAGGCGCTCCTGGAGTTCGTCGCCGCCGAGATGATCCCCCCCGAGGCCCGCGTGGTCGCCGTCTACAGCGGCTTCGAGGCGGGCACGATCGACTCCGTGAGCGTGCTCCGGCTGGCCGAGCATCTCGGCCAATTGACGAGCCGCGACCTGCGCAACCTGGAGACGAAGGTCCCGCTGGAGACGCTCAAGATCGTCGTCGATCTGGCGGTCGAGATCGGCCGCGAGGGCCGCGAGGGCAAGCCGGTGGGCACGCTGTTCGTGGTGGGTGACGCCCGCAAGGTGATGCAGTCGAGTCATTCGACGGGCTTCGACCCGGTCCGCGGCTACAGCCGGTCGGAACGACGATTGACCGATCAGCGGGTCCGGGAGGGGATCAAGGAGATCGCACAACTCGACGGTGCCTTCATCGTCGGATCCGATGGCACGGTCGAGGCGGCGGCCCGCTACATCGACGCCTCGGCTGAAAACGTCTCGGTCGCCAAGGGCCTCGGTGCCCGGCACTGGGCGGCGGCGGCGATCACCCGGCGCACGCGGAGCGTGGCCGTGGCGGTGAGCGAGACGAGCGGCACGGTGCGGATCTTCCAGAACGGCGAGGTCGTGCTGCGGATCGAGCCCTTCCGCCGGGCGATGAAGTGGAAGGATTTCGAGTACGAGCCGCCGGCCGGCGATTGATACGGCTCCCCTTGAGCCTCACGCGGTTCGCTGGTCGGGGCTGCTGATGCCCCATCGCCGGACGTTCGCTACGGGCCTCCAGCCCTCGCTCTCTCGGACCTGCCTGCGCTCCGGCATCCTGCCTTCGCTTGGCAGCTTACGCCGGCTCCTGGGGCACGAGCAGCCCCTCCCGTCATTCGATTCCGGACGCCCGTGTGGTGCGCGAGGATCAAGGGTGTCCCGGATGAGCCGCGGGCGCGAACCGCGCCCGACACCGGCACGTCGTTTATGCTGCGGCTCGCATGAACGAGCCCGCCGCCGCGCCCGCCGCTGAAGCCGCCGATCCCGACCTGCATGGCAGGACGGTGTGGGCGATCGACACGCTGTCACGGATCTACCAGCTCTTTCACGCCCTGCCCGAGATGGCGGCCCCCGACGGCACGCCCGTCTCGGCCGTGTTCGGCTTCACCCGCGACCTGCTCGACATCATCGAGAACCGCCGGCCCCACTACCTGTTCTGCGCCATCGACGCCCCCGGGCCGACGTTTCGCCATGAAAAATTCGCCGCCTACAAGGCGAACCGGCCCGACATGCCGGCCGACCTCGTGCCGCAGATCCCGCTCATCCGCCGGCTGCTCGACGTGATGGGGATTCCGTGCCTCGAACGCGCGGGGTTCGAGGCCGACGACCTGCTCGCCACGCTGGCGACGCGGACGGTCGCCCGCGGCGGTGACTGCATCATCGCCACCTCCGACAAGGACGCCCGGCAGCTGCTCGGCGACCACGTCCGGCTCTACAACCTGCGGACGAACCTTCCCTTCGGCGCGGCCGAACTGCGGGCCGAGTGGGGCATCGCTCCGGGGCAGGTGGTCGATTTCCTGTCGCTCGTGGGGGATGCCGTGGACAACGTGCCCGGCGTGCCGGGCATCGGGCCGAAGATCGCCGGCGAACTGTTGCAGCAGCATGGCACGCTCGACGACCTCCTCGCCCGCATCGACTCCGTGAGCGGCACGAAGCGCCGCGAGAATCTCGCCGCCCATGCCGACACGGCCCGCGCCGGCCGCGAGCTGATCCGGCTCGACACCGCCGCGCCGCTCGACATTGCCTGGGAGGCCGGGCTCCTCCATCAGCCCGATGCCACGCGGCTCGCCGATTTCCTCCGCGAACTCGGGTTCCGCAGCCTGCTCTCCCGGGTGAAGGGGGCGGCTGCGCCGGCGGCGCGGGCGGCGGCCGCGGATGCCGGGGCTAGAGCGGCGGCCGGCACCGAGAACAAAACGCCGAAACGGTCCGCCGCGAAGCCGCGCCGCGCTCCCGGCACGCTCTTCGATCTCGACGGCGAAGACGAGCCGGAGGCGGCGACAGCATCGACCGCCGCCGCGGCCGGCCAGGCGGCGCCGGACGTCGTCATCGCGACCGACGAGCCGCAGATCGCCGCGGTCGTCGCCCGGCTGCGGGCCGCGCCGCCGGTCGTCGTCTGCGTGGCCCGCGATCCCGCCGGCTCGAGTATGGCTCCGCCGCTCGGCATCGCGCTGGCGGCGGAT
>Ga0208721_1000081_pt1 | contig 21125 bp, 31 predicted proteins | sample LakMenEpi17Aug10_FD_150705 | JGI IMG/M metagenome (GOLD analysis project Ga0208721, IMG submission 150705) | Freshwater microbial communities from Lake Mendota, WI - 17AUG2010 deep hole epilimnion (SPAdes) | ecosystem: Environmental > Aquatic > Freshwater > Lentic | place: Lake Mendota, Madison... | reverse complement strand
CTGTGGAGCAAGATGCCAGCCGCGATGATCGCCAAGTGCTCTGAAGCGCTGGCACTGCGCAAGGCATTCCCCGCCAACCTGAGCGGCGTCTACAGCACCGATGAGATGGAGCAGGCCGAGGTGCAACCTGTCACGGTTACTGCAGCGCCTGCACTGCCTGCCGGTGATGCCAAGCTGTTTGCAGCTGGCAAGGCTGCTATTGCCAAGGCCAAGACCATCGACGATCTGGCCAAGGTGACCACACGCATGGAGGCCCGCAAGGGTGACCTGAGCGATGAGCAGAATGATCAGTTGATGCAGCTGGCACTCAGCCGCGAGGCTGAGCTGACCGTACCAGCTGACTTAGGCGCATTTGATGATGACTGAGCCGTACCTGACCACTGAGCAGCTAGCCGCCCGCTGGGGTGTCAAGCCGAGCACGATCAAAGGCCAGCGCGCACGCGGTTCAGGGCCACGCTACGTGACCCTCCCGCGCCTCGCTACGCCAGCCGGCACGCCACGGGTGCAGTACCCACTGGCTGACGTGCTGGCCTTTGAAGAATCCAACTCCATCACACCGATCAACCCATGAGTCTCTACGCATCCGGCATTGTTCGCATCATCAGCGATCCACAGCTGAAAGCATTTGAAAGCGGCACTATGGTTTGCAACTTCGGCGGCGGCATTCAGGAAGGCAAGGACAAGAACGGCGAATACATCAACAATGCGATTGATGTTGAAGCATGGGGCAAGACAGCTGAGATCATCGTGGACAAACTGAAGAAAGGTGATTCGATCTTTGTATCTGGCAACCTGCGGATGCAGGAATGGCAGGACAAGGACACTGGCACCAAGCGCCGCAAGCATGTGCTGAGCGTGCAGCGGTTTGAGTTCCTGCCGCGCGTCAAGGTCGAAGAGGACGTGTTCTGATGGGCTACCTGATCTGGCTGCTAATGATGGCGACTGCCATGCTGGCGATCGGCAATCATCCCTGGCTGGCGCTGATGACTCTGGTCATGGCCTTTGTTTTTAGGTGCTGCTGTGATTGAACTCTCCCCCGCCGCCAGGGCGGTGTTGGATGCAGCTTTCTCTGCCTATTGGTCTGCCGAACAGGAGGCCCCCAACGACGAAGGGATGATTGCCGCCGCCGCCCTCCGCGCCGCTGCGGATCAGGTGGTGCCGGAAACCACAACACCATGGAACTCCACTTTCACTCCAATGATTTCAGCAGGAGAAGTACGCGCTAAGCTTCTCGCCATCGCCGCCGAGCTGGAAAGTGGCAATGACTGACACTTTCCGTGCGCTGTGCCAAGAGCTGATAGACGAGATCGACGCAGAGGGTTATAACATCAAATCTCTGCCATCATCAGTGGCAATCGACCGCGCCCGCGCTGCGCTGGCCCAGCCCGAGCCGCAGGGGCCGACGGATGCGGAGTTGCGTGCTTTTTATGACTCAGAGGATAACGATGAGTACGAGTGGCCGTGGTGGCATCGGATCTTCAGGGTTCTGCTCACCCGCTACGCCCGTCCCGCCATCGAGCCGGTGCCTAAGCGGGAGGACGTTCACTACGCCTGGGAACTGCACGACGCCGAGGGTGAGTGGCAGGCCGGTGGATCTGCCAACAGCTTGGATGATGTTCAACGAGAAGGCAATCGCTACCTGCAGACCTACTCGCAAGATGGCCCTCACAAGCTGATCATTCAGCTGCACTGCGTAACAACTATTGAGCCGGTGCCTAAGCGGGAGGGTGAGCAATGAAACGCGACGCCTTGCAGCTCAGCCAGCATCAGTTCATTGAAACCAGTCGTGATCACAACGGCCGCTACTGGATTGCCTACTCCAGCGGCGCCAGCATATTTGTGCGCGACATTGCCGACCTTCGTCGCTTCCTCAAGCTGCCGAAAGGCTTGCCCATGAGAGAATCACTTGAATCATGGCTCGCCAGTCTGGGCGATCAAGATGCCTCTCAACAACCTGAACCATGAGCACTGACAGCATTAAGGATTACCTAACCGAGATCGGTCGGTTCCCGCTGCTGACTGGTGAGCAGGAGATCCAACTATCTCGCCAGGTGCGGCGCATGATCGAACTGCAAGCCATGGAAGGCGAGCGCACCAAAGAGGAGCTGCGTGCAATCAAACGCGGCCAGCGTGCGCGTGAAACCATGATGAACTGCAACCTACGGCTGGTAGTTCACATCGCCAAGAACTACGTGACCAGGCTCAAGTCCAATGGCCTTGAACTGATGGACCTTATTCAAGAAGGCGCCATTGGATTGAATCGCGCCGTTGAATTATTCGATGGCACCAAGGGCTATAAGTTCTCCACCTACGGCTACTGGTGGATCCGTCAGTCGATTACACGCGCGATTGATACCAAGGAGCGACTGATCCGCGTGCCGCAGCATGTACTAGATGCCACGTACAAGATTGCCAAGATGCAACGCGAGCATCTGCAGCAACATGGCAGGCCGATGTCAACAGCAGAATGCGCTGAGCGAATGGAGATGAGTCAGCACGAACTGCAATCGCACATCATGCGAAACGTACCGCACAGCAGCCTAGATCAACTGGTCAGGGATGACGGCTCGCCATTGGTTGACATGATCGTTGACGAGCATCAGTCTTACGATGACTCGCTATCTATGGAATATGCCGAGCAACTAGAGCTGGCGTTGTCATTCCTTGCTGACCGGGATCGCGATATTGTCGCCAGCTACCACGGATTAGGAGCGCCGAAAAAGACGCAAGGCAAGATTGCTGAAGAGCTTGGCATAACGCGCAGCGCGGTTGGCCAGATCCATGACCGATCGATGCGGCGGCTTCGTTTGATGCTCACCGAGAAACGCTGATGTCTCAAGATGCGCGATGTGACCAGTTGCTTGCTGAATGAGTCGCGTGTAGTAGGCATTCTGCTTGATCAGCGAGGCACATAATGATCGCACATCCTTCTCGCTTGGATGCATCAATGCGCTGCGTGATTGCGCTTCGATGTGCAGTTCTTCTTCAATGGTCCATTTGACCATCATCCAGTCACCCCATGTCATGATGTCATGTCTTCAGTCCATGCTTCAATCTTAGATTGCCGCTCATCAGTCCATGATGATTGCAGCTTGAACCATTGCCGCCAGTGCTCGCTGCCTTTGCTACGGTTGCATTCGCGGCAAGCTGGCACAAGGTTATTCACGACGGTGTTGCCACCTTTGTGGCGTGGCTTGACGTGATCTAGCGTGTCGGCAGCGGCATCGCAGTAGGCGCAGCAGTGCTGCCATGCCTCAAAGATTTGCTGCCTGAATCGTTGCTTTGCGGAGCGCTTGGGAACGAGAGATGTGCCATCAATCTGATGATCCACGCAACTCAGGAATGGGTAGGACGTTGACCGAAAGGCCAAGGATGTGATCGTTGGATGGCGCCAACTCAGTAAGCCGCGCCACGAAGTTATCGCTCACATTTTCGGGGTCATCGTCTTCGCTTTCGACGACGATTGTGTACTCGATCTCTAGGACGTACTGCCTCACGCAGGGCTTACCAGCATTGCCCAGCCGGTACCGGGGCCATCAACCTCCCAGCGGCGCAGCCAGTTCTTGCGGCTGTAGGCAATGCCTGCACCGTTGCTGTGGTTGACGTAGCCGCCATTCACCAGGTCAGCCTCACCGTTCGGATCGTTGTGGATGAAGGCGCCGCTGGTGGCGCCAATGATCACGGACCAATGGCCGCCGCCGGTGGGTGCGCCGACAGCCCCTTTATGGAGCCAGCCGACCATCACGGGGCGGCCAGCCTGCAGCTCTGTGTCGATTACGGCAGAGTTGCAGTTGGTACGCAGCCGTGCTGTTAGCGTCAGAGATTGCAGCGCTTTGATTTGCGCTTGCGCGTTGGTGGTGTCGCCGTACTTGGCGCGGATCTTGTTATAGGCATCGTCGCTGGTGACCTTGCCGTAGAAGCGGGCCACCATGGCAGCGCTGCTGCTGAAGCATTCGCGGTAGCCGGTGCCTGAGCGGTTGTCGTTCTGCGCCTCATACGGCACACGTAGCAGGATGCCCTGCTGTTGCAGTTGCGGGGTGCCCTTCTGCCAGAGTGCGCCCTCAGCCTTTCGGCGGCGCAGGAGGCCAGCCTCAACGGCACTGCCAGGGTTGCGGTAGAGCAGCAATGCAGCTGGTACAGCGCTCCAGTCCTTGTCACGCAACGCTGCGCTGATGGTGTCAAACCCAGCGCTGCCGTAGAACCCAGTACCGAGGTTGTAGGCAAAGCTGATCAACGCGCAGCGCTGCGGATCGCCCATGCTTGCCCAGTGTGGGATCGTGCGAAGGCGTTCTGCGATGCGGTCCACCTCCAGGCGGAGCAGCATGTCAGCTTCGATGACGTTGATCTTGTCGCCGCGCCGCACAACGCTGCCATCCGGGAATCGCGTGGTGCCGTAACCGATTGTCCATGGGTCGCCACCGCTCAGCGGATCGGGATAAGCGCTGAGGTGGCAACCTTCAAACTCCTTGATGATCTGGATCGCATCAGCCAGGTCGGTCTGCACACCGGCTGTACTCCATGTCTTGAACCATGGCTGATCGCGGCTCAGAAGGCGCGGGCCGATGGCAGCTTCCAGTTCGCTGATCGCCGCCAGCTGATGCGGCAACCCTTTGAAATAACGGAATAGGTCAATCAGCCGCAGTGGTTGCGTCATGGCCTTTGTAGGTGCTGCGGTGCTGGTTGCCGGTAGCTAAATGCGCTCTTGATCTCGGACCAGATAACAGGACTCAGCATGGCGGCGACGACGGCCAAGATAACTACCTGCGCCATCCGCGTCTCCAGTCGGCCAACGCGGACGCCTAATCCGCTTCGCTCAGTCTTGTCGGAGATGGCGGCATCCAGCAGCTGCTTCAGCTGGCCTTCCAGCACGCCGATGGCGCGGAGTATCTCGCCGTGCGTTGGCTCAGTCACCGCTTGCGGGATGCAATGCCACGCAATGCGCCGAGGATCAGCTGAACCCAGCCATTAGCTTTGACGCCTGGCAGGAGGCTGAGGATTTCAGAACCGGCCAGCAACGTTACGGCAACGCTGGCAGCAGCTTCAGGAGTGAGCGCCATGACTGCAACAAATCGCTTCCCTAGGTTAGCTACTTGGCGCCCTGACGCTGATCAGGCTGATGGAGACATTGATGTAGCCAGCAGACAGGTGGTCTTCCTGCGGCTGCGTGGCATAGCACCATAGCGTGGTCGCTGGCACCAGGTCTGTAAACGTGGTGTGACCAGCCCATGCTTCAGGGCTGAGCGGAAATGGCAGGTAGCCACCTTGCTGCGCGCGGTAGTGATCACGCAGCAGCTTGGCCTGCGCTTCTGTCAATGCGGTAAAGCCAAGCGCAAGGGTATGGCTGAATGAAGTGGTGCCATGCCTGAATCGCACGGCGCCACCAACAAAGCCAGATTCCTCAGAGACTGGGTAGGTGCCAAAGGAATACGCGCGTGTCTTGGGTTCAAGCGCTGGGAATGTAGCCATCAGTTCTGCAGCGTGATGACGCTGGCGCCCACCGTAAATGTGCCAGATGCTGAGGCAACGTCACTGCCGAAATCGTTGTAGGCCACCAAGTTATCGTTAGATGCAGTACCTGTGGACTTGTAGATCACGGCGCCCCTGGCGGTAATGGTGCTACTCGCCCAGCTCACAGCAGCAAAGCTGAGGGTGACGCGATCGTTGGTGGTGTCCTTGGTGACGGTGCAGACGCTGGTTACGCCACCTGCTGTGTAACCTGTGCCGCTGACTTCGTTGGTGACGTCATTGCGTTTGTCGTGCGTGTCCTTGTCCGCGTTGTAGGACGAGGAGACCAGCATCACCTTGAAGGTGTCAGTGTCGAAGTCGATGGCACCACGGGCCATGTCATCAACGGCTGAGTTGTAGATCAGGCTGGCCATAGTTAATGCTCAGGTGGTTTCATTCTGCCGAGGTGGCAGGCGGCTGCGGCCATGTGATGTCAAACGGGTTAGCGACATCAACCAGGTCGCGCAGTGCTTGGCGGTAGGTGGCCCAGGCGTCACGATCGGCGCCGAGGTCGTAGTCGGCAATCTGCGTCCAGTCGCTGGCCTTAAGCAGCTCGATGCGCTGATTGCGGACCTTGGCGTGCTGCGTTTGCAGCTCATCGAAGCTGTAGGGGCGCACCTGGAACTGCGTGCCGTCCCAGTCGATTGTCTCCAGCTTCGGGCTGCACTCAGGGCGCTCGTAGGGGCCGCTGTAGCCCGCACGCTCCATCTCCTCAGGCGTGAAGGTGCTGCTGTCGGTGCGGGTGCTGCCATCCGCAAAGCGGATGCGATGCGGCAGTGGTGTTGGGGTGGCTTGGCGGTGGGAGTAGAGCATCAGCTGTTCGGGAATGGTCCGGCGGGTGGCGTGAAGTTGGTATTGGCCGCATACCTACTGACACCTTTTGTAACCCTGATCTCGTCAAGATACCCGTCAAAGTATGACGTTGCTTGTGTACCAAAGAAGGCGCCGTTTGTTGAATTAGCAGCCAGGGCGGCTGAAGATGTAGTGATGTCGCCAAACACTCCGTTGAGGAAACCGTTAAACGTGGTGCCATTTCGCACAAGGGCGACGTGATACCACTGGCCCGTAGAAATAGCACCTATTGACTTAGCAGCTGCTATGTCCCAAGTGCTGCCTGTTCCTAGGTAATAGTCCAACTGGCCTGACGAGGTAGTGTAAATTGCCCAGTTGAATGCGCCACCTGCCTGCAAGTCTCCACCGCCAACACGTTGGTTGGATGCAACGCTGTTGAAATAGCACCAAAATTCAATACAAAAATCGCCGGTGCCAAAATTGAAAAGGCTACTTGCTGGGGTAATAATGTAACCGCTAGAAAAAGATCCAGATGATCCGCCAAATTTGTTTTGTGCTGTACTGATCTGCGCGTTGCCGTTGGCTGTGACTGCGACTGCGTTGCTACTGCTATCAGTGAACGTCGTACTGCCGTTGCTGCCGTCCATGTGCAGCAGCAGAGAAACATCGGAAAAATAAGGATCCCCATACCAAATGCCAGCGCGTTCTGCCACGCTCTGCTCATTCTGAAACCACAGCCCAGATGCTGCCTCGTTTGTTGGCGTGCGCCTGATGCCCATCAAACCGCCGTTGAAGCCGAGCATCAGCTGATGTCCTCGTAGCTGATGACCAGTTCCAGGTCGCTGGCAGCGCTGGCCTGTGCGCGAAGGCTGTGGCCTTCCTCCAGGTAGATGTATGCCTCGCGGGTTACCAGCACCTGCGTGGCATCAGGTGGCACCGTGATCGTCTTGCCGATGGAAAACCCAGTGGTGCCGTTGTAGTGCTCCAGGCTGATGTCCGCTGCGTTGGTGCCGTCCACGTTGGCGCAGTACACCGAATTGATTTTCAGCACCTTGCCGCTGCTGCCAGCGTTGCTCAGCGCTGCAGCCATCGAGGTGGTGACGGCATAGCCAACCGTCTTGCCGGTGACGGTTGTGACGGAGCTGCCGCTTTTGATGTTTGGTGCAGCCATGGCAACGCCTTACCTGCTTTCAGTATAGAAAGCCTAGAAGGGCAGAATGTCGTTAGCTTGCCATTCCCAGTCCAGCCAATACGGCGCACCGCCGCTGGTTAGGTTGCCATCAGCTGCACCTGGCGTGAAGGTCGCAAGGATCGTCCAATCCCGGCGGCTGGTTTGCACGTCCGTGCCATTGGTAAACGCGCCGCCGTCAAAGATGGCCACGACCTGCAGCGTGAACCCAGCGGCAACCGGACTGTTTGGCTGACCAAAGGCTGCGCCCGCTGCGAGCGTGCATGTGAGCTGGAGCTCCAAGCCGCCTACCGTGGCGCCTTCGCCTGGCACAGATTCCAGTGTCAGCGTGACATTGTGCAGTGGGCCGCAAAAGTCCTCGACTTGTGGCGGTTCGATGTAACGCCAGGCGTAGCCGGACAGTGTGTAGTCAGCGGCTGTGACGCCTGACAGCAGCGTGGATGGAATGTCGAACGACAGGTAGTTGCCCTGTTGGCCGTTGTAGTGACTCAGGATTGACAGCATCTGAGCTTCGGTGATAGCGATGAAGCTCACTCTCAGCTGGCTGGACAGCATGACGGTGCTGTTCCGCACCCTGGCCTGCTGGCCGCCAAGCCCTGTAAACGCTGAGTGTGGGTAATCACCTGGCGTGAAGGTGCGGCTGCTGGGTGCTAGAGCAGGGAAGGTTGCCATGTCACCACTTACCCAAAGGACAGGAAGCCATCGGGATGCGTGCCTTGAGCTGCATCAGGCAGCCGCAGATCTTGCACTGCCACTGCGGCAGTAGCAGCTGCTCACAGGATTTGCAGATAGCGAGACGGCTTTCCATCAGACTGTTGTGTAGTCAATCACGACCGTACCGTTTCGCTTGGCATTCTTCAGCGTAACGATTGGAGTGACAGTCCATGGCTCGTTGGGTGTGCCACCAGTTCCACCGTTGAATGTGCAATAGTTCGGCATTGTGTAGCTAGGTGGCGGACCGAGCGGCGGCTGAAGGGTGTAGGCAGTGGTGACAGCGTTAGAACTATTGCGGATGTACATTGGCCGCGTCTGTGATACAGCATCATATTCACCGATCCACATCGGCTCTCCATAGCTTGTAAAGCATTGCTCACCACCTGCTGATCCAAGTGGATAGAAACAACTGACGCTGAAGCACGTTTCAAACGTCAATACACCAGTAGTGCCAACAGTTCCTGATCCCATTGTTGCGCTGCTGCTGCTCTTGCTGCCATCTACGCATTCGATCACATTGACATACTCATCGCCGTTGCTGCCGAATGCCACAAAGCTGCCGGGGTCACCGCCGGCGCCACTCAGCTGCAGCTGTGGTGTTCCAGGCTGGTTGAGCCGGGCTTCGTCGATGTAAAGCACCGTGCTGTTTGCCACGTCAATCTGCGATACCAGAACGCCATTGACATACCAGGACGAAACGGCAACGCCACCACCAGGGCAGGGAGCATTGGGCCTGATCAGCGTGCCTTGGCCGATCGGGTCGGTGCCGGTGCTGCTGGTGCCGTTGTACGACAGGAACGGCTGCGGCTCATACGGATCCGGTGGATTTGTCTCTGCAGCACCAGGAGGCGCTTCAATGCCGCCGGTCAGGCTTGACCCGAAGTCGAGTGGTGTGCCATTCGTGAACGTCTCAGCTGGCACGCTGGTATCTGTGCTGCTGTTGATGTCGCAGCCGACGCCGCTCTTGTTGCTGGTTAGCACCACGCCTGACCCAACGGCTGCTGCCACATCAACAGCCACCAAGCTGCGGCCTTGGCTGTCAACCGGGAAGTGCGTCAGCTCCAGTGTCAGATCGCCGCGCAGTGTCTTGGTTACGCGGTTCAGCTCATACAGGAAGTCATGATCGACGCTTGCCGTTCCGCTGGCAGCACGGGTCAACGTCACCCGCACAATGTCGCCAGGCTCCAGCAGGGTGTTGAAGACACCAGGGCGACAGGAGAAGCGCAGGGTATGGGTGATGTACTTGCGCCTGGCCAAGATGTAGGCGCCAGCTTTCACGGCATGATTCTCGACTGTGCAGAACGCGCTCATGTCGTGCTGCTCAAACGGACCATTTAATGCCGTCTGGCCATAGCGCACTTCAGCGGTGCGGATGATGCCGAAGTCATCAGTCAGCTGCTGACGCCAAAGCATCTGAGCGCAGAATGGCTTGCGATCTGCCAATGGGGTGTAAGTAATCTCAAAGCTGCCGGGCAGTACGTGCTCCTCTGTAAACGTAAATTCCCAGTTGATAGAGCCTGTATTGATTGTGTAATCATTATTGATTGGCAGCAGTGGTCGCAAGCCACGTTTGCCTAGGTTTCTGGTTTCAGTCACCAAGAGGTATGGCGAGAACCTTGCCAGAAGGTCTGGTAGGTTTGTGCTCTCTTTCAGGTTGACATCACAGTTGAAGCGATTGGTGTTCAAGAAATTAGCCGCTCGCGTCAGTGCCGTTGTATCGACCAGCGTGCTCGGGATCTTGCTGCTATTGATCAGGCACCAGTGCACAAGGTCGGCATAGTTGTTGCTGGAACCGGTGACGTTATCCACCAGTCGGGTAACAATCATTCCATTGCGGATGAAGCAATGAACCTGACGGTTCCATTGGTCGAAGCCGTTCGGGATGGTCACGCTGAAGCTCAGCGTGCTCATGCCGGAATAGACGCCTACCGTGCCGCAGTAGTAGCTGGCTTCAGGCATTGTGTAGCCTGCGCGGGCCACGATCACATTGCCTGGTGTCCAGGTGCCAGCGCGGCGGTTGTAGGTCTGGCTGAAGCTGCCAACCCTGCAACTGCGCTGGAACATATCGCGCACCTGGATGCTGCCGATCTGCCCTTCGCTCAAGACGAGGTGGTAATAGGCCGTGACGTTGTTGGTGGCGTCATTTTCAAACCGGCATTCAGATGCACCAGGGCTGATCAGAACACCGCCAGTGCCGTTGGTTTCATCGCGGCGGCAGAAGACAATCGGCACCGGCTCACCAATCACGATCGAGCGCTGTTGCGTGTCCAGCTGACTGGAGCCTTCAGCAGCGCCTTCACTCAGTGGCGGCTGAACCTGTCCTGCCTCGATAGCCAATAGCGCCAGCGGGTCAGCGGTGGTGATGATGTTCACAGCCTGCACCCCTTGCCGATCAATGCCGTGGTGAATGTGCGCGGTGGGATCTGCGCTCCAACCGGCGCCAAGCTGGTGCCCAGCTGCATCGTGATTGAAGTGAAGCTGCCGTTGGCGCTCACCAGCTCGCCGTTGTACTGCGTGACCAGCTCCTGGCCGGTCTGTGGCGTGACATTGCCCAGCACGGGATCGAACTGGTAGATGAGCAGCTCCACCAGACGGGCATCACGCAGCGCGGTGGTGACCGCAGTCATTACCAGGCTGGTGGCCGGCAGCGTGATGCTGATGCCACTCTCATCGCCGGTTTGTCCTGCCGTAATGCCATCAGCCTCAAACGGCTGGTAGTTCCACTGTGCGCTGTTCCATGTGACGGTGGCGTGCGCGTAGTAGGACTGCCAGCGGGTGTAGGAGACACCGGCGCTGTCATAGATCCTGAGGTACTGGGATTGAGCGCGTGCCATTGGTTAGCGGATCCCCAGCGCAGTGCGTGCTGCTGGCGTGCGGATGCGGCCCAGCACACCCTCGGCGGTCGCTCGCATGGCACGTTCCATGTCGGTCACGGTGACGTAGCGCTGGCCATCGAACTCCATCACCGGGCCGGTGGTGATATTGATCGTGGGTGTGCCGCCGCCTGATGCTGCACCTGCCAGCACTGCGCCGCCGCGAGCACCTGCCAGGTAGTTGCTACTGGCCGCGGCCATCTTGGACTCAGGCACCACGTACTCGCGCTCGCCGCCTTCGCCTACCATCGCCAGTGTTGGTCGGTTCACCACGCCGCCTTGCGCAAAGGCTGGCACTGTGAGTTGCGGAATCAACGGGATATCGGGCGCCGGCAGCTTGTTGAACGCTTTGATCAGCACATTGATCAATCCTGCCGCAAAGTTCACGCGGTCCGCCAAATACTGCAGCACGCTACGAAAGACATTCTTGATCGTGCCGACTACTGCTTCAAATGCTTTACCGATCGCGCTGCCGATCTTGCCGAAGATAGCCACTGCGCCATCGTAGAGCCTCTTGAAGAATCCAAGGATGGGCTTGACGTAATAGTCCATGTATGCCCTAGCGCCAGCTCTTAACAGCTCACCAATCTTGTTAAAGGCTCCGCCAATAAAATCTACTACCGCCTTAAAGGCTGCGCCAATCTGATCGCGGAATGCGTAGATCGCAACGCCAGCTGCAACCAGCAGCGCGACGATGCCAACCGGGCCAGTGATCAGAACGATAAACGCCGTGGCAATGCCAGCAATGATGCTGCCTGCACTGGCTAATGCGCCGCCTGCCGCGAACAGGCCAGCAATCGCGCCGCCGATTGAGATGATGGCCGAGATTGCAGGCGCCAATGCAACCAGCGCTGTGAGTAATCCGCCGATCACCAGCAGCGTGGCCTGCACCGGCCGAGGCAGTGCCGTGAACGCTTTGATGATGCCAACGATCCCCTGCGCGATGCTTGTAATTGCAGGCAGCAGTGCCGTGACTGCTTCGTTGAATGGTCCGCCCAAGCTGCGGCTAATGGCGGAAAGTGACTCGTTGAATTTGTCTGCGGCCTTTGCCATATCCGTGCTGACGGTCGCCTCGTATGCGTTGATTGCTTTGCTGCCCATCTCAAGCATGGGGATGAGATCTTGGCCACCCTTTCCGAATAGCGACTGTGCCAGCGCCGCCTTTCTCGCCGGATCTTCCATAGCAGCAAAGCTATCGGCAATTTGATCGAAGATGACCTTAGCCGGCTTGGTCTTGCCCGCTGCGTCCACAGTGGAAATACCCATCTCAGCCAAGGCTGCGGCCACGCCTTTTGTGCTGACATCCAACGCAGCGATCTGTTCACGTGCGGACTGCTCAACGATACGTACCTGCGATTCAAGGCCTTTCTCAGTTTCTCGTTTCTGTGTTTCAAATACTGCCCTGATCCCTTCTTCCTCGACTCGCTTGCGCTCATTTAGCGCATCCTCTTCGATCCTCCTGGCATCACGCAACTGCCGATCACGCAACTTCTGTCGGTCTTCAAACCCATCGCGCAGATTACGCAGTGCATCTTCTTCTTCAATGCTGAGTGCCGCCAATCGTTGGTCGCGTGCGCTATCTGATAATGACTTGTCGTTCTGAATTGATTTACGAATCTGATCAGCGCGCGACTGTGTGTTGCGCTCCAGTTGCCTAAGTTCATTATCGGCGGCCTCTTGTTCTCTATCTGCCTGATCGTCGTAGCGATCATCAAGCAATGTTTGCTCGTCTCTATAGCGGCGGTTCAATTCGCGCAACCTATCGTCTGTTTCATCTTGCAGCAAATCCATCTTGCGCCTTGCGGTTTCGCGGACCGCTTCAAGTTGACGTTGTTCGCTGCGCTTAACCGCTTCCTCTGCAGATCTAGACGAATCCTTGACTGCATTTGCGTAGGATTTGGATTCAGTGCCAGCGGCCGCCAGTCCTCGGTTTAATCTGCCTAACCCCTTAGCTACTGCGTCTACGCTGGTGCCGCTGTCTTCTGCTGCGCCACTAAATTTGCTCAAAGCTTCAACGGAAACGCCAGTCTGCAAACTCAGGTCATAAAGATTATCCGCGGCGTTAATGGATTTGGATCCGAGCATGGCAAGCCCTGCGATCGCCCCAACTGGCAGCAGCGCACCCATCAATCCGCCGACGCCTTTGGCAGCCTGCCCCATGCGGCCGAGGCCGCCGCCGACTGCTCCGGCTTGCTTGTTCAGGTTGCCAAGGCTGCGGCTGAGGCCATCAATCTCGCCCTGGCCTTGAACGAATGCCTTGACCTTAAGGATCGCGTCAAGCTTCACGGCTAGCCAGTCGCAGGACTTCAGCCTCGATGATCTGCAGATCGCTCAACATCGCAGATTCATCCGCCACTGACCGCAGTCTAAACAGCCACGCCACTGCGCCATAGTCCAGTCCGATCAGGCCGCCAGGGCCGGTGCGCCATTGCGTCTGACAGTCAAGAAACATCATCAGCGCAGGCCACGCATCAGGCTCAACCTCGAAGTGCTCAGGTTGGCCGGGTTCAAAACCGACCACGCCAAGCACTGCGGCATCGTCTGCAGTTTTGTCGATCACGCCGCCCTTGACCCAATGATGGGCGGCGTCCTTCAGTTTTTTGCTTTGTTGCCGGTGACGCTCTCGAAGTACGCCACCACAATGGCGCTGGCGACTGCCGGGATGTTCAACAGCTCGGCCTTGCTGGCGGCAGTAAATGGCACATCCTCGCCGTCTTCATCCTGCACATTGATCCAGCCGGCCAGCACCTCATCAGCTACTGATTGATCGGTCAGGTCGATTTCGTCATCGCCGCGCTGCTTTGCCCTGAACAGGTCCTGGATCTCATTGATCCGCGTCTGCGCCAGTCGGTTGAACCGCGCATCAAAGGTCTGCTTCTCGTAGCGTCCGCCATCAATCGGCAGGCGCAGCACCACCGGCCACTCATAGGTGGCCGATTTTTTCAGGACAAATGCCATGCAGGATCAGGAGAATGTAAGGACAACTTCATCGTTGCCGGCGCCGGTCGGGATTGCCACGTAGGGCAGGTTCAGCATTTGCACGCCGTCCTGATCAGCATAGGTCGGGTTGCTGATGTCCACCTTGGGCGCCACCAACGAGACCCGATTGCCAGCGGTTGTGCCATGTAGCAGCGTCAGCACGCCGGTGGTGTCGTTGTTGGCAATGGCGAAATAGTCCTTCGTGGCGATCGGCACAGCCTCGATCATGCACTCGCCGGATGGCGCCCGGTTGGTGATCATGATCTCCTTGGTGCAGCCAACCAGCTCGCGGTAGATCAGCTCGTTAGCCATGTCAAGGCTGAGCGACTGCAGGCAGCCGGCATAGCTCAGGAAGCTGAACGTGCTGCTGTTGCCCGGCTTGAAGATCAACGGGTCAGCCTGTGCGGTATAGGTGCTGGCCGGGGCCGCCGTGTCAGTCGGCGCGTTGTAGATCCCGGTGAACTCGAAATCGATCGTCGGGATTGCTCCCACTTCAGCGCTCAGCGAGAATGTGCCGCGGCAGCCGGTGGCCTTATGCAGCACGCCATCATTGTTGTAGTAGATGGTGACGCTGTCGAAGCTGCTGCTGACTGGCTTGTAGCCGACGTTAGCGGCGATGCTGTAGGCACTGCTGGCGCCAGGCGTGAAGCTGGCCGTGGTGGCCTGCACCGTTGCCACCTTCGTGCTGCCCACGTAGTCAGTGATCACGCCGGTGCTGCCCGATCCGGTGCCGCTGGTGATGCTGATGATCATGCCAACGTAGGCATCATCCGTAGCGCTGGCGCCTGCTGCCAGGGTGATGCTGCCAGCAGAGCCTGCCGTAGCGGTGCCGGTGACTGCAGAGCTGGTTGTGGTCTCGGCCATGCCGCACGCCTTCAGCAGGGCGCCGAATCGCGGAGCTGTAGCAGCGGTGCCGGATCCGGTCAGCTCAATCTGGAAGTTGATCAGCACGCGCTGATTGGCCAGCAGCTGGTCGCTGTTGCCCAGCCATGGCCGAATTAGCTCGCGGCTGACGACATCCGACTCAAGCGGCGTGACATCAATCGAGCGGACCAGCAGCGCATCCGTCCCAGCCGGGCTGGAATCAGTCGCGTACGTTGCCTCGGTTTTTACGAGAAGGAGTTGCTTGCGTGTCAGCAGTGCCATCGGGAGCAGTCTTGGGTAAAGGTGCAGCCGGCAGCCTTACGCCGGTTTCAGGGTCCAAGACGTATGAGCCGCCTTGGCCGTGGTATTCATCCAACATGCTAGCGATGATCAACCTGTTGCCAGATTAGCGACTGCTGTGCGATACCTGATCAGGTAATCACACGCGATCACGCCAGCCGGTTGATCAGCCTCCACCATGTCGAACTGCACGCCACGCGGCTCAATGCTCATCGCGTAGCCACCAACTGTCTGGTCGGCCATGACCTTGGCGTGCAAGCTTTCAATGGTTGCATCAGCCTGCTGGTCTGGGATCGCGCCGCGCACGATCACGGCGATCCGCACCGTCAGGCTCCAGTCGGTTTTGCAGAAGCTCACGTCCGTGTTGGCCTGATCTGAGATCGGCTCAACCACAATGGCCGGCGACTCGCCACGTGTGATCGGCTCCACCCTGCTGCGGTAGATGCGCGTGCTGACGCCAGTCGTACCAGCCAGTGATGAGGCAATAGTGGCCAGTATGCTTTCGCGGCGTGTTGTCATGGCTTAGGCGCTGGCAACTTGGGTGACTGTGCAGATGATGCCAGGGATGGCAGGATTCGATGCACCGGCATCCTCGGCATGAATGTAGACGTTGAGATTAGTCGCAGCCCACATCAGCTCGATGTAGTCATTAGCGGCTAGCTCCATCACGAAGTTGACGGTGCCAATCACATTGCCATGCACGCCGCCATGACTTGAAATGATGCTGAAGCGGCTATCCGAGTTGGCCACATCGCCAGGCGTGCCGCTGTCATTTTTGCGCAGCCATACGTTGGCATCATGGATCTGCGCATCCTCATTGCTGAATTGGATGGAGAATGTAATGCTATAGATGCCGGGATACAGCACCGTCATGCGATTGTTTGATGCAATCGCAACGCCGTAATTGGCAAGATCGCCAGAGCGCAGAAAGATTGCAGTTGGCGTGTTGATCGTCGCCACATATTGCGAGGTGGAATCCCAGAAGCTGCCCCAGTACCCAGGGCAACCGTGATACGGCAGATCATTCCATCGCTGCGCGCCATTGCCGATCTTGATATTGCCTGTGTCCGATTCGCGGCCAAACTCGCCAGCCAACAGGATTGGATTGCCTGTGATCCAAGCCGCGCGAGTATTGGTGCGAATCGGTGCGCTCATCAGTCGTGTGCCTTGATCATCACGTAACCAGCGGTGACGCCTGAACCGGCGGTGCTCACCCTGACGCGCATCAGCGCAGCGTTGATGTCCACCACCGTCAGCTGCACCGTGGAGCTGGCCACAGCGGTGAGCGGGGTGCCGATCGCGTACCAGCTGGCGCCGTTGTCGTCGCTGCCCTCCATCTGGAGCGCTGGTGCCGTGGTCGTGATTGCGCCGACGTTGACCACCAGCTGAGCGCGGTTGCCTGCGTCCCTGGTGTCCAGGCTTGGCGTTGTGCTGTTGAGGGTGGTCAGCACGATGCTGCGATCAATCAGCTGGCGCACGGCTTCGGAGCTGTTGCTGTTCTGCAGACGGTTGATTGCCCTGGTGAACGATGGCGTGGTGCCGCCCACGGTCTGCACGTATCGCACCCGGTTGCCGACAATCCTGATGAGCGGTGAGCGGTAGATGCCTGTGCCGGTGATCCTCGGGAAGTCGTACACCTTGAACCAGTTGCCGCCCGAATCGTCGGATTCTTCGATCGCCACATCCAGCGTCGGCGTGGTGCCGGTGACTGCGGTAACCGGGATGCTGACGCTGTAGCTGGTGCCAAACGTCGGCGTGAATGCCGCCGTGGTCGTGGTTGTTGTCAACGCGGCTGAGGCCACATCCGCGATGATGCCTGGCAGCGCCAGGTTGGCGGCGGTGACGGCTGCGACGGTGCCGGTGCCGATGTTGGCGGTGACCGTGCCGCTCACCGGCTGCGTGCCCAACGCACCGCCCAGCACCTGCACCGGCAGCGCATGGCTACCAACAGGATCGCTACTCGCTACTCGGATCTTCTGCCGTCCCTGATCCTCAATCTGAATGAATCCGGTCGTCAGTGTGGTGGTGCTGGCCGGCGCAGTGCTGCCGTTCTGCACCACGATGAACAGGTACAGCACCGTATCAGGATCAGGAACGTTCTCGATCCTGCTGGCTCGGTTTGTCCACTGGTAGCCGGTGTTGCTGGCCACCAGCGCATCAGAGAATCCAGTCGTGAATACGTCGAAGCTGATCTGCCCGACATGGCCAGGCGATGCAGTGGTGTTGATCGTGGCGGTGGTGTTGCCGCTGTTCCAGCCGCGGCGCTGTGCGTCGAAGCTGGCATTGGTTGCAGTGGTGCCGCTGTACTCCAACTGGATGTAGTTCCAGCCGTACAGGGTCAGGGTGCCGCTACCGGATGCCGGCCATGCTGCAACGGTGAAAGTGACTGTGAGCCCTGAGACGCTGGCAATGGCGTAGCGGCCTGGGATGCCAGCGGCGCCAGTGATTCGCGACAGTCGGACGCTCTGGCCGACATTGGCCGCTGTGAACGGGTTGGTGGTGGGGAAAGTGACTGTGACGCTGGTGGCGCTGTTGATTGTGTAGGACAGCGCCGCACCAATCAAATCAGCCAGCTCGTATCTGAATGTCTGGTTGGCGATCCTCTGAGACAGGATCACCTTCAGGCGTGCCAGCAATGAGCCTGAGAACGTATCAATCGAGCGGATCACCGTTTCGCTGTTGGCGGTGGTGCCGGTCGTGATGACAAGGTTCCCGCTCGACTGGTTCACCGTCATGCCGCTGCCCGTCTGCAGCAGGGTGAACTCCTCAGCCGCTTTGCCGACGATCCCGCTGCCGACTTCAGCAAAGCCCGCACGCATGAATACTGGGCTGGTGTTGATCACTTCTACAGGCGTGGCCCGCAGCTCGGTGTCTGTCAGTCCGCCACCGCCAGCCGGCAACACCACCGGCAGCCGGCCGCTGTCCAGCGCCGGCAGCTTCCCGTTCACTGCTGCCAGCGTCGTCTCTGTTGCGGCGCCAGTCGGGAGCGGTAGGGCGCTGGCGCTCACCGGCTGCGTGGCCTGCCAGAAGGTGCCAGACACAGGCACTGCAGTGGCTCGCAGCTCGGCGTCGGTCAGCGGGCCAGAGACTGCAGCAGTGCCTGTGATCGAGACGCTGCCGCTGATCGGCTGAGTCGCCTGCCAGAACGTGCCGCTCACCGGCACCGCCGTGGCGCGCAGCTGGACATCAGTCAGCGGCCCTGACACCGGCTGAGTCGCCTGCCAGAACGTACCGCTCACCGGTTGCGTGACGCCACTGCCATCCACCGGCAGGCGGCCGCTCACCAGGGCCGGCACCTTGCCATCGATGCTGCTCAGGCTGCTGTTGCCGGTCGTCTGATTCGCGGCTGTGGCAACACCGCTCACGCTCACCGGAACGGGTGATGCGCGCAGCTGGGTATCCGTCAGCCCACCACCGCCGCCGCCGGCAGCAGGATCGTCAACAAACACCTGCAGCCGATCCGCAGCGCTCATCGACTGCGTGCTGAACTCAAGCGTGAGCGTCGTGTTGCCACCGCCGGTGGTCAGCACCGCACCCTTCGATGGCACGTTGAACTGATACAGGATCGTGCCGCTGGTCACGTTCGTGATCAGCAGGAACTGCTCCAGCGTGTAACTGCCAGGCACCACCACGGTGCCGGCATTGGCGGCGCCTGGTGTGAAGGTGTAAGTGGACAGGAGAGTCTTGGCCATCAGCTCAGTGCCACCGCTACCGCTGTTCCATTATCGTCCTGCCCATCCACCCAGTTTGTGCCATCATTCACCAGCACATCGCCAGCCTGTGCGCCAGCCACGTCAACATCGGCAAGGTCGCCAAGTCCGAACTGTCGTGGATCCTGACCGGCTGCCGAGCTTTCCGGCGCAACTCGCATCAACATCAATTCGGTGAATTCGCCATCGTCAATCTTCATGGCATCACGCACCTGATAGTTGATACCATCTACGGTCACGGCTGCGCCATAAATCAATCCGCCAAATTCAGAAGTTTTTGCTGTCAGCCTGTAGTCAGTGGTGATGATCATTTCACCAGCAACCACCTGACCAGGCATGTCAAGGATGCCAAGGCCGGTAACGGCGCCACTGGTAACAGTGACGCCGAAATCGGCCAGGAACAGAGATAAGTCCTCTGTTAGCGCCATCAGCCGTACTTCTTCAGGCCGAAGCCGAAGCAGGTAACAGCGCTGGAAGCGGTGCCCGTCTCAGCCGTGCAGCTAAGGCGGATGTAACGCTTCAGGTCGTCGTGGTTGAGCGTCTTCACTTCCTTGTAGGCAGCGTTGCCGATCGCAGTGAAGGTGCCGCCGGTCACAGCAGTGAAGGTGCTGTTGTCGGAAGATTCCTCAATGCGGAACGTCAGATCAGCGCTGGCGCCAGCAGCGGTGCCGGCCAGGATGATCTGAATGTCGCCGTCGTACTCAAGGAGATCGACGCCGGTCTGGTTGCCGGTAGCGGTGATGGTGGTAGTAGCCAGCAGCGTGAAATGCTGCAGCTTCTCAAGTGTCTGCTGGAAGATTGCCATTGGTCCTCTTGCGGAGTGGTTTGCGGAAAGGCTGCGGGCAAACTGCCGGGGCCGGCTCCACGATCGGAGCCGGCTGCGCTTTGCCCATGTTGATCAGAGCGGTGGCGTCCGATTGCTCGGTATCAACCACCTGCCCTGCCTTGACAGCCACGCCCCTGATGGACGTGTCCTTAAGGATTTGAATCAACATCAGAGGGTGTTGTTGCCGCGGCAGAAGCCCTCGGGATGACGGACCGCAAAGTCCACATCCTGCAGGGCCACCACGCGCACGGTGCCGCTGGTGCTGTGGGTGTAGGGATCCACGGTGAGATCCAGGCCGCTCCACATCGCCATGATCAGCTGGCTCCACACCGCAAAGAAGATGTCGTTGGTCTCAACCTGATTGCTGACGACGGCGTTGTAGCCGTTGACAGTGCCGCCAGGCTCGAACACATAGGCGCCGGTGTCGGTGCCCTTGTCCTTGGTCTTCAGAGCGCCGCGCATGGTGGCGTTCATCAGATATGCCATGGCGCCGATGTCGGCGTTGTCTGCGGCGATCTTGGATTCCATGCTCACCACCTCGGCATAGGTCGGGGTGTTGGCAGCGAAGTCCTCAGTGTTGATGCCGGTGGTCAGCTTGATGCCAAGCGGCTGGCTGCTGTTGCCCAGGCCGTAGAGGCCCACGCGGTCGATCTCAAGTGCCAGCACAGTGGCGAGATCCTGGCGAATCATCTGCTCCACGTCGATGCTGGCCTGCAGCATCAGGCGGCGGCTGTAGTCGGTGAAAGCGCCTACGGTTTTTGGCGAAAGGTTCACCTGATCGACGGTCTGCTGGCTCTCGGTGGGCGAGCCCGATTCAGCCACCCAGTAGGCGGTCGCCGCAGCGGTCTGGCGCGGGATGGCCACGTTGCCGGTCAGTCCGGTCAGGCTGGTGACGCCAAGGCCGGCCAGTGCCGAGCGGTTGCGCAGCAGTTCAATGAAGCTGCCGGGGCGGAAGTCAGTACCGACCAGATCGCCAGCGCCGGATGCGGTGCCAACAGTCAGATCACGGCGCAGCACCTCGCTCGGCACCATGATGCCCTGAGCAACCTTGCCGGCGCGTGCAGCGGCAGCCTCGGAGCACTCGCGTTCAAAGGCCGCGGCCTCCTGCAGCTTGCGGTCGCCAGGGTTGGCCAGTGCGTTGATCGCGCGCTGGAAGCTGAACTCACGGGTTTCCTTGGCGCTGAGGCCAATGTCGCCAGCAGACTCGGAAACAGGCTGCGCCTTGCTGCCAAGTTGATCGAGCACAGCAGCACGAGCCTCATCAAGGCTGCGGCCGGATTCGATCAGCTGGCGGCCAAGGTCGGCCATGCCGTGCTTTTCGGTGATAGCAGTGATGCCAGAGATGCGGGTGCGCTCAGCCTTGGCAGCCTCTG